>ERZ761602.3858-NODE-3858-length-20336-cov-10.596322_pt1 | contig 20336 bp, 18 predicted proteins | sample MGYA00512165_ERZ761602 | MGnify/ENA primary metagenome ERZ761602 (study PRJEB28899, sample SAMN02445085) | bioreactor sludge metagenome | biome: EBPR sludge; isolation source: Thorneside wastewater treatment plant | place: Australia: Brisbane, Thorneside... | reverse complement strand
CGTCGCTCAACGAAGGCCTCCTCTTCGAGCGCCGCGCCTTCCACGCCAGCTTCGGCCTCGAAGACCAGAAGGAAGGCATGGCCGCCTTCGTCGAGAAGCGCAAGGCGAATTTCCGGAACCGCTGACCCTGGCGATCGCGAAATCGCCCGGTATTTCCGGTTGACCGCGGCAGATGCTACGACAACCGCGACGCCCGCGCCTGGCTGGCGCGCCAGACCGGTTTCCGGGCCCGCGTCAATGCCGCCCAGGCCAACGGCTTCGAGGCTTCCCCGTTCTTCGCCGGCGGCGTCCTGCTGTGCCTGATTTCCGCTGTCGACCGCACCACCCTCGACGCGCTGTGCGTCCTCTTCATCGCCGCCCGCATTGCCTACATCGCCTGCTACCTGGCCGACAAGGCGACGCTGCGCTCGCTGGTCTGGGCGGTCGGCTGGTTCGCCACGATCGCGCTCTACGTCCTCGCCATCCGCGGCGCCTGCAAAAGGCCTCAGCCCATGGGGAATGGGCTTTCTCCGCATCGCCAATCGATTCGCTGCCGGCACGACGCACCCGGCCCACGGCCGACCGGCTTCCCTGCCCGGAAGGAAGTTGCGGGTAGCCGCTCAGAAACTCACTGCCGCGTTGAGCCGCACATCCCACAGGTCGACATCCTGGCGACCGATGCTGTAGTAGCCGGTGAACAGTTCGAAACGCAGGTTGCGCTCGGGCTCGACCGCCAGGGCCAGGCGCGCCGAGCCGCTCCACGGTGACGTGCTCTCGCGGTCGAGATTGCCGTCCAGGATCTTTCCGTCGTTCGGGCATTCGATGTAGTAGCGCACCCCGAGCCGGAGGGCGGGAATGACCCGCACGCCACCGGCGGTGGTGAAGATACGGCTGATGTCGCCCGAGAGCTCGCTGGTCGCGTATTCGAAAGAGTTTTCAGCGACGCGCAAACCTGGGCACTGGCAGCGACGGGGAACCGCCCGATCACCCTTCGCCGCGGCTTGCTGCGGTCTTGTTCAGCAGCCGGCGGATCGTCTCGCGGCTGATCGGACCGACGTCGGCCATTCCGCGCAGCGCCTGCTCCAGCAGGCCGAGCGTCCAGCGCGGGGCGCCCGGCGGTGGCGGCGAAGCGGCTAGGGCCAGGATTCCCGTCTCGACGTCGGCACCGTAGCGGCGCGGTTTGCCTGTTCGCGGCAGGTCGCGCAGCGCATGCTCCGCCCCGCCTTCCCTATACGCCGCCCGGGTTCGCCAGATGGCTGTCCGTCCCACCCCGAGGACCGCCATGATCTGGGACTCCGGCACGCCGCGATCGAGCGCGGACAGGATATGTGCCCGATTGACTTCCCTGGCATGGCGCAAACCTTTCACCCGGTACGATTCAATCAACGCGCGATCCGCGTCGCTCAGCCGAAGTTCTGTCTGTCGCATGGCCGACTCCTCGTCACCGGGCAGGTGGGAAGGATCATGATACATGTTTCGCTATTTATGGGTAGTGACGCTCGCGGGTTCTCTGCCGGGGCCGAGCACGGGGTGCGCTTGACGGGTCGCCGAAGCGCGGAGATACTTCCACCTGATCGCCCGTTTTCCCTGCATCCGCTTCCCCCCGTTTCCCGACCCTCCCGATCAACCGACAAAGGAATAGGCAAATCATGAGTGCATCACCCATCAAGGCCGGCGTCGCCACCGGCGACGAACTGCAAGCGATCTTCGAACTGGCCAAGGCCAAGCAGTTCGCGCTGCCGGCGGTCAATGTCATCAACACCAGCACGGTCAACGCCGTGATGGAAACCGCGGCCGAGCTCAATTCGCCGGCGATCATCCAGTTCTCCAACGGCGGCGCGCAGTTCTTCGCCGGCAAGGGCCTCGACAACACCGCCCAGCGCTCGTGCATCGCCGGCGGCGTCTCCGGCGCCCAGCACATCCATCTGATGGCCGAACTGTATGGCGCGACGGTCATCCTGCACACCGACCACGCGGCCAAGAAGCTGCTGCCCTGGATCGACGGCCTGCTCGACGCCGGCGAGAAGTACTACAAGACGCATGGCAAGCCGCTGTACAGCTCGCACATGCTCGATCTTTCCGAAGAACCGATCGAGGAAAACATCGAGATCTGCCAGCGCTACCTCGAACGGATGAGCAAGATGGGAATGACGCTCGAGATCGAACTCGGCGTCACCGGCGGCGAGGAAGACGGTGTCGACAACACCGGCGTCGACAGCTCGCGGCTGTACACCCAGCCCGAAGACGTCGCGCTGGCCTACGAGGCGCTGTCGCGGGTCAGCGAGCGGTTCACGATCGCCGCCTCGTTCGGCAACGTCCACGGCGTGTACAAGCCGGGCAACGTCAAGCTGCAGCCGATCATCCTGAAGAATTCGCAGGACTACGTGCAGAAGAAGTTCGGTACCGGCGAACGCCCGGTCAACTTCGTCTTCCATGGCGGTTCGGGATCGACGCTCGAGGAAATCCGCGAGGCGATCTCCTACGGCGTGGTCAAGATGAACATCGACACCGACCTGCAGTGGGCTTTCTGGGAAGGGGTCATGGGCTTCTACAAGAAGAACGAAGGCTACCTGCAAGGCCAGATCGGCAACCCGGAAGGCGACGACAAGCCGAACAAGAAGTTCTACGACCCGCGCGCCTGGCTGCGCAAGGGCGAGGACGCCTTCCGTGCGCGCCTGAAGCAGGCGTTTGCCGACCTGAACAACCTTGGCACCCTGGGGTAATCGACTGCCGGCGCAGGCAACGGGGCTGGTCCGGACCTGGGCCGGCCCCTTTTTGTTTCAAGCCGTTCCACTCCCGTGCCGGACCTGTTCCGCGAACCCGACCTTGCACTCCCCGAACCCCCGCCCACCCGGACGAGCGGGAAATTCCCGAGCCGCTGACACGGCTCTTGCGATAACCCTGTCATTGAACACCGAGGAACAAACCATGAGCACCCTGGTAGAGCAACTAGTCCAGACAGAAGCGCACCGATCGATTTTCGAATCGGCCGTGCGCCAGCTTCCCCTTCCGGTCTGTGCCGCGTTCGGCTCGCCGGGCAACCCGCGGCCGGTCGGCTTCAGCAACACCAGCCGCGTCCTCGCCACCAGGGACAGCGACGGCGTGCGCGCGCAGTTCCCGCACAGCGTAACGGCCTCGGGCAACGTCGTCCTGACCTCCAGCGGCGCCAGCAGCGCCGCGGCGCAGGGCAAGCGCGTCGCCGTCCTGTTCTCGGGCGGCCCGGCGGCCGGCGGGCACAACGTGGTTTGCGGTCTCAAGCGCGTGCTCGGCGCCGGCAACACGCTGTTCGGCGTCAGGGCAGGCCCCAAGGGTCTGCTCAAGGGCGCACTGTTCGAAATCACCGACGCCAATGTCGACTTCATCCTCAACACCGGGGGCTTCGACTTCCTCGGCTCGGACCGCACCAAGATCAAGAGCAAGGAGCAGTTCGCGCAGGTCCGTGAAACCTGCATCCGGCACAACCTCGACGCGATCGTCGTGGTCGGCGGCGACGATTCCAACACCAATGCGGCCGTGCTTGCCGAGTCCCTCTTTTCGGGAGTCAAGGCGGACGGGTCCGGCGTCCAGGTGATCGGCGTGCCGAAGACGATCGACGGCGACCTGCAGGTCGGCGACCTGCTGGCGATCTCCTTCGGCTTCGATACCGCCACCCGCATCTACAGCGAGATGGTTGGCAACATCCTCCAGGACACGAGTTCCTCACTGAAGTACTGGCACTTCGTCAAGCTGATGGGGCGTTCGGCGTCGCACGTGGCGCTCGAGGTGGCACTGCAGACCAAGCCGGCGATCACCCTGATCTCTGAAGAGATCGCCGCCCGGAAGATGTCGCTGGCGACGATCATCGACGGCATTGCGCGTGTCATCATCGAGCGTTCGCACAAGGGCATGAACTACGGCGTGGTGCTGGCGCCCGAGGGACTGATCGAGTTCATCCCGGAGATGAACGCGTTGATCGCCGAACTCAACGATGTGCTGGCGCACAACGCCCCCGAATTCGCGGCCCTCTCCGCCGATGCCAGGCCGGGGTTCGTCGAGAGCCGGCTCAGCCCCGACAACGCGCACCTGCTGGCGTCGCTGCCGCACTACATCGTGAACATGCTGCTCGCCGAGCGCGACTCGCACGGCAACCTGCAGGTCTCGCTGATTCCCACCGAACAGTTGCTGATCGACATGGCCAAACAGCGTGTCGCCGAACTCGATGCCAGCGTCCCGTTTGCCGCGCACAGCCACTTCCTCGGCTACGAGGGCCGTTGCGGTGCGCCGACGCTGTTCGATGCCGCCTACACCTACAACCTAGGCCTCACCGCCGGCTCGCTGATCCTCGATGGCCGCACCGGCTACATGGCGACGGTTACCGGCCTGACCAGCGGCGGCACGCCACAGGCGATTCCGCTGACCGGTCTGCTCAACATCGAGCGCCGCCATGGCCAGGACGAGTTCGTGATCGAGAAAGCGCTGGTGAAGATGGATTCGCCGGCGATGCAGTACTTCGTCTCGCGGCGCGACGCCTGGGCGGCCAGCGACCTCTTCGCCTCACCCGGACCACGCCAGTTCTGGGGACCGACGACCCATCAGCAGCCCATCAGCGTGGCGCTCAACTCGGGTTCGGATACGCTGATGTTCCGGATCGGCTGATTCGCGGCGATCGCGAAATCACCCGGATTTCCCGGTTGACCGCACTAACCGCCTGAGCATCGGGCTGTTTCGGTCAATCGGGACCAGGCCGGGAAGATCACCATCCGGAAATGATCAAGGGAGCCCCCTGCCGCTGCGATGGCGGCAGGGGGCGACGCGACTCCGCGAACTTGCACTGACGGACAGGCCGCCACGACCGTCCCCGATTTCTGCTGTTTGCTTGGCAGTCACTTGCTTTCTCGCTGCGGCTAGGGGTTGCCGCAGACTCGTGAACGTGGTCGGGACCGCGTCCACTCTCGGCTTGGGGATGCGCCGCCAGCCTGCCCTGAATTGGAACCGGACGGGAAATCGTGCTAAAAGGCGCTTCTCGACAAGAAGGAGGGAAAAAACCATGAGGGATTTCGGCATTCCGGCCCTGCTGCTGATCTTCAGCGGCGCTGCCATCGCCACCTGGATAGCCGGCGTCTGGCTGGCGAAGGCGACCGACGTGCTTGACGACCGCTTCGGTCTCGGCGAGACCATCGGCGGCATGGTTCTCCTGTCGATCACGGGCAGCCTGCCCGAGCTGGCGATCACGATCACCGCGGCGAGCAGCGGTCATCTCGACATCGCGGCCGGCAACCTGATCGGCGGTGTCGCCGTCCAGACGCTGGTGCTGGTCATCGCCGACCGCGTCGTGCGCGGGTCGCTGCCGTTGTCTACGGCATCGGCCTCGCTGGTGCCGGCTCTGGAAGGCGTCCTCGTGATTGCGGTCGTTGCCATCACGGTCATGGGGGGTCTGCTTCCCGCCACCGCGGCAGTCGGCCCGGTCGGCGCAGGCAGCATCGCGATCCTCCTAGCCTGGACCGTCGGCATGGTGGCACTGGGCCGCTGCCGCGACCGCAAGGACATGGGACTGGCGATTCCCGGCGGCGCCGCCACGGAGGGCCCGCCGGCGGCCGCGGCCACCGGCAACGAGGGCCTGAAAGGCGCCAGCACCGCGCGGAACATCGCGATCTTCGTGGCGACTTCGGCGGTCACGCTGGTTGCCGGCGTACTTCTCGAGCAGAGCGGTGACGCGCTGGCGACCAGGCTCGGGATCAACGGCGTCCTGTTCGGCGCCACGGTCCTCGCGCTGGCCTCGGCGCTGCCGGAGATCAGCACGGCGATCACCGGTGTCCGCATGCAGGAATACACGCTGGTGTTCGGCGACATTTTCGGCGGCAACGCCTTCCAGCTCATTCTCTTCGTGCTCGCCGACATCCTCGCCGGCCAGCCCGTACTGACGCACGAGGGGCGCGCCAACGCCTGGATCGGGATGATCGGCCTCGTCATGACCTCGGTTTACGTGGCCGGCATCCTGCTGCGCAAGCCGCGGCGCGTTTGGGGTCTCGGCCCCGACTCCTGGGCGGCGCTGTTCGTCTACGTCTTCGGCATCTGGGGATTCCTGCTGGTTTCGCGCTAAATGCAGCGGCAGTCGGCAGCCGTCCGCTGCAGGCGCGCATGCCGCCTGGCGGTGGCGTCGGCCGCCGGCCTCATCAGCTTCGCGGTTACCGCTGCCGAGGACGGCGCCAACCCCGCTGGCGGCATGACGGCGCAAGCGCGCGCGCTCCGCTGTCCCAATCCGGAAAACCCGCGGCACCGCCAGTTCGAATGCCATACGCTTGCACCCGATTTCGAGCGCACCCTGCTGGCTGATCTCCGGGACGTCCGCAGCGAACTTCAGGCCTCCGGCGTCACCCCCACAGCCAATTACACCGGCGCCCTGTTCGCCAACACGAGCAATCCGCCACGGGAAGGGAGTTACGGCGGCGGATTGCATGCCGCGGTCAACCTGGATTTCGGCAGGATTTCCGGGGTCGCCGGGTTATCCGGCTACCTCGAGGCGTGGTGGATGCAGGCGGCGAATGCGGACTCCATTCTCTATACGAGCCTTTTCCCCGCAAACAGCAACTTCGTCGGCAACGGCCTGTGGGTCGGCCAGATCTACCTGCAGCAGACGCTGGCCGCTGGCGACCTGATCGTTGCCGCCGGACGCCTGGCGCCGGGGGCAACATTCGCGACCCTGCCAGTGTTCGCCAACTACACCAGCCAGGCGATCAACGGCAACCCGCGCGCGCTGATCGTCAACGAGCCGCCGTTCGCGCCGCCTCCGCCTGGGACTCAGTGGGGATTCCAGGCGTTGCATCACTTGACGCCGGCCTGGCAGGGGATGCTCGGTGTCTTCAACAACAATCCCGACTCATCGGCCGGGCGCAACCACGGGCTCGACTGGTCCTGGCGCTCCGGCAACAGCGGCGCCCTGGCAGTGGCCCAGGTCAACCGCTTCGTTAACACCGGACCCGGGGAAACCGGGATGCCTGGCCAGTACAGCATCGGCTTCTTCGTCGACGGCAACCGCTTTGCGACCGTGAGCGGTGCGCCGGAAACGGTCAAGGGCAAGACCGGCGCCTACGTTATGGCCCAGCAGCAGATCACCCGCCCGGACGGTGCCGGCAGCGCGCGCGGCATCACGATCTGGGGTGCCGTCGCCGGGAGCGGCCCGCAGGACGTCAACCTGCTCCCGCTGTTCATCGCCGCCGGCATGAGCTGGCAGGGGCCATCCGCCAGCCGCCCCCAGGACAACGCCGCGGTCGGGTGGTACTACGGCAAGCCGAGCAACACCCTCCAGCCGCCCGCCAGCAACTCGCAATCGATCGAACTCAATTACCAGTATGCGATCACCCGCGCCCTGAACCTCCTGCTCGACGCCCAGTACGTCTTCCGGGTGAACGGCCTGCCGTCGCCGGGCATGGCCGTCGTCGGCCTCCAGCTCGCCGCCACGTTCTAGCCGGTCGCGGTGGCGGTGCCGCCGCACTGGCTCGCGCCGACGCCCAAAGCGCTTCGAGCTTTGCCTCCAGCCTGCCTTCCCTTCTCGCCTTGCCGAAGGCGCGGCAGCTGCGCCGGTTCCGGTCACTGATCATGCGCCGGCCGCCAGTCACGCGACGGAATCGGGGTTTGCCCGCAACGTGCCGACGCCACCTGGCCTCTGCTGCCGGAGCGTTCCCCGAGACTCGTCATTTCGGGCTAATATCCTCCGCGTGCGGGTCCGTTCGGCCCGAAGCTGAAGTGCAGCATGCATCTGTTCGTCGACATTTCGAGCCACGGCTTCGGCCACCTCGCGATCACCGCCCCGGCCCTTAACGCCCTGGCGGAACTGGCCCCGGATCTGCGGTTGACGGTGCGCAGCGGCGTCCCCCGGCAAAAACTGGCGCAGCGCATCCGGGCGCCCTTCGCCCTGATCGCGGCCAGCAGCGATTTCGGCTACGTGATGATCGACGCCATGCGCATCGACCTCGCGGCCACCGCCACCGCCTATCGCCAGGCCCACGCCGACTGGCCGGCACGGGTCGCGCGCGAGGCCGCCTTCCTCGCCGCGCTCGCGCCGGATCTCGTCCTCACCAACGTCAGCTACCTGCCCCTGGCTGGCGCGGCGCGGGCGGGAATCCCCGCGCTGAGCCTGTGCTCGCTCAACTGGGCCGATCTCTTCGCCCATTTCTTCGGCAGCGAACCCTGGGCCGCGCCGATCCACGCCGACATGCTCGCCGCCTACCGCGGCGCCCGGACCTTCCTGCGTGCGACGCCGGGAATGCCGATGGACGAACTCGGGAACGTCGAAGAGATCGGCCCGGTCGCCGCTCTCGGCCGCCACCACGATCTCGGGCTGAACGGCGACAGGGCGGTGCTGGTCGCGCTGGGCGGCATCGCCCACCGCCTGCCCGTTGAGAACTGGCCGCGGCTCCCGGGCGTCCGCTGGCTGGTGGCTGCCGACTGGCAGTGCGCGCATCCCGATGCCATTGCCCTCGAATCCTTCGGCCTGAACTTCACCGACCTGCTGTGCTCGGTCGACGCCGTCGTCACCAAGCCCGGCTACGGCACCTTCACCGAGGCCGCGTGCAACGGCACACCGGTGATTTACCAGCGGCGCGACGACTGGCCGGAGCAGGACTGCCTGATCGGGTGGCTGCGGCGCAACGCGAACTGTCTCGAGATCTCCGCCGACCGTCTGCTCGACGGCGCGCTGCACGAGAGCCTGAACACCCTCTGGCGGCAACGGCCACCGCCGCGGCCAGCCGCGACCGGCGCCGCCGAGGCGGCGGCATGGATATGCAGGCGGCTTCCGTCGGAAAATTCTCCGGAACGCCCGGCAACGCTCAAAAACGCCAGCCGAAGCGCTTGAGCAGTTCCCCCGTCTCGCAGACCGGCAGGCCCATGATGCCGGTATAGCTGCCTGCCAGGTATTCGATGAACAGCGCGGCACGGCCCTGGATGCCGTAGGCGCCCGCCTTGTCCATCGGCTCTCCCGTTTGCACGTAGCGACGGATCTCGTCGTCGTCGATGGGGCGGAATCGCACTTCGCTGATCGACTGCACGTATTCGGTCCGCCCTTCGTGGGCGACGGCGACGCCGGTCAGGACGCGGTGCGTCTGGCCCGAGAGATGGCGCAGGATCGTCGCGGCATCGGCTTCGTCGACCGGCTTGCCGATGATCTCGCCGGCCAGTTCCAGCGTCGTGTCGGCCGCCAGCACCGGGCGCAGCGGCAGGCGCCGCTCGAGGAGCAGGTCGATGCCGTGTTCGGCCTTCGCCCGGGCGACGCGTTCGACATAGGCGAGCGCCGGCTCGCCGGCATGCACGCCTTCGTCAATCTGCGGGTCGGTGCGCAGGCCGCCGCGGAAGATGATGGTGTCGAACGCCACACCCATCTGGGTGAGGAGCTCACGGCGGCGCGGGCTGCGCGAAGCGAGGTAGAGACGCATGATGGATTCTAGCCCTCCCGGTGGTAGGGGTGGTTCTTGAGCACGCTGACCGCGCGGTAAAGCTGCTCGCACAGCACCAGCCGGGCCAGGCCGTGCGGCAGGGTCAGGCTCGACAGGCGCACGCGGTCGTCGGCCTCGCGCTTGAACTCCTCGTCGAGTCCGTCGGCGCCGCCGATCAGCAGCGCGACGTCGCGGCCGTCGTGCATCCAGGCTTCCAGCCTGCGTGCAAGTTTCAGCGTGCTCAGGTCGTCGCCTTTTTCATCGAGGACGACGATGCGGCAGGCGGCCGGCAGGGCATCGCGGATGCGGCCCCTTTCGGCGGCGAGCAACTGCTCGCGGGTTTTCGCGCCGCGCAGTTCGGGCCTGATTTCGGTGACGGTCGCCGGCAGTTCACGCGGCATGCGCTTGAGGTATTCGGCGCAGCCGGCGCTCACCCAGTCGGGCTGGCGGTGGCTGACGGCGAGTACGTTCAGCTTCATTTGGTCGCGACCTGCCCCATGGCCTTCCGCCGCTGCGCCGGCGTCGTCTTCCACAACTCCTCGAGGTTGTAGAACTGGCGTACCGTCGGCTGCATGACATGAACGATCAGGTCGCCGAGGTCCACCAGCACCCACTCGCCGCTTTCCTCGCCTTCGACCGACAGTATCTCGATCCCCGCCGCGCCGGCCTTTTCCTCGACGTTGCGGGCAAGCGCCCGGACCTGGCGGTTGGAGTCGCCGGTGGCGATGATCATCGAATCGAACATCGGGCTGAGTCCGGTGGTGTTGATGACTTCGATATTCCTGCCCTTGATATCTTCGAGGGCGGAGACGACGAGTTCCTGCAGCTTGCGCATTTCCATCGGAGGTCAGGGCCTGTCTCGGTAGAGTTGATGAAGCCTAATGTAGTCGAGAACGCTGTCCGGCAGCAAATAGCGGGGCGAATCCCCGGCGGCCAGCAGCTTGCGGATCCCCGTCGCTGAGATCGCCAGCTGGGTCATCGCGAAGGTGGCGATGCCGCCGGCCGGCGCCGCCCGCAGTCCGGCGGCATCGGCCAGGCGGCGATCGCGGAATTCGCTGGCCAGTGCGTGCGGCAGGCTGGCGACCTCGACCGGAAAGCCGGGTCGATGCGCGACGGCAACATGGGACAGCGCGAAGAGGTCGCGCCAGCGATGCCAGGTCATCAGGCCGGCGAAGGCGTCGGCGCCGACGAGCAGGACCAGCGACCGATCACCGCCGAGTTCCGCGCGCAGGCGTTCCAGGGTATCCACGGTGTAGCTCGGGGCAGCCGCCTCGACCTCGCCGGCATCGACCGAAAAACATTCGTTTCCCGCCGTCGACCGCAACACCATCTCAAGGCGCTGTTGCGCCGTAACCTGCGGCGCCCCGCGGTGCGGTGGCTGCCCGGCGGGAATCCAGCGCACCCCGCCGAGGCCGAGATGGCCGATAGCCTCCTCGGCCAGGCGCAGGTGACCGAAGTGCACGGGGTCGAAGGTGCCGCCAAATATGCCGAGCGGTTCAGACAATTTCAGGTTTGCCGAAGATGTCGCGGTAGCTGGCGTAGAAGCTCGCGTAGACGGTCGAGAACACGCACAGCGCGATCACGACCATCAGCGGCAGGACGATGAAGTTGCCGATCAAGCTGCCCTCCCCCCCGGAAAACAGTCCGGCGAGCAAAGCGAAAAGCAACCCCGGCAGGATGCCGGCAACGATGATCAGCGCGGCGCCGAAGGCAAGAAAGGCGCGCCAGTTGATCCAGCAGGCGACAAAGCTGAAGAACAGCGCCTTGCCGACGCTCTGTCCGTGCCAGGCGGCGAGCACCGGGGCGAACCACCAGGCCATCAGAACCGGCGTCATCAGCGCCATGACGAACACCGACGGCAGGAAGAAGCCGCCGCTCTCGAGCGCCTCGCGGTCAACGGGCTTTGTCGACAGGATCAGGCGCAGCAGATCGCCGCCGTCGAGCAGCGCGGATAGCGACAGAATGGCGAGCGTGCAGCACAGATAGAGCGCGCCGAGGGCGAGCAGCACGCGGGGATTCTGCCTGATTCCGCCGAACAGCGTCTGCAGGCCGATCGACCGGCCCTGGTCGAGGTCGCGCGCCGCCTGCATCAGGCCGACGGTCAGGCCGGGAATGACCATCGACGCGGCGACGGCGCCGATGATCGGCACCAGGTTGAGAAAGATCACCGTCAGCCAGTAGCTGACGACCAGCATCGACAGCAGCGGCGGGTTGCGCCGGAAGATCGTGAACCCGACATTGAGCCAGCGCCAGCCTGCCGCCGCCGGAAGCTTCTGCGCGTGCACCGTCAGACCTCCAGGAAGATGTCGCGATACGACGCGTAGGCCGCCCCCGAGAACACCGGGATCAGCAGCAGCATTCCCAGCAGCAGCGGCGCCGTGGCGATGATGTCCTGATACGAGGCATAGGTCGCCCCGGACAGCACCGTGATCAGCATCGCCATACCGAGCAGCAGCGGCGCCATGGCGATGAACAGCGCGATGACCAGCATGATGCCGAAGACAGCCATGGTCAGCCAGTTGCGGGCACCGGCCCTGAAGCTCGCCTTCATCGCCGCCAGCGGCTCCATGTCATGCATGAAGATGAGCAAGGGGGCGAACCAGGTGGCCATGATGACCGGGATCGACAGGATGAAGACGGCGATGCTGGCAAGCATTACCGCACTGAGCGCGATGCCGAAACCGGCGAGGCGGCCGGTGATCACGCTGCCGATGGCACCGCCGCTGAGAACCTTGAAGGCGATGGCGGCAAGGCCGAAAATCCCGGTCGCGAAAATGACGCCGACGACGATCAGGCGCCCCGAATTGTGCTGGAAGCCGGCGAAGAGATCGGCGATTTCCGCCTGCCCGCCGTTCTGCTGGTGGTTGCACATGCACACGATGCCGGCGGCAAATACGGGCAGCAGCAGGGTCACCGCGATCTGCCCGAAGACCGGCACGAGGTTCGCGGCGAATAGGAGAACCATCAGCACCGCCGTGCTGCCGATCCAGACGCCGAGATTGCCGACAAAGATCGCCCATCCCTCGCGCAGCCAGACGAAACAGTCGCCCGGATCGACTTCCCGGGTAGCGCCGGTGAAGGCTCGCGGGACCACCTGAATTTGTGCAGTTCTTTCCATACCGGGATGCTAACGGTGCACGCTTTCCTGAGCAAGGCAAAGACGCTGCAGGAGTTGCCCGAAATGGTCCGGGTCCTTGATCGTTACCACAGCACCGGGCCGCGGATGGCAACGCGCATCGAGCCGCAGCAGCCAGAATCGCAGCGCCGCGGCCCGGCGCAGCGCCGGCCAGGCGGCTTCCTCGCCCGGCGTCAGCGGCCGCAGCGCGCTGTATCCGGCAATCAGGGCGGCGAGCTGGCCGGCATCGGCGCACCAGTCGTTGGCCGCTACCGCCAGATCGAAGAGCAGGCTGTCGGCGCCTGCGAAATAGAAGTCGAGCACGCCGGAAAGCTCCCCGCTGTCCTGCCACAGGACATTGTCGCGGAACAGGTCGCCATGGACGATCCCGCGCGGCAGTCCCGAATAGTCCTGCGCCGCCTGGAAATCGAGTTCTGCGCGCAGTCGACCGCGCTCGTCGGCGGACACTGCCGGAGCCAGCCGCCGGGCGGTCCGCTCGCTCCAGTCATGGCCGCAGGGATTGGGCAAGGGCGCGGGAAAATCGGTGCCGGCCAGATGCAGGCGCGCCAGCATCGTCCCCAGCGCGTGGCAGTGCGCCGCCGTCGCCTCCTCGATGCAGTGACCGGGCAGGCAGTTGCAGAGAGCCGCCGGCTTGCCCGCCAGCAGCCGCCAGAAGCGTCCGTCGGCGGTGGCCAGCGGCCGCGGGCAGGGAATCGCGCGTGCCGCCAGATGATCCTGGAGGGCCAGGTAGAAATCGAGTTGGCGCGGCGCCAGGTGCTCGAAAATCGTCAGCACCCAGCGGCGACCGCCGGCGGTCACGTAGTAGTTCGAATTCTGCATGCCGGCGGCAATGCCGGTCAGCGCGTCCGGGGCGCCCACCCCGAGCGGCGCCAGCCAGAGCGCTAGCTCGTCGCGCTCGACCGTCGTATAGACTGACAAGCGGCTACCAGCTGAAGATCCTCCACATCGCCGGCGACACCATGGTGCCTGGACTGTCCTGCTGGACGAAATTGCCATCGCCCTGCTGATCGACGAGGTAGTACACCGGGCCTACGGCCGGAGTCACCTTGACCATGTAGATCCTGCCGTTCTGCCGGAATTCCTCGCGCGTCTCGGTTTCGGTCTTGACGATTGTGACCTGCGGCTCGAGCGCGGCGTCGAAGGCTTCCATGCCCGGCGCCGGAGGCGGAACGGCGGGCAACGGCTGGAGATTGCCCTGCTGGGCCCAGGCAGGTAGCGATGCCAGCAGGATGACGGGAATGAGTTGGCGCATGGTGTGATCCTCGAATATCTGCCGCCGATTCTATTACAGGTTGAGCATCAACTCACGCTCGCCGGGCAGCGGACCGAACGGGCGCGCCTCGTAGTGCTTGAAAATCGCCTCGACGGCCTGCTCGGGCTCGTCGATCAGTTGAATCAGGTGGATGTCCGCGGGATCGACCATCTTCTCCGCGACCAGGGTGTCGCGGAACCAGTCGATCATCCCCTGCCAGAAAGCGGAGCACATCAGGATCAGCGGAATCTTTCTGGCCTTGCCGGTCTGGATTAGAGTGAGCGCTTCCATCAGTTCGTCCAGCGTGCCGAAGCCGCCGGGCATCACCACGTAGGCACTGGCAAAGCGGACGAACATGTACTTGCGCGCGAAGAAGTGGCGGAAGGTCTGCGAAATGTCCTGATAGGGGTTCTTCTGCTGCTCGTGCGGCAACTGGATGTTCAACCCGACCGAAGGCGACTTGCCGAACCAGGCGCCCTTGTTGGCTGCTTCCATGACGCCGGGGCCGCCGCCCGAAATCACCGAGAAGCCGGAATCGGAAAGCAGGCGCGCCGTGCGCTCGGCGAGATCGTAGTACGCCGTCCCCGGCATGGCGCGCGCGCTGCCGAAGATGGTGACGGCCGGCTTGATCGCCGCCAGACGTTCGGTCGCCTCGACGAACTCTGACATAATGCCGAAAATCCGCCAGGATTCACGGGCCGACGCCGACTGCAGCAAGGCTTCGGATTCCACGCCCATCACCAGTTTCTCGCTTTCCGTCACTGCTCATGCCCCTCTTGTTGTTGGTGGACGGCTCGTCCTATCTCTACCGCGCGTTTCACGCCCTGCCCGACCTGCGCAACAAGGACGGTGAGCCGACCGGCGCGCTCTACGGCGTCCTCAACATGCTACGCCGGCTCGAAAGCGACTACAAGGCGGACTACAAGGCCGTCGTCTTCGACGCCAAGGGCAAAACCTTCCGCGACGACTGGTACCCCGAATACAAGGCCCACCGCCCGCCGATGCCCGAGGATCTGGTCCGCCAGATCGAGCCCATCCATGCCGCGATCAAGGCGGCCGGCTGGCCACTGCTGATGGTCGACGGCGTCGAGGCCGACGACGTGATCGGCACGCTGGCCACCCAGGCTTCGGCCGACGGCACGGAGACGCTGATTTCCACGGGCGACAAGGACCTGACGCAACTGGTCGGGCCGCAGGTGCGCTGGTACAACACGATGAGCAACGAACTGCTCGACGAGGCAGGTGTCGTCGCCAAGTTCGGCGTCGCGCCGGAACGCATCGTCGATTACCTGGCGCTGGTCGGCGACAAAGTCGACGGCGTCCCCGGCGTCCCAAAGTGTGGTGAGAAGACGGCGGCGAAGTGGCTGGAGCAATACGGCTCGCTCGACGGAATCATCGCCCACGCCGACGAGATCGGCGGCGTCGTCGGCCAGAACCTGCGCGACCATCTCGGCTTCCTGCCACTCGGCAGGAAGCTAGTCACCGTCGTCTGCGACCTGCCAAATCTGCCCTCGCCAGCGACGTTGACCGCAACCGGGCGCGATGTCGCCACTTTGCGCGAACTTTACCGGCGCTACCAGTTCCGTTCCTGGCTGGCCGAGATCGACGGCCCGGATGCGGTGGCCGGGATTCCGGCGCAGACGGTCGGCGTGCCCGAAGCCGTCGCGCCGGCCCCCATGCTGACGACCAGTTACGAGACTGTCCTGACCTGGCCGCGGTTCGACGCCTGGCTGGCGAAGATCGAAGCCGCCGAGTTGACTGCACTCGATACCGAAACCACCAGCCTCGATCCGTTCGCCGCCCGCATCGTCGGCGTCTCGCTCGCAGTGGTCGCCGGCAAGGCCTGCTACATCCCGCTCGCCCACACCGCCCCCGGCGCCCCCGACCAGTTGCCGCGCGACGCGGTGCTGGCGAAGCTCAAACCCTGGCTGGAATCGGTCGACCGCAGAAAGGTGCTGCAAAACGCCAAGTACGACCAGCATGTCCTGGCCAACCACGGGATCGCCCTGGCCGGCGTCGCCCATGACACCATGCTTCAGTCCTACGTCCTCGAATCGGACAAGGGCCATGACCTTGGCCAGCTGTGCACCCGTCACCTCGGGCTCGCCACCATCGCCTACGAGGATCTGTGCGGCAAGGGGGCGAAGCAGATCGGCTTCGACCAGGTCGACATCGAGCGCGCCGCGACCTACGCCGCCGAGGATGCCGATGTCACGCTGCGTGTCCATCAGGCGTTGCACCCGCAGTTCGCTGAGGAACGCGGCCTTTCGTACATCTACCACGACCTCGAGATGCCGACCCGCCAGGTCATCTGGCGGATGGAGCGGACCGGCATCCTGATCGACGGCGCACAACTCGCCCGGCAGAGCCACGAGATCGGCCGGAAGATCATGGCCCTCGAAGCGCAGGCCTGCGAACTCGCCGGCCAGCCCTTCAACCTCGCGTCGCCGAAGCAGCTTGCCGACATCCTGTTCGAGAAGTTGGGGCTGCCGGTGAAGAAAAAGACCGCCTCGGGCGGCCCGTCGACCGACGAGGAAGTGCTCTCCGAACTGGCCCTCGACTATCCGCTGCCCAAGCTGCTGCTCGAGCACCGCAGCCTCGCCAAGCTCAAGGGCACGTACACCGACAAGCTGCCGCGCATGATCAACCCGGATACCGGGAGAGTGCATACTCACTTCTCGCAGGCCTCGGTGGTCACCGGCCGCCTCGCATCCAGCGACCCCAACCTGCAGAACATCCCGGTGCGTACCGACGAGGGGCGGCGCATCCGCACCGCCTTCGTCGCGCCGGACGGCGCCAGCATCGTTTCCGCCGACTATTCGCAGGTCGAACTGCGCATCATGGCCCATCTCTCGGGCGACGAGCGCCTGCTCGAGGCCTTCGCGCACGGCGAGGACGTCCACCGCGCCACCGCCGCCGAGATCTTCGGCGTCATCCCGCCCGAAGTCGGCCCCGACCAGCGCCGCGTCGCCAAGAGCATCAACTTCGGCCTGATCTACGGCATGAGCGCCTTCGGGCTGGCCCGCCAGCTCGGGCTGGAACGCAGCGCCGCGCAGACCTACATCGACCGCTACTTCGCACGCTACCCCGGCGTCGCCCGTTACATGGAAGAAGCGCGCGATTCGGCCCGCCGGCATGGCTACGTCGAAACCGCCTTCGGCCGCCGCCTGTGGTTCCCGGAAATCCGCTCCAGCCAGGCCGTGCGCCGACAGGGCGCGGAGCGCGCCGCGATCAACGCGCCGATGCAGGGCACCGCCGCCGACCTGATCAAGATGGCGATGATCGCCGTCAACAACTGGCTGGAAGGGTCGGCGCGGAAATCCCGTCTCGTCCTCCAGGTGCATGACGAGCTGGTGCTGGAAGTGCCTGACGACGAACTGACGGAGGTCCGCACCCACCTGCCGCGTTTGATGGGGAACGTCGCGACGCTCAAGGCGCCGCTGGTCGTCGAGGTCGGCATCGGACCGAACTGGGAGGCTGCGCATTAACCCGGCTGCCCGCCGGATTCAGTTGCCGGCCGATTTCTCCGCCTGCACCTGCAGGCTGTGGAGGCGGGCGTAGGCGCCGTTGAGCGCCAGAAGCTCGGCATGTCTGCCGGATTCGCACAGCCTGCCTTCGTGCAGGACGACGATGCGATCCGCATTTTCGATGGTGGACAGCCGGTGGGCGATGACCAGCGTCGTGCGCCCGCGCATCAGTTCGTCGAGGGCCGCCTGGACGTGGCGTTCGGATTCGGTGTCGAGAGCCGAGGTGGCCTCGTCGAGAATCAGGATCGGCGCGTCCTTGAGGATCGCCCGAGCGATGGCAAGACGCTGCCGCTGGCCCCCGGAGAGCTTGACGCCGTTTTCTCCGATCATCGTGTCGATGCCCTCCGGCAGCACATCGATGAACTCGAGCGCATGGGCGGCGCCGGCGGCAGCGCGGATATCCTCGCGCGACGCTCCCCGTTTGCTGCCATAGGCGATGTTGGCGGCGATGGTGTCATTGAACAGGACGACGTCCTGGCTCACCAGCGCAATGTTCGCACGCAGGCTTTGCAGCCGGACCTCGGAGAGGCGATGCCCGTCGACCCGGATCTCCCCCGTTTCGACCCCGTAGAAGCGCGGCAGGAGGTTGGCGACGGTCGTCTTGCCGCTGCCCGAGGCGCCGACCAGCGCCACGCACTCGCCCGGCCGCACGCTCAGCGACAGGTCTTTCAGCGCCGGACGCTCGGCGCCGGGATAGGTGAAGGTGACATGGTCGAAGTCGATATGTCCTTGCGCGCGGCCGAGCTCGACGCTGCCCATGTCCTCCTCGGCGGCTTCGTCGATCAGCGCGAAGACGCTCTCGGCCGCAGCAAGTCCGCGCTGGATCGGTGCATTGACGTCGGTCAGCCGGCGCAGCGCCGGCAGCAGCATCAGCATGGCGGTGATGAAGGAGACGAAGCTGCCGACCGTCGTCTGGTCCTCGGCCGCCTGCCTGAGCGCGACGCCGATGATGATGGCGAGGGCGACCGCGGCGAAGAAATGCACGATCGGACTCTGGCCCGCGGAAGCGAGCGTCGCCCGCATCGCCAGGCCGCGCTGTTCGCGCACGGCCTGACGAAAGCGCTCCCGCTCGTAAGCCTGACCGCCGAAGATGCGCACAACCTTGTAGCCCTCGATCGTTTCCTGCAGGACCTGGGTGATCCTGCCCATCGCCTGCTGCAGACCGCGCGAAACCTTGCGCAGGCGGCGACTGAAGAAGCGCACGGCGACCGCGATCGGCGGCGCCATGACGAGGGTGATCAGCGTCAGTTGCCAGTTGAGGTAGAACAGCCAGCCCATCAGGGCGATGATCGAGAGCGAATCCCTGATCAGCGAGGTGATCGCCGTCGTCGCCGCGCCGGTCACGTTGGTGACGTCGTACATGACGCGCGACATCAGATGGCCGGAAAGATTGTCGCTGTAATAGCGCATCGGCAGATGGACGATGCGGGCAAACATCGCCTGGCGCAGTTCGGTGATGACGTTGTTGGCGACCCAGCTCATGGCGTATTCGCCGAGAAAGCCGAAAATCGCGCGCACCAGGAAGATCGCCAAGATGATCAGCGGATAGATCAGCCAAGCCCAGCCGCCCTGCGACCTGGCGAAACCGTCATCGAGCATGTACTTCATCATGGCCGGAAAGACCGGCTCGGCCAGCGACGACAGGCCCATGCACAGCATCGCCGCGAGGAAGACCCGCCAGTATGGCCGGACATAGCTCAAGAGCCGGGAGTACAGCGCACGACTACTGGTCATGTCTCGGGCCATGCAGATCCCTGAGGGGCAAGGTGAAGCGGGGGATTATACCTGCCCGACCCCCTTCCCCCCAGCGCCAGGCAAGGGGTGGCGTTCGCTTCGACGCGCTCGGCGGCCGATGGCGACGGTCGTCAGCGACCCGTAGGCGAGCGCCAGTTGCGGCCATTCGCCGGGCGGCAGGCCGCGCCAATGCGCAACCAGCACGCGGATGACGCCAGCATGGGTGACGATCACTGACTCCGGGGCATCGAGCCCGGTGACGAAATCGAGCGCGCGGCGCTGCAGCGCCAGCGCCGACTCCCCGCCCGGGGGCGCATAGCCGCCCACATCCGCCGCCCAGGCATCGAGTTCGGCGCGCGGAATGTCATCCCACGCTCGACCTTCCCACGCCCCGAAATTCATCTCGCTCAGCCGATCGTCGATCGCCGGGTGCGGCAGCAGCAGCTCGGCCAGTTCCCGGCAACGCCGCGACGGGCTGGTCCACACCGGGAGCCCTTCCGGCAGTTCCGCCCGCAGGCGCGCGGCAACGGCGCCGGCATTCCTCGCCGGAACATCGAGTCGACCGTAGCAAACGCCGGCCGCAACGAAGGGTTCGGGATGGCGAACGAGATGCAGGATCATGGGTCGAGCCGGACCCCCGGCGTGGCGACGCCCGAACGGTGCGACAGATGGACGAAGGGGCGCATTCTCATCGTCTGCCGGTGTTCAGCCGCCGATCCTCCGCCAGACCAGGCAGCGGTTGTTGGACGGCATGGCGCGGTCATCGACCAGTTCGAGCCCGGCCTTTCCGGCCAGCCGGTTCACCTTCTCGAAGTCGCGGATTCCCTGGTGCGGCGCATCCTCCCTGAGCCGGCGGTCGAAGGCCGCGTTGCTGTCACTGGTGAAGCGACCGCCGTAGTTGAAGGGGCCGTAAATGGCGACCTTGGCCCGCGCGGCAAGGACGTCCGCCAGCCCGGCGAAGAGGCATTCGACGACCGACCACGGCATGATGTGCAGGGTATTGGCGCTGAAGAGCGCATCGTAGCGCCCCGCCGGCCAGGCTCCGGTGACGTCGAGTTCGAGCGGTGGCGGGGTGTTGGGGAGGCCGGCTTCGTCCAGCCACGCCTTGATTCCAGGCAGGTTTTCGGCACGGTCGGAAGTCTGCCAGACGAGATGCGGCAGGTGGGCGGCGAAGAAGATCGCGTGCTGGCCGGTGCCGCTGCCGATTTCCAGCACCGTTCGGCAATCGCCGAAGTGATCCCCGAGCACGTCGAGAATCGGCTCGCGATTTCTCTCGCAGGCGGGTGCGCAGGGCTTTT
>ERZ761602.3855-NODE-3855-length-20346-cov-4.931990_pt1 | contig 20346 bp, 22 predicted proteins | sample MGYA00512165_ERZ761602 | MGnify/ENA primary metagenome ERZ761602 (study PRJEB28899, sample SAMN02445085) | bioreactor sludge metagenome | biome: EBPR sludge; isolation source: Thorneside wastewater treatment plant | place: Australia: Brisbane, Thorneside... | reverse complement strand
ATCCGCTCGAAATGCTCAATGGCGGCGGTGTGCCGGGCGGCGGTGGCCAGATCACCCTGGGCGGGCCCAGCCCCGAGGCCAGTCCCTTCCTGCTCAACCCCCGCCTGCTGCCGGCCCTGGTGCGCTACTTCAACCACCATCCGGCCTTGTCCTACCTGTTTGCGCATGACTTCGTCGGCTGCAGCGGCCAGTCGGTGCGCACCGACGAGCGGGGCAGCGACGCCTTTGACGAACTGCAGCTCGGGCTGGAACTGCTGGACCGTCTGCCGCAGTCTGGCCCGGCACCGCTGTGGCGCAGCCTTGCCCCATTCCTGTGTGACGCGGTGGGCAACAGCCACCGCGCCGAGATCAACATCGAGAAGCTCTGGAACCCCTACCTGCCCGGCCGTGGACGCCTGGGCCTGGTGGAGTTTCGCGGCCTGCGCATGCAGCACACGCCGCAACGCGCCACGGCCATCGCCTGCCTGCTGCGCGCCATCATCGCCCTGCTGGCCACGCGCCCTTACGCGCTGCCGCTGATCGACTGGGGGCGCGAGCTGCACGACCGGTTTGCCTTGCCTTTCGACCTGCAGGCCGATCTGGACACCGTGCTGGCGGAGCTGGACGCGGCCGGGCTCGGCCTGGAAGCACCCATCCAGGCCGTACTGCGCCACGACGCGTTCCGCTTTCTGGGCCAGGTGGATTTGCCCTTTGGAACGCTGGAGCTGTGGCGCGGCCTGGAGTTCTGGCCGCTGGTGGGCGACGCCGCCAGCCCCGAGCAAAGCGGCACCTCCCGCTTCGTCGACGCCAGCACCACGCGGATTGAAATCCGCTGGCGGCCGCCGTCAACCGGCACCGTGGGCACGCTGGATACCAGCCACTGGCAGGACTGGGCCATCACCGTGGACGGCGTCACCCTGCCGCTGCGCCCCGAACGCGACAGCCGGGGCGATCTCAAGGTCTTCGGCGTGCGCTATGCCAGCTTTGCCCCCCGCTCCGGCTTGCATCCCGTGCTGGGCAGCCAGGCCCCTTTGACGCTGACCCTGGGCCATTCCGACCATGACGTGCAGTACGCGATCACGCTGCATGAATGGCGGCCGGATGGGGAGGCCTATCCCGGCCTGCCTGCGGATCTGATGGAAGCGGGGGAGCGGCGGGCTGCGCGGATGACGGTGGTGGCGAGGGAGCGGGCCGAACAGGTGCCCACTGACGAATCGGGTTTCGAGGCAAGCCCTGTAACCCCGGGGCTGACGTCCTACAGCCTGGATCGGCGGTACCGCTGGTTGCGTCAGAAGAAATAAAAGGCGCCTCAAGCATCGATTGGAATTGAAAAGTACGGGCCAGCAGATCATTTTGACAACCCAGGCTACTTCAATACACTACTAAATTGCCGAACTAACTTGACGAAACACTAACGGAATTACCATGCCAAGTGTCGCCTCGCCCCCATCCGTCAAGGTCTTCCGTTCGAATGAGCCAATTTCGCTCGCAAACAATCGCTGGCCATCACGTACTGGCGCATGAACACGAGAAGGGTGATTGGCTGAGCCGTACGTCAACTGTCATCTCCGACAATGAATGCTGACAGCGCGAACCCGAGGCCGTTTCAGGCCGTGCACGTGCAATCGTCTGGCCTACGTAGCTGCCGGCCTCTGACGCACAAGCCGAAACGCTGCCGGGTACGGTCGCTTAACACGGTTAAGGCCACCGGGATCGAGCGGCAACCCTTTTCTGCTCGACTAAACCGACCCGGCTCTTCAGGTGCACACGCTTGGCTTGCAAGAGCCGGAACACAAGGTAGCCATCGATTCGCTGAAAAAAAAGCAGCAGCTAGACTTGGGCTTGCTTTTCCGCGGGAGGACCTCTTTCTGGTCAACGTGGAACACCGCAGCATGTGGGCTTCTTCCTCGCATCACAAATCGTCCTTAACCGCTGTTGCACGTCGTATTGCGACTGCTATCTCGTCCGAATCCTGCCAATCGCGCCAGACGACGTCTGGCCCTAAGACGAGAGCGGTGGCAATGCGGGCAATTAGAGTTTGGAAACTACCAGATTTAGGGAACGTCTGCATAACACCCGCTGAAGCGGCTGTTATGCAGACGTTCCCTAGCAGATGGAAAATAAGAGGAAAAGCGAGATGATGCAATGACCACTATTCAAATTGATGTGGGGCCAATGAATTCAATCAGAGGCCTTCACGAAACACTGGGAAGAGGACTGCGCGAGTATCGGAATAATTATAGAATAGGACTACGACCCGAAGTTGTATTCTACTCAAAAGAATTAATCGCCGGACAGGTTAATATTAGCTGCCTAGCGATACTACTGGCTGCCGCTGAGAGATTAAGAATATACACATCGCGATCATCCTCCTTCAAGGTAAATTGGAACCCTAATCTTTTTACATTTCTATACGATATTGGATTCTTTGAATACACCAAAACACTCGACATTCTCCATATCGATGATGAAAAGATGGGGGGATTTCAAACTTCCGCAACAAATCCAAATACAAGAATAATATATTTCCCTGAAATTAGCAATTGGTCAGATGAAGCTTCACAGAGAAATGAGCAAAAAGATCGCCTTCGCAGCACAGTTAGAGATAAGCTAATATTTCGATGCGGCGAAATTTTCAAGCCCCCAAAGCACGGCTTTGCGATTAGTACAGATCTACGAGATCAAATACTAATTACAACAGCTGAACTTGTCGTAAATTCGAATTTATGGGGAAAGTCTTCTGCTTTTGTTGCCCTTCAACGATCTGGCACCAGAATTACGGTTTCAGTAAGTGATGCGGGAGTAGGTTTTACCGGCTCCTTAGAGCCAAAAAAAGGAAAAACAAAGCGCTTAAGAAATTCAAGCCGATCAAATGACGATATAAACAACATCGGTCTTGGAAGCATTATGAATGAAGAAGGCTTCGGTCTAAGAAGAGCTGTCGATGGTGTCGTGGCCGCATCGGGGTGGGTCCATATATCAACCCATAGCGCAGCAATAGTATGGCGTCGTGTCAACTGGGCTGTCTGGAAAGACGATGTACGAAACGATCCGGAAGCCAAAAATGAGCTTGCCACGCATTTGTCGACTGCCGTTGCAGATGGACTGCTAGATAAAGCTGGCTACTCGAGATTTTCCGACCCTTTACGTGGTTCTCGTGTAGTTTTTGAGATCCCCCTGAATGCCAAGGGGAAAAATCATGGATAACTTAATAATCGACTCTGATAATAAAATTAATTACATAAGAGTCCAATTGGTGACGTGGATGTGCAATCCAATGACGCCATCCGTGTTTGATGCGGGCGCCGAAAAAGCAGTCTATGATTTGCTGAATAGAATTCCGGAAAATTCGGTGCAAATACTTAATTTCAGAGGCATAACAACGATAGAGGATCATGCCTTGTCTGACCTTGGTAATCGATTATCTAGGCAAGACAATATAACCATAATATGTTATGCCGCAGCGGGAGAAGATAGCATTGTCCACCAGTTAAATAGTCAAATAAAATTCAGCGACAAAGTCTCCATCTCCAAGAATGAATTTACATTCCTGTTGTTGAATAATAGAGGCGTCATTACACAGAGTTATGTCACCGATGAAATGATTTCGTCTATTAAGAAAGCCGAGAATGAATACATTGAGAGAGTTGTCAGGAGGAGTTATCGACAATTTTCCAAACCTGAGCGCCTTGAATCTACACCAATTTATGCGTCTGGCGTCTTTAATGCACGGAAGATTGTCACAGATCCTGAATCCTTCAAATGGGTGTGCGCCCTACTAGCTGAAAAATTCGAAGAAATTATCGAAAAGGTTAGACCGAAAAGAAATTCAATTCTGGCAGTTAGTCTTAGGGCGAGTCCGTTTGCAGCGGCAATAAAACATTTGTCCACTAGTCATGAACCGTATTTGGAGATCGTGGATCATCTTGGGCCAACGTTTGAGATGTTCGACGGCCCTATTTTCCAAGCAGATGCGTACGAGAATGAATATGTACTAATAGTCGATTTTATCGTCGGAGGTAGTGAGTTAAAGACCGCCAGGGCCTACGCACTTTCGCAAGGTGCTGATATAAAGGCAGTCCTTGCCATAGGCGCGTTCTTGAATCCTAACGCATATGGGAACCCAATGGAGGTTTCCTCTCTCACGCGGCTAAAGAAGGCTGTGCCTACTCTTAGGTACGAGTTTAAGGATGGTGATGACTAACATGGAATTTCCAATGAGGCGAATTTTTCATCTTACCGACATGCACATTGCGGATCCAAGCTCCCGGGAGGAGCATCTGAGAACGATGTTCTATGCCGAATATTTGGAAGGCATCTGTCAATGCATCAAGAAAGTTGATAATTCTTCAATTCCAATTGATGCAATCGTTCTGTCCGGCGATATAGTGGATCGCGGTGTCGTTTCCAATTTTGATCACGCTAAGCATGTCGTCAAAACTCTTGCCAAACAACTTAATGTAAACGAGGAATCGGTTTTTTTGTGCAATGGAAATCATGATATTGTCAGAGATCTCGAGTTGTCTGGCGATATTTTAGAGGCTCGTAGTAAATTTTATGATTTTAGTCGGCTTTTTTCCAGACGGGAAGGATCTGAAAAGATATCAGATCGAGCGGAATTTATTGGTTCTAACACAGCGGCTAGAATTCACTTTCTATCACTGGATTCGACAATTGGCGCTGCGGGGAATGACTGTGCCGGCAGCTTGGACGTCGATGAAAGAGACAAGGTTGCGAATTTCTTACGTGCAAAGCGTGATTCAAATATTATTTCTGAGAAGCATGTCCTAATTGTTGCTTCGCACCATCCGCCAATTTCGATTACAGAGGTTAGTCCAGTTGTTGATGAAGGTGACCCTGATTGGCATAAGAAGCATATTTGGCATGATGCAAGTGCGTTGGCAACTCGAATAAGGCGCGCCCTGCCAAATGTTCCAATAATTTGGTTTAGTGGCGATGTTCATCAACCCGGGTGGGATGTCAAGAATAATATTTGCTTTGTCACTACGGGCTGCTTTGGGCGAAAAATTGGAGGACGTCACTCGAACATTCCTTGCCAGGCAAGATTAATTGATTTACCCCATGATCTGTCTCTCACGAGTAAGCTTTTTTTATATCGACATAAGACTCACAACACTATTTCTGACCAAGGAGATTGGGAAATTGAGGAAAGTCCAGCTGATCGAACTAATAAGTTCACTTTTCAAGCAGAAATTCTTCACGCAGAAAGTCTGCCAGCCAATCCTCTCTCCAACAAGATCACGAATCTTCCGGAATCAGCTTTGGGTGTTTTAACCCTTTCTGACGATCTTGAAATTTCGATTTTACGTGCAGTTCAGAATAGTAATTTATACCAACTTGGTAGGTTTTCGACTAATGCGAACATTACAACTTTAGCATGGGTTCCAATCGCACCATTGTTAAACTATGGGTCCATCTTTGCATCAGCGTTGAGGTCGATGATGGATAGAATTTCAATTATCATTAAAGACAATCCGTCCAAGAGTATTGTGTTGATTGGACTTGATTGCTGGGGTTCGATTTTTGCGTCTCAGATTTCGGTCGTTACAGGTGTAAAAAATATTTGCATTGCCGGCCGTACCGCGTCACGCTTGAGCTCAAGGCCAGAGGGGCTTACTTCTGGCGCACTTAGCGAACTTCGCGATACGGACATCTGCGTGGTTTTTACAGATGTAATTGGTACGGGTGAATCTTTGCTCCGAGTCAAGAATGCCATCTTGAATTCGGTTGATGCGGAAAGAATTCCTAGTCAATTCTATGCATTCTCATTGATATGCGATCGATTAAATCCACGTCCGAAACTTTCGAATGAGTTTGTTTCGGTATTTACCTGTTGCGGAAATCTGAGGATTCCGATGATAGATGATAATTTACTCCCGCCGCATTCAATCCTTCAGCCCCTAGTAAGCCTGGTATAGGATTCATACCGTAGTATCTACTCGATACCGTTGCATATAAGCATGGGTACGCTGAGCGCTTCCTCGGGGTTTGATCGGGCGTTGACTTTTTTTGTGATTTGCAGGTAGATTCGATTGCCATTTTGATATCATTCATCCATTCGATTTTTATGCGTCGCATTATTATTTTTCTGACTTACCTAAAACCGGAGAATTAACCTTTGCCACGGGAATATGAAAATTTGAATGAAGGCAAGATAGACTCGTCCGGGGCGGAACTGAAAATGAGGTCAGGCAGCACTGAACGAAACCACCCCGGCTATATAGCCAATTTCGGCCTGCACGCATAAATGTAGGTTCGATAGCAGGTCATGATCAATCCGCACGTGGAACAGTCCGTTTCCATATAAATTCCGCCCTCAAACCCGAATTTGGGGCCGCCCACCCCTCCCCCACCACCAGCCGGATCCCCGGCATCACCAGCCCGGATTCGGCCCCTCCACCAAGGGCGCCTGGCCGGCAGGCGACCCATCCTCAATACACCGGCCGCCCCAGCCTCTGGCTCGCCCGTGAGATCGCATAGTTCACCAGGCAATACAGCACCGCCACCACCAGGTACACCGGCACGAGCGAGCGGTAGTTGGCGATAAGCACCTTGGCGTTCTGCATCAGTTCGCCGTAGGTGACCACATAGCCGAACGTGGTGTCCTTGACCACGATGACCAGTTGGGTGGCAACCAGTGCCGGGACGATGTAGCGCAAGCGGCGGTGCTGAGCCCGACGGGCAAGGTGAGCATCCAGTAGGCAAATTCAATAGCAGAACACGACCATTCCACGCTGGGAACCGACCATTTTCATTCAGATTTCGTCCCCAAACGCCGAATCGGGGCCGCCCACCAGCGCCTGGCATTGAGCGCCAGTGCGTTGGCTCAAGTGTTTGCAGCGTCTCGCGCCTCAACGGCCATCCGGGCGATGAATCCGGAGCGGGTTTCGCCGGCGCTGCGGGCGCGTGCGTCCAGGCGATGCAGCACGCGGCGCGGCAGGCTGATGTTTACGCGCTCCAGCGCGTCGTCCAGCATGGCCGGGTCTACCTTCACCAGAGCCCACAGCCAGCCCTCGAACTCTGGGTGGGCAGCGCGCAGTGTTTCGATAGGGGATGGCGGGGGAATGTCCTGCCCGGCGTCCAGCGTGGCTTCGATCCATCCGGTGATGGCTTCCTCGGCCTGCGTCATGGCGTCTTCCAGCGTGTCCCCCGCCGAAAAGCAGCCCGGCAGATCAGGCACGACCACGCCCCAGGCCGTGGCGTCGGTTCCGGGTTCAATGGCGATGGGGTAGCGCATGGGGTTCAGGCGGCCACAGAGTGCGCAGACAGGCTGACCTGCAGCTTTTCGCGCACCGCCGCAAAGATAGCGGCCAGGTTGTCCATGCTGGGGTTTCCGGTGGGCGACAGCATCCGGTGCAGACTCTTGCTGGGCTTCGCGGTCAGCGTTGCGAGTTGCTCGAAACCCAAGGTCGCGTTCACCAGGTCCCGCAGGATCAGGCGCGCGGTCTCGGGCTCGCCGTTGAGGAACAGCGTCGCGGCCTCGTCCAGCAGCGCCTGCGCAAATGCCGGGTCACTCTGGACGCGCTGGATGACGGTTTCTTTGTTGCTTCTGGTCAGTGCCATGGTCTTACCCCTTGTGAAATGAAGCCAACAACGCCCAACCCAAAATAATATCAATTCAATAGCAAACCATGACCATTCCACGCTGGGTATTGGCCATTTTCATTCAAATTCCGCCCCCAAACCCGAATGTGGGGCCCTTCCCCCCTACCCCACCACCAGCCGGATCCCCGGCATGATCTGCTCGGCCTGTGCGCGGCGCTCCAGGGCCAGGCGCATGTTCATCTGGGCGACTTCGGTGTGTTCCACCGCCAGGTTCTGGGCACGGGTGCCTTCGCCGCGCTTGAGGGCGTCGAACAGCATGTGGTGCTGGCGGTGGGCGTAGAGCATCCAGTCCCGGTCCAGCGCCACGGTGCCCTGCATGGGCAGCATGGCGGACGCGGGGGCGAAGGGCAGTTTGTCGTTCAGCGCCACGGCGCGCTGCAGGGCGCGGTTGCCGCAGGCGTCCAGGATCAGCGCGTGAAAGCGGTCGTTCATGGTGGCGTAGGCGGCGTAGCTTTCCAGCGTGAGCGGGTTGTCGGCCAGCAGGCGGTCGCCCGCCTCCAGGCAGGCCTGCAGGTCGCCCTGCAGCTGGCGCGACACGCCGTGCTCGGCCACCAGGCGCGCGGCCATGCCCTCCAGGTGGCCGCGCACCGCAATCGCATCGGCCACTTCGCGCGGGGTGAACTGGCGCACCAGGTACTTGCCGGTGTCACTGGCCTCGATCAGGCCCTCCTGCTCCAGCGTGACGAGGGCGCTGCGCACCGGCGTGCGCGAGGCGCCCAGGCGCTCGGCCAGTTGCTGCTCCGCCAGGCGCTGGCCGGGCTCAAACGTGCCGCGCAGGATCAGGTCGCGCAGCTGCATCAACACGGTTTCTTGCAGGTTCATGGGGTGAACTGTACACTGGCCGCACATTTCGGTATACCGTTTTTGATTGACAGGACACCATCATGAAAGCCGAGCACAACGAACTTCTCACCCGCGTCGGGCCGGGCACGCCGGGCGGCACGCTGCTGCGCCACTACTGGCAGCCGGTGGCGCTGCTGGACGAGTTTGACCCGGCGCTGGACCCGCGCATGGCGGTGCGCCCGGTGAAGGCGGTGCGGGTGCTGGGGCAGGATCTGGTGCTGTTTCGCAATGCCGACGGCAGCTTTGGCCTGCTGGACCGCGACTGCCCGCACCGCGGCGCGGACCTGAGCTTTGGCCGGCACGAAGGCGACGGCCTGCGCTGCCCGTTTCACGGCTGGAAGTTTGACGCTGCCGGCCAGTGCACCGACACCCCGGGCGAGCCCACCGGCAGCACGCTGTGCCAGCGGGTGCGCCAGCGCAGCTACCCGCTGGTGGAAAAGGCGGGGGTGCTGTTCGGCTGGTTCGGGCCCGAGGGCACCACCCCGCCGCCCTTCCCCGCGCTGGACTGCTTCACCGCGCCGGCCAGCCACAGTTTTGCCTTCAAGGGGCTGTGGCACTGCAACTGGCTGCAGGCGTTTGAGGTGGGCATCGACCCGGCGCATGCGTCGTTTCTGCACCGGTTTTTCAACGACGAATCGCTGGACGAGAGATACGGCCCCCAGTTCAGCGGCGCCAGCCTGGTCGGTACTCCGTGGCACTTCAGCTTGCGACGCTGCCGATGACCAAGGTGATGCGCGAGTTTGACCAGCCGGACATCTCGTTCGAGTCCATGCCCTGGGGCCTGCGGCTGACGGCGCTGCGCCGCATCAGCGAGACCATCACCCACGTGCGGGTGACGAACGCGCTGTTTCCGCAGACCTTTGTGATTCCGCTGTCGGAAACCATGACCATCACCCAGATGCATGTGCCGGTGGACGACACCCGCAACTACTGGTATGCCTTTTTCACCAGCTTTGCCGAGCCGGTGGACAAGACCACCATGCGCAACCAGCGGCTGGAAGCCGTCACCCTGCCCGACTACATCCCCAAAATGGGCCGCCACAACAACTGGGGCTTCAGCGCGGAAGAGCAGATCTCGCGCACCTACCTGGGCATGGGCGAGAGCGACATCAACGTGCACGACCAGTGGGCCTGCGAAAGCATGGGCGCCATCCAGGACCGCACCCGCGAGCACCTGGGCACCACCGACAAGGTGATCATGGCCAACCGCCGCCAGCTGATGAAAGCCATTGAATCCGTGCAGGCCGGCGGCCCGGCCCCCGGCCTGGCCGACCCGGCCGTGGCGGCGCAGCGGGTGGGCCCGGACACGGTGGACGGCATCGCCCCGGTGGCGGGCTGGGCGCAGTGGTGGCGCGACGCCGTCAGCGCCAAACGCGCGGGAGCGCCCTGGCCGGGCGCGGCCGATGTGCCGGCGCCTGCACCCGCAGCACCCGCCGCTGCCGCCACGTCAGCCGGGAGCCCGGCGTGAGTGCTGACGGCGGCGCCCTCACGGGCCCGGTCAGCTTCGCCCACCGCTGCGGCCAGTGGAGCGCCGGGCGCGAGGTGGCGGCGCTGGAGACCGCGCGACGCATCCACGACAGCGGCGTGGAGCTGGTGCGGGTGGGCTGGTGTGACACCCACGGCGTGCTGCGCGGCAAGACGCTGACCGCCCGCGCGGCCATCCGCGCGCTGCACGAGGGGGTGGGCCTGGTCAGCACCCTGCTGCTGAAGGACACCTCCGACCGCACCGCATTCAAGGTGTTCGAGCCCGGCGGCGCGGACGAGCTGCCCGGCTTTGCCTTTGCCAGCAACCTGATCCTGCTGCCCGACCCGGAAAGCTTCACCCTGCTGCCCTGGGCGCCCGGCACGGGCTGGCTGCGCGGCCAGCCGTGGTTTCAGGACGGCACACCGGTGCCCTACGACACCCGCCGGGTGCTGCAGCAGGCGCTGGCGCGGCTGGCCGGCCACGGGCTGGGACTGACCTGCGGGCTGGAAGTGGAATTTCACATCTACCGCCTGAAGGACGGCGCCCATGGGCCGGACCTGGACCCCGATCTGTCCGCCTGGCCGGGGCTGCCGCCGGCCGTGAGCCTGATCCACCCCGGCTACAACCTGCTGGCCGAGGGCTGGATCGACCTGGCGGACGAGCCGCTGCGCATCGTGCAGCGCACGGCGCAGGCGCTGGGCCTGCCGCTGCAGTCGCTGGAAATCGAGCTCGGCCCCAGCCAGGTGGAGGCGGTGTTCGACGCCACCGACGCGCTGACGGCAGCCGACAACATGGTGCTGTTTCGCAACGGGGTGCGCCAGGCGCTGCGCCGCGCCGGCTACCACGCCAGCTTCATGTGCCGCCCGCCCTTCCCCGGCATCATGTCCAGCGGCTGGCACCTGCACCAGTCGGTGTCGCGGCAGGCCGATGGCGGCAACGCCTTTGTGCGTGCCGCGCCGGCGCCGGGCACCACGCCCGCCGACGCCACGCACACGCTGTCCGACACCGGCGCGGCCTGGCTGGGCGGCCTGCTGGCCCACGCCCGCGGCATGACGGTGCTGTGCACACCCACGGCCAACGGCTTCGGGCGCTTTCGGCCCAACGCGCTGGCACCGCAGGCGGTGGTGTGGGGGCGCGACAACCGCGGTGCGATGCTGCGCGTGGTCGGCGGCGCGGGCGACGGCGCCACCCGCATCGAAAACCGCATCGGCGAGCCGGCGGCCAACCCGTATCTGTACATGGCGGCGCAGATCCACGCCGGGCTGGACGGCCTGGCGCGCGGCCTGCCGCCGCCCCCCGCCACCGAGGCGCCTTACGCGCTGGACGCCGAACGCATCCCCACCCACCTGCCCGACGCGCTGGCCGCGTTGCAGGCCGACGACGCGCTGGTGGACGGGCTGGGCGCGGACGTGGTGCGCTGGTTCAGCCGCGTGAAACAATCGGAACACCAGCGCCACGCCCAGGCCGAAGACAAGGCCGATTTCGAGCGGCGCGAGTATTTCAGCCGGTTCTGAGCCCGTTCCACCCCCGTCACCGCACCATGATTACTCTTCATTTCATAGCAAACAATGACCCGGCGGCGCTGGGTAGTGCCAGTTTTCCTTCAAAACCCGGCCGCAGCCTGATGCAGGCGGCCCAAAGCGGCGGTGTGGAGGGCATTGCGGCCGACTGTGGCGGCTGCCTGACCTGCGCCACCTGCCATGTGGTGGTGCGCGAGCCCTGGGCCAGCCAGCTGCCGCCGCCCGGCGCGGACGAGCTGGCCATGCTGGAGTTCACCGCCGTTCCGCGCCAGCCGGGCAGCCGCTTGTCCTGCCAGATCCCGCTGACCGACGCGCTGGACGGGCTGACGGTAGACTTGCCGGCCACCCAATACTGAGCCCGACGCGGGAATACACCATGATTCTGGAAATCGCCGACATCCGCATCCAGCCCGGCCAGCAGGCCGCCTTCGAGCAAGCCATCCAGCGCGGGCTGGACACCGTGATCCGCTCGGCCACCGGGTTTCAGGGCGCCAAGGTGAACCGCGGCATCGAATCGCCCGACCGCTATGTGCTGCAGATTCTCTGGGCCACGCTGGAAGACCACACGGTGGGCTTTCGCCAGTCACCCGCCTTTGCCGAGTGGCGGGCCATCGTCGGGCCGTTTTTTGCCGCCCCGCCGCAGGTGGAGCATTTCGAGCTGGTGACCAAGGTCAGCTGAGCGCCGACCGGGCGCAGCGGTCAGTAGCGCGTCGCCGGGGCGCGTTCCGCAAGGAAGATTTCGACCCGGCGGTTGCGGGCACGGCCGGATTCCGACGCGTTGTCGGCCACCGGCTCGCGCGCACCCCGTCCGTCGATCGCCACCCGGCGGGAATCGACGCCCCGGCTACCCAGGTAATTGCGCACGCTGGCGGCGCGATTGACCGACAGCGGGTCGTTGATGGCATCGGTGCCGGTGCTGTCGGTATGGCCGACGATGCGGATCTCCAGGCTGGGCTGATCTGACAGCCCCTGGGCAAACGCGTTCAGTACCGGCTGCAACGCCGGCTTGATGTCGGCGCGGCCGACGTCAAAGGAGACGTCACTGGGTACGTGCAGCTTGAGCTGGTTGTCCGCCGTCTGGGTCACGGTAACACCGGTGCCCGCTGTCGCTCGCTCCATGGCCGCGCGCTTTTCCTGCATGTTGCGGGACCAGACGTATCCCCCTGCCGCGCCCAGCCCGGCGCCGATCAGCGCACCTTGCTTGCTGTCACCGATGGCCGCGCCCGCCAGCGCACCGATTCCCGCACCAATGGCGGCATGGCGCTGCGTTTCCGTCATGTTGGCGCAGCCGGCCAACACCGCCACCGACACGGCCAGCGCGCTGACGCGCCGGATACGGCTTCCGAATTTTTCCATAACGCCTCCTTGCAAAAAATGTCCGTCAGGCCATCGTGGCCCGCCCGCCAGCTTAACTGCTTGCGCCGGCACCGTCATCTGCGGCGGCGCCGGCCCGCCCTGGATCCTCTTGCAGCAAGCGCTCCAGCAGCCGCAGGAGACTGGCCTGCTCCTGCGGTGACAGCGGCGCCAACATCACGGCCTGCGCACGGGCCACGACCGGCTGCATGGCCAGGGCCAGTTGTTCGCCTTCGGGTGTGAGCCACAGCAGCTTGCGGCGACGATCTCCGGGGTCGGCCTGGCGCCGCACCCACCCCTTGGCTTCCAGACGGCCGATCACCGAGCCCGAGGTCGCTGCATCGAATGCCACACGTCCCGCCAGGGTGACCTGGTCCACACCGGGTCGGTCCATCAGGGCATTGAGAATGGCAAATTGCACCGGGGTGACATCGAATCCGGTCGTTTGTTCGGCAAACACCGCCACGGCCAGTTGATGGGCGCGACGGATCAGGTGGCCCGGTGCCTGCTCGAAGGGAAACGGCCGTTCAGCGCTCATGACGGCGCAAGTGTAGCGGCCGGCTTGTTCGGGAACCGACGCACCCGCCACCCCGGTCCATCGTGATGCAGGCGCCCGTTGCCAAGACCAGCCATAACGAACAGGGATATCAGCAAGGGCCCTATGCATCTTTCGTCAGTGCGCGGACATGGCACACTGCAAGGGCAGACAGCCGCGCCCGGCTGGACAAGCCCTTCAGGAGCCCTGGTCCCATGAGCACAGAAACCCTCTTCGCGCCCCCGCCGCCCGTGACGGCTGCCATCGTGGGGCACCGCGCCCGTTTTCCGGTTCACCGCATCTACTGTGTCGGGCGCAACTACGAAGAACACGCCAAGGAGATGGGCTTTACCGGCCGCGAACCCCCATTCTTTTTCCTCAAGCCTGCGGACGCCCTGGTGCCGCTGGAGGCGGGGCAGACGGGTTCGATCCCCTACCCGAGCCTGACGAAGAATCTTCATCACGAAATTGAACTGGTGGTCGCCATCGGCCGTGGCGGTCGCGACATCCCGGCCGCAGACGCGCTGTCGCATGTGTACGGCTTTGCCGTGGGGCTGGACATGACCCGTCGCGATCTTCAGAACGACATGAAAAAGCAGGGGCGGCCCTGGTGCATCGGCAAGGCGTTTGACCAGTCCGCGCCCATGGGCCCGATCCAACCCGCCGACGGCGTCGGCGACATCACCCGGGCCAGCATCAGCTTGACGGTCAACGGACAGTTGCGTCAACGCAGCACGATCGACAGGCTGATCTGGAACATTGCGGAAACCATCGAACATCTTTCGGCGGCGTGGACACTGCAGCCCGGCGACCTGATATTCACCGGCACCCCGGAAGGAGTCGGTGCGGTGGTTCCCGGCGACTTGCTAGTCGGCAGTATTGATGGTCTGGCGACGTTGGCCGTGCGAATCGATGGCGCTTGATGCCGGGTCGTGGCTACCGATGCATGCACAATAATGCAATAATCGATTTCGCATGAAATAACTCGTTTACCTATTCGAAACGGCAACCATGAATCTGTTGACACCTCTTGCGAAGGCTTGTGCGATCCTGGCGGGAGTCCTTTTGACGTTCATCACCTTGATGACCTGCGTCAGCCTGATCGGGCGCAACACCATCGGCCAGACGCTTGTCGGCGATTTCGAATTGACCGGTGTGGCCGCCGGTGCAGCCATTTCGCTGTTTCTGCCGTGGTGCCAGATTCGACGAGGCCACATCATCGTGGACTTCTTCACGGCCAAAGCCAGTGAGGGCACCCGCAACGGCCTTGACCGCATCGGTCTGCTCTGTACCGCCCTGCTGTTCGGGGTTCTGGCCTGGCGCACCGGCATCGGGGGCTGGGATGCCTGGGAAACAAAATCGGGGACCATGATGCTGGGCTTTCCCGAGTGGCTGGTGTATCTCGTCATGACCCCAGCGCTTGCGCTGACCACGATGATTGCCCTCTGGCAGGCCGCCATCGGTCATACCGCGTCCCTGGAGCATCCGGCATGAGCTCCATACAACTGACCCTGCTCATATTTGCCGTCATGCTGGGCTGCATGGCGCTGCGGGTGCCGATTGCCGTGAGCATGTTTGCCGCAGGCTTTATCGGCTATGTGCTCCAGGCGGGCTGGATGCCGCTGGCCAATTTTCTCAACGGCCATGTCTATGCGCGACTGGCGAGTTTTGACCTGTCGGTGATCCCGCTGTTCATTCTCATGGGCAATTTCGCCACCCAGGGCGGCATCTCCAAATCACTGTTCGAGGTCGCCAGCGCACTGATGGGGCGATTCCGTGGTGGCCTGGCGATGGCATCCGTCGTCGCCAGCGCAGCCTTCGGCTCGATTTGCGGCTCGTCGGTGGCCACCGCCGCGACGGTGACGTCGGTGGCACTGCCCGAGATGCGTCGGCATGGATATTCCGGCCGCCTGTCCACCGGCACGCTGGCTGCCGGCGGCACGCTGGGCATCCTGATACCGCCGTCGGTGCCCCTGGTGATCTACGCGATCCTGACCGAGCAGAACATTGCCAAGTTGTTTGCGGCAGCGATGATTCCCGGCATCATCGCCATGCTGGGCTACATCGCGGCAATTGCCGTGTATGTACGTCTGGTTCCCGGTCAGGCACCTGACCATGACACCGAACCACCCCCCGCCCTGACCGGTGCGGCGCTGCTGGGTGTGGTTCCGATCGCCCTGGTCTTCGCACTGGTCTTCGGAGGCATCTACGGCGGGCTGTTCTCCCCGACCGAGGGGGCCGCCGTCGGCGCCGCCGCCACCTTTGTGGCGGCGCTGCTCAAGCGCGAACTGACCTGGGACAAGTTGAAGCAGTGCTTTTACTCGACCGCGGAAAGTGCCGCGATGATTTTTCTGATCTTCATCGGCGCCGACCTGATGAACTCGGCCCTGGCCCTGACCCAGGTACCGACCCAACTGGCCGAGGCGGTCGGCTCCTGGGGGCTGTCTCCCTGGACCGTCATCGCCATGGTTCTGCTGCTGTACATCATGCTGGGGTTCATCATGGATGAGCTGTCGGTGCTGCTGCTGACCATTCCGATCTTTTTCCCCATGATCATGGCGCTCGACTTCGGCATGCCGCAGGAGTCGGTGGCGATCTGGTTTGGCATTCTGGTCCTGATGACCGTGGGTTTCGGGCTGTTGTCCCCGCCGGTCGGCTTGAACGTCTATGTGGTCAACGGACTGGCACGAACGGTACCGATTGCAGAGAGCTACCGCGGTGTTCTGCCCTTCCTTGTCAGCGATCTGCTGCGTCTGGTTCTGATCTTCGTGTTCCCGCCGGTTGCCCTGTGGCTGGTGGGCATTCTGACCTGAGCTGCGGGTAAGCCCGATCTCCCAAATTCAACCGACTGCGTTAACTTCCTGTCAACACCAACCCGGAGACTTCTTCATGATCCAACGACGCACCCTCTTGCAATCGACCGCTGCGGTGGCCCTTGGCGCCCCCGCCCTGACCGGTTTTGCCCAGCAGACGGTCACCCTGAAGTTCCACACCTTCATGGCACCGCTGTCCAACGTCTGGCTGAACATGCACAAAGCCTGGATGAACAAGGTGGAGAAGGATTCCGGCGGCCGGATCAAATTCGAGGCGTATCCCGCCATGCAACTGGGCGGCACGCCGCCCCAGCTCTACGACCAGGCCAAGGATGGCGTTGTCGATATCGTCTGGACCTTGCCTGGCAATACCGCCGGACGCTTCCCCCGGATCGAGGTGTTTGAGCTTCCCTTCATGATGAACAATGCGGAAGCAACCTCCAAGGCCTATTGGGAGTACGTCCAGACCGTGGCCCCCGACGAATTCAAGGACACCCACGTGCTCGCGCTGCAAGTCCACGGGCCCGGCATGTTCCACACCAAAACCCGGCAAATCAAGACGGCAGATGATCTCAAGGGTCTGAAAATGCGCGGGCCGACCCGCCAGATCACGAAGATGCTGGGCTACCTGGGCGCCACTCCGGTCGGCATGCCGCTGCCGGGCATTCCCGATGCCCTGTCCAAGGGCACCATCGACGGCGCAGTGATCCCGTGGGAGGTCGTGCCGTCCGTCAAGGTCAACGAACTCACCAAGTTTCACAGCGAGTTCGACCCCGCAGGTGGCGCGCTCTACACCACCACCTTCGTGATGGCAATGAACAAGGCCAAGTACAACAGCCTGCCGCCGGACCTGAAGAAAGTCATCGACGCCAATTCGGGCCTTGAAACGTCGGGCTGGCTTGGCAAAACGCAGCAGGAGGGCGACATCGCCGGCCGCAAGTCGGCCACGGACCGCAACAACACGGTCTACACCATTCCTCCGGCAGACGCCCAGGAGTTCCGCCGCAAAGCCCGCCTGGTGGAAGTGGAGTGGATGGAAGACATGAACAAGCGCGGCTTTGACGGGCGCAAGCTCCTCGACACGGCCCGTTCGCTGATCGAAAAACACGGCAAGTCCGCAGCGGCACCGGCCAAGGCGCCCGCCAAGAAGGGCTGACCCCACATTCGGCATCGGCTCGGGGCTTCCCATGGAAGCCCCGTTTCGTTTCGGCCTACACTCCGGTGCATGATGGGCCGCTCGATCAAACATTGCCGCGCCTGCGGCGCCGCTGTCACGTATCGCCTGCCGGACGACGGGGATACCCGGGAGCGGGCGATCTGTACGGTCTGCCAGACGGTCCACTACGAGAACCCGCTCAATGTGGTTGGCACCGTGCCGTACCTTGGCGAACGGATCCTGCTGTGCAAGCGCAATATCGAACCCCGATGGGGGAAATGGACGCTTCCCGCCGGTTTCATGGAACTCGGCGAGACCACGTCCCAAGGCGCGGCGCGGGAAACGCAGGAAGAGTCTGGCGCCACATTCGAACTGGAGTCGCTTTTTTCGGTACTCAGCGTTCCGCGTGTGGGGCAGGTCCACCTTTTCTACCGCGCGCGACTGCTGCACGACCGTTTCGACCCGGGGCACGAAACCCAGGAGGCGCGGTTGTTCAGCGAGGCGGAAATCCCGTGGGACGAGATCGCTTTCCGGACGGTGAAGGAAACCCTGGAGCGGTACTTTTCGGATCGCCGCCGCGGCCAGTTTGGCGTCCATACGGTTGACATTGCCTGAGCCCCCAGAGCCTCTCGCGCCTGGACGGGGGGACACGCCCAGTCGCGCTGGCGACGGATTTGAAGGGGGAATACTCTAATCCGGCGGCACCGGCGCGAATCGGTGCAGGGGACTGCTACCGTACGCGGTTGTCCCCTTCTCTGATTCCGGGCTTTGTGCCGTGGAACCGTAATTCATGGCAAGCATTCGAACCCGATCCGCCGCTCCCGCCAAACCGAAACAGCCGGCGCCTGCGCCGTCCGAAACCGATCACAAGGATCAGCGCCATGACGGGCCGCCACCCAGTCCACTGCTTCTGGCCTTGGAACTGCGTGCCTTCTGGGAACTCGGACTGATTTTCCCGACCTGGCCCCTGCTGCAGCGCGCGCCCGCGGGCGACGGACACAGCGTGATTGTTTTTCCCGGTCTGTCCGCAAGCGACGGCTCAACCATTCCGCTGCGCAACTACCTTTTGACCCGGGGATATCGCGTCAGTGGCTGGAACCAGGGCCACAACTTCGGCCCGCGCGCAGGTGTACTGGAAGCCGCGTCGCTGCAGATTCTGGAAACCTACCAGGCGGCTGGCGAGCGAAAAGTCAGCCTGATCGGCTGGAGCCTGGGTGGCATCTATGCACGCGAGTTGGCAAAACTGCACCCGGAGCTGGTCCGCAGTGTGATCACGCTGGGTACCCCGTTCTCGGGCGCCCCGCAAAGCACCAACGCGTGGCGCCTGTTTCGGCTCACCAGCGGCCGGGATATCCGGACCGAGACGAATCGTTTCGACTTGCCCACCGCACCGCCGGTGCCAACGACCAGCATTTTCTCGCGCTCGGATGGCATCGTGGCATGGCAAGGCAGCATCCAGAGACCCTGCATCCAGCAGCCGCAGACGGAAAACATCGAAGTCATCGCCAGCCACCTCGGCATCGGCATGAACCCCAGTTCCTTTTGGGCCGTCGCCGATCGGCTGGCACAGCCGGAGGGGGCGTGGCAGCCGTTCGACCGCAGGGCCGGCGCACTGCGAGGACTGATATTTCCGGACCCCGACCGGTGAACCGCCGCGCCTACAATGGCGCCCTGATGGACGATACCGCCCGCTTCTTCACCAGCACCATCGTCGGTCCGCCGCGCAGCATGGTCATGGGCCGGCGGATCACTGCTGCGCGGATGGAAATCGCCGGTGTGGAAGTGGATCTGCGGCAGGGGACCCATCGGCTGGGTGACGCCTGGCGCGAGGATGTATTGATACTTCCTGCCGACGACCCCTGGCAGATCGGGCGGCCCCAGCCCCACAGAAACGGTTTGCAACGCTGGTTGCGCAGCCACTCCCTGTTCCTGGCTTTGTCGGGGTGGACCGGCCTGCTCGCCCTGGCCGGATACCTGGTGGCGCGCCAGTTCTGAGCTGAACGGACGAAACGATGGGCCCCCAGGACACGCTGACCATAGATCCCATTGCGATGAATGTCGTCAGCCGCATTGCGTCCGGCTGCCGAGTCGATGGCCATAATGTCTTCGAAGGTGGCCTGCTGGTTCAGGGCGAACTGGGCGGAAGCAGCGAAATCCGCGGTCGCCTGATCGTATGGAAAGACGCGGTTGTGACCGGACGGATCCGAGTGCTGGGCGACCTGTACCTGTTCGGACAACTGGGTCAATCCGACGCCGCCGCCGGCGAAACGGTTCTGCATTGCCATGGCACGGCGTGGGTCGCCAGTACCGGTGTTTCGACCGGTACCCTGCATGCCCAGCGCCTGCAACTGTACGAGGGGGCAGACCTCCAGGGGCCTTTCCATACCTTGCCACGGTCCATGGCACTGCCGGTGCTTGATGATCGTCCCGCCGACCCCCGCTCCGTGGCCTCGACCCCACCCACAGCGCATCCAAGAAGCCGCACGAACGCGCCCACATCATGAGGAAACATGCGATGAAGGAAACATCCCCCTCCGCCGATGAAGCGGAGACACCGTTCGAGCCCTACCCGGCGGACGGATCGTCCGAGCCCTTTGGAGCTGACGCCACCCCCACCGAAGGCCTTGCTGTCGACCTGGGCTCAGCCATGCCGTCTGCGGTCGCCTCGCGGCTGCCGATGCTCAGTCCGCAGACTCAAGGCGTCGCCACCGAATCGTCGGACGACAGCGGGCGTCACAGCCGCATCGCCGCCGGAATTGCCTTCAAAGGCAACGCGACCCTTCAGGGTCCGATGAGCATCAGTGGCCGGTTCGAGGGCAACATCGCACAGGCCACAGGTTGCCAGGTCAGCGTCGTCATTGCCGAGGAAGGCGAAGTCCGGGGTGACATTCGGGCCGACAAGGTCTCCGTGATGGGGCTTGTCGATGGGCTGATCGATGCGGGCACCGGACAGGTTTCCCTGCATGACGGGTCCAGCGTCAGCGGTCACGTGCGCTACGGCCGCATTCAGGTCAATGGTGCTGACCTGAATGCCACGCTGGAACGCGTCGGCGGGG
>ERZ761602.3853-NODE-3853-length-20376-cov-4.480587_pt1 | contig 20376 bp, 16 predicted proteins | sample MGYA00512165_ERZ761602 | MGnify/ENA primary metagenome ERZ761602 (study PRJEB28899, sample SAMN02445085) | bioreactor sludge metagenome | biome: EBPR sludge; isolation source: Thorneside wastewater treatment plant | place: Australia: Brisbane, Thorneside... | reverse complement strand
ACTTTGCGCAGCGCGCGTGGCGGCGGCCGGTGACCGCGGCGGATCTCGATCACCTGTTGCAGGCATTCGATCGCGGGTTCGACCGGGGCGACGGTTACGAATCCGCGGTGAAGCTCGCGTATAAGGCGGCGCTGGTGTCCCCGCACTTCCTTTTTCTCGCGGAACCAGAGCCGGCAGAGTCTGGCAACTATCCCCTCGGAGACTATCCGCTCGCGTCGCGGCTGTCGTATTTCATCTGGTCGTCCATGCCGGACGACGAACTGTTCGCGCTTGCCAGCGAGGGCAAGCTGCAAGACCCGCAAGAGCTGCAGCGGCAGGTGAAGCGCATGTTGCGCGATCCCAAGTCGCGCGCGCTGGGAGAGCAGTTCGCCACACAGTGGCTCGGCATCACCCAACTCGGCGTGACCACGAAGCCCGACATGGCGCGGTTTCCGGAGTTTGACGATGCGATGGCCGACTCGATGCGGCAGGAGGCTTCCGCGTTCTTTCATTACATCGTCAGCGAAGATCGCAGCCTGATCGAGCTGATTAGTTCCGACTACACCTTCGCAAACGAGAAACTCGCGGCGATCTATGGCATGCAGGGCGTGACCGGACCCGAGTTGCGCCGCGTGGACCTCGCGGACGCCAACCGTGGCGGTGTGCTCGGCATGGCGGCGGTATTGACCACAACGTCGCACCCACTCCGGACGAGTCCGGTGCTGCGGGGGAAATGGGTGCTCGAACAGCTTCTGGGCGACCGCATCCCGCCGCCGCCGCCCGATGCGGGCGTGTTGCCGGAGGATGATGTGCAGCCGGATGGTCTGACCCTGCGCGCGCGGCTTGAGGCCCACCGGACCAACCCGGATTGTGCCGCCTGTCACCAGCGGATGGATCCGATTGGGTTCGGGCTCGAAAACTTTGATCCTCTGGGACGCTGGCGCAACGAACAGGCCGGACAACCCGTTGATGCAAAAGGGGTTCTGCCATCTGGCGAGGCCTTCTCCGGGCCGCAAGAGCTCAAGGCCATCCTGATCGCGCGCAAGGGCGAATTCGCCACTAACCTGTCCCGCAAGATGGTGGGCTATGCCCTTGGCCGGTCGCTGACGAAATACGACCAATGCGTGATCGATAATTGCGTAAAATCGCTCGAAGATTCGGGGTATAAACCCTCCGAACTCATCACCGAGATTGTCTTGAGTTATCCCTTCCGCCACCGGTACAGTGGGGGGCAGGATGTTGGAACGAGCGAATGAAAACCCTTGCACATAAGGCAATCGGTATCGTTGCTGTTCTTGTCGGTTGCGCGTGGATTTGGACGGGCCTTATCGAACCGGCCTATCGTCAGGGTTGGTCGACTGGCTTGATATTCACCCTAACAATGCTTCCTTTACTTTCCGCACCCGGTTTTTTTGCGCTCGTCTACGGGGTGAAGGTGTTCAGAACACCCAGTCTCACCAACATCACGCGTTCCGTTGGCGTCCTTTTCTTTCTCGGAGCAGCGTTTCTGGCAAGCTTGGGAGCGCAGTTGTTCGGCGAGGCACACCTCGTAATAGGATTCAACATAGGTATGGTAGTGCTCGCATTCGCAATGATGCCCGTATATGTGTGGATATCCCGAGTTTTGATTGGCTGGTCGGGTTTGCATGCAGACAAGCCAAGCGACTTCTTTGGTAAACCGTTTGCTGTGCTGCTTGCTATCGGTGTGTGGAATGCATTGAGAGAGGTAATAGAGTTAACGTTCGGCCCGCTTCCTGGCCCAGAGAGTTTTGTGTCATCTTCGATCTATGTTTTTGGGCCAATGCTGATCGCATTTATCTTTTATGGGCAATTCATTAATTGGGCCGGAATAGAAAATACTCCGCCAAAAAACACGGAATTGAAGCATACATGAGCAGTAAATCCTGGCAAATTTCACGACGCACCATGCTTCGCGGCATGGGCGCTGCATTGGCCCTGCCGTTGTTGGATGCGATGGCCCCTTCGGTCGCGCAGGCGGCAACGCGGTCGCGCAAGGCGCCGGTGCGGATGGCGTGCATCTACTTCCCGAATGGTGTGTGGACCGAATCGTGGATTCCCAAGGGCACCGGCGCGGATTTTGAGTTGCCGTATTCGCTGGAACCCTTGGCGGAGTTCAAGTCCTCGCTCAACATTCTCTCGGGACTTGATAAGGCGGAGAGCAAGGGCGGCGACGGGCATTACGCGAAGACCGCCAATTTTCTGACCGGACTGAAAGTAAACAAGACGACAGGCAAAGACATCAGCGTCGGCGGCATTTCGATGGATCAGCTTGCCGCGGAGCATGTCGGCAAATACACGCCGTTGCCCTCGATGGAACTGGGCATCGACCCGGTTATCTCGGGCATTGACAGCAATGTCGGGTTCACGCGGCTCTACGGTTCCTATATCTCGTGGCGTTCGGCAAACGTGCCGGTTGCGAAAGAGATCAATCCGCGGTTTGTGTATGAGCGATTGTTCGGTACGGAGGAACGCGGCGGCCGCGCGGAGAAGAAGCGGGCGAGAGATTTTCAGAGTCTGCTCGACCTTGCGCTGGACGACGCCAACCGCCTTCGCGGGCAACTGGGCCGCGACGATCAGGTCAAGCTCGATGAGTACCTCGAATCCGTGCGCGCGGTAGAGACGCGCATCGAATACAGCCTGTCGCGTCAGTCCGGGCGCTGGCAGCCAGATCCGGAGCCGACGATTCCCGAGGCGCCGGGCGAGAAGCCCCCGGCGGACTTCCGCGAGCACGTGAAGTTGATGCTCGATCTGATGGTGCTCGCTTTCCAGACCGATTCCACGCGCGTGCAGTCGTTCATGTTCGCGAACGACGTTTCCGGGCGTAATTTCTCGTTCCTGCCCGGCGTGTCTGGCGGTCACCACGACATGTCGCACCACGAGAACAAGGAAGAGAAGATCGCGCAGTATCGCGAGATTACCAAGTGGCACACCTCGCAGCTTGCCTACCTGCTGGGCAAGATGCGTTCGATACCCGAGGGCGATAGCAACCTGCTCGACAACAGCATGGTGCTCTTTGGCTCGAGCATTTCCGACGGCAATCGTCACGATCCGAATAACCTGCCGATCATCGTCGCCGGCGGCGGCGGCGGCGCGCTGCGCACGGGGCAGCACGTGGCGAATCCCAAGGGCACGCCACTGTGCAATCTGTACGTCAGCATGCTGAATGCGATGGGCGTTCCGGCGGAATCATTTGGCGACAGCACGGGGCCGCTGAAGGACATCGTCGTAACCTAACGCGTCCGCGACGTCCCTAAAACGCATGCGATCCGGGTTCCCGCGTGATGCGTCCAATGCGCGCGCAAGTGGAACTCTGCCACGCTTTTCGTGTATCACTTACCCTCCCTCACCACGAGCTGCAACGAAAGGGCGCACAGGTAGTCCATGACGCTTTGGCATGTCAATTGGTACGCTATTTTTGCGTATGCCCTTGGGGTCTCCTTCGTGGTCTCGATGTTTCTGACCCATGTTGTGCGCACCCTCGCCATCCGTTGGAATGTGCTGGATCACCCCGGTGAGCGCAAGATGCAATCGTCGCCGGTTCCGCTGCTGGGTGGCGTTGCAATTGCCCTGACCTTTTATCTGGTCATACTTGCAAACCTCGCGCTGCTGCTTCCCGCGCAACACCTGAATTGGGATTGGTTTCAGGCAAATGTGCTGTCATTCCTCGGGACGGAGAACGACGCAATCTGGAAGTTAACCGGCGTGTTTCTCGGCAGCCTTGTTATTGTTGTGGTAGGCGTGGTGGACGACATGTATGCGCTTGGACCCGAAAAGAAACTTGTCGGCCAGATAGTAGCGGCGCTTATCCCGGTGCTGTGCGGAATTCGCTTCGATTTTCTGAATCCAATCGTCGGGTTGCATCCCGTCGTTGCGGGCGGGGTCACGATGGTGTGGATCATCGCGATGACCAACGCGCTGAACTTTCTCGACAACATGGACGGACTCAGCGCGGGGGTGTCGGCGATTGCAGCGTTGTCTTTCTTCGCATGTGTGTTGCCGAGCAATCAAACCTTTGTGTGCGTGTTGCTCATGGTGTTTGCGGGATCCGTTGCGGGGTTTCTGTATCACAACTTCAGCCCCGCCCGCATTTACATGGGCGATGCGGGCTCGATGTTTTGCGGCTATATTCTTGCGACGGTTGCCGTGCTGGGAACCTTCTACACGGTGTCCGCAACGCCTTCGCGCATAGCACTGGTCGCGCCGGTGCTGGCGTTGAGCGTTCCCATTTTCGATACGTTGAGCGTGGTCTTCATTCGTTGGCGCAATGGTGAATCGATCATGAAGGGCGACAAACGGCATTTCTCGCATCGGCTCGTCGCGATTGGCATGACGCCCAGGCAGGCGGTAGAGTTCATCTACCTCGTCGGCGCGGTTACGGGATTGGGCGCCGCGCTTTTGCCCCACGTGAACTTCACCGGCACCCTAATTGTCATCGCGCAGGCATTCGGGTTGTACCTCTTAATCGTATTGCTCATGAACTCCGGAAATCATCGGGACAAGCAATCATGAGCACGTCGGGCATTCGCGGCAAACTGCCCCCGCTGGACGAACTCGCGCTTGCGGCCGGCATTGGCATCGTATTGTTCCTGCGCCCCTGGTATGACGGCATCACGTTCACGGAATACAACATTTCATTTACGTGGGCCTGCGCTGCGCTCGCGGTGTTCTGGTCCGTCCTCGTGTTTCTTGGCCGCATGCAGGTGCGTTTTATCATGCCCGTCGCATTGCTCGGGCTCTTCTTTCTCGCGGCGATTCTCACCGCGCCCTTCACCGTGCAATACGATGCGACATATCGCGCGCTCATAAACTGGTCCGGCTACCTCATGTTGTTCGCGGTTGTGGCAAATGGCGTGCGCAGCCGCGCGAGTGTCGCGATCATACTCGCACTGTTTGTTGTGACTTCCGCGGCCGAGGCCATATACGGCGTGTTGCACGTGAACTATATCATGCCGCGAACGCGCGCGCTTGTGATGAGCGATCCCTCGATGATTCGCCGCTTCTTCAATTCCGATACGCTGACGCCGGAACTGAGCGCGCGACTGGAAAGCAATCGCGCATCGGGTTCCCTGCTGTTCGCGAACGCGCTCGCGTGTTGGGTGCTGGTAGGCATACCCTTTGCCATCGGCACCTGCAATGCCCTCTATCATTGGCTAACGCGAACGCCCGTGCCGCCAAGAGCACCGGAGAAAAGCCCGGCGGCGCTCGCCGCAAACTGGCGCGTGCTTATTTCGACGATCGCGCTCGGCTTTCTGGTGTTTCTCGGCATTTACCTTTACTACTTTGTCTATTTTGTTTTCGCATACGGCGAAAACGCGCAGTGGTCCGACTTTGCGTTCCGCTGGTTGTTCTATTGCTTCGTGTTGCCCGTCGTGTTGACGAGCGCAGCGCATTTCTATGCGTCGAAGAATGGCCCGCGCCGCATGTGGATCCTCGCGGGCATCTATGCGACAGCGCTGTTCGGCGTCATGATGGTGTTTTGCCTCGGATCGACCTATTCGCGCGGCGGCATGCTCGCAACGGCGGGGGCGCTGGTGGTGCTCGCGGGGCTTATGTTTCTGCATCGGCGCGTTGCTCCGGGAGAAACGGCCCAGCGGGTTGTTGCCGCTGCGCTGTGCGCGCTTGTGCTGTTGCCGATCGCGATCGCTTCACACGCGCAAACCCCGACGGAAGTGCGCGCCGAGCCGCCGAAGCCAAATCTCAACGTCGAAGGCGTCAATCCATCCTTCCAGGCGATGGTGGATCCCAACACGGCGATGCTGCGATTCGGTTATTGGATCTCCGGTGTTCGCATGTTTCTCACGCACCCGCTCACCGGCGTCGGCCTGGGCAATTTCGGCACGGCCTATCCGATGTATCAAATCGCAGGCGCCGGCGACGTCAAACCCGCGCACAACGACTATCTGCAAACCGCCGCCGAGACCGGCGTGTTTGGCCTGCTGACGTTTCTGCTGTTTTGGCTGTACTTCGGCGTACGCGTCGCGCGCAGTATTCTGCGGGAGTCCGATCGGGCGGAACGCTGGTTTCGCGCGGGCCTTTTCGCGAGCGTTACCGGTTTCCTGATGCATTCCTTCGTTGATTTCAATTTTTACAATCCCAGTCTCGCCGCGTTGGTCTTCGTGTTTGCCGGTCTTTGTTTTGCGGTAACGCCGAATGTTCAGCCGGTTGACCGCCGGCGCGCGATTGTTCTTGCCATGGGCATGCTTGTGCTTGCGATTTGGTCACGCTACGCGGGCGACAAGGTGAACCATGTTGATGCGGTTATCGGCCGCGAAGTCACGCGCAACGTGCGGCTGGAGACGGCGACGCTGCTTCTCGACGCGAAAATCCGCCGCGATCCGACAAAAGACTTTGCGATGTACGACAACACTGTCGCGATGCTGATAGAGGATGTGAAGGTCCGGGAGCAGATTGGCCGAATATTCGTGCCGAATAACGCCGCGGGCACGAGCCTGCGCTCCCTGCGGCCGGGCGAGCCCATTCCGCCCACGGCCCGGCTTATCATGCCGCCGGACATGACCGCCGCGCGCAAGGCCGCGCTCGAAGCGATGCCGATCTGGATCCAGCGCTGCATCGACGCCGACAAGAAATACCCGCATGATCCCAGTGTCAGCGGACATATCATTCAATGGTATGACAAGCTGCGCGAGTACAGTCCCGAAACCGCGCAAAAAATCGCCGCCGCGGATGAAGCGATAAAGTGGTCGGAGGAATGCATTCGGCGCAGTCCCTACCAGGTCGCCTATCACGATGTGCTTGGCAAGACCCTATGGGATCGCGCCGCGCTGGAATCGTCGTCAACCCAGACGCAGTACTACGAACGCGCGCTGGAATCGTTCAAGAAATGCACGGAGATCTACCCGATCAAGCCGGAACTGTGGCGCACCTATGGGGACCGCTGCATGCAGTATGGCGAGGCACTGATCAAGGCGGGCGATGCAGTAAAAGGGCAGCAGCGGTTCGACGAAGGCAAGAAAGCCATGCAGCACGCCGACGAGCTTGAAAAAGAAATCCACGCCCGCGCGATGGGTCGCGGATAAATTCTGAATCGGACGCGGTTATCGCGTTTCTCCTTCCGGAATGTCGCGCTTCGCGCCCCCTATGCAAATCCTGCGCATTCCCTGCGATCCGGGTGTCGGACCGGCAAAGATAAATCGCGCTGAAATCGCATATGCGGCAAATTTAATTTCCGCCGTTTCTCCATACCCTTGCCCAGGCACAACCAAATGCAAGGGAGAACGAAATGAGCAAGGACAGTCGCGCGTCCCGCGCCGAGCGCATCGTAAGTCCGCATGTAATTGACAAGCGCCACCGATCAGAGGGGGCCTGGTATGAGACGCCTGAGGAGATCGAGGCGGGACTTCGATGGGGCGCGGAGAAAGCAGAACTGCTGCGTTGGGTGCGCCGTGTGATGGGGCGTCGGTTGACGAAGCGCGAGCGCCGATGCATCGAGCTTTATTTCTTCAAGGGAATGACCATGCGGGAAGCGGGCGAAGCGACAAAGACGAACGCGAGTTCCGTTCAGCGCGCGATAAACCGGGGTCTGAAAAAGTTGCGGGCGGCGTCAACGGTGCGCCGGGTCAGGCGGAAGGTTCAACCCGATCCGGAAGTGGATTGAGCGCCCGCGTCATTCGCATGAACAAGGCGACGACCTCATCCAATCGCCGCTGAACTTCCGAGCTTACGATGCGATCCGGTGTTACATCGCGTTCGTCGGAATGCACAAAGCGCGGCACGATGACGCACCGGTAATCGAGCATAAGGCTGTTCGCGATGCCCATGTGCGCCATGTAGCTTGCTGATCCCCCGGCGGCGCAGACGATGGCCACGACCTTGTCGCGCCACGATTCCCCTGTCAGTTCGATCAGGTTCTTCAGCGACGAACTGACTGTGTAGTTATAAATAGGACATGCGACGAGCACCCCGTCCGACGCGGCAATGGTTTGTGATAGCTTCTGCGCGTTCGGATCGCGGTACGCCGCGCCGGCATCGCACAATGGCATTGGATACTCGCGCAGATCCACGAAGTCGGCGTCCACGCCGAGTCTTTCGATGCCGAGAAATGCGGTGCGCGCGAGGACGCGGCTTCGGCTGTCGGGGTTCAGGCTGCAACTAATGACCAAGAGTGCCATGTAAGGTTACGGTGTCCGCACGACCATAAGTCGCAGTTCGGTCATATCTTCCATCGCGAAGCGAATGCCTTCGCGGCCAAATCCGCTGTCCTTCACGCCGCCGTAGGGCATATTGTCCACGCGCCACGACGGAACATCGCCGATAACAACGCCGCCAACTTCGAGCGTGTCCCATGCGCGGTTTGCCTTGTACAGGTCGCGGGTGAACACGCCTGCCTGCAAGCCGTAGGCGCTGTCGTTCACTTCCGCAAGCGCTACATCATAACGCTGATAGGGTTCGATGCAGGCAACCGGGCCGAAAATTTCGTCGCACCAGAGCGGTTCGGCATGGGGCACGTTTTCGATTACCGCGGGCGACACCATTACACCGGTGCGCTCGCCACCGCATAATACGCGCGCGCCCCGGGCAGCCGCGGAGGCGATCCAGGATTCAATGCGCTGTGCGTCCTCCGCGGAAATGACAGGGCCGATAAACGTGTCTTCAAGCAGGGGATCGCCGCACTTCAGCGCCTTTGTCGCGGCGACAAGCCGGTCTCTGAAATCCGCGTAGATCGATTCATGCACGAGGATGCGTTGCACGCTAATGCAGCTTTGTCCTGATTGATAGAACGCGCCGAACACGATGCGCTGCACGGCGTCGTCGAGATCCCAATCCGGTTCGACGATGCAGGCCGCGTTGCCGCCGAGTTCGAGAACCACTTTTTTCTTGCCCGCACGCGACTTCATGCCCCAGCCGGCTTCGGGTGAGCCGGTGAAACTCAGCAGATTCACGCGGGGATCGGTCGTCAACTGGTCCGCGGCAGCACGCGCGCAGGGAAGAATCGAGAACGCGCCGGAGGGCAAGTTCGTTTCGGCAAGCACCTCGCCAACCAACAGCGCGCCGATCGGTGTTCGGCTGGCCGGCTTCAAAACGAAGGGACATCCCACGGCCAGCGCGGGGGCGATTTTGTGCGCAACGAGGTTCAACGGAAAGTTAAAGGGGGAGATGAACGAGCACACGCCAATTGGAACGCGCTTCCACATGCCCCGGTAATTCTTTGCGCGGGCACTGATGTCGAGCGGCAGAATCTCTCCGTGAATACGCGTGGACTCCTCCGCCGCCGTGCGAAAGGTATCAATGAGCCGGGTAACTTCGCCGCGGCTGTCCTTTATCGGTTTGCCCGCTTCGATGCAGAGCGCGTACGCCAGTTCCTCGAATCGCTCCGAAAAACGGGCAACGCAATGCAGCAACACGTCGCGTCGCTCGTACGCCGCCAGTGCACGCATCGGCTCGGTTGCCGACGTTGCCGCGGCGATGGCACGGTCCACATCCGCCTGATCCGCCTGCGCGACGCGCGTGGCCACCTCGCCGGTGAACTTGTTGGTCACGGCGAGCGTGTGATTGGGGGTCTCGGGGCGGTTCGCCACGTAAAGAGGATATGAGTTCCGCAACATGGCAGGGAGTATATCCAACCGGGAACCCGCATGCGAAAAGCAGCGGGGGAGGCGCAGTTATCGACGTCGTGCGGTGTGCGCCGGCCAATGAGCAGGCCGAGCGAGTACGCCCACACGCGATGCCTTTCCTAAGCGCAGCGAGGAATCTGCACCCCTCGGCAGCGCGTGGTGAGCGCGTGAGGATTCGCCGCGGCTTTGGTCGCTATTTCCCGGGTGTCGTGTCGCCGGAGTGGTTACTCAAAAATCATTTCCAGCATACGGCAATACGAAAATCTGCTGCGGGTCTTTTTTCGCATAGGTCTGATACGGTTTGCCGTCCGCGTCTTTTGTTGGCACCGCGCGTACATAGGCGAACTGTGTGCCGTCGGGCGACCATACCAATTCCAATCGCGGCGAAACGGTATCTTCCCCGGTCAGCAATTTCGATTTGCCAAAATCATCGCCCGGTTTCGTGCAGATCACGGCAATCGCGCCGTTGGTCGTTACGGCGAGCGCATCGCCGGAGGGATGCCAACGAACACCGGGCCCGGCACCGTCTTCAAAATGGGTTAGTTGAATCGGGCGTTTTTTGGGATCCGGGTCCTTATCCGAACCATCGGAGGCGATAATGAAAATCTGTTTCTTGCCGTTTGCATCGTCCGCGTAATACGCAATGCGATCGCCCTGCACCGTGCCGCGCACCACGCCCACCGCGAGCGTGTGCGTCAACCGCCGCACGGTCAGGCCTTTGGGCGGCGTGGGATATTCGTTCGCGCTGCCAGCCTTTGCGGTTGTTATGTCCACGGTTGCGGGCACATCGACAACAAACAGCGATTCCTCGTAGCCGACGCCATCGGCCGCGCGCACTTTTCCGATGAACGCGCGCATCAGGCCCTTCTTGCCAATCCACGAATCGCCGTACGCGCTTTCGATCTCGCCCGGCTTTGATTCGCCGGTCTTCGCGGGTTTAATCAGCACGCAGAAATAATGCGATGCACCGCCCGGCGCGTCCTTGTGTGGTTCCATGTATCCAATGGTGCGCGCGTATTCGGGGCGCAGAAAATCATCGTAGGTGTAGCCGATGCGCCTGCCGTCCAACGTGTACTCATGACGATGGGTGCCGCCGCGGTGCGCGCCCGGAAGCGTGGGCCGCGACGTGTCGACGTCGCGAAAATCGATCCATGTCAGTTTCTGCGAACCATCACCAGCGACTTCGGCGCCGTTGCGATTTGGTTTGCCGTAATAGCCCCGCGACTCTACCTGGTCGAGTGGCGGGCCATGAATGAACGCGACCTTGTCCAATTCAGGATGATATGACGCCGCGCCAAGCCCCGGCGCGCATTTTTCGCCCGTCAACGTTTTCGTGGGCGCGTACAATACGGTTTCCGTGCCCGTTGCGATCTCCACTTTCTCAATAGACTGACAATTGTCCAGTCCCGGACCGACCATTTCGCGCGTGTCGTAACAGAGGAATTTCTGGTCCGGCGAAAAGTTGTCGTTGTTGTCCAGATTGTGATTCTTTGCAGAAAACGTTACCTGGCGCTCCTGCGCTCCGACCTCAAGACTCATGAGAATACTCCCCAGCAAACAGAATAGTTGCGCGGCTGCCCGATACCCGTTACCCATGTGGATTCCCTCGAATGCGATGCACCTGCCCTCAGTCTACGCGAAAAGACGGGTGAAATAGAATTGCGGCGGGTATTGCAATTTCGGGAACACGATGCTTGCCATCCGCGGCAGGGTCATCTCCGGAATCGGGATTCGCCGGCGCTTTGCGTCGCGCGGAAAGGTTTTCCGCAACACTCCAAACTATCCATACCGCGCCACCAGCGACCAGCGCGAGCAACAATGCGATCGTGGCAACGGTGACGAATTCCACTACTCCGCTCCGTCATCGTCGCCGGGCACGAGGGGCGGCGGTGGAACTTTGACCGGTTCTTCGCGTTCCATCGGCTTGATGTCGTTTTGCAATTGTGCCGCTGCGTCCGATGTATTGCTGACCTGCGTCTTCAGTTCCTCGATCTGCTTTCGCAAATCCTCAAGCTGTTGCGACATCGCCGCGTTCGACTTTCGCAGTTCCTCATTGGCTTTTCGCAGCGCTTCATGGGCTTCGAGAATTACCTTGGCATCCGGCGTAACCGCGTTGTTCGGCGAGGTGACTGCCGGCATCTCCGGAAGCGCAGGCATGGACGGCGGAGCCGGCATCTTCGGAAGTGTAGCGTCCGCCGAGGGAGTCGCGGCCGAATCGTCTTCGATTAGTTCCGCGGACAGCGCGTCGAACCACGCGGTGCCGCGCCAGCGCAGCACGCAGCGGACAACCACGAAGTCCGTGTTCAATGGCGTATTGACGGTAATCTCGACGGGTGTCCAGTCCTGCGTCCCGGTTACAAGTTTATCGAGCGCGGTCGATTGTTGAAGCGCCACCGTGAGCGGCGACTTTTGGTAGCACTGCACCCAAATCGCGGCCTCGCCCGCATTCTCGGTTTTGATCGCGCCCCGAACCACAAGTTTCTTCCCGCGAAAATCGCCGATCAGGTTTTGGCTCCAGTTATTCGCGGGATCTTCGGGATAGGGCGTAGCGATGGACAACCGGACGGCATTCGTGCCGTCTTTCGCGATGCGATAGTCGATCTCCGCCGCAGCGCCATCGCGCGGTTGCACATAGAACTTCCACGACGCGGGCAGATTGTTTGCAACCGTTTCGAAGCTCGGATTCGCGAGAAGATTGTCCGCGCCGGCGCTTGCCGCAAACACAACGAAACATGCCAATACGGTACGCATGGATCAAGCGTAACAAGGGGCGAAAACCGGATCAATCCGTGGCGTGCACCATCGCGCGAAGCGCATCGCGCACTGCCACGAAATCGGCGGGTGGCGGCGCGGTGAAGCGGACGCGTTTGCCATCGGCGGGATGTTCGAAGCCCAGCATTTCCGCGTGCAAGGCCTGGCCGTCGAGCGATTCCAGCGCGGCACGCACTTCCGCGGGAATTTTCCACTCCGCGAATTCGGTAACGCCATACACCGGATCGCCCAGAACGGGGTGGCCCGCAAAGCGCAAATGCACGCGAATCTGATGTGTGCGGCCCGTTTCGAGTTGCAGCGCCACGAGAGACGCCACGCCGAACTTCTCGAGCACCTCGAACCGTGTTACGGCATCGCGACTGTTTAGGCCGGTTACCGTCATGCGATGGCGGTCATGCGTGCTGCGTCCTATTGACGCGCTGATTCGGCCTGCCGCGTCCTTGAACTCGCCGCGCACCAACGCCACGTAGCGCCGGTCGAAGGTATGTTCGCGCGCCTGCTCGGAAAGACTCGCGAATGCACGTTGCGACTTCGCGACAATCATGACGCCGGAGGTGAATTGATCGAGTCGATGCACGATTCCCGGTCGCAGGGCGTCTTCGCCGGGCCGTTGAAAGTCCTTGCAATGGTGGAGCACGGCATTGACGAGCGTGCCGGTTGGATGTCCCGGCGCTGGATGCACGACGAGGCCCGATGGTTTGTTGATCACCAGCACATCCGCGTCTTCATGCAGGATTTCGAGCGGAATCGCCTCGGGTTTCAGGTCGGTGCTGGGCGGCGGTGGCAGTTCCACTTCAACCGAATCATTTGCGTTCATGTTGCGGCCGGGCCGCGTGCAGGCATGCCCGTTCACGAAGACCTTGCCGTCTTTAATCAATTTCTTGATAAACGAACGCGACGCGTCTTCCATAGCGCCAGTCAGGTAGACGTCGAGGCGTAACCCGGCGGTTTCTTCAGAGACCGAATCTTCGAATTTCATAATCGTCATGGTACCTGTTGGCCGGGAGTAATACGAAGCCGCGCGGCTGCCTGAAAGCATTCGCGGCGGTTACGTCGATGACTTCGCAACTCGGGCGAAGCCCGGCGCGAGCGCTTTGTATGTTTCCTGATATTCGGTGAAGCAAGTGTCGTAGACCGGCGCGTTGGATTTAACCGGAGCGCATTCATCGACGACTTTGATAATCGCGTCGCACGCGTCTTCTACGCACCCATACATGCCAGTCGCGACGGTCGCGAGAAGCGCCGCGCCATAGGCAGGGCCTTCATCGATGTTTGTGGTCACGAGTGGCGTCTTGTTCACATCCGCTTGAATCTGGCGCCAGAGCGCGCTGCGCGCGCCGCCGCCCGAAGCGCGAACCTGCTCGATAGGCACGCCCATCTTGCCCATGATCTCCAGACTGTCGCGCATCGCGAAAGCAACGCCTTCGAGCACGGCTCGCGCCATGTGCGCGCGCGTATGCTTCAGTGAAAGGCCGACGAACGCGCCGCGCGCATAAGGGTCCTTGTGCGGTGTGCGTTCACCGCTGAGGTACGGCAGAAACGTGAGGCCTTCCGCGCCGGGCGCGACACCCGATGCGGCTGTCGTGATGAGTTCGTACGGGTCTTTGCCAATCTCGTTTGCAATGGCCTTCTCCGCGGGACACAACGCATCGCGAAACCATCGCAGCGATCCGCCCGCGCTGAGCACCACGCCCATGACATGCCACTTGCCGGGCACTGCGTGGCAGAAGGTGTGAACGCGGCCCTCCGGGTCGAGTCTGATGTCGTCGGCAAACGCGAAGACAACACCGCTTGTGCCCACCGTGGACGAAATGACGCCGCGCCGGACGATACCGTTCCCGATGCCGCCGGCGGCCTGGTCGCCTCCACCCGCGACAACGGGGATGCCTGCGGGCAGACCGGTCTTGGTCGCCGCATCGTTGGAAAGCGTACCGGTAACTTCCGGCCCTTCAAACGCGCGCGGCATGAACGCGGAATCGATACCGAGCAGCGACATCAGATGCGTATGCCACGTTCGATTTTTTACGTCAAACAGCAGCGTGCCTGAAGCGTCCGCAACGTCCGTTGCGAACTCGCCCGTTAGTACCCAGCGAATGTAATCTTTAGGGAGCAAGACCTTTCGCAGCTTTTCATAAAGCTGGGGTTCATTGTCACGCAGCCAGAGAATCTTTGGCGCGGTGAATCCGGTCAATGCGGGATTGCATACCATCTCGATGAGCTGCTTCTCGCCGACCTTCGCGGTGATCGCGTCGCACTGCGGGGCCGTGCGGTTGTCGCACCAGAGCAGCGCATTACGCAACACGTTGTTCCCGGCGTCGAGAAACACGGAACCATGCATCTGGCCCGTAAGGCCGATGCCCTTTACGTCGGAAGTTCGAGCGCCCAACGCACTCGCCAGTGCGCGCAGCGCGTCGATCGAAGCGGATTTCCAGGACGCGGGGTCCTGCTCCGCCCAACCCGGCTTCGGCGTGAGCAGGGGATACTCCACCAGCGCCGAAGCTACCAACGCGCCGCTTGCGTCGATGGCGACCGCTTTTGTTCCGCTTGTTCCAACATCCAGCCCGATCACGATGCCCATGAGGCGCTCCCTCCGCGCTTAAACCAAACAAAAAAGCAGGGCTGACTGCTCAGCCCTGCGCATGATACTCGACACCCGGTGTGGGGTTACTCTTCCGCGTGCAATGCCGCGGCGCGTGCGATCGCTTTCGCCAGTTTACGGCGACGCTTCTCGCTGGGTTTTTCGTAGTGCTTGACCTCTTTCAGCCGCTGCATGAGGCCTTCCTTATTGCACTTCTTTTTGAACCGACGCAAAGCCTTTTCAAAAGGCTCGTCGGACTTGACGCGCACTTTCGTCACGTCGAATCAACCTCCCCTCTATATGAAGTAAGACAGAAAACCGGTAAGGGTTTTGTGGTTCGGGCACAACCGCGGCCAACCGTGGCAAAGACGCCTGGAAATCAGCACGCAGCTAATCGAATATGCTAGCACACGAGACCGGTGGAGTCAATGAACGCCCCGAAAACGACTCCGGCAAGGAAAGTTATGGGGCCATAACGCCCCGTTGCCGCAACCAGTCCGCGTTGCCGGTCCAGAAGGCCTCGGGCCGCTTCCGGAACGGGTAGGCTGCCGCAGGGTCTGCCGGAAACCGCACCCCGTGGTCGGCCCCCGGAAACGAGATGATGGTCAGGTCTTTGCCGGTCTCCGCCTTGACCTTATTCAACATCGCGATACCCTCGGCGGTCGGGTTGCTGTCGTCTGCTTCGCCGAAGATAAAGAGCATCGGGAGGTTTAACCCGCGAAGCACCGGTTCGGGGTCAAAATCCATGACCCGCCGGTACCACTGCTGGTTGATACGGTCGGGTGGGCGGGGAACCCACGCTAATTTCGCAAACCAGGGTTTTTGGCGCATTGGCTGCATCCATTCGAGGAAGGCTTCATACCCCTCTCCCGTACGCACGGTCGCATTGTATCGGCGGAGCATGTCTATGGCTTCGGCAATCTCCGCCTCGCTGTGGCCAGCGGCCCTCAGGTCGCATTCGTAGTCCCAATAGCCTTCCCGCTCCACCTGGGCGGTGCCACCGGAAATGCTGACGAAGAAGGCCGTGTCCGCACAGCGCTGGGCGGCAATTTCCATAATCCACCCCGCCTGGCTGATACCCCAGAAACCGATCTTCGCGGGGTCTACATCGCTTCGGGTTTGCAGGTGCCGCAGCCCTGCGATGCCGTCGTCCGCCAGTTCGGTAAAGCCCACATCCAGCCATTTGCCGGTGGAAGCGCCATTGCCGCGCTTGTCGAATACCAGGCAAACCATGTTATGCCGCGCAAACCAGTCGGCGGTCTCGAAGTACTGCCAGCGCTCGTTGTCGCCGCTTCCGTGCAGCAGCACCACCGCGCCGTGCCTGCCAGGACTCTTCGGGGCGTAAACCGCCCCCGCAAGCGTCGTGTCGCCGTTCTGAAAGCGAACTTCTTCTATCGCATACGGCAGTTCCGGTTTCTCCGTGCGCTCCACGGAAAACGAGGCGCGAAAGTCCCCGCGAACGAAGTCGCCGGACAGGCGCTGCTTTTCGCCCTTGCCTGAAAGCGTACCCTCGAAGCCAAACACCGGATCGGTTTCTCGCAGCGCCCTAAATTTCGCGCGTTGTACGGTGACCTCGGCAAACGGATTGCTTATCCATCCGAATTCGGGAATCCAGAACTGGCCCGTTGTGGTGTCACCGGTCTCGGTGAATTCCAGTTGGACCGCAGTTTCGTGGCCCTTGCTGACGATGGTGCCCGCCCAGTAGCCGTTTAGGGACGCCGCCTGTGCCGTGAATGCCCCGAGTGCCAGTGTTGCCCAGAATACGTTGCGCATGGTTAGGCCCTTATTTCATCGTGTGACAATTCGATGCGCGGGCAATACGAAAGGTTTATAGAATCACAAGCGATCTGGAAGCACTACTGGTTCTGCATGAACTCGTGCGAGAGCTGTGCAACCAACGGCGATATCGGAAACTCCTGCGGATAGCGAACGTAATTCACGTGACCATCCGTGTACATCACCGTCGAGCCGAGGGTCCCGCTTGACGTCTCCGTCAGGTCCGTTGAAATGAATTCCCACAATTGAGGGACGGCCGAATCACCATGAAAGGCTTCCATTGGCTTTAGAAGATAGGTATTCGATCCGTCTGACGCGACTAGTCGGCCCCCATTCCACACCAAGGGCGCGGTATTGGAAGGATCGAGCAGTGTGGTGTAGTACGCTTGGAATTCCTGGTCGCTCACCACAACGTAGAGCAATTCGCTCGCGATCATGCTCGTGCCTTTACCCAAGTCCAGAGTTTGTCGAAATGCCGCGCGCGCTTCGTCGCGCCCCGGTCCATCGGTCGATTTATTGGCGAAGTTCGCGGCGTCGGCCATCTTGCCAATCTTGTGTTGGCGGGCGGATTCTTTGACGGCGACTTCCTGGGCTTTGCGCAAGGCCTTCGCCAGCGTGGGGAGATAGAGGGCCATCAAAATACCGATGATGGCGACGACCACCAGGGTCTCGACCATTGAGAACCCTGCTTTTTTGCCCAGTTTCATGTGTCCACACCTCTGCCAGACCGTAACACAAGGCCGGCCGAGCGTCAATCGGTCATTGGAAAGCGGTTGTCGCGATTGGGTAAGCTGTGCGCTCCGCGCGGCACGCTCCAGGTCAACAGCAGAGGTTTCAAATGGCATCGAAGCAAGAAGTAATACTGTCCGGCATCCGCCCGACCGGTCGCCTGCACTATGGCAACTATTTCGGCGCGGTCAAGAGTTTTCTCGATCTGCAGGAACAGGGGCATCTCTGCTATTACTTCATCGCGGACTACCATGCGCTGACCACCGTCTCCGAGCGCGTCGACATCTATCGCCAGACGATTGACATGCTGCGGACGTACCGAGCCTGTGGCCTCGATCCGATGCGATCCATAATTTATCGGCAGAGCGATCTTCCGTCGACTGCCGAATTGAGTCTGTTACTGGGCATGATCACCAATATCGGGTTTCTGGAACGCGGCACGACCTACAAAGACAAGATATCCAAGCTGCCCGCCGGCGACAGCAGCGAGGGGAACCCGTTGTCGTATGGGTTGATGGGGTATCCGGTGCTCATGGCCGCGGACATTCTCATTGTGCGGGCCAACACGGTGCCGGTTGGCGACGATCAGCGGCAGCACGTCGAGATGGCCATGGATATCGCGCAAAAATTTAATTCGCGGTTCGGCGAAACGCTGACCTTGCCGAAGGCCGTATCGCGAAACGCGCTGCGACTGCCGGGTCTGGATGGCAGCGCGAAAATGGGCAAGAGCGACAACAATACGCTTGACCTGCTAGACGATCCTGCAACCGTGCTGAAGAAGATAAAGGGCGTGCAAACCACGACTGATCCTTCGCCGCTGGATGCCGCTACCGATGAACCGGAGGACGTGATTCCCAAGCTGGCGCCAAGCCTGGCCGCGCTATACCGCTTGTTGTATCTCCTCGCGCCGAAGGAGGTCTATCTGGATTTCGTTGGGAAGTATCGGCGGGGCGAGAAATTCTACGGTACCCTCAAGACCACCCTTGCCGAGTATGTCTCGAAGTTCAATGCGCCGATCATCGAAGGTTTCAATGCGCCGGAGAATTCGGAAGCCTTCGTGTGCGATTTTCTGCGGGACAACGCGAAGAAAGTTTCGCCGGTGGCGTTGGAAACGGTGGAATCAGTTCGTGAAGCGATTGGAATTGGACGCAGCCTGCACCGCGGATAGCCCGCATTTCTCACCGCATCCGTGTTTTTGGGTTTCGGTTTGAAGTGCAGTGAGCGGTGGAAAATCCAGGATAGCGACAATGGTTACGCCGCGGCAGGGCGCTGCCCCGGTTCGGCGGCAAGTTTCTCGCGCTGTTTCTGCTGTTGTTCCTTCACGAACTGTTCAATCGCCATCGCGCGCACAACCACCGCCAGCGCGACCAGAAACCAATACGGTTCCATAATGCGCACGATGATGAAGCTCACCGTTCCAAACGAGTGAACGATCAACGCGATAGTCCCCGCGAAAATCCCAATCCCGATGCCTTTCCCAAACCAATCGCTTGCGAATCGATAGGTTTCCCGCGTGGTTCTCAGCAACCGGAATTGAAGAAACACGAATGCGGCGCACCCGATAATGCCGGTCTCGATAAGCACGCGCGCATACTGGCTGTCGAGCACGCGGTCCCACGACACGCCACCACCCAGCCAGGGCCAGACGTGCAAGTTGTAATCCACTTTCTTCCAGACGTAGAGGCGCTCGCCGGTCGACTTATCCACCTGGATCCCAGTGTCGAATCCGCCGACGGTTACGTCGTGACCATCGCTCAGTTGAAACGTGTTGTTGACGCGATCCTGCACGTCGGGAGGCATCACAAATGGGGACGCAATCAGGATCGCGCATATCGCGACGATGAGCGAGGTGCTCCTTGCGGCAATGCCGAGGGCGAGTATGCCACCCACGAATGCGAGATACGAAGCGCGCGACAGCGTGAATAGAAAAGGAAAGAAGGCGATTGCGGCGATGCCCAACGTCAGGAAGCGTTGCCGCCCAGTCTTCGCCTGCGTGTACAAGCCTGCCGCGATACACATCACCAGCACCAGATAGCCACCGAGCGTGTTGGGTTCCGTGCCGCCCTGCTCGAACGGCGCACTGACGCGGGCCATGCCGGAGAAGAAACGCGAGTACATGCCGAACAGGGAGACGATAATCGCGACGGCGAAAAACAGGTACGTCTGCTGACGCACCTGTTTCATACTTCGAACGGCGTTGCCCACGAGCACAAAGACCATGTAGAACTCCGCCATCTTCAGCATGGTGAAGAACGATTCGTGAGAATCGAACAAGGGCAGGGCGCGCTGATACGCGAACATGGTGGACAGCATGCAAACGCCGTAGTACAGGAGGATGCCGGAGTTGATGGGGTTTGGGAGCCAGAGCGACTGCCTGCCTTCAAACGCGCACTTCACGAGCACGCCAATGAACACGATGATGATAAGGCCGTCGTTATAGCGAACATTCAGAGCCCGGTTGCCAATGCCCACTTCGCCCGCGTCGATTTCCGGCGACAGCAGCATGGCGACCACGAGAAAGAAGACGCCGATATCCACGCGCAGAATCGTCAGGCCAAAGATTATCGCGCTTACGGCGATTGATACGGTGACCGCGGTGTTTTGCCAATAGCTGTGAATGAAAAGCAGCGCGACGGCGGAGACGAGCATGAAACCCGCGAAGAACGGAAATTCCAGGCGGCTTTCCGCGGTTTCGCCGCGGCCGATTTGATAGTCGGGGTTTTTAAAGTTCAGCACGTGGCGCTACGTGCTCCTCATGTCCAGGACTTCGAACTAGCCCGCATTTCTACCCAAAAATCCCGGGCTAGAAGTGAAACCAGCGCTTCTTCCGGCGAGAATCGCTTTCGTCGTAATAGTAATAGTAATAGTAGTAGTTGCGGCGCGACGCTTCCAGACCATTGAGCACCACGCCAGCCAGGTTTGCGCGCGCGCTGTCCAGAAGTTTCTTGC
>ERZ761602.3852-NODE-3852-length-20382-cov-9.220298_pt1 | contig 20382 bp, 18 predicted proteins | sample MGYA00512165_ERZ761602 | MGnify/ENA primary metagenome ERZ761602 (study PRJEB28899, sample SAMN02445085) | bioreactor sludge metagenome | biome: EBPR sludge; isolation source: Thorneside wastewater treatment plant | place: Australia: Brisbane, Thorneside... | reverse complement strand
GTATGGTGCAGCGCACAAACTGTCAAGTTCCCCGGGCGGGGTAACTCTCCCGGGTCAGCGACGGGGTGCTGCGAGCCGCGCCTCGACCGCCCGCCGGAACCAGCCGTCCTCGAGGTAGCGGGCGAGATTCCGGCCCGGGCAAACCGTCTGGCCGGAATGGTCCTTGTGGCCGGCGATGCGGTCAGGATCGACCCCGAATCGCGCGGCCACCATCGCCATCGCGTCGGCCGCGGCCTCGAGCTGCCGGGGCGTGGGTTCTTCCTGCTCGAAATCCCCCAGCACCACCACCAGCGCGTGACCCGCCGGGTCGTAGTCGGTATTGGTGTCGCCCGCGAAGCCGATGGGCCGGCCCTCGTGGATCACGCCCGCGGGATCGACGACGTAGTGGTAGGGCACGTCGCCCCAACGCTTCTCGCGCCGGGACCAGGCCTGCAGCGAACGCAGATATTCGGCTGTCTCGCGGCCGGCGCGATGGGGCACGCCGCCGTGGTGGAGCGTGATGCGCTCGATGCGGTGCGGGCGCATCGATCCCGGTTCGGCGGGGACGCTTCCCCAGCGGCTTGCCGGGACCACGCGCGATTCGATGTCCGCGAGGGGCGCGGGAGCCGGCGCCGCGCAGGCGCCCAGGACCAGCGCGAGCGGCGCGAGGGCGCGGCCTAGGCCCGCCGGTACGCCCACGCGATGAGGCCCACGCCGGCGGCCATCATGGGCAGCGAGAGCCACTGGCCCATCGTGAGGCCCAGCGCGAGGAAGCCGAGGAACTCGTCGGGCTGGCGCGCGAATTCCGTGAGGAAGCGAAGGCTGCCGTAGCCCACGAGGAACACGCCCGAGACCGCGCCCGCGGGCCTGGGCTTCGCGGAGAACCACCACAGCACCGCGAAGAGGACGAGCCCTTCGGCCGCGAACTGGTAGAGGGGCGAGGGATGGCGCGCGGTGGCCACGCGATCGACCTGCGGGTACCACATGCCCCAGGGCAGGTCCGTGAGGCGCCCCGGCAGCTCGCCGTTGATGAAGTTGCCCATCCGCCCGGCCCCCAGGCCCAGGGGCACCAGCGGCGCGATGAAGTCCATCGTCGGAAGCCACCGCAGGCCCTTCAGCCGGCAGAAGATCGCGATGGCGAGGAGCACGCCCAGGAAGCCGCCGTGGAAGCTCATGCCCCCTTCCCAGACCCGCAGCACCTCGAGCGGGTGGTCGAGGTAGTACATCGGCTTGTAGAAGAGCACGTAGCCCAGGCGCCCGCCCAGGATCACCCCGAGCACGCCGTAGAGCAGCATGTCGTCCACGCCCTCCTCCGTGATGCCGCAGGCGGGCGAGCGGCGCGCGCGATACTTGCCCAGCACGATGAAGGCCACGAAGGCGAGCACGTACATGAGCCCGTACCAGCGCACGGCCACGGGGCCGAGGCTCAGCAGGATGGGATCGAACTGCGGGTGGGTCAGCACGGGGTGTCGAAGCCGTAGAGTCGCCGCGCATTATCCCAGAGGACGGCCCCGGTCCGCTCGGGTTCCAGCCAAAGGTCCAGCGCGGCGCGCAGGCGCCCGTAGTCGTTCTCCCGCTCGTGCTGGGTCCAGGGCCAGTCGCTGCCCCAGACCAGGTTCGCCGGTCCGACGGTCTCGAGCCAGCGGGCCGCGAGTTCCTTCGGATCCGCGCCCGCAAGGCGATAAGGCGCCGAAAGCTTGGCGAAGACGGGCCGCTGCGACGAAAGGCGCGCGATGGCCGCGAAGCTGCGCTCGGCCGCCTCGCCCGTGCCGGGCGCGCCGAAGTGGTCCCAGCACACGGCGACGGGCGTGCCCTCGAAGGCCGTCGCGAGTTCCGGCAGCCGCCCCGTATCCACGTACGCCTCCACGTGCCAGCCCAGCGCGTGCACGCGGCCGTAGAGCGCCTTCCACGCCGCCTCGCCGTAGGGACGGTAGTCGGCCACGGACTTGAGGTTGAGGCGCATCGCGCGGATGCCGCCGTCGTGCAGCGCCGCGAGCCGGTCCGCGTCGAAGGACGGATCCACGATGGCCACGCCCTTGAGGCGCGCCGGGTCCCGGGCCACGGCCGCGAGGACTTCCGTGTTGTCGGTGCCGTAGAAGCTCACCTGCACCACGACGCCGTGGGTGAGGCCGAGGGGCTCGCGCAGCGCGCGCCAGGCCTCGAGCGTGGCGGCGTAGGCGGGCCGGTATCGGGCGCCGGCCACGGCGGGGGCCGAGGCCGAAAAGACGTGCGCGTGGGTATCGATGCCTTCCAAGGGTTTCACCGGCCGCTTTCGTGCGGCTATTCTAGCGGTCTGCCCGGCCGCTCCGGCCGCCTTCCCGAGCCCACCCATGAAAACCACCCACCGCATCGCCCTCGCGGCCGCGCTCCTCGCGCCCGCCCTCGCCCTCGCACAGTCCTTCCCGACGAAGCCCGTCCGGCTCGTGGTCACTTACCCGCCCGGCGGCGGCGCGGACCTGATGGCGCGCCTGATCGCGCCGAAGATGGGCGAGGCGCTGGGCCAGACTGTGGTGGTGGAAAACAAGGCCGGCGCGAGCGGCCAGATCGGCGCGGGCGAAGTGGCGCGCGCCGCGCCCGACGGCCACACGATCATGCTGGACGCCTCGTCCTTCGCCGTGAACCCGAGCCTGTACGCGAAGCTGCCCTACGACCCGGCCAAGGCCTTCGCGCCGGTCGCCGTGCTCGCCCTCTATCCGAACGTGCTGGTGGTCACGCCGTCGTACGCCGCGAAGGACGTGAAGGACCTGGTGGGCATCGCCAAGGGCAAGCCCGGCTCGGTCGCCTTCGCCTCCTCGGGCAACGGCTCGGCCCAGCACCTGGCGGGCGAGCTCTTCAAGCAGCGCGCGGGCGTCGATCTCACCCACGTGCCCTACAAGGGCGGCGGGCCCGCGATGAACGACGTGATGGGCGGGCAGGTGCCGGTCTTCTTCGCGAACGTGGCCTCGTCCCTGGGCCACATCAAGGGCGGCAAGCTCCGGCCCCTCGCGCTCACGGGCGCGAAGCGCGCGTCCTCGCTGCCCGACGTGCCCACGATGGCCGAGGCCGGCGTGCCCGGCTACGAGGTCTACGAATGGAACGCGATCTTCGCCCCGGCCGGCACGCCCGCGCCCGTGATGGCGAAGCTGGCGCAGGCCGTGGCGAAGGCGATGGCCTCGCCGGAAGTGAAGGAACGCGTCGCGACCCTGGGCGGCGAGATCGCGGGCTACGGCCCGAAGGACGCGGAGAAGTTCGTCCGCGAGCAGACCGAGCTCTGGGGCAAGGTCGTGAAGGCCGGCCACATCAAGGTCGACTGATTCCACGCGAGAGAGAAAAGCCATGACGGACAAATTCCGCTCCACCACCATCACCGAGGGCGACGCGCGCGCGCCCAACCGCTCGATGCTCCGGGCCATCGGCTACGGCGACGACGATTTCAAGAAGCCCTTCATCGGCCTGGCGAACGGCCACTCGACCCTGAACCCCTGCAACGCGGGCCTGCAGCCCCTCGCGGACGCGGCCGACCGCGCCCTCCGCGCCGCGGGCGGCATGCCCCAGATGTTCGGCACCATCACCGTGACCGACGGCATCAGCATGGGCACCGAGGGCATGAAGTACTCCCTCGTCTCCCGCGAGGTCATCGCCGATTCCATCGAGACGGCCGTGCAGAGCCAGTTCATGGACGGCGTGCTCGCGATCGGCGGCTGCGACAAGAACATGCCCGGCGCGATGATCGGCCTTTGCCGCATGAACCTGCCGGCCATCTTCGTGTACGGCGGCACCATCAAGCCCGGCCACCACAAGGGCGAGGACCTGCAGATCGTCTCGGTCTTCGAGGCCGTGGGGTCCCTGAACGCCGGCAGGATGAGCCGCGAGGACTTCGAGTGCGTCGAGCGCTGCGCGCTGCCCGGCACCGGCGCCTGCGGCGGCATGTACACCGCCAACACGATGAGCTCGGCCTTCGAGGCCCTGGGCATGTCGCTGCCGTACTCCTCCACGATGGCCAACGAGGACGCCGAGAAGGTCGCGAGCGCCGAGGAAAGCGCCCGCGTGATCGTCGAGGCGGTGAAGAAGGGACTCAGGACCCGCGACATCGTCACGAAGAAGTCCATCGAGAACGCGGTGGCCGTCATCATGGCCGTGGGCGGCTCCACCAACGCGGTGCTGCACTTCCTCGCGATCGCCCACGCGGCGCAGGTGGACTGGACCATCGACGACTTCGAGCGCATCCGCAAGAAGGTGCCGGTGCTGTGCGATCTCAAGCCCTCGGGCCGCTACGTCGCCACGGATTTCCACAAGGCCGGCGGCGTGCCGCAGGTGATGAAGATGCTGCTCGAGCACGGGCTGCTGCACGGCGATTGCGTGACGATCACCGGCAAGACCATCGCCGAGACGCTGAAGGACATCCCCGCCGAGCCGCGCAAGGACCAGGACGTGATCCGCCCCTGGTCGAACCCGATGTACGCGCAAGGGCACCTCGCCATCCTCAAGGGCAATCTCGCGCCGGAAGGGTGCGTGGCGAAGATCACGGGGCTCAAGAACCCCGTCATCACGGGCCCGGCGCGCGTCTTCGATTCCGAGCCCCTCGCGATGGAGGCGATCCTGGGCGACCGGATCAAGGCCGGCGACGTGGTCATCATCCGCTACGAGGGCCCCAAGGGCGGTCCCGGCATGCGCGAGATGCTCTCGCCCACGGGCGCCCTCATCGGCAAGGGCCTGGGCGAATCGGTGGGCCTCATCACGGACGGGCGATTCTCGGGCGGCACCTGGGGCATGGTGGTGGGCCACGTGGCGCCGGAGGCCTACGAAGGCGGCCTCATCGCGCTGGTGCAGGAAGGCGATTCGGTCACCATCGACGCGACCACGCTCCTCATCCAGCTCAACGTGCCGGAGGCCGAGATCGCGAAGCGCCGGGCGCAGTGGAAGCAGCCCGCGCCGCGCTACACGAAGGGCGTGCTCGCCAAGTACGCGAAGCTGGTGGGCACCGCGAGCAAGGGCGCGGTGACGGACTAGCGGGGCGTCAGCGGCCGCGCAGCCCGCGCCACCACACGGCCCAGGGCTGCGCGAGCCACCACTTGAGGGGCACGCGCCCCGTGTGGCGCTTCACCACGGCCATGGCCTCGCGGTAGTGCTCGCGCCGGCGCGTGGCCGTCTTGGTGGCGTCGTGGTCGCGATTGACCGCGACGAAATCGTCCACGAAGGCCGGGGCGCCGAAGCGCCGGAAGAGCTTCCACCACAAGTCGTAGTCCATCGCGAGCTGGAGCGAGGCGTCGAGCCCGCCCACGGCCTCCCAGCATTCGCGCCGGACGAGCGTGCCGGGCTGCGAGATGAGGCAGGCGTTGGCCATCCACCGCTCGTCGAAGGGCCGCACCCACACGGGGCTCTCGCGCCCCGTCTCTTCCACGTGGTTCCACACGCGGCCGTACGCGAAGGGCGCGGACGGATTCGCTTCGAGCGCGGCGAGGAGCCGGCCAAGGCCGCCTTCCAGCCACCAGTCGTCGCTGTTGAGCCAGCACACGAAGGGCGCCGTGCCCCGGGCCACGGCCTCGTTCACCGCGGCGGCCTGCCCGCCGTCGCGGTGGCTGCGCCAGTGGGCGAGGCGCGGCGCGTAGCGTTCGAGGACTTCCACGGTGCCGTCGGTGGAGCCACCGTCCGCCACCATCACCTCCACGGGCACGCCCTGGCCGAGGATCGAGTCGAGGGCCTTCGCGATCCAGCGGCCGTGGCCGTAGGAGGGCACCGCGACGGTGACGCGCGGCGCCTCGCCCACGGCTATTCCCGGTGGCCGGCGAGGAAGTCGCGGTAGGCGACGGCGAGACCGGCTTCGAGCGGGGTCGAGGCGCGCCAGCCCAGTGCGGCGAGCCGGCCCACGTCGAGGAGCTTGCGGGGCGTGCCGTCGGGCTTGGTCGTGTCGAAGGCGATGCGGCCGCCGTAGCCCACCACCCGGCCGACGGTCGCGGCGAGCTCGGCGATGGTCACGTCCTCGCCGGTGCCCACGTTCAGGTGCGTGAGCCGCGGGCTCGTCTTCGCGCGCCAGGCCTCGGGGGCGAGGCCGTGCACGTGCAGGCAGGCCTCGGCCATGTCGTCCACGAACAGGAACTCGCGCCGCGGCGTGCCCGTGCCCCAGATCACGACCTCCGGCGCGCCCGCGGCCTTCGCCTCGTGGAAGCGGCGGATGAGCGCCGGGATCACGTGGCTGTTCTCGGGGTGGTAGTTGTCGCCGGGCCCGTAGAGGTTCGTGGGCATCACGCTGCGGTAGTCGGTGCCGTACTGGCGGTTGTACGACTCGCACAGCTTGATGCCGGCGATCTTCGCGATCGCGTAGGGCTCGTTCGTCGCCTCGAGCGGCCCGGTGAGCAACGCGTCCTCCGCCATGGGCTGCGGCGCGAGGCGCGGGTAGATGCACGACGAGCCCAGGAAGAGCAGCCGCTGCACGCCCGCGCGCCAGGCCTCGTGGATCACGTTCGACTGGATGGCGAGGTTCTCGGCGATGAACTCGGCCGGGTAGGTGTCGTTCGCGTGGATGCCGCCCACCTTGGCCGCCGCGAGGAAGACCTCCGACGGGCGCTCGGCCACGAAGAAGGCCCGGACCGCGGCCTGGTCGGTGAGGTCGAGCTCGGCGCGCGTGCGCACGAGCACGTCGGCCACGCCCCGGCGCGCGAGGGCCCGCACGAGGGCCGAGCCCACCATGCCCCGATGCCCCGCGACGAAGATGCGCCCGGTCATCGCCTTCTCACTCGTGGCGGTCGTAGGCCGCGTAGCCGTGCTTCTTCACCAGCTCGTCGCGCTCGGCGCTCTTCAGGTCCTCGCGCATCATCTCGGCCACCAGCTCGGCGAAGCGGATCTTCGGCGTCCAGCCGAGCTTCTCGCGGGCCTTGGTCGCGTCGCCCAGCAGCGTCTCGACCTCCGTCGGGCGGAAGTAGCGCGGGTCCACGGCCACGATGCGCCGTCCCGAGGCGTCGAAGCCCTCCTCGTCCACGCCACGCCCGCGCCAGGTGACCGCGATGCCGATCTCCTTCGCCGCGGCGTCCACGAGCTGCCGGACGCTGTACTGCTCGCCCGTGGCGATCACGAAGTCCTCCGGCTTGTCCTGCTGCAGCATGAGCCACTGCATCTCCACGTAGTCCTTCGCGTGGCCCCAGTCGCGCTTCGCGTCGAGGTTGCCCAGGTACAGGCAGTCCTGCAGCCCGAGCTTGATGCGCGCGAGGGCCCGGGTGATCTTGCGGGTGACGAAGGTCTCGCCGCGCACGGGGCTCTCGTGGTTGAAGAGGATGCCGTTGCACGCGTACATGCCGTAGGCCTCGCGGTAGTTCACCGTGATCCAGTAGGCGTAGAGCTTGGCGACCGCGTAGGGGCTGCGCGGGTAGAAGGGCGTGGTCTCCTTCTGGGGCGTCTCCTGGACCAGGCCGTAGAGCTCCGAGGTGCTCGCCTGGTAGAAGCGGGTCTTCTTCTCGAGCCCCAGGATGCGCATGGCCTCCAGCACCCGGAGCGCCCCGAGGGCGTCGGAATTGGCGGTGTACTCGGGCTCCTCGAAGCTCACCGCCACGTGGGACTGGGCGGCGAGGTTGTAGATCTCGTCGGGCACCACCTGCTGGATGATGCGCGTGAGGCTGGAGCTGTCCGTCATGTCGCCGTGGTGCAGCACGAAGCGGCGGCCCTGGACGTGCGGATCCTCGTAGAGGTGGTCGATGCGGTCGGTGTTGAAGAGCGAGGTGCGGCGCTTCACGCCGTGGACCTCGTAGCCCTTGGCGAGCAGCAGCTCCGCCAGGTACGACCCGTCCTGCCCCGTGATGCCCGTGATGAGCGCCTTCTTCATGCCCGTGCCTCCGCGGCCCGGGCCTTCGCGACCCAGCCGTCCTTGTAGCGCCACAGCACCAGGTAGCCCCGGATGGTGCGCAGCAGCTTCATCTTGCTCTTGCCCTTGCGCCGCGAGGAATCCAGCACCATCGCGACCTCCGAGATCGCGATCCTGAGCATCGCCATCTTCATCACCATCTCCACCATGCTCTCGAAGCCCTCGCGCTCGACGATGCCCGGGCCGAACGCGGCCTGCAGGCGCTTCATCGCCCGCGCGCTCACCAGCCGGAAGAACGAGCTCACCGTGAGGATGCCCTGGATGTCGAGCAGGTCCTTCACGATCAGGTTGGCGCCCGAGGAGAGGATCTTCCTGAGGAGCGAGGTCTGCGTGAAGCCTCCGCCGTAGAGGTACGGGCTCGCGAAGACGGCGTCGAAGCCCTCGGCCGTGCGGGTCACCATCTGGCGCACCAGCTCGTGGCGGGAGGTGTTGTCGCCCTCCAGGGTGAGCACCCAGTCCTCGTCGGCGAGGCGCGGGGCGAGGTGGGAGAAGCCCGTGGCGAAGGCCGCGCCCGGACCGCGGTTCGCCGGGTGGGCGAGCACCTCGAGGGGCAGGCCCGCGGCGGTCGCGCCCTCGCGCGCCACGGCCACCGTGCGGTCGCCGCTGCCGTCGTCCACCATCAGGAAGCGGCAATCGAAGCGCGGGGCCATCTCGCGCGCGAGCTGCGCGAAGGCCTCCATCAGCGTCGGAATGTTGGGCTCCTCGTTGAAGACGGGCACCAGCACGAAGAGCGTGGCCACCGCGTCAGGCTCCTTCGCGCAGGCAGGCCGGCACGAGGGGCGTCGCGATGCCCAGGGCCTTGCGGCGCGCCACCTGCCAGGCGATCGTCCGCGCGAGGCCGTCCTCCAGGTCCACCTTCGGCTCGAAGCCGAGCAGCGTGCGGGCGCGGGTGATGTCCGGGATGCGGCGCATCACGTCCTCGTACTTGCCGAAGGTGGCGTAGGGGATCAGCTTGATCTTCGGCGGCTCGTCCCCGCGCACCAGGCGCCAGACGAGCTTCGCGAGATCCAGGATCGTGATCTCGCGCGTGTTGCCCAGGTTGAAGACGAGGTTGTTGGCCGCCGGGTTGTCGATGCAGCGCGTGATGCCGTCCACGTGGTCGGAGACGAACGTGAAGGAGCGCGTCTGCAGCCCGTCGCCGTGGACCTCGATCTCCTCGTCGTCCAGGGCCTTGTTGATGAAGACCGACTGCGGTCCGCCCCACCAGGTGAGGTTCTGGTTGGGGCCGTAGCCGCCGAAGAAGCGCATGGGCACCACGTCGAGGCCCTCGCGCTCGTGGTAGGCCATCAGCATCTGCTCCTCGAACATCTTGCTGATGGCGTAGGCCCAGCGGCGCACGTCGGGGTTGCCCATGACGAGGTTGGAATCCTCGCGGAAGGGCACGTCGGGGTTCTTGCCGTACACGTCGGAGGTGGACGCCGCGACGATCTTGGCCTTTTCCGCGATGGCGGCCTTCACCACGCTCTCGGAGCCCACGCCGTTGATGAGCAGCGTGTCGAGCGCGTCGCTGTAGCGCGGGATCTTGTAGGCGGCCAGGTGGACGATGGCCTCGCACCCGCGGGCGGCGGCCTTCATGGCGGTCTCGTCGCGGATGTCGTCGTAGCGCATCTCGAAGTTCGGGTGGCCGAGGAGCCCGTCGAGGTTGAGCTTCTCGCCCTGGGACATGTTGTCCACGCCGACGAGGGCGTCGCCGCGGTCGAGCAGGGAGCGGGCGAGGTTCGAGCCGATGAAGCCCGCGACGCCGGTGATGAGGATCTTCTTCATGGTCATTTCCGGTCAGGGATTCGCGTCCGGGGCCGTCAGGCCGGCACGTCCGCGGTGAGCAGGTAGCGCCAGCCGAGGTGGCCGCCGAGGCCGACGGCGGAGGCGAGGGCGAACAGGCCCGCGTCGAGCGCGAGCACGGCGGAGCCGACGAAGCGCGGGCTCGCGGGCACCATCCTCGGCCCCACGTAGCCGCCGCTCATCGGGAACGCGAAGAGCTCCGAGTAGGACACGGGGCCCGGGACGAAGCCCGCCTCGCGCACGACGCGCACGGCGTCCTCGGGGCGGCACACCGGGTCCACGTGGCCGATGATCCGGCGCGCGGTGAGCAGGATGAGCGTGGGGTTCGGGTCCAGGATCACGAGGCGCTTTCGCGCGATGCGCCGCACCTGCGCGAGGAAGGCCGCGACGTCGTCCTCCTCGTAGATGTGGTGGATCGTGTCCTTGAGCACGACGGTGTCGAAGCTCGCGTCGGGAAAGTCCAGGTCCTCCGAGACGGCCACGCGCAGGTCGGCCTGCGGGTAGCGCTTCCGGCCGGCCTCCACGCAGTCGGCGAGCAGGTCGATGCCCGTGGCCTTGAAGCCCCGGGCCTGCAGGTGCGCCGTGAGCGAGCCGAAGCCGCAGCCCACGTCGAGCACCGTCTCGCCCGCGCAGGCGGCCGCGACGCGGTCGTTGAGCCGCGCGTCCACCCGGCCGTAGAAGGCGTCGAGGCGGTCGGCCATCGCCGCGTCGTAGTGGTCGTAGTGGTGGTGGTGGGCGGCGTCGGGGCCGTGCTCGGCGGTCATGCGGGTCCTTCGTCTCGGGCGGGCCCTAGAACTGGAAATAGATGAACTGCTGCGTGGGCGCGCCCGCGAGCAGCACGTAGCCGACGGCGAAATACGCCCCGGCGAGGAGCCCCCGTCCCGCGGCGCGGGCCGCGGTGAGCGGCGGCTCGCGATCGGGCGGCACCTCGGGCCGGAACCGCGCCCGGAGGTCCATCGCGGCGATCACGGCGATCGCGGCGAGGAGCATGGCGATGATCGTGAGCTGCGGGGGGATTCCGGGAGCGAGGAGCCACTGTCCCACCTTGCGGTTGGCGGCCAGCGCGATCTCGAACGTCGGGGCGCGGAAGTACAGCCACGCGTAGTTTACCGCCACCCACGTCAAAAGCCACGAAAGCCCCCCGGCGGCCCAGCGCCAGGCCCGTCCTTCCGGCAGGGCCGGAAGCCCCGGCTTCGCGCGCTCCCAGAGCACGTGGATGCACAGGTACAGGCCGTGCAGCCCGCCCCAGATCACGAAGTTGAGCCCCGCCCCGTGCCACAGCCCCCCGAGCAGCATCGTGATCATCAGGGCCGCGAGGTGCCGGGGCAGGCCGTGGCGGCTGCCGCCGAGGGAGATGTAGAGGTAGTCCCGCAGCCACTGCGACAGGCTGATGTGCCAGCGCCGCCAGAACTCGCGGATCGACAGCGACGTGTAGGGCACGTCGAAGTTGAGCATGAGGTCGATGCCGATCGCGCGCGAGACGCCCCGGGCCATGTCCACGTAGCCCGTGAAGTCCAGGTAGATCTGCAGGCCGAAGGCGGCGATCGCGAGCACCATGTACATCGGCAGCGTCGCGTCCGGGTTGGCGAACACCGGGTCGACGAAGGTGGCGATGGTGTCGGCCACGCCCTTGCGGAAGTAGCCGCCGCAGAAGAGCAGCAGGCCCGAGAGGATGCGCTCGGGCGTGATCGCCGCGGGCTTCGCGATCTGCGGCAGCAGGTGCGACAGGCGCTCGATGGGCCCGGCGACCAGCTGCGGGAAGTAGCACACGAAGGCCGCGTACTCCACGAGGTTCGCGACCGGCTTCTGCTGGCGGCGGTAGACGTCGATCGTGTAGGACAGCGACTGGAAGATGTAGAACGAGATGCCCACGGGCAGCACCAGGTCCGCGAGCTTCCAGCCGGCCGCCGCGCCCACGCCCGCGGCCCCCAGGCCGTCGAGGAAGAAGTTGTAGTACTTGAAGAAGCCCAGGATGCCCAGGTTCGACACGAGGCTCGCCGCGACGATCAGCCGGCGGCGCCCCGGCGCCTCGGTGCGCTCGAGCATCCGGGCGAGCGAGTAGTCCACCAGGATCGTGATCCACAGCAGCCCGAGGAACTTCCAGTTCCACCAGCCGTAGAAGAGGTTCGAGAACGCGAGGATCACGAAGGGCCCGCCTCCGCGCTTGCGGGCGGGCAGCCAGCACGCGAGGAACAGGGCGAAGAAGATCGCGAAGGTGCCGGTGTGGAAGAGCATCGCCTAGCGCCCCCCGCCGGCGGGCAGCCACGCGTAGGCCGCGATCGGGTTGGTGAGGGCGTAGCGCCGCGCGGGCTCCTCGACGACGAGGCGCAGGATCGCCACCTGCGCGAGCGGTGCGGCGGGCAGCGCGAAGTCCGCCTCGAACTCGGCCGGTCCCACGGGGCGCGCGGGCGCCTGGATGTCGCGGCCGTCCGGCAGGCGCAGCACGGCCTGCAGCGGCACGCCGGCGGGCAGCGGCGGCACGGCGAGCGAGACCACGGCCCGGAAGCGCAGCCCGCGGTGTGCGGTGCCCGCCGGGCGGCGCACCAGGGCCACGTAGGGATTGAAGGTGGGATCCTTCGCCGGAAGCGCCTCGAGGTCCGGGGCCTCGTAGCCGCCTTCGCGCATCGCCGGGTCGCCCTCGAAGGCCGTGCCCGTGAAGGCCGCGAAGGCCGCGCGCGTGTAGAGCTCGGCGCCGTAGGCGTTCAGGTGCGTCACGTCGGACACCGCGTAGGTCGGGATCGAGAGCGTGTCCGTGAGATCCCAGAGCCCGTCGGCGCCCAGGGCCGAAGCGAACGCCTCGAAGAAATCGCGACGGCCCTGCGCGAATGCGGGCGTGGCCACGGTGCGGCGCCAGAACGTGGCGGCGTTGCCGTGCACGATCACGTAGAGCTTGCCGCCGTCCGCGCGCACCAGCCGGCCCAGTTCCCGCAGCGCCTCGGCATCGCGGCGGGCGAAGTACTGCGCGAGCATCCGGTCGATCCGCCCCTCGCCCGCCGGTCCCCCGTGGGGCGGCACGCCGGCCTCCGTCTGCTGGCGCACGGCCTCGAGGCTCGCGGTGCCCCACGCGGCGAGCAGGCTCACGCGGTCGCCGTTGGGCGAGAGGTCGTAGGCCTCCATGCCCACCGCGGGCTGGATGTTGCGGTAGTTGCCGAAGAGCAGCTTGTCCCGCACGGCGGGGGCGTTGCGGATGAAGGGCAGGCCCCAGAAGGCGCGGCTCCAGCGCAGGCGCTCGACGCTGCCCAGGGCCGCCGACACCGGCGCCCGCTCCAGGATGTAGTCGGGGCTTTGCGGATAGATGTCCTCGCGCAGCCGCGGCTCCGGCGGCGCGATCACGAACACGGCCTTGGGCTTCGCGGCGAGGCGGGCGAAGCGGTAGAGGTCCGGGAGGGTGCGCGGCTCCGCACCGCCGGTGGCGAAGTTGTACATGCGCCACTCGCGGCCGAGGCGCTCGCTCATCAGGCGCGAGAAGAGCTCCGCCGAGAAGCCGAAATCCACGATCGAGCTGCCGATCGCGATCGCGTCCACCTCGCCCCGCTTCGCGAAATCCTCCAGCAGCTCGACCTTGCGCTCGAGGGGCCGGATGCCGGTCCACACGCCGTAGTCGGGCACCTTCTGCGCGCCCACGAGGGCGAGGGCGCACGCGGCCGCGAGGGCAAAGACCCCGAGGCCGACGAGGAGCGCGCCGCGGCGGCTCATGGCTGCGGCAGGAACTGCACGGCGTCGAGGCGCACGCCCTCGACGTGGGGGCGCTGGGCGCGCAGGAACGCATCCCCCGCGGGCGCGGCGGCCTGGGGAACGAGCGTGAGGGACACGGGTTCGCCCGCCCGGCCCGAAGGCACCGTGAACGCGAGCCGCAGCGGGCCCGGCTCCTTCGCCGAGAACTCGTGGGTCACGCCCTCGGCGTTCACCACGATGCGATAGGGGAACGCGAAGCCGAGGTTGCCGGGGACATGGACGTCCAGCGACACGCGGGGCCGGTCGTGGGGCGAGACGAAGGCGAAGCGCGCCTCCGCGCCCGTCCAGCCCGCGACGCTCAGGCCGTCGTAGCGCCAGGCCGCGTCGTGGATCGCCTTGCCGGCCACGGGCTTGCCGCCGAGCCGCACCGGGGGACGGTCGCCGGGGGCCACCAGCTCGACGCGGGAGACCAGCAGGTTCAGGTGCCGCGTGTCGCGCGGATAATCCGTGTGCCACAGGCCCATGCCGCGCGGAACGATCGCGGTCTTCTCGCGGATCGTCACCGTGACGAGGTCCAGCCCCCCCTTGGGCCGGAAGGGCGCGGAGACGACGCGCCCCGTGTCCTCCAGGCGCTGCTCGTCGAACTTCACGCCGTCGTGCCAGAACTCGAGGGTGCGGCCCGAGGACGGGTGGCCGTAGCCCACCTGCGCGGTGAAGGCGACGCGATAGTCCTCGCCCGGCCTCGAGGCCTGCAGCAGGTACAGCTCGAAGCCCTCGCGCGTCCAGCGGTTCACGCCCTCGGGCACCCACCAGGGCTTGCCGCCGGCGAGGAACTCGCTGCGGTAGAAGCCCCGCCCGGTGAAGAGGTGGTCCCGCAGGCGCTCCGTGCGGTGGACCTGGTAGGTCGCGTTCTCCCAATGCGGCGCGGGCAGGCGCGGCGCGACGATCTCCGGGTTCTGGTTGCCCTTGCCCGGCAGCAGCCACCAGTCCGTCGCGACGTCCGCGTGCACGAGCCGTGCGGCCACCTTTTCCTCGCCGGAGGAATCGCGCGACAGGCGCGTGGCCGGGTGCGGCAGGTACGAATCGTCCTCGGGAAAGAGCTCGTGGGCGACGATGCCCTGCACCGCCTTGCCCGTCAGGCGATAGGCGGCCCAGAAGTTCTGGAAGGTGTCGGTGAAGGAAAGGCCCACGGTGCGCTCGGGCGTGAGCAGCGGCGCGAGGTCGCGGCCGAGGCGCGGCACCTCGGGGTTCGCGCCCATGCCGAAGGCGTTCACGATCTTGCCGCGCTCGCGGTTGCCGCCCCAGCTCATGCCGGCGTAGTCCACCGTGGCCACGAGGTTGGTCGCGATCCACGCGAGGCCCGCGGCGAAGGCGAAGTCCCGCGCGCCCGACGCGCTCGCGCCCGCGCGCCGGAAGTGCAGCAGTCCCCACGCGACGAAGGGCACCACCGCGAACTGCAGCCACGTCGCCATCTTGAAGACGCTGTAGCCGTAGGGCTTCGCGAACGTGAAGTACGCCCACACCGCCCCGTAGACGAGGACGAGGCAGGCGACGGCCACCCGCCGCTCCGGCACCGACTGCCGCCGCGACCACGCCACGCCCGCGCCCACCACGAAGGCGAGCACGCCGAACGCGAGCGCGAGGGGCGCGCCCCAGGCCACCCACTCCGGGAAGACCTCCAGCAGCTTCGCGTGCAGCAGGCTGTTGTTGGCCGAGTGGGAGGTGATGCCGAGGAAGTAGACGAAGAACTGCTCCGTGAGGAAGTCCACGAAGAAGAGCGTGCCCACCAGGCGCCCGCCCACGTCGCGAAGGCCCTGCAGGAAGCCCGCGAGGCTCGGCAGCATGCCCGCGTAGGCGAGCGCGAGCGCGGCCGCCCCCGCGATCGCGAGGCCCAGGGCCGCGTGCCAGGGCAGGCGCCCTCTCGCGAGCCGCCACAGCGCGAAAAGGCCCATGGGCGCGAGCGCGAAGGGCAGCATCATCGCGTAGATCACGAAGAGGGCCGCGGCCAGGATCGCCGCGAGGGCGAACGTGCGCGGCGAAGGCTGCGTGAGCGCGAGGTACAGCGCCGCCACCAGCACCGGCAGGATCGGCAGGCCCGAGCCCTGGCCCACCAGCACGATCAGGAAGCTCATGCTCACGGGCGCCGCGATCCCCAGCAGCGCGCCCGAAAGGGCCGCGGCCCGGGGCGAAAAGCCCAGCACGACGCGCGAGAAGGCGTACCCCGCGCCCGGCAGGCACAGGGCGAAGAGCGCGGTGGCGAGCGTGAGGGCGGGCTTGGACGCGAGCGCTTCGCCCGTCGCGAGGGCGAGCGAGACGATCACCGCGCCGAAGCGCGCCTGCAGCGGATCGGGCCACACCTTGGCCGCGAGCTCGAGGGACCGGGCCGCCGTGGGCGCCTGCCAGTGGGCGTAGAAGGAAAGTCCTTCCCGCACCAGCACGTCGTGGAAGACGAGGCTCTGGAAGAAATCGAGGTTCGCGCTGCCCAGGTAGAGATCCAGCCCCTGCACGACGACGGGCCCGAGCACGAGCGCGAGCGTGGGCAGCGCGACGAACGCGAGCCGGCGAACGGGCACGGGCTCCGCGCGCGCCCCGCGGCGGCGCAGCGCGACGACGGCCGAGAGCGCGAGAAGCGCGAGCGCGGCGGCGGGGGCGGCCTTCGCCGCGGGCAACCCGAAATTGCCCGAAAGCGAGACGCCCAGCAGGCACAGCACGGAAAAGCCCACGGTCGGCATCGCCGCCCAGCGCGAGTCGTCGTGGTCCCGCGGCCACAGCAGCGTCGCGACGCCGTAGCCCAGCCCGTGGGCGAGCACGAACGCGAGAGCGATCCAGCCGAGGGTCTCGAGCATCGCCGCCATGCCGCGCCTACGCCGCCCCCGGGTCCGCCGGCGCGCGTCGCAGCCGGAAGAGCGACCAGGCCGCGAGAATGCCGCCCAGCACCGCGGGCGAATACAGGAACAGGCGCGTGGTGAGGAAGGAGCCCGCGCCGTTCGCCCCGCCCACGGCGCGGAAGAGCACGTCGAAGCTCTTTTCCCCCACGCCCAGGCCGCCGGGCGACAGCGGGATCGCGTTCGTGAGCAGGCCCAGCGGCGCCACGGCCGAGACTTCGAGGAAGCCCAGCCCCGCGCGGTTCAGGCCCGAGGCGAGGAAGATGATCGCGATCATCAACAGGTTCATCGCGATCGACAGGACCACGGAGACCACGAGCGTGCGCACCGAGTAGTCCGTGAGATGGAGCCGCCCCCACGCGCCGCGCACGCGCTCCCACAGCCGCAGGAGCCGATGGGCGCCGGGCGTCTCGCGGTGGTCCGATTCCCAGCGGATCGCGATCACGAGGCCCGCGACCAGCACCGCGAGCAGCACCGACGAACCCGCGAGCCAGGGCACGATGCCCGGCACGACGCTCGCGAGGGCGAGGCCCGAGGCGATGCCCAGCCCGATCAGCGTGATGAGGCCGAGAAAGCGGTCGAGCAGGAGCGCCCCCACGACCGCGATGCGCTTGCCCTTCGCATCGGCGAAGAAGTACACGGCCCGCGCCGCGTCGCCCGAGACGCCGCCCGGCAGGAAAAGCGAATAGAACAGGCCCACGGCGTTGACCGCGAAGCAGTGCCGGTAGCCCACGGCGATGCCCTGGTCGGCGAGCAGCATCCGGATGCGCCAGGACGAGAGCGCCGTCACCGCGACGCCGAGGAGCACCCCCTGCAGCACGAAGCCCGCCGACATCGTCGCGAGGGGGCGCAGGTCGAGCACGTCCGTGCGCGCGAGCCACCACACCAGGCCGATGCCGAGCGCGTAGCGCGCCGCGACGGAAAGGACCGCCCGCAGGCGGGGCTGCGCGCTCAAGCCGGTCCGCCCCCGAAGCGCTCGGCGAGCACGCGCACGATGCGTCCCGCGCTGTCGCCGTCGCCGTAGGGCGTGGCGGAGAAATCCGGCGAAAGGCGACCCGCCTCGAAATCCGCGAAGGCGGCGAGGATCTGGTCGCGCGAGGCACCGCACAGGCGGTTCGCGCCCGCGGCCACGGTCTCCACCCACTCGGTCTCCTCGCGCAGCGTGAGGCAGGGCACCTTCGCGAAGAAGGCCTCCTTCTGCACCCCGCCGCTGTCGGTGAGGACGAGGCGCGCGGCGAATTCCAGCTCGATCATGTCGAGGTAGGGCAGCGGCTCGACGAGCCGCACGCCCGCCGGCACGGCGATGCCGTGGGCGGCGAGGAAGTGGCGCGTGCGCGGGTGCAGCGCGAGCACCACGGGCAGGCGCGAGGCGATCTCGCCGAAGGCCGAGAAGATGGCCGCGAGGCGCGCCGGGTCGTCGGTGTTCTCGGCGCGGTGCACGGTGGCGAGGGCGAATGCGCCGGCAGAAAGGCCCAGCGCCGCGAGGGCCCGCGGGTTCTCCCGCACGCGCCGGCCGTAGTGCAGCACGCTGTCGTACATCACGTCGCCGATCTCGTGCACGCCTTCCGTGACGCCTTCGCGCGCGAGGTTCGCGACGGATTCCGCCGTGGGGCAGAAGAGCAGCGCCGAGAGGTGGTCCGCCATCACGCGGTTCACCTCCTCCGGCATGCGGCGGTTGAAGCTGCGAAGGCCCGCCTCGACGTGGGCGACGGGCACGTGCAGCTTGGCCGCGGCGAGGGCCCCGGCGAGCGTCGAATTGGTGTCGCCGTACACGAGGATCGCGTCGGGCTTCTCGTCGGAGAGGACCTTCTCGATCGCCTCGAGCATGAGGCCCGTCTGCCGGCCGTGGGGCCCGGAGCCCACGCCCAGGTGGTGCGCGGGCTCGGGAATGCCCAGCTCCTCGAAGAAGACGCCGCTCATGTTGGCGTCGTAGTGCTGGCCCGTGTGGACGATGCGCTCAATGATGGGGACGCCGCCCGCGGCGTTGTGCCGCGCGAGCGCCCGCGAGAAGGTGGCGGCCTTCACGAACTGGGGCCGCGCGCCCACGACGGTGACGATCTTCATGCGACCCGCCGCACCGCCTCGACGATGCGGTCCTGCGTGGGCTCGTCGAGGTCGGCGTGCATGGGCAGGCTCAGCACGCGCCGCGCGGCGGCCTCGGCCCGCGGGAAGCTGCCGGCCGGGAGCCCGAGGCCCTCGAAGACCGGCTGCAGGTTGAGCGGCACCGGGTAATGGACGGTGGTGGGCACGCCCTCGGCCTTGAGCCTCGCCTGCAGGCCGTCGCGATCGTCCGATTCGATCGTGTACTGGGCCCAGGCGCTTTCGCTGCCGGCCTCGAGGCGGGGGGTGGCGACCACGCCTTCGAGCAGGCGCGTGTAGCGGTCGGCGGCGCGGCGGCGCGCGGCGAGCTCGGCGTCGAAGGCGTCGAGCTTCGCGAGCACCACGGCGGCCTGGATCGTGTCGAGGCGGCCGTTCAGGCCCACGGTCACGTGGTGGTAGCGGCGGTCCTGGCCGTGCGTGCCGATCTGCCGCATGCGCTTCGCGAGCGCATCGTCGCTCGTGAAACTGGCCCCGCCGTCGCCGTAGCAGCCCAGGGGCTTGGACGGGAAGAAGCTCGTGGTGGCGATCGTGGTGGCGCCGCAGGACTTCCGGCCGCGCCGCGTGGCCCCGAAGCTCTGGGCCGCGTCCTCGATGACCGGCAGGCCGTGGCGCGCGGCCACCGCCTCGATCGCCTCGAAGTCCGGGCACTGGCCATAGAGGCTCACGGGCAGGATCGCCTTCGTGCGCGGGGTGATCGCCGCCTCGAGCCGCGCGGGATCGAGGTTGTACGTCACCGGGTCGATGTCCACGAAGACGGGCTTCGCGCGGAGCAGCGCGATCATCTCGCCGGTCGCCATGAAGGTGAAGGGCGTCGTGACCACCTCGTCGCCGGGCCCGATGTCCAGGGCCATCATCGCGATGAGCAGGGCCGTCGTGCCGTCGGAGGCGCCGATGCAGTGCCGCGCGCCGCAGTACGCGGCGAGTCGCCCTTCCAGCTCCGCGACCTCCGGGCCGAGGATGTACTGGCCGTGCTCGAGCACCGCGCGGATCCTCGCGTCGATGGCCGGCTGCAGGCGCCGGTACTGGGCCTTCAGGTCCGCGAAGGCGATCGCGCTCATGCCAGCACCTCGCAGGTTTCGCCCGACACGCGGTATCGGCGCGCGCAGGCACCGCAGGCGAGTTCCCCTTCGCCTTCCGGCAGCCGTTCGCCGCAGCGGCACATCCAGCCCGCCCGGCGCGCGGGCACGCCCACGACGAGGGCGTAGGCCGGCACGTCCGCCGCGACCACGGCCCCCGCACCCACGAAGGCGTACTCGCCCAGGGTATGGCCGCAGACGATCGTCGCGTTGGCGCCGATGGTCGCGCCCCGCTTGACCAGCGTTCGGCGGTAGTCGGCCTTGCGGGAGACTTCGCTGCGGGGATTCACGACGTTGGTGAAGACCATGCTGGGCCCGCAGAAGACGTCGTCCTCGAGCGTGACGGCGTCGTAGACCGAGACGTTGTTCTGGATGCGCACGTTGTCGCCGATCACCACGTCGTTCGCGACGAAGACGTTCTGGCCCAGCACGCAGCGCGCGCCGATGCGCGCGCCCGCGCACACGTGCGCCCAGTGCCAGACGCGCGTGCCCTCGCCCAGGGCCGCGCCCTCGTCCACGATCGCGGTGGGGTGGATGGTCGCGCCCACGCTCACAGGTCCAGGGGCAGCGACACGCGCCGGCCGTCGCGCGCCGACTGGTAGATGGCGATGAGCACCTCGAGGCTCTTCAGGCCCTCGCGCCCGTCGGTCTCCGGCGCCGCCTCGCCGCGCAGCACGCGGATCACGTTGTCGTAGTAGAGCGGGTGGCCGAAGCCGTAGACGCTCGTGGTCTGGTAGCTCGCGTCCTTCACGAGGGCGTCGTCGGCGTCGGGCTCGGCGAAGTCCCAGTGCTGGATCTCGTTCACCGCCACACCCCCGATGCGCACGCTGCCCTTCTCGCCCAGGATCGTGATGGAGCCCTCGAGGTTCTTCGGGTGGGTGAGCATCGTCACGTTCATCGAGCCCAGGGCCCCGGAGCGCCAGCGCACGCTCACGACGCCGGAATCCTCCACCTCGATGTCGCGCTCGAGCGTGGCGGTGTAGGCCTGCACGCTCTCGATCGGGCCCACCAGCCAGTCGAGCAGGTCCACGTAGTGGCTCGCCTGGTTCATGAA
>ERZ761602.3849-NODE-3849-length-20390-cov-4.725990_pt1 | contig 20390 bp, 19 predicted proteins | sample MGYA00512165_ERZ761602 | MGnify/ENA primary metagenome ERZ761602 (study PRJEB28899, sample SAMN02445085) | bioreactor sludge metagenome | biome: EBPR sludge; isolation source: Thorneside wastewater treatment plant | place: Australia: Brisbane, Thorneside... | reverse complement strand
CGCTGCCGACGGTCGAAACATTCAAATTGGGATTTCGAATGGCGCCACGAACAATGTCTTTGATTGGATCAATGTGGCTGGCAACTCCACGATCTTTAGTGTCTACACGGGGCTCTCTCAGGGCTCCGATACGACTCATGTCGGAGCGATTCGCATTTGGAGTTCGGAGGCGATTCGCGTTGACGGGACTTCGCCATCGCTCGCAACTGGGTTTGCTGCGGCGAATAAGACGTTGGTGGGAGGGACGGCCGTTGAATACGTCGACTTGTCGACAGAGGCCGATGCCAAGGAAGCGATCAAGGTATTGGATGCGACGATCGCCCAAATTTCGTCACTCCGTCTGAATGTTGGCGCTGTCCATGACCGACTTGACGCCTCAGCATCATTTCTTGTTGGGTCGCTCCAAACCTTAGATGACACCAAAGGAAGCATTCAAAACGTAGATCTCGTCGAGGAGATGACCAACCTAGTGGTGGCCCAACTTTTGCAGAATGCAAGCTTGGCAAGTATTACGCAGGCGAACGTCAGCGCATCAACGGTGATGCAATTGCTGGGGTCGCTATGAGCGATGAATTTACTAAGAAAGCGAGGAAGGACAGGATGAAAGTTCAAACGAATTCGAATGTGATCCTCCTGGACCAGAAACGAATGGAACGCGCGCAGAAGGCGCAAGCCAAAGCGGCCATGGAAATAGCGCGAGGGAAAGAGCCCATCGATTCGGTTAATATTCAAATGAGCAATCGTTTGGATAAAACCCTTCAGACGCTTTCCGAAAATCCTCTTACTGCCGCAGAGGTGCACGATTTATTCATTGAAAGAATTGAATATCTCTTAGCAGATCGTGTCGATGTGGAGACGCAAGCTGTAAAGCCCAATCTGGAAGAGATGCTTTCCGTTGTTGCCAAATTGGAAGAAGCCTTTCTTCGCTATCCGTCTGAGGCGCTCGAGGCTCACAATCTCGACCCGAATCGTGTGGCTTTGCTACTCGAACCTGTACAGAGGGAGTAGGAGAGTGTAACTCCTCACCTAAATTCCGATCTTTGAGTCCATTTTTGCAATGATCCGAGAGCTCGGGACTCTGAGTTCCCGGCCGGAGCACGCCACAAGTTTTTCTGTTCAGGTAGCGACTTTTCGTGTGCCTCCTGGCCCATGTGAGAAATCTTTGTTTCAGACGACTTGAGTTGCTAGGGCCAGAGTCTCCTCCGGAAGCTCAGAGTCCCGAGCCCTCCGAGCTTCGCAAACACTTTGGACTCAAAGATCGGAATTTAGCTGCGAGTGGATTTGGAGTTTTTCAAATAAAGACGTCTCCAAGGGCCGCGACGTCGATCGCCACATCTCGCGACTGGATATCGACACGATAAAATTTTTATCGAAACGATTTCAGAATGAACGATTGAAGACGCTCGTGAAGCGAAGGACGAAATATTATTTTGAACTCTGCACCTATATCAAAGCCGACGTGGAATCCATGAATAATCCGGCAGAACGAGAGATCCGGCCGGCGGTGCTTATGAGAAAAACATCGTATTGCAATCGCTCCGATCACGGCAAAGACACGCGAGCCATTCTCATGAGCATCATTGCCACTTGTAAAAAACAGAACCGAAGTTTTATTGATTATGCTGCTCGGCGGCTCGTCACCTAAATTCCCTTGTTCAGTGATGTCAGTGAGACGGGCCCCTTCTGGGTCGCGGTGTCGCGGGGAGACTCTGGCCCTAGCGTGGCAATCATCTGCAACAAAGATTTCTCACATGGGCCAGGAGGCACACGGGGCGTCTCAACATTTATAAAATTCCATGTGGCGTGCTCAACGTGACGCCGCAGCCCAGAAGGGGCCTTTTCGCGGAAATATCATCAACAAGCGGAATTTAGGTGAGGAGTTACAGAAGAGTTTTCCCATAGACGCGTGCGCCTCCTTTTTCGTAAGTTTGCCTCATGGCAAATTTTTCGATTCGTGGATACGACCATGTCAAAGTCGGTTTAAAAGATATTCCTTCCTTTGAAAAAGCTCTCGATGCCTTTGGGTTTCAACCCATCACGCAGCCCCCACCAGACTATCTGAAAAAGCCGACCAGTATTTGGGGAAGTGGAGAGGCATTTTTTTGTTTGTACGATGCGAGCCATCCTCTCGCGAAAACTTCTCACGCAGCGCACGGCGATTGGATTTTTGATTTGAGCTATTGGGTGGAAGCGGGATCTCCGACGTTTTTTGAAATCGACGAAGGGGTGGAAGGGCTGCAGCATACGCTTGTATCGACTCGGTCGTTTCAACCCGTCGCTGCAAAGCGAGGAATTATTCGGTTTGATCACAACACGATCAATGTGGATCGAAACAAGCTCAATCCCTCCGTAGATCGCTACATGAAGAGTTTTGGATTTGAGAAAGGTCAGTTCTTTCAAATCCGAGGGAAGCAGACGGGCCTTGATTCTTGGGTGACGCGATCCAAAGATCTTTCCGTACAAATGCCCTTCAATGAGGCGACCGACGATAAATCGCAAATTCAGGAATATATCAACATTCACCACGGCGGCGGCGTGCAACATTTGGCGCTGTGTACAAAGGATATTATTAAAACGATCGATGATGTACGGAAGCTGTCTGATGTGCGCTTTCTGGATTTGCCCGATACATATTATGAAGTGATCGAGAAAAGATTGAAGATCCGTGAATCATTCTCGGATTTGAAACGACTCCGAATTCAAGCTGATCAAGATGAGTCAGGATATCTATTGCAAATCTTCACACAGTATCTTTTTGGGGGATTTTTCTTTGAATTGATTCAACGGGAAGGTTGCCAAGGATTTGGTGAGGGGAACTTTCAAGCGCTCTTTGAAGCGATTGAGCTGGACCAAAAGAGGAGAGGTGTTTTGTGAGACTCGCAACGGCAAAGATTCAAAATGAATCTCATTTTGTTTTTGCCCCGCCCGGGGAACAAACTAAGTTTTATCGGTGGTCCGATTATGTGAACTCGTTTCCTGTCCCTGAGGACCTCAGAAAAATTCGAACTCTCAAAGAATTTGTGGAGTATGACGGGGCTGCACTCATGCATCTTAAGAAGGACCTGGGAAGTTTTTCTAAGTTGCCCTCCATAGCACTTCAATCGAAGGATTTTGATTTACCTTTCGTTCCAACGACCTTTAGGGATTTTTATTGTTTTGAAGAACATGTTCAAAATGCGAGAAAAAATCGCGGCGCTGACATGATTCCGGAGTGGTATGAAGCGCCCGTATTTTACTATTCAAATCCGCTGAGTTTTCGAGGGCCTTCAGAGGCGGTGGCCTATCCGGCAGATTCTAAAGCCATGGATGTGGAATTGGAAATCGCCTGCGTGATTGGAAAGACGATTCGGAATGCAAACCTGCAACAGGCGCGAGAAGCCATTTTAGGATACTCCGTTTTGAATGATTGGACGGCGCGTGATTTCCAAGCCTGGGAAATGAAAATGAACATGGGCCCGACCAAAGGGAAGGATTTCTGCACGTCCTTCGGCTCCTACATTATCACCTCGGATGAGTTGGAAGGCTTGCGTTCGGGGAAGGGCTTTGACATCGAGTTTGAACTTCGCATCAACAATGAAGTTTTTACGAAGAAAAATTGGAAAGATATTCAGTTCTCTTTTGAAGAGATGATCGTCCGCGCCTCAAAGAATTGCACCATGGTGGCGGGAGAAGTCATCGCCAGCGGCACGATGGGCCTAGGTTGCTTACTTGAACATAATATCGGTAAGGATCCTAAACGATGGCTCAAGATCGGAGATGAAGTGACGATGCGTTGGCTGCCTCATGGTCCTGAGTTGAAAAACAAAATAGGAGAGCCTCTCCCATGAAGATTTACCGTAAAGAAGGTCAGTGTGCGGAACGACCCCACCTGAATTTGCCTCCAGAAACCTATGAAGAGGAGCTGGGGTTGGAGGGATTCTTTGGACTCGTCAGTCACTTGTACCATCGGCATCCGCCTACGTCTTGGAGTGGAATTCGGAAGGCAGGATTTCAGTGGCCGCAAATTGAAAATGCAGATCGCGAGTTTTTGAAACCCGAATGCTACGATCCGATTCACGACGAGTCATCCTCGGGTAATTTTTTTGAATCCGGACGATTGATGTTTCATAATGATGATGTCTCCATTTGGACCCATCAGATCACAGAGGCAGAATCGGTATATTTTAGAAATGCGGATGCTTCTGAAGTCTATTTCTGCCATCAGGGCAGTGGGCGTTTTGAGAGTATCTTTGGCAGCTTTGAGATTCGGCCGGGAGATTACTTAGTCGTTCCCAAAGGGGTGACTTATCGATGGCAAAGTGAAGATCTTTACATTCTTCGAGTTGAAAGTTTTCACTCCCCGTTTCGAAAACCCGAGACGGGAATTTTGGGCCAGCAAGCGCTTTACCATGAAGAAGGAATTGAAACGCCGAAATTTCATCAGCCCGCCAAGGATGAAATTTCTTCCAGAATCTGGACACAATCGGAAAGAGTTCTGACGGAAATTCAGTATGATTTCGATATTCGATCGATTTCGGGCTGGATGGGCACCCTCTATCCTTACAAATTGTCAGTGAAGAATATCGCTCCTGTGATGAGTTCCATTGCCCATCTTCCACCCAGCATCAACTCCACGTTTCTGGCCAATGGATTTGTCATCTGCACATTTCTTCCTCGGCCGTTGGAAGAGCCGCATGGGGCTTTGAAAGTCCCTTTTTATCACTCCAATATCGACTATGATGAAGTCATCTTTTACCACGAAGGAAATTTCTTTAGCCGAGATAACATGAAAAAAGGTTGTATGACGCTGCATCCTCGCGGCATCCATCATGGTCCGCATCCCAAAGCTCTTTCCATGCAACATCAAATGAAGCGGACCGACGAAATTGCTGTGATGATCGATACTGAAAAGCCGCTCAAGGTTTCTCGATTTGCTCGAACCCTCGAACAAAGAGATTACTGGAAGTCTTGGATGCCGAAATCATGAGTCGAACCTTGGTTGCCTCTGAAATGTCTCCTCCAGAAATGTTTAAGTTGATGCTCGGCCTCATTGGCCCGCGTCCGATTGGTTGGATTTCTACGATTTCAAGCGAGGGCATTTCCAATGTTGCCCCCTTTTCCTTCTTTAACATGGTTGGAAATAATCCACCCGTGCTCATGTTCTCTCCGGCACTCACTCGCGACCTCAAGCGTAAGGACACACTTCGAAATGTGGAACAAACGAAATGTTTCGTGCATAACGTGGTGACCCGAGATGTCGCAGAGGCAATGAATAAGACATCCGAGGATTTTCCCTACAACGTCAGCGAATTTGAAAAGGTTGGATTAACCGCATTGCCTTCGACATTCGTAAAGGCGCCACGAGTCGGCGAAGCGAAGATCAATATTGAATGCCAATTAGATCAAATTGTGAGCCTGGGCGATCGTGCCGGAAATGGGCAGTTAGTTCTGGGCAAGGTGGTTGCGATTCACTTCAATGATGAAGCCTTCTTGGATGCGAAGGGATTGGTAGACTCAGAAAAGTTGCCTTTGATCGCGCGTTTGGGAAAGTCGGACTACATGGACTTTGGCAAAGTCTTCTCTATGGAAAAGCAGTACTAGCGGTTCGGCCTGCTACGAGTTTTGTTTCATTCGTCTTCTTCCTCGTCGGAATTTCGACGGGAAGGCGAGGCTTCGGTGAGGCTTGTTCCATAATCGGCCAACTTCTTCTTAGCTTGCGTGCGCAAATAAGGATCTCGAGGAAGAACGTCGGGCATACTTAGAAATTTTTTGAGGGCTTCAATCATTCGAGGAGTGTCGTCCATTCTTTCGTAAATCACGCCCATCTCCCAATAAATATAGGGAAGACGAGGTTCCATCTTTCGAGCTTTTTCAAACTCAGCCAGCGCATCTTCGTAGGTGTGTTCTGGAATTTTTCCGTACAATAATTTGCCGAAGAAACGTTCCCAGAAGGTCAGAGCGGCGACTTCTTTATAAAAGACCCCGAGTGCCACATGGGCAGGCCAATAAAGAGGATCGAGTGTCAGAGCGCGTTGAGCATGGTCTTTCACCTTCCAGCCCAACTTCACTTTTTCTTTCCCGCCTTTAAAGAGGGCGAGGCTTCCGAGCGAGTAGGCCACGAAAAATTCGGACTCCGGATCAGTGGGATCTTGTCTCTGGAGCGCTTCGGCGGATTGAACGGCTTTTTGAAAGTATTCTTCCGAACCGGCTTGCTGGGTGTCGTAGAGATGAGTGGCATAAAAAACTTGGGCATTAAAAAGTTTTTTGAGAACAATTCTATTTTTGGGAGTTTGCGAATGGGCAAATTCAAAATGTTGGAGCGCCTCCGAAAGACGAAAGGCTGAGTAGGCTTTGTCACCCTCTCGAATCGCCAACTTCCATTTTTTAAGGTCGACGCCCTTGAGCTCTTTTTGAGGTTCCGCCTCAGCCACCATTTCAGTCAGGGTTTCCGAAGGGCCCAGTTTTGAAGCAATGTCGGTGAGAGTGGTATAAGGTGATTTCTGTGCAAACAAGAGGTAAGTGGCGTACCCCAAAATCTGTGTGCTTATCCCCACGCCTCTATTGTATCGAAAGGGAGCTCTCTTCGGGGAAGCTCTCTAAATCTTTACAAGAATTTGACGCTCTACGGATGAATTAACGCCCCATATCTCGATCGGTTTCGCTATTGGGATTTCCGGGTTTTAAAGCTCTTGGATTGTCGGCCTTTGCATTGCGCCGTTCTAATTGTTCAGTGCGCGCAGCATTTCCCATCGCACGTGCGGCCGCCATATCTCTTTCTATTCCCTCACCGTAAGGCGGCCACATTTCATCCCGGCCTCCTCGTCTGGAGTCCATCATCATCTCAGGCGGAGGTTGAGGCAGCGGCTTTTCGTAGATGGTGGTAGTACTTCTCTGCACGATTCCAACGGGTTCGGCATAAAGCACATGGGCATAGCCATAGAGAGCCATATGGATAAATGCAGCTCGAGATCCTCGGACGCGCGCCACTAAGAAACGGGAGTCGGCATCCAATTGCAAAAGTTCCAGCGCGTTTTCTTCGACGAATCTTTTAACTTCCCCCACAAGATGTTCCAAAGTGGGAGAAGCGGCATACATCAAAATGAGATTAGCGGTGCCGATCTGCTCGGGACCTTCGTGAAATGATCGCTCAAGCGCTAGCACGAACGATTTGGAGCCGAGCGGAGAGAGCACCGTGTTGCACGGAGCCAACGCTAAGTCTGAGTTCGCTGCATTATTACCGAGCGATGAAAATAATAGCGTCGAGGTGACAGTCAGAAACCCAATAAAACCCACGGGGGGTATTTATCTCAAATTCGGTGGATTTCAAAACGGAATCGACCTTCGAACTTCTTTTGCCCGCTCTTTACCCTGCAAGCACTTCGTCTCGAGTAACTTTCTCGAGATATTCCTTCACCTTAACGAGGAATCCGACGGAGGTGACTCCGTCGATGAGCCGGTGATCATAACTAAGGGCTAAATACATCATGGGACGAACTTCCACCGTCCACTTGCCATTGTTTTCGATCGCCCTGGGGCGCATCTCAATTTTATGCATGCCGAGAATTCCACTTTGCGGAGGATTCAGAATCGGCGTGGAAAGAAGGGAACCAAAAATCCCACCATTGGTGAGCGTGAATGTCCCTCCCTGCATTTCGGGAATGGAGAGTTTGGCGCTGCGAGCTCGATCTGCCAGATCAGCGATGCGCTTTTCGATTTCCGAATAAGAAAGCGATTGCGCATTTTTCAAAACCGGAACCACCAGCCCTCGATCCGTACTCACTGCAATTCCAAGATTTACATTCTGCGGATAAACGACATCATCGCCTTCAATGCGTGCATTTACATCGGGGTAATCCTTCATGGCAGCGATGATCGCGCGCGCGAAATAGGACATGAATCCCAACTTCACATCAAATCGCTTTTGAAATTCATCTTTCAGCTGTGCGCGAGTGCCCATGACGTTCGTCATGTCGACTTCGTTAAAGGTTGTAAGGGTCGCGGTGCTTTGTTGCGAGTCCAAAAGGCGCTGCGCGATTTTCTTTCGGAGCGTGCTCATCGGTTTTCGAACGACTTCGCCGTCTGCATTCGACCATGGCGCTGGTGCTTGTTGAGTGCCCGGCGCCGGCATGGTGCCAGACCGAACGGCTCTTCGCTTGCTGGGGCCAAGACCCTTCAATTGTTCTGCGCCAATGGAAGAGACGGGTTTGGAAGCGGTGGCAGGCGCGCTCGGTGAAGAAGGTGTCGTCGCTCCAGTTGCCGTTTCCACGGACTTTGAAGGCTGCGCGCTCACAGCGGGAGAAGATGAGGGAGCGGGCGCTCCTGCAACAGCAGTTCCGCCATTCACGACTTCAATCATTCCCACCAAACTTCCTACGGCCGTTGTGGTTCCTGCGGGAACCGAAATGGTGAGTCGCCCGGAAGCGGGTGCGGGAACTTCAAGTGTGGCTTTATCGGAGTCTACTTCAAGGAGTGGCTGATCCTTTTTGACGATATCGCCTTCGCTGAAAAACCATCGGCCGATGGTTCCTTCCGAGATGGATTCTCCGATGGTTGGAATTGTGACATTAATTTTATCGCCCATGTGCGTCGTCCTTAACTGGTCTCATCAATTTTATGGGGCCGCCGACTTATATTTTCAAGCCGAGTGCGTCGACGATGATGGCTTCTTGCTCTTTCGCGTGCCGTCCCGCAGATCCCGTGGCCGGGGAGGCAGCGCTAGGTCGACCTGCGTATTTCAAATCGATTCCCAGATCCAAGGTAGTCATCTTCATATGTGTCCAAGCGCCCATATTTTTAGGTTCTTCCTGAACCCAAATCCAATTGACGTGGCTCCACTTTTTCCAAAGTGCTTGAAGCTCCGTCTTATCTAGAGGATAGAGCTGTTCCACGCGTATGAATACGAATTTTTCGAGAAGACCAGCCTCTTGAGCCCTTTTACGAAGCTCCCAATATATTTTCCCGGTGCAGAGAATGACGCGCTCCGGCTTTTCTGCAGGCGGTGTTTCCACGATGAGATTGTAAAATCGACCCTTTTCGAAATCACTTCGCGATGAAACCACTTCTGGCATTCGCAACATGCTCTTTGGGGTAATCACAATGAGGGGTTTTCTGAAATCTCGATGAAGCTGACGTCGAAGGGCGTGCGCATATTGCGCGGGCGTACTAGGGTAGACGACCTGCATGTTGCTTTGCGCGCAGAGTTGTAAAAATCTTTCAAAGCGCGACGACGAATGCTCGGGACCTTGCCCTTCATAGCCATGCGGAAGAAGAAGAACGAGACCGCTCATGCGATACCATTTGCTCTCGGCGGACGCGATGAATTGGTCGATGATGACCTGAGCCCCATTGACGAAGTCGCCAAACTGAGCCTCCCAAAGCGTGAGAACTTTAGGATTCGCACAAGAGTAGCCGTAATCAAATCCAAGCACACCCGCTTCAGAAAGGGGTGAATCGTAGACCTGAAACTTTCCCTGCGTCTCGGAAAGATGACGGAGAGGGAAGTAGCGTTCTGAATTCGTGTTGTCAGTCATCGCGGCGTGCCGTTGTGAAAATGTCCCACGAATAGAATCCTGTCCGCTCAATCGAATGCCATGGCCTTCAAGAGCGAGTGAGCCAAACGCAATCTGTTCGCCCGTTGCCCAATCGAATTGATCTTCTTCTTTAATCTTTTGATACCGCTGCTCGAGCATGCGAATAAATTTAGGAAGGGGCTTAAAGTTTTCTGGAACCTTGTGAATGACTTCAAGCACTCGGTCGAGATGTTCGCTCTTTACGCGCGTGTCGGTCGCATCCAAAATTCCTTTTTCCGTACCATGCGTGAGCCCTTCCCAAAGTCCTCGCAATGTATCGGCCTTTAGCTTCTTGGGCGAAGTTTGAATCTCGGCCCGTTTATCGGCTAATTCCTTTTCGAATCCCTTCCAAAATTGATCCACCACCTCGCGATCGATTTGAGCTTCCTTCGCAAGTCGCTCCAAGTAGATGTCGAGAGGCGAGGGATGTCGTCCAATAATTTGATACATGAGAGGTTGGGTGAAGCGTGGCTCGTCGCCTTCATTGTGTCCATATTTCCGGTAGCACCAAATATCGACAAAAACATCGCGGTTAAACTTCATGCGATATTCGGCAGCCATCGATACCGCATGGACGACGTCTTCCACTTCATCGCCATTGACGTGGAAAATGGGACACTGAAAAGCTTTGCCGTGATCCGTGCAATAGAGGGCCGATCGGGAGTCTTCAGGCAGAGTCGTAAATCCAATTTGATTGTTGATGACGATGTGAATCGTTCCGCCTGTTTTATAACCTTCCAGCTGAGAGAGATTGAGCGTTTCAGGCACAATTCCCTGCCCAATGACGGCGGCATCGCCGTGGATGAGAATGGGAACGACCTTCGAGAGATCTCCTTTATATTTGGTCTCTTGTTTCGCTCGGACCATGCCTTCGACTACCGGATTGACGAATTCCAAATGAGAAGGATTGGGAGCCAGCGTGACATGGACTTGTTGTTTGGAGGCCGTCTCGATTTCCGTCGAAAATCCCTGGTGATATTTCACATCGCCCATGGCTTCGAGGATGTCGGGTAATTCAGCCCCCTCAAACTCTTTAAAAATTTCTTGGTAGGGCTTTTTGAGAATATTGGCGAGCACATTGAGACGACCGCGATGAGCCATGCCAATCGTCACCTCCGCCGCGCCATTTTCAGCACAAATCATAATGGCTTGCTTCAACGCGGGAATGATGGATTCCGCCCCTTCCAAAGAAAATCTTTTTTGCCCGGTATAATTATTCTGCAAAAAGCTTTCGAAAATGGAGGTGCGATAGAGATGCTTTAGAATTCTGATCTTTTGATCGGCGGAAAAGTTCGGCCGATTTTGATTTTGATCGAGACGATTCTTCACCCAATTGAATACTTTTTCATCTCGGATGTAATGGAATTCGGTTCCAACATGGCGGCAATAAGTTTCCTGAAGATGTCGAACGATTTCGGAAAGAGTCGTGGGCTGCAACCCCAACTCCTTCGAAGCTTGAAACACTCGAGAGGGATTCACATTGTCGAGTTTGAAATAGGCGAGATCCAAATGAGGATCAAAGGGAGGTTTTCGAAGTCCGAGCGGATCCACCCGTGCGACCAAATGGCCTCTCATTCGGTAGGCGTTGATCATGTTGAGAACTCTCAATTCATCGACGACTTCGGATTCGGCGGAAGTAGAGACCGTATAATCCGCCATGGGTCTGGCATCTTGGCCTAAACGATACACTTCAAAGAAAAACTGCCAGTCCTCAGAGAGTGAAGAGGGATCGGCATCGTATTGTTCCAACAGCGCTTCCAAGTAATCGGGCGAGACATGTTGGAGAAAACTTAAAAGGTCTTTATGGGGAGGAATTTCGTCTTCGGTCTGGAGAGGGCTGCTCATGGTCTCATTCTAAACGTCTGCGGGCTTCAGGGCCCCATGTCGGCACCACCGACATCGTGCGTTATAAATGTCATTTAAAACTTCATACGTGCGGCTGTAAATGCCTACATTGGAGAGCTTTTAAGAGGCAGGAAGAAGAGGCTTTCGATGGAGAAAATTGGCTCGGAGCGTTAACCGCCTAGCCCGAGCCATTGAGGGACTGATTACTGGCCGGCGGAAACTTGTTGTACGTATATCCATGGTTCGAGCTTCGCCTTGAGTGGAGCGTACTTAAACGGTCCTGGGATAATCTCGCTTTCCCATTGAAGTTTGTGGAGAGCTTCAGTGGAATCCCGCGGCAGTTTTAATTTCAATTTACGATCATACTCGCAATGATCGCATTCAGTTTTCCCTCAATCGACAGGGCGCGCTTGGTAATCGTCCAAAGCATTGACTCTTTTCCCTTCGACTTTGATTCTTGAGGGATGAAATATCGCCTCTCGCTTTCATGCGCCGTTTTTCTGCTTCTCACCAGCTGTTCTGCCAAGCAGGAGCCTCAGCTCGTGCGGGATTCCAAGATGGCTTCGCCCATTACGCTTGCAGTTGCAACGACAGAGCCGCAGGCCTCCGCGGTCGCTGATGAGATTTGGAAGGCGGGTGGGACCTTAGCGGACGTGGTCGTTGCGACGAGTTTTGCCATTTCGGTTGTGCGTCCTCAAGCCACCGGAATTGCGGGTGGAGGATTTTTGCTCTATTGGAATGCAAAATCGAAAACATCCGAGGCTTGGGATTTTCGTGAAGTCGCTCCAAAGCTTACCAAAGCGATGTACTTTATAAACGAAGAAGGTCGTCCCGATCCCCGCATCACGCAAACCGGTGCGAAGGCTGTGGCTGTGCCTGGCCTCGTCGCGGGACTTTGGCGCTTTCACCGGACGCACGGAAAATTACCTTGGGGAAGATTGTTAGAGCCCGCCATTCGGATCGCCGAACTAGGGACCACGGTTTCCGAGCATATGGCCAAAGCCCTTCGAGAAGATCGCGAACGCCTGATTGCGGATCCTGAAATGACAAAGATTTTTTATCCGGCGGGGCAACCGCTTCAAGAGGGAGATATTCTATTGCAACCTGAGCTCGGAGCCACGCTTCGAGCGATCGCCAAAAATGGAAAAAATGAATTTTACGAATTGGGATTTGCTCAAAAATTGACAAAGTGGATGAAGCAACAGAAGGGACTTATTCAAGCCTCGGATCTGAAGACGTATGAAGTAAAGCGTCGGAAAGCCTTGCGCGGAACTTATCGAAATTTTGAAATTCTTTCATTTCCACCGCCGAGCTCTGGCGGAATTCATCTCCTTCAATTGCTTGAAATGGTGGAACGGGTCGATCCGAAAAAGTGGGGCGAGACGGAGCTGTATGCACATCGCGATTCCGCGGGCCGCTCCTTGCAACAAGTGGCGATCGATATTGAAGCGTTCAAGCGCGCTTACGCCGATCGAGCAAAGCATCTGGGGGATCCTGATTTTTATCCCGTTCCAATTCAGGCCCTTTTGAAAAAGGAATATCTGGCAAAGCGCGCGCGCGAAATTGAGAGCAATCAAAAAATTCCTGCGGAGCAAGTTCTTCCATGGTCCAAAGAATATGATGGCAAGAAACAGACGACGCACATGAGCTTTTTAGATGCAGACGGAAATGCTGTAGCTACCACGCAGACCATCAATGGAATTTTTGGGGCGGGCGTTGTGCTGCCGGGTACCGGTGTGGTGCTGAACAATGAAATGGATGATTTTTCAATCGCTCCTGGTGTGGCGAACTTGTATGGCCTTGTGGGGAGTAAGGCGAATCAATTGGAGCCGAGCAAACGTCCCCTAAGTTCCATGACCCCGACGATTGTGCTCGATCGGCCCACGCAAAAAACGCGATTGGTTGCGGGGAGTCGTGGAGGATCGCGCATCATCACACAAGTGTATGAAGTAGTGTCGCAAATTCTGAGAGACGGCGTCTCCCCAGAAGCGGCGGTGGCGGCCTGTCGTTATCATCACCAATGGAGTCCTGATGAGGTCTTCATTGAACCGGGCTGTGAGGATGATTTTGAGCCCCTGGGAAATCGATACAAATTGAGCTCAAAGGGCGGATTTGGCGAAGTTGAGGTCGTGGGACGTCTCCTCGGCTCCGATGATTTATTTTCGACCACGGATCCGAGAGGTCGGGGAATTCCTATGCTCACCCATCGATAGACTTTTCAATTGCACAAAAATGGCCTAGAACATCTAAACCTCAGGTGGGTTTTTGAGGGGAAGGGTTTCATGGGTCAGTGTAGGGTCGCTTCATTTCTTTTAGGGATTTTATTCATCGTCATTTCTGTTGGAGTCTCGGCCAAAGGCTTTGAGCCTCGGCGTGCAGAGGAATCCGATTCTGATTTTACAGCCCGACGGGCGGAAGAGTCGGGGACCTATACCGTTCAGATTCTGAATAAAGTGATCAATGCCTTTGCACCAGACCCGCAGTCTATCCAAGGGGGCTCAGGAACGGGAACGATTCGCGAAATCACGGAGGACAAGGGGTACATCGTCACCAATCGCCATGTGATCTTGGCCAAGCGCGAAAAGAATGAGCCCGTGGATTTAACTCGCGGAGAAATTGTCGTTCAACATATTGAAATCGTCCTCTCGGTTCCAGGAGAGAAAGATGAAAAGATTCGAGGCTATGTCGACTACATCAGTGATGAGCTTGATATGGCGGTGGTCGTCTTTAATCCGAAAGATATTAAGCGTGCCAAAATTACTGCAGCCACCTTGCCTGCCAATAAGGAAGAATATGAAAAGCTCGTGAAAGTCGGAAGACAGGTTTTCGCGAGAGGAAACCCTTTTGGTGTTCGCGATTATTTTACGACGGGGATCATTTCGGAAGTTCCTCGTGAGGGATACGATTCCGAGGCTCGCATTGGAACGGATGCAGCAGTCAATGAAGGCAATTCAGGCGGCCCATTGGTGGATCTTGATTCGGGAAAGGTGGTCGGAACGATCACGTATAAATTAGCTGCTGCCATGGCGAGCAATATGTCTTGGGCGATTCCTGCGAGTGTCTGGGATGAAGAATACCAACGCTACCGAAATGCCGACCCCAGTTTTGGAAAGGGGTATTTGTATTTGGATGTCCGTCCCGCCACGACCAAGATTCTAGAAGCTGAGGGACTGCGGCCGCTTGTAGAATCTTTGATACCCGAGTTTTTCAATCTCTATCCTTCTTTCGTAGTCGTGCAAAATGCCGTGGAGGGATCTGTGTTGCAGGCTGGCGACAAAATTCTCATGGTGGAAGGTGTGCCGATTGGGAATCAGGTCGACGCAGTGAAGATGCTTGCGGCAACGGCAGGAAAAGATTCGCTTCGATTCACGGTCATTCGAGGTCGAGAAATTCAAGAACTCGTTGTTCCGCTCGTGAATCTTCGTCGCTCTGAAGAAAGGCGAAAGACAAAATTTGTGGTGCTTGGCGGACTCCTTTTGCAAGATCTCACGCCGAAGGAGCGTGCAGAGTATCTTTCTCACGGAAAGGGCGGCGTGATTGTTTCGGAAATTCTTCCGTTTACGCCGGCGGTGAACTTACTTGAAAAGAAATTGATCACCGTGAAATCCGTCATTTACGAAGTGCAAATTAACGGCGTTTCCTTTCCTATTCGACATCTTGGCGACTTGCGGCGAGCCATTCGTCAAATGGTCCCTGGGCAAGCGATTTCAATCTTCTCCTATCAACCGCAATTGACCCAGGTCCCTATCGATGAGCGACGACGCGCCCTCATCCCTGTGGTGAATGAAAACGGGCAGCTCGTGCTCGGCCATGGGGGAACCTATGCCTACTTAAATGCCAATCCGATCTTCGATGATACGAACTTCTCCATTGAGAAGTTTTCGAATCAGTTTGATTTTGATTTTCAAGATCCGGCAAGAGTGGATTGGCGCCAGTCCGTCGATCTCGGTTGCGGGCGCCTTATCCAGAAACTCCAAAAAAATCTTGAAGCCTACAAAAGAACTATAGGTCGTTCAGGAAAGTCGTGATCTCATCGCGATAGGTATTTTCCGTCAGCGTGTCGATCAGCGTGGAGTGCTTCGCATTCTCCACCGGCCGTTCCGTTTTGGGAGCCGATGCTGCTTTGAAAATCTGACGAGCATGGTGACTAAAGGGAACGGTTTCATCGTTCTTTGCATGAAACATCAGTTTTGGCGCGGAAATGCCTTGCATGTCTTTAACGGAATCAAAAGTCTCATCAAACACGAAGCTTCCGGGCACCTTGACCGTTAGAGAGTTCGCCAAAATTTGCTCGGAATTCGCCGGAATGTTTTCGGTAATGAGGCCCATCGGCTCTTCCATATTGGCGGCGACATCGAGCGCGAAAATTCCACCGAAGGAATAGGCATAAAAAACAATCTTATCGGTGTTCACGTCATTGCGCGTCTTCAAATACGTGAGCGCATCTCTAGAATTTTGTCGAAGTCCTGCTAGCGAGGGTGATCCCGTGGAGCGACCGTAGCCTTGATAATCGAAGATAAAAATATTTACGTCGAGGTCGTAGAGGTGGCCCACACGTTCCCAATATTTATCGATGTTTTTATCGCGGCCGTGAAAGTAGAGAATTGTTTTCGTATTCGCATTGAAGCCATTTTTTGCAGTCACGAAAACGCCATAGAGAGTTTGACCGTTGGAGGTAAAAGTCGGCGACGTATCAATGTTTCCTGAATCGATGACTTCGGTTCCAAGCGTGTAGCTATTCACGCGAGTCGCTTGAAAGTATTCGCTATCCAAAGAACAGCCGATCAGAGAGAGGGCCAAGATTGCTAAAGTGAAGGATGTCATTTTCATAATTTATTTCCTCAAAAATGCAGTGTCTTAAAATTTGTAGCCGACAAAAATGTAGGGAGCGACTTGTCCATAGTCGCCAATCCAGCTGGGGTGTTTGACATGGCTAAATTTGATTTTGTGATTCGCTGCGGCCCATTTAACTTCACCGCCGAGAATCCAACTCGATCCTAGTTGACCTCGCGCTCCCAAGAACGGGGCGTAGGTTTGGGGAAGGTAAGGTCGATCATTGTCTTGAATTTGGAAAAGAGCGTCCATACCAACGTAGGGAGTAAAGGATCCCATTTCGTACGAAAGCACCGGAGTAATCGTAGGAAGAATGATTGCATCCTCGGCATTGGTTGCAAAAATGAATCGCGTATCGATCACGAGTTCGACGCCATGCTTTTCTTGAGAGACGATTTCCGTGGTCGCTCCAAATTCAGTTGCGAAAACCTTATAAAGGGCCGCCGAGGGATGAAAGCTGGCGTTCAAGTTCACGCGATCGGTAACACCGTAAGAATAGCCCACCACTGTATAAGGAGCTGGAATGGGAGCGCCTTGAGTAATCATGGGTCCTCCAAGCGAAAGGTCCGCTTGCGAGTTGCCCTTTCCAAGGGGTTTTAAGGTTCGAGTTGCGCCACAGCCTTGCAGGGCGAGGGCCAAAAGCGCACCAACGGAAATGAAAGAAAATGTCTTAAACGAAATCATGCCGCTCTTTTAGAGCGATCTGACAAATTTGCAAGGTTTCAAGGTGACGAAATGAGAGAGTCTAATTTACCTGCAGCCTCAAGGGCATAGAGCTGGTCACATCCGCCAATGCAATTTTCTCCAATGAAAATCTGAGGGACCGTTCGAAACCCTGTTTTGGTGAATAGTTCTTGAGCAAAGGAGGGGTCTTTTTCTTCAATGTTGATTTCCGTGTAGTGGAGGCCCTTTGACTCTAAAAGTCTTTTAGCCTTCACGCAGTAAGGACAGTACGTCTTTGAATAGATCGTGATGGATTTCAACCGTTCCAAACGCCCTTCGTCTTCAAAAGATTCTGAAGTTCCCCGCTTTCGGTCATGGAACTGACGATATCGCAGCCACCGACGAGTTCGCCTCGGACGAATAGCTGAGGGAAGGTGGGCCAATTGGAGAAATTCTTCATTCCAAAGCGAACTTCAGGATCCGAAATAACATCGTGGGTGGCGTAGGTTACGCCGAGTTTATTTAAGATTTCAACGACGCGCGCGGAGAAACCGCACTGGGGAAAGGTTTTATCCCCCTTCATGTAAAGCATGACGGGGTTTGCGCTTAACTCATCGCGTATGCGTTGATTGAGAGCTTCTTGGTCTTTTACAAGAGGACTGGGGTTCGTCATAAATTCCCTTTCAAAGTGCGACAGTTTTAATTTGAACGGCGTGCACGGGGCCGCTCATGAGATCTCCGAGCGCCTGATAAACAAGTCGATGTTGTTCCAGCATCGACTTTCCGCGAAACTGATCAGATCGGACTAAAATCTCAAAATGGTCAGACCCTCCCGTCATGTCTCGGACTTCGATTTGAGATCCGGGCATGGCTTCCTTAAGAATGCGCTCGAGTTCGAAAGGATCAAACATACCGAGCAAATACCAAAATTGGCTCGAGTCTGCGAGCTTCAATTTTGAGCTTCGATTTGAGCATTGCCCATTGAAGGTTTGGCGGATGTAATAGCGCAGTGAGTACCGCCGCGGAATCGATCTATTCGCTCTTTCGGACCCAGCCTCGCGCCGGCCATCAGTGGATTGGACTAGAGGTCGAGCGACTTGTCACTCGGAAGGGTCAGCCTCAAATTCTGCACTATCCCGATGCAGTGTCGAAGCTGCTTAGGGAACTGATTCAAAAGAAGGGATGGTCGCTGGAGTATGAATGGAATGACAATCCTCTTGCCCTTCGAAAAAACCTTCACACCATTTCGGTGGAACCGGGAGGGCAATTTGAAATTTCGCCTGCCCCTCGTAAAAGCGTGGGGGAATTGAAAACGCTTTTTGACGAGCTCGACTCAGAAGTCTTGGCAACGGATGAGGGTCAAACCTGGCAATGGCTTCATTTGGCAGTGAATCCTTACGAAGATGCGCTTCAAATATCCCTGCTGCCTTCCCCCCGGTATCTTTTAATGAATGATTATTTTCAAAAGGTGCCCGAGGCTAAGAATCGAACACCTGCGCGCGGACAAGAGATGATGCGGCTGACGGCGGGTCTGCAAATCAATTTAGACTTCGATACGGATGTCGAAGGCGTCGAAATGTATCAGGCTGCGAATGCGATTGCGCCCTACCTTTCAGCCCTCTTTTCGAATTCTCCTTTATATAAGAACGGAAGATCGAGTGCGCTTTCGGAGAGGCATCTCATTTGGCAAAAAGCAGATGCGCTTCGTTCAGGATTTTACGATTGGAGTTTTTCGAAACAAATGACGGTGGCGGAATATGCCGATCGCATTTCAAAAATTCCTTTGATGTATGCTTACGATGAAGCGGGAAAAGTGTGGGATCCTCAGGGCAAATCGCTGCACGAACTTCCGTCCTCTCTTTGGAAAGCGAATGCACTTGCTGCGTTGAGACAGATTTTTACCGAAGTTCGCTTCAAGCCCTGCTGCGTTGAGATCCGATTTCTGGATGCCGTGGGACCAGAGGATCGCTATGCCGCTACGGCCATGGCAGTCGGGTTACTTTATGACGCCGAAAATCGCCGCGTGATTCTGGAAGATCATGAATCGGCGGAAACACTGCGATCCCGCATGGATACTGGGGCGCGTGAGGGACTTAAAAGCGATCTTATTTTTATGAAACTTCAAAACCTCCTAATGGCTGCCAAATTGGGATGCGAGCGCCGACAAAAACAAGAAGAGAAATTTTTGGAACCCGTTGAAGCGCGATTGAATTCCAGAAAAACGCCGGCTGAAGACTATTTGCACGAAAAAGGATTGGCAGCGTGAAGGTGCTGGTGATCGCCGATGGGCTTTCTAAGATCAAACCGGAAGGCGACTCCAGCCTTGCCTTCATTGCAGAGTTTTTAAAAAAGGGAATTTCTACCTTTTACGGAGTGAGCGAAGAACTTTTTTGGGAAACGCAGAATCTCTGGATTCCTGCTTGTGAAGTGAGGGCTCAAGAAAAGGGAAAGCTTCCCCAATTGGCTCCTCTCACGGTTCAGTCGATCGAGGAATTTTCTCTCGTGCTCATCCGTAAAGATCCACCCTTCGATGAAACCTATCAAAAACTCTGCTGGTTGCTGGAGCCGTACGAGGAAAAGATTCGGATGGTGAATGCTCCAAGCGTGTTGCTTTCGCATCATGAAAAAATGATTCCGCAACAAGCACTCTTAAGTGGAGATCTCTTAGTATCGGATTTGATACCGAGCTTAATTACGACTTCGGCCGATCGCGCGAGAGATTTCGTCCATTCGTTGGCGAGCGAGCAGGTCGTGGTAAAACCGTTCCTCGGCTATCAAGGCAATGATGTCTTTCTCGTAGGGCGCGAAGATTTTTTAAATCGGCCGGATCATTATATTTCTATGCGAGGGAGTTGGATCGTTCAGCCCCTTCGACCGGAAATTCGTACCTCGGGAGATCGAAGAGTTTTCTTTTTTGGAGGTCGGTATCGTGGCTCCTTTGCAAGAATTCCAAAGGAGGGAAGTATCGTATCGAACCTCGCGCAAGGAGGCAGTGGACAAGTGCGCGAGTTAGATCCCACGGAAACATCCGTCATCGAGCGCCTAGAAAAATTTTTAAAGAGAAAAAATATTGTGTTGGCGGGGGCGGATCTCATCGGCGGGAAGGTCAATGAAGTGAATGTGACTTCGCCCACAGGGTTTGTGACGTACGAGAAATTGCACGGAAAGAATTTGGCTAAGGAATTTGTGGAGTCCTTACTGTGAAAGACGCTCTCGTCATTGAGAACTTGCGGATTGAGTATCCAATTTCAAAAAAAGAATCCAAGGTCGCGGTTGAAAATCTTAGTATGAAGATTTTCAACGGAGAATTTTTCGGACTCCTTGGACCCAATGGAGCGGGGAAGACCTCCGTGATTTCCGCCATCACAGGGCTCGTCGGAGCTGCCTCAGGAAAGATTGAGATTTTCGGACATCCGGCGGGCTCGAAGGCGGCGAAGCGCCTCATTGGTTTTGTACCGCAGGAATTGATCGGCTATGGATTCTTCACGGTTACTGAAGTGC
>ERZ761602.3847-NODE-3847-length-20411-cov-17.418697_pt1 | contig 20411 bp, 11 predicted proteins | sample MGYA00512165_ERZ761602 | MGnify/ENA primary metagenome ERZ761602 (study PRJEB28899, sample SAMN02445085) | bioreactor sludge metagenome | biome: EBPR sludge; isolation source: Thorneside wastewater treatment plant | place: Australia: Brisbane, Thorneside... | reverse complement strand
TATTGAAACATCCAATGGTGTTATCCACGTCATTGATGCAGTTCTTCTCCCGCCTCAATAAACGTACCCATATCCTCTCCTCTTTATTGTTAGTGTAAGTCAAACAGACGGGCATACGCCCGTCTGTTTGATTCTTTACATGCACAGATATTTTTTACTTTTTCATTTGCCGACGTTGCACAATCGAATAGATTGCCAAACCTAGCATAATGACTGCCACAACCCAAGCAGTATTTGCTACAAGAGACTCATTGGCTTGTTTAACTGCGATTCCTGCGAATGACCATGCCAACACAAAAACGTAGCCGCTGTCCCGACGAGTGAACGTCATCACAAATCCAAGCGCAGAGGCGATGATGAGCATAATCACAGCCCAAACTTGCGGAGCGAGTCCAAATCCATTCCAATTAAGTAGATATAAATAATCGGTGACGTTGGCAACTGTGGCGACGGTTATCCAGCCGAGATAAATACTGAAAGGAATATCTACGCTCCATTTTTCAATATTGCTGACAGAAGTTTTCCCAACATTTAATTTGAGATAACTTGCAATAAGCAGACTCAATAATGTGAGCATGACCAAAACGCTCAAGCCGAATAAGTTGTAATGCCAACAGAATAACCAGGCGGCATTGAAGAGGCAACTTAATGCAAATAGATATCCGAGATTTCGTAAACGCGGATTTTCTTTTTGAGCAGGTTGGGCTTGATAAATGGCGAAGGCAATCCAGCCGAGATAGATGATGCCCCAAATCGAAAAGACATAACCTGCAGGGACGAAGTAGACCAGAAAGCGGTCTGAAATTTCAGCAGTGCTTTGATTGTTGAGAGGCAATGTTGTGGCAAGGATATTGACCGCAAGAGCCAGTACGATGGCGAGGATGTTAGTAATTTGACGTGTTGTATCTTTATTCATGTTTTCTCCAAGTTTTTTTATACTTCTTAGATGGAGTTTTGTAGATTTTATTACTGTCAAATGCTATCATATTTTTGCACAGGTTTGTTAATTTTATTCACATCGTACTGTAAATCACTTGTAAGTCAATTTAATATTTTTCACATCTATCCAATGATAAAATAGCGCGTTTTTGGTAATCAAGAACGACTAGAAGCACGTGCTTCGAGTCGTTCATTTGTAAAAAGGAAACTATTTCAAACAATGTCTCTCACTGAAACTACTTATGAATTTAACAAACAACTCCCTGCCCCGCCGCGTGTACCGGGCTTGCCATTGCTTGGCAATGCGCTTGATTTTTTGAATCGCCCAATTGAATTCTTTTTAGAGAGTTATCATAAATTCGGTCCCATCTTTCGCATTACTGCCGCGAATCAAAAATTTGTGGTGATGGCTGGTTTAGAAGCCAATCGTTTTATGGCGCAAGATAAAGATGAAATTTTCACCAGCGAATCATTATTCGGTGAATTTGCCGCACAAATGGGTTCGAGAAATTTCTTGGTCGCACAAGATGGCGCACCACATCGTCACATGCGCAAGGTGATGCAACGTGGATATTCAAAAAGCGGAATCGCCCCCAAACTAGATGACTTCGTGCGCCTCACCACTGACTTTACACATGCGTGGCAACCCGGGACATTAATCTACGCCCGAGACCAATTTCAAAGACTCGTTACTGAACAATTAGGCACAGGTCTTACCAATCATTCATCCAAAGAACATTTTGAAGCGATACGAATTTATTTGGGAACTTTGTTAAATGTCTTGGTGATTAAACGTCAACCTCGTTTGATGCTTTCTTTGCCCAAATATAAAAACGCGAAGAAAAAAGTAATGGAATTTGCAAAATTGGTTTTAGAAGAACATCGTCACAATGTCATTGAGCATGAACCAGATTTAGTGGATGACTTACTTGCCGCTAAAGATTGGAATGGAGACTCTCTGACAGAAGATGATTTATTAGCCGCCACGATTGGTCCATTTTTTGCGGGCATGGACACAGTCGCTAACACGATGGGATTCATGGTCTATGCAATACTCAAGCATCCCGAAGTATATGAAGCGATTCAAAAAGAAGTAGATGAGGGTTTTGCGGACGGAGTCCCACCGTATCAAGACCTTCCGAAAATGCAAAATCTATATGCAGCAACCATTGAAACGTTGAGAAGATATCCTGTTGCGCCGTTTACTCCGCGTGGCGTGGCGAAAGATTTTGATTTTGCTGGGCATCATGTGAAAGCAGGTGAGGAAGTGATTTTTGCAAATGGATTGACTCATTTCTTGCCGGAATTTTTCCCAGACCCGTGGAAGTTTGATGTAAACCGTTACATTGCGCCACGAAAAGAACATAAACAAGGGCAGGGAATTTTTGCGCCGTATACATTGGGTCCACATACTTGTTTGGGTGCAGGTGTTGCCGAAGTGCAATTGATGGTGACTGTGGGTGCGATGTTACGCGCTGTGCGTTTAGAATTAACTCATCCAAATTATGAAATCAAAACGAAGTTGATGCCGATTCCTGGTCCTGACCCGAAGTTTAAGATCCGCGTTGTGGAGCATAGGAAGATATAAACATGTAGAGGCGAGGCATACCACTTTGTGGCACGCGTGCCTCTCCCCTACTGGCAGAGAAAATGTTCAAATTTCTTTACTAGAATTTATCGAATTCTAGTAAAGAAATACTTCATTTCTAGTAAAGAAACGGGTAATTTCCTTACTAGAATCTAGGATTTTATAGGCTAGAAATTACATCATTTGAACGATGTAGCCTCGCCCAATCTTTTCATTGGACGCGGAAATACCACTGCGTGGCACAAGCCGCGTCCCTACAATTCACAAAACAAACTCCCCTTCCTTTTAGGGAAAGGGCTGGGGGATGGGTCATTTTGCAAATTTATGTTTGGGGATTTATGATTTTTTCTTATTTATCTTTAATTTCTTGGCTTTTTCTAATAAACGTAATTACTGTGGTTTAGATTGTTCATATATACTTTTCGCTTGTTTTTGTTCTTTTACAAAACGGCGACTTGTCCTCCTATTACGTAACTCTACCCAAGCACTCCGAATATGTTTGATTGTTGAATTGCTAATACCCATGTAGTTACTAAGAACCACATTATCCACATATTCTAAAGCTTCCAAATCCTTTCCATTTCTAAGCAAGAAATCAACCTTTCGTGAATCAATTTCAATTTTTGAACTGTAAGGTATAGGTAGATGCTCGGCTTCGCTTGTTTCAAGTTCTAATACACCACCACCATAACTACGACCACTAACTTCTGCCCAAGCGAGTGTCAAAGAATTAAAGCATATTGCTGCTAGTTTTTCTGGTTTTGTACCGTTAATAAATCTAACTCGGTGTATGGTATCAGTCGATGTTGCGCCAGCACGATTTACTACAAACAATGGATATTTGTGTATCTGGCGAAACATAAAAGCATCAGGTACATATATTGAAGGAACATCAAACCAACGTTTTCTCACTCTACATTTGTAGCCTTTATGAACATCCTCAGATTCCCCATAAGCAATGTATTCTTTGATTTTGTTAGGAATTTCTCTTTCAGGGATACCGCTTAAATTCAATAAATAACCAGGCTCTGTAAGTTGATATTTGTCAAAATCTTCTTCATCAAACACGATAGATTTTAAAGTTGATGTCTTACCTATAATTGGTAAAGTAAATTTATTTGCAAGCAATTCCTTTCTTGTCTTCTCATTAAAAACAAAAAAGCTATTTCTACCTGTTACTACACCAACATCAATATTAACCAAGTGTCCTAACGGAATAACTAACTTGGATTTTTGAACATCATCTATTGCATAAAAGGACTTTTCGTTGAGAAATAACCCTGTCCATTTCATCAAAGGTCTAGAATGTTTAATTGGAATATGCTTTACTACATCCTCCAAATTCTCGGACTTTAATAAGGCATCCTTATCTTCAAATTCAATTGTATGGATATCTGATTCGAGAATTGATATTTCTCTCTTACCTTCTGCTAGTAGCAAAACCACCTCTTGTTGAATTTCAGGGAAAACCAATTTTTTAAATCCGACAATAACTATATGGGAAAATTGTGCTGATAAACGTTTGCGAAGTTCACTAGCATAGCCAACTTGCAAAAGTTCTGCTGGCAAAACCATGGCGAGACGCCCACCCTCGTTTAATAACGCAATACTTAATTGAACAAAAGCAGACCAAACATTTGCAAGTTTAGTTGGTCTATACCCAATATTGCGCAGATGCCAAAAAGCTTTTTCTCTACTCTCGTTATCAAAATATTGAAAACGAATATAAGGTGGGTTTCCAAGAATCACGTCATACTTACCCTTATTTTGAATCTTTTCAAAGATATAAAAAAAATCTCCACAAATAAATTCGGTCTCTATATTGGGTAAATCATAATTACCAAAACGAGATTTAGTTTTCTTTAACTCATCTGCTTCAATTTCGATAGCAGTAATTTTCGAGGAAATTTTTTTCTTACTTTTTTTAAGAGTAGTAAATCTACGTAATATCGAATCAATAAAATTCCCATCTCCACAGCTTGGCTCGAGTATTTTTTCATTTCCGACACGAATTGCCCATTTAGTTAAATAATCAGATAACTCAATTGGTGTATAGTAACCACCTCGAAGTTTCTGATTATTTGGTAGGCGTTTATTTGAGTGAAATCGTGTTTCCATAATTAGAAATTATATTCTAATCTATTTTATTTGGTTATGACAGGATATTATTCTTCTTCCTCGTCGCTATCTTCCTCGCTATGAGGCGGTAATCCTTTATAGCGATCTAAATAATGTGGAAATAATGTATCTGAAAAAGTTTCAATGCGAAGAGGGGAATTTAAATTAGGAATGTTTTTATCTATTTCTCCTGTCTCTGGGTTCCAAATAATAAGTGAAATTGCTTCAGCTAAATGTGCTTGATCTAAAACGTCTTTTCTACTTCCTAAACGTTCCAGAGTTCTAATTATGTCAAACTCTTGTTTTGCACCTAAGGCAGGTTTAGGTACAACCACAATAAATGCGACAATAGCATATGGAAATCTAGTATGAATTGTAGTTGCTTCTGTTGCCAAATCATTAATCATATTTTGCCAATTCTTACCTACACTTTTTTCTTCATTTAATGTTTTACTATCAAAAACTATACGTGGTCCATCAGGGCGGTATGCTACATCATAGTTTTGTGGTCTAACTCCACCAATAACGCGCACAGCACCAACTTCTATACAATCAATTTTTTCTGGGAGTAATGATTTTGAATTTGGTTTTACAACAGGGATTCCACCTAAAGCAGTTGCTAGTGCTTGTCCAACTGCTAAGTCAATAAATGAAGCAAAACGAACACTCTGCTGTCTGTCAAATGAAAAAGGTGCCTTATCCTTCTTTTTTTCATTTTCAGGGTTCTCATCACTTAACCATAGTTTTCCCCATCTTTTTAATTCTTCTTCAGAAATATTAATTGCTGGCATTTTGTCTGCAAGTGCGGGCATAATTTTTTCCTTATATATTACGAAAAAGCTCTTCGAGGCTAACTTTTAATGTTTTAGCAATCTTCTCTATATTCTTGAAACTAACATTTCTTTCCCCTCTTTCTATCGCACCAATATAAGTACGATGTAATCCTGAAAGAAAAGCCAACTTTTCTTGACTTAATCCTCGTTCAATTCTTAACTTACGAATCTTTTCCCCAAAAAGCTTTAATCTATTCATATTTTAAGTTTAGCAAAATGCTACTAATAAGGCGACAGAATATAAGTAGCATAAACATTAACAAAAAGAGACGGCATCCCTCGCTGCCGTCCCATTCCCAATTCCCTATTCACTTACTCTTACAACTTCGCAAACCTAGACACAACCTTCGCCAAGCCTGCTGGACGATCCATCCGTCCACCTTGATGGATTCCAATTGGCGTGCCTTCTTTGGCATACTTCAACTCCACAAACGCCTGACCCGTTTGGAAGCGTTCTCTATCCAGCGCACTGGATGTGACAAAACCAATCCGTTCGCCATTTGCATTGACAACTGGGTCGCCGTTGTGTGCCATGGGATTGCGTTGTTCATCAAAGCGGAAACGAATCACAACGCCTTTGCGTTCTTTTTCTCTAGCAACATACGCGTCACGCCCAATGAACCACGGTTTATATGTTTTGACGTAAGACCCAAATCCACCTTCAGCGACTCCTAAATCTCTTCCGTTTAAAACGCTGGTCGAGTAGTCCCGCATGTCTTCGCGGGACGTATCGAGACCAGAACCAAGTCCCATTTCATGACCATATAATGGCAAACCTGCTTCTGTACGTAATGAGTCTCTTGCTCCCAAACCAATCGGTTTCACTCCAAACGGCTCACCGACTTTCAAAATTTTATTCCACAACTCAACAGATTGTTCAGGATGCACAAATAATTCAAACGCCATCTTCTCACCTGTGTAACCTGTGCGTGAAACAATCAAATCAAATCCACCAATCACAGCATCACATAATTCAGTGCGCTTTAACTTCATGATATTTGCATGTGCTTTATCATCCACACCCATGGCTAATAAAATGTCACGCGATTTCGGTCCTTGCAGAGCAATATCAACTCGCATAGCAGAACCAGCTTTCGGGTCACGTAAGTTGCGGATGTTTGCATCATAACCATACGTACGAGTCCATGGTCGTGCGTTATCAATCTTAACTTTTCCATCACGCACACTTTCTAACCATGTGCGCACCTTATCATCATTCGATGCATTCACAACAACCAAAAAATTATCCCAGCCGCGGCGATACACCAACGTATCATCAATCACATCGGCATCGGGCGTTAAGAAATGTGTATATAAACTTTCGCCGGGTTGCAACGCGCCGCAATCATTTCCGCAAACTGCATCGAGGAAAGAAGCCGCATCCGCGCCGCGCACGTCATACACGCCCATGTGACTCACATCAAACAAACCTGCGCCATTACGCGTGGCAAGATGTTCTTCAAAAATAGATGTATACACGACAGGCATTTCCCAACCTGCAAACGGAACCATTCTCCCACCCAAATCTCGATGCGTTTGATTCAATGCTGTTTTTTGTAAGGGCGGATGGCCATCCGCCCCTACTTCTGATTCATTCCACTTAAATTCAGGCAACGCTTCTTTCTTGACCTGTGAATTGATTCCGATGAAATAAGGTTTATCTTCACCTGAACTTTTTTCTGCCTTCTGCTTTACAGCCTTCTTACTATCCATCACCACAAACGGACCAGGAATTCTCTTTGCTGAAAAATCTTTCTTGCCATCTAAATTAAATGACATATATCCATCAGATAAATCTCGTAACCAAGTTCCAACGACACCTGCATTTTTTGCAGGCACTTGAATTTGATACGTTGTATCATCTACTTTTGCCAATACACCTTTGACCACACCTTTTGGTGTTGCAATGGTTGTTTCTTGTGCTTTGCCTTTTTTCAATGCTGACAAATCAGATGAGACTGCATAATCTAAAACTTGTCTTACACGTTGACCAGTTATTTCAAACACACCCGATGTAGATTTATCATCTACAAAATAATAATGAGGGTATCCGCTTTTCTTATATTTGAAATCAATACCTGCGGTTTCACACAACTTTCTGATTTTTAATTTGGCATCATTCAATACATTGAAGTCAACTTTCGCGCGGCGTTGTTTTCCTTTTTTGACAGTATCCACTGAATGAGGTGCACATGCCAATAAAACATCAGCCATGATGTTGACGAGTTCACGCGTTTTCTTTTCATCGAATCCGCGTTGTGTAATCCATGGTGTGCCCAAACGAATCCCGCTTGGATCCATAGAATTTTTATCACCCGGTATCGTATTGCGATTTACAACCACGCCAACCAAATCTAAAATGCGAGAGGCTTGGTCGCCGCTTAATTTTGTGCCATCTTCCCCGACAATACTCGTACAATCCACATTTACTAGATGTGTATTTGTGCCACCGAATGGCACGCGAAGTCCGCGCTTTTCAAATTGGTCTGCCATGGCTTTGGCATTTTTCAAAGTTTGTTCTTGTAACTTCTTAAATTGTTTTGTTTGTGTGAGTTTGAAGGTTAAAGCCAAACCAGCAAACACATTGACGTGTGGTCCACCTTGTTCACCGGGGAAAACGGCTTTATCAATTTTCTTGGCAATTGCTGAGTCTGTGGTCATCAACACTGCGCCACGCGGACCATCAATTGATTTGTGTGTGGTGGACATCACTACATGAGCAAATCCAATAGGCGAAGGGACAACGCCTGCTGCAACAAGTCCGCCGATGTGAGAAATATCGGTCAACAAATATGCGCCGACTTCATCGGCAATTTCTCTAAACTTTTTCCAATCTGGCATCCATGAATAGGATGAATAACCAGCGATTAATAATTTTGGTTTGTGTTCATTGGCTAAAGCATGTACGGCTTCATAATCAATTTTTTCGTTTTCATCAATTGTGTAATGTACGGCTTTGAACCATTTCCCACTTCGGTTTACAGACGAACCATGTGATAAATGCCCGCCATGCAATAAGTTAAGTCCCATGACTGTATCACCGAGATTTAATAAAGCATGATAGACAGCATTGTTTGCAGGTCCACCGGACAACGCTTGCACATTGACGTAGATTTGATCAGCAGTGATTCCATTTGCTGCGAAAGTTTGTGCAACGCGTCTGCGAGCCAATGCTTCGACCGTATCTGCATATTCCACGCCTTTGTAATAACGTGGGTCACTGTTGCGGCGATAATTTGCCAAACGCGCGGGGTAATCTAAAATTTCGGCATCATCCATCCAACGTGTTTCTTCATCTGGATAGCCTTCGGCATAAATATTTTGAAAGGCAGAAGATAACGCTTCTCGCACTGCCATTGGGGCTGTTGACTCAGAAGCAATCAGAATCAACTTACGAGCTTGGCGTTCTTGTTCAAGTTGGGTTAAGTCATAAACATCTTTGTCTAGTTTTTCTAACGAACCGCGAAATAAAAAGTCGGGCATGGGAAATGTCTCCTAAGCAGAATCAGGTTGAAGTCAAAAAAGAAGCGTGCAAATGAATTGTAGGATGTTCAAGCGAAAGGGTCAAGCCCTCAAGGACGCTATCAAAATAAATGTGACTATTGGGTCTTGAATTTCAATCTTAAAGAATGTACACTGTTTTTATGTCAACAAAAACTGGTCAATTGAGAGAGTTGCAAGGCAAGCACGAATCGTTGTTGCGATTGGTGGAGTTAAGTGTGGCGTTGAATTCCAATTTGGAATTGAACACTTTGTTGCAAACGATTACAGCCACTGCCACCGAATTATTGAATTGCGAAGCCGCCTCGATTTTATTGTACGATGAAAAAAAGCCTCGCTTATTTTTTGCGGCGGCAACTGGCTCAGACCCCGAAAAACTTGCCGAAATTCCAGTGCCAATTGAAAACAGTTTGGCTGGAACAATTTTTCGTACCAATAAACCTTTGATGATTAATAACACTGCCGAGCAAGACCCGCGTCATTATTCTTTGGTTTCAGATCATATAAAATTTAAAGTGGAAGATTTAATTGGCGTGCCGATGAATATCAAAGATAAAACGGTCGGCGTGTTAGAAGCGGTCAATAAAAATAATGGAAATTTTGATGAAGCTGATGTTGAAACGTTATCTGTAATTGCATCTCACGCGGCAATTGCAATTGAAAATGCACGTTTGTTAAAAACCACGCAACAAGCCCTCAAAAAAGTTAAAGAAAATAACGAAATCAAAAGTAATTTTTTGGCATTGGCTTCGCACGAGTTACGCACGCCGTTGGGAATCATTATGGGCTACGGCGCGTTTTTGCAGGAAACTGCCAAAGGTGAATCATCGGAGCATATTCATCAAGTGTTGAGTGCGGCAGAACAAATGCATGGCATCCTCGACCAAATGAGCAACCTGACTTTGCTTCAAACCGATGAAATGATGATGAATCCGCAACGAGTTCCGATACAGGATATTTTGAGTTTTGCTGTGGATGAGATTAAGTACTCCGCTTCGCGCCGTGACCTCAGCCTGACTTATGCTTTTCAAGATGCGCCCATCTTCATTCATGTTGACCAAGAAAAAACAATTCTGGCATTTGTAAATATTTTGAATAATGCTGTGCGCTTTTCAAACAGTGGTGGTGAGATTACAGTCGGTGCAGTGCAACAAAATAACGAAGTGCTAGCATGGGTCAATGACAGGGGCAAGGGTATTCCTGTTGATAAATTGCAAAAAATCTTTGAAGAGTTTTATCAAATTGAGCCACCCAATACACGCAGTTATGGCGGATTAGGAATCGGGCTTTCGATTGCCAAAGGTTTAATCGAAGCACAAGATGGGAAGATTTGGGCTGAGTCTGAAGGCTTGGGCAAAGGCACGACGATGAAGGTTGTTTTTCCGTTGGTAAAGTAGTGCAATTATCACCACAGAGAACACAAAGTTCACAGAGATTTTAAAAAGGTGTTCTCTGTGCGCTCTGTGGTGAAATCTTTTATTTCTCACTTTCGCAATTGACATTCCCCTACGCTTCAATTAGAATAGCCAACGCTTTTGAATTTGGGCCTGTAGCGCAGTTGGGAGCGCGTCTCAATCGCACTGAGAAGGTCAGGGGTTCGAATCCCCTCAGGTCCACTGAACAGTGAGCAGTTTTCAGTAATCAATCACTGTTCACTGAAAACTGTTTTACTGATTACTGAAACAAAGGGGCCCATAGCGCAGTTGGGAGCGCGTCTCAATGGCATTGAGAAGGTCGAGGGTTCGAATCCCTCTGGGTCCACTAAAAATTAAATAAAAAGTCATAGCAGGAGTAGTAAGTCATCTCGGCAGCGAGAAGGGAAAGCAAGGTGGAAGCCCTTCAATGGTATCAACGAGAAGCTATAAAAAAGACCGAACTCGCCTGTTTTCTCGAAAGAGAGACTTGAATGGTGAAGCAATGTAGTCATTCACGGGTCAGCCCGTTATAGCGTTTGAGAGGTTTATTAGTCTGAATAGTCTAAAAAGTCTTACTGGTCTGATTTGTTGACCTGTTAGACTAATAAGACCGAAAGACCAAATAAACAATTCGGGTGGTACCGCGGAGTAGTCCTTCGTCCCTGATGTGGATGAAGGATTTTTTATTTAAGTCTTGAAAGGAGGCTCGTATGAAATCAAATACTATTTTCTGGAAACAAGGACCATTGCTTATGAGCCTTCTCAATTTATATTTCATTTAATAAGGTAAAACTTTTACCTGAAACTTGATACCTGACACATGAAACTAATAAAGAGGAAAGAATGACTAAAAAAAATGAGATAAAAGATAAATCTTTTAATCCGCAAGCCTTTGAGCCGAAGTGGCAAGCCAAATGGGAAGCGGATAAGTTATATCGGGCTGTGATTGATGAAAGCAGACCGAAGCATTATGCCTTGACCATGTTGCCCTACCCAAGCGGTGATTTACACATTGGTCACTGGTATGCCATGACTCCACCAGATGCGCGCGCCAGATTTAAACGCATGCAAGGTTATAACGTCATGTTCCCAATGGGCTTTGACGCGTTTGGTTTACCAGCCGAAGGTGCGGCGATTAAACATAACATTCATCCGAAAATATGGACGTATCAAAACATTGAACGCATGGAAAAACAAATGCGTACGATGGGTGCCATGTTTGATTGGGAACGTGAAGCGATTTCATCTGACCCTGAATACTATAAATGGACACAATGGTTTTTCATCCAGTTGTATAAAAAAGGGTTGGCGTATCGTAAAAAAGCCTCAGTGGATTGGTGCCCGAAAGACAATACCACTTTGGCACGTGAGCAAGTCAAAGGTGAAGATAGAGTGTGTGACCGTTGTGGAACACCAGTGATTAAAAAAGAATTGGAACAATGGTTCTTCAAAGCCACAAAATATGCTGATGAGTTATTACATTTTGATGGCATTGACTGGCCCGAATTTATCAAAGTTTCACAAACCAATTGGATTGGAAGGAGCGAGGGTGCATCTGTTATTTTCAAAACAGAGGCTGGCGATTCAATTGAAATCTTCACCACTCGCCCTGATACGTTATGGGGCGCGACGTTTATGGTCATGTCACCAGAGCATCCGTTGGTGGATAAAATCACCACGCCAGAAAATGCGCAAACTGTCAGCGAGTATAAGGATCAGGCGGCGAAACAGACTGACATCCAGCGTGAAGCGAAAGATAAAGAAAAGACGGGTGTCTTCACGGGCGGATATGCTATCAATCCAGTTAATGATGAAAGAATCCCAATCTGGGTTGCCGATTATGTTTTGATGTCTTACGGCACTGGTGCAATTATGGCAGTGCCTGCACATGATGAACGTGACTTTGAGTTTGCAAGAAAATTTGGTTTGAAAATTGTTCCAGTGATTCAACCTGATGGTGTCGAACTGAATGGTGACACAATGGAACACGCCCACGAACATGAAGGTGTGATGATTAATTCTGGTCAGTTCAATGGCACACCTGCAACCAATGATAAGGGTTTGAAAAATCCTGCCATCAAAACTGTGATTGAATATTTGGAAGAAAAAGGAATTGGCAAACGTGATGTCAATTATCGTTATCGTGATTGGTTAATTTCGCGTCAGCGTTTTTGGGGTGCGCCGATTCCGATGGTCCATTGTGAAAAGCATGGTTGGAATCCATTGCCTGATGAGCAATTACCTGTTTTGTTGCCTGATGATATTACTGAATGGAAGCCGACAGGTGAAAGCCCATTGAAGTTTCATCCAACATGGAAAGATTCAACTTGCCCAATTTGTGGTGAATATGCCATGCGCGAAACAGATACGATGGATACGTTCATGTGTTCATCGTGGTATCACTTGCGATATTTGAGTCCGCATAATGATAAGGCGCCATTTGATGAAGCTGAATACAATTATTGGATGCCAGTAGATACATACACTGGCGGAAGCGAACATGCCAACATGCACTTGTTGTATTTCAGATTTTTCCATAAAGCCTTACGCGATATGGGAATCACTGAAGGTGGTGAGCCCACTATGCAATTGCGTAATCAAGGCATGGTCTTGGCAGAAGACAATAGCAAAATGTCAAAGAGTAAAGGCAATGTGGTTGCGCCAGATGTATTAGTCCAAAAATATGGAGCAGATACAGTCCGTGCTTACATCATGTTTTTTGCGCGTTGGCAACAAGGAGCACCTTGGGATTCACATGGCATTGAAGGAACAGCCAGATGGATTCGTCGTGTGTGGACTTTATTCACCGACGACGCTTCAAACTCAGGGACACCTGCTTCTGACGAAGTCAAAAAGAATCTGCGCCGACGCGTTCACCAAACCTTAAAGCGAGTCACCTATGATTTTGAACATTTTGAATTCAACACCATCATTTCATCCTTGATGGAATTGTTGAACGATATGTACAAAGCGCGTGAAGCAGGAGCCGTTGGCACACCCGAATGGAACGAAGCGACAGAAATTTATATAAAAATGTTAGCACCTGTTGCACCACACATCGCCGAAGAATTGTGGACGAATCATTTAGAGAAACCATATTCCATTCATCAACAAAAATGGGCAACTGTAGATGAATCCGCCGCCAAAGATGACACTATCGAAATTCCAGTTCAAGTCAATGGCAAAGTGCGAGATAAAGTCATTGTCTCTGCTGATGCAAGTGAAGAAGAAATCAGAAACGCCGCATTAACTTCTGAAACCATCCAAAAGTATTTAGAAGGCAAAGAACCCAAGAAAGTGATTGTGGCAAAAGGTCGGTTGGTGAGTATCGTAATATAAGATAAAAATCCCTGATGAAGTTTCATCAGGGATTTTTTATTGGCTTATAATTTCTTAATGCCTAAAGTTCAACTCTTCATCACATGTTTGACCGATTCATTCTTCCCGCAAACTGGTCGAGCAGTAGTAGACATTTTTCAACGCCTCGGCATTGACGTGGAATTTAATCACGAACAAACCTGTTGCGGACAACCTCAATTCAATGCAGGCTTGAGAAAAGATGCTCGTGTGGTTGCAGAACATACCATAAAAGTTTTTGAAAACATAAGCGGGGATATTGTCATGCCATCAGGTTCGTGTGCTCATCACTTCAAACATGGATATTTAGAATTATTTGAAGGGGATTCAGTTTGGCTTCCACGTGCAAAGGCTTTAGCGAACAGAGTTTATGAATTTACGGAATATCTTGTAGATAAATTAAACATCACGGATGTTGGCGCAAAATGGGATGGACTATTAACTTATCATCCATCTTGTCACACCTTGCGCGGAATGAATATTGATAAACAACCTCGTGCATTATTACAAAATGTAAAAGGTGCAACACTCGTTGAATTGCCAAATGCCCAAGAATGTTGCGGATTTGGCGGCATTATGTCTGTGGAGCACCCTGAACTTTCAGCAGAATGGTTGAAGCGAAAGATAATGAATCTCGAAGCGACTCAGGCTTCCACGTTAGTGGTGACTGATGCGGGTTGTCTGATGCACATCTTAGGCGGGTTGAAACGTCAGAAAAAAAATCAACGCGTGATGCATATCGCGGAAGTATTATCAAATATCACGTAAGCGGGGATTTAAGATTCGGTCAAGTGCAAAACCTAGTAAAGCAAAGCCAAAGCCCGTAATCAATAACAAAGCTAACGGTTCTAAAACCCAATAATAATGACCTTGTATTAAAGCATTGTTATCATAAGCATCGCGTAAAAGTTTTCCCCAAGTAGGAACACTTGGGTCACCTAAGCCCATTAATGCTAAAGATGTTTCAAGAAAAACATAACCTGGCACAAGCACAACAATTTGTGGAATTAATACAGGAAAAATGCGCGGGATAAGATACTTGAAAATAATTCGCCAATCACTGGCGCCATAAGAACGCGCCGCATCAATATATGATTGTTCTCGAAATTGCACAAAGATAGAACGATAATTTTTGATTGCACTACCAAAAATATTAAATAGAATCGTTGCGCCAAGAATCAACCAAATGCTTCTGGAATAAAATGCCGCGACCATGGCTAGCACTGGCAATAATGGAATGACCATATTGATTTCAGTTAATCGTTGAATGAGTGCATCAACCCAACCACCAAACCATGCTCCAATGGCGGCAATCAACATTGTAGTGAACGAAGTAATTGTCACTGCAAGTAAGCCAAAGGCTAATGCAATCGGCAATCCCCACATCAATGCTAATGACAAATCACGACGGCGCATATCTGTGCCAGCCCAGCCATATACTTGTCCGTGAAGTATTACTTTTGATTCGGTGTTGGCATCTTTTTCAAATTGAACAATATCAACACGAATTTGATATTGCCCCGTAAGTGGTTTTAATTCACTGGCAGATGCATCACTAAATAATACTTGTTGAGGATAAAGACTTTTTAACTTTCTTTGTAAGGTTTCATCTTGCGAAACGTAATAAGAAGTTTTTTGTGTGACAGAAAAAGATGATAAATAGGTTTCTTCTCCTGCAGGGTTGATAAACGTCAAAGAAACAAAAGATGGATTTGATTTGTGTTGAGATTCAATTGCGACGACTACATCTTGTGGGAAGCCGCCTGTGAATGGATAGTCAAATGTAAATAAAGATTGTTTGACTATCATATCTCCACTTTCGGATATAGATGTTTCTACCGCTTCTTGATTACTTTCGGAAAGAATCAGCGTCGTAGGCAGTTTTTCACGCCGAAACAGATTTGTCCATGCGGGCGGTGCCAGTTTGGGATATTCTGTCCAATCATAATCTTGTGAACGCCATATACGAATAGATTGTTCATAAGACATGTTCATAGAAATATAAATGGCACTGGTGACGAGAATCGAAATAATGATGATGCCACTTATGGCTGATGGATACTTAATAAGTTCGCGGAAAAAGTTTGATGTAGCTGACCAAATTCGCTGTAACGCAGTTTGCCAACTTTTACGAATATGTTGGGGATTAAATTTAATGTTGGGAAGAGCACCCAACTTGAAGCGAGGAAAGAGGCGCGGTTTTTTATCAGCAGATGTTTTTTGAACCGTAGCATTTTTAGATTGTGAGTCAATGTTTAATTTTACGCGTGGGTCAACAAGTGAATAGACCACATCCAAAATAAAAACAGTTAACGCCAGCATGTAAGCATAGATAACTGTAAAACCAACAATGACGGGTGTATCAAATGCTTGCACGGCAGTGAAAAACGCAAGCCCCATACCAGGCCAGCGAAATACCAACTCGAGCAACATGGAACCTGACCAACTGCTGATGAGCAATAATGAAAAACTAGTTAATAGATTTGGTAATGCTGGACGTAATAAATAATTTTGTTCTATTTTATTTTTCGGTAAACCACGCGCGCGCGCCATTTCAACATAATCATCTTCGGCATAGATGAGGAAAAATGTGCGCCATGAATATACACTTTGAAAAAAACTGCTTAAGAAAATTGCACCGACAGGTAATATCATATGACGCAAAACGACCAATGCAGAACCATATTGTTGTGTAGCAGATGGGTCGGTACCGTACATACCACCCGATGGAAGAATTCTTAATTGAAAAGCAAAGAATACTATTAAGAATATTCCATAAAACCACGGCGGTGCTGACGATAATGGCGAAAGCATTACGAAGAATTTATCTAACCAAGTGCCGTATTGACGTGGCAGCGTCAGTGCAATGCTGATACTAATTAAAAATAAAAATATATTTGACGTGGTGAATAATAATAAAGTGCGTGGTAGATTATCTAAGATAATGTCTTTGACGAGGCTACTATCTAAACCGTAGCGTGAGGTATTCATCAGGCGTGCTTCGCCAAAGTCTAGGGTAATTCCATTCTTTAGCCAAAGAAATGTTCGTAATAGAAAAGGCTGATTTAACCCTTCGGCTTCATACATAGCCAGACGAGCTTCTTCAATCAGTTTTGCTCGTTCTTCTAATGGTTCATCTTTAAGCCAACCACTTCCGAGCATGATGCCAATTCTTTCTTCAATTCCACCTTTTATCATCTCATCTACATAACCACCCATGTTTGCAATGACGATGGTTAGATATACCGCAATAACCGATGTGATAAAAAGTGAGAGAAACCGTGAACTAGCATACGCAATAATTCTTTTAATTTCATTTAGGCGCATGAACAAAACACCTGAAGTTTTATGGTTTTTCGATGTGTCATGCGAAGTATTATATAATGAATTAAAAAACGACACAAATTGATATGACAAACTTCTTCCGCGAACGAATCAAAGAATCAATCAATAATTCAAATTTACAAACGGCATTGGATAACAACACAGAGCGCCGTCTGAATGGACGCGCCGTCGCATTTGAATCCATTCCTGATTGGCGTGAGAGACGTCAACGCGCCCACAAAATCCGTGCGGATGTGATTGATAATCTTGATGAATATTTGAATCAATTTATTGCAAAGAATGAAGAGAATGGAGTCGTTGTCCACAGGGCAAAAGATTCAAAAGAGGCAATTCAAATTGTTTTACAAATCGTAGGGGCGGACGGCCGTCCGCCCCTACATAAATTAATTGCCAAATCAAAATCAATGGTGACAGAAGAAATTGAACTTAATCACGCGCTTGAAAAAGAAAATATAAAAGTCGTTGAAACAGATTTAGGCGAATACATTGTACAACTTCGCAAAGAAAGACCGAGTCACATCATCACCCCTGCGGCTCATCTCAAAAAAGAACAAGTGGCGCAACTCTTTCACGAAAAATTAAATATCGAATACACAGAAGATATTCCGACATTAACTGCAACTGCCAGAAAAATTTTGCGTGAAGTTTTCTTAACAGCCGATGTTGGAATCAGTGGCGTAAATTTTGGCGTTGCAGAAACTGGAAATATTTGTGTTGTTTCCAATGAGGGCAATGCGCGCATGGTTGCGACCATTCCTCCAATTCATATCGCATTGATGGGTATGGAACGTATCGTTCCAAATCTTGATGACCTTTCGCTTTTCATTTCATTGCTCGCGCGTTCTGCAACGGGTCAAAAAATTTCTGTTTACACTCAACTACTTCGCAAGCCCCTTCCAAATCAAACACGTCATATCATCATTCTCGATAATGGACGTTCGCGTTTGCGAAATTCGCCGCTTAAAGAATCTTTGTATTGCATTCGTTGCGGCGCGTGCCTCAATGCTTGCCCTGTCTTTCGCGAACTCAGCGGTCATGCTTACATCGGAAAAGATAAATCTATCGCGCCATATCCCGGACCGATTGGTTCGGTCATTTCGCCGGGGCTGATGGGTGAAAATTTTATTCATCTCGCGCAAGCCTCGTCACTATGTGGCGCGTGTAAAGATGCTTGCCCTGTGGATATTGATTTACCAAAAATGTTGACTCGTGTAAGAGCAGGTAAAGTGAATAGTGAACAGTTATCAGTAATCAGTGAAGGTGCTGGATTAAATCAATTAACAAAATTGTTTTTGCAGATATACACCCGCCTCTCGACTCGCCCCAAGTTGTTTGCATTCTCTCAAACATTTGCCTCGCTGATAACTTTTCTGCTCTCGCCATTCTCGCAGTGGATTCATCTGCCTGCTTTCACTGGTTGGGGATACAGCAAAGACTTTCCGCGTTTTGCAAGTAAAACTTTTCGCTCGCAATTTATTTCAACACAAATAAAAAATATCGAACCAAAATCAATTCAACAAAATGTTCCTGATTCACCAATTCCCACAATACCGATTCCCGATTCCCTAATAAACCAATTCACAAAAGAATTATCCGCCGTCAGCGGAAATGTTTATCAAACAAAAAATGTTCAACAAGAAATAATTGAATTTATAAAATCAAAAAATATAGACAAAGTTTTTCTTGAACGGAATACATTAGATGAATCTTTATTAAAAAAAGAAAACATTGACTTCACTTATGAGTCTGACCCACAAATCCGCTTGGGCGTGACAAATGCCATAGTCGGGCTGGCAGATACAGGGTCAGTGCTTGAAGCGGATGAAGCACTATATCCATCTTTGTTACCAGAGATTCATATCGCTATTCTTAAATCAAAAGATATCGTGCCATCATTGCCAGATGCGATTCATTTAGTCAAAGATAAAAATGCGGCGGTGTTTATTACGGGACCGTCACGCACGGCTGATATTGAAATGACTTTGACGATTGGTGTGCATGGACCGAAGGAATTGCATGTGTTCGTTGACGTTTCAAATTCGGGATGATACAATCTCGCGCACTTAAATAATGTACGCCCCTATCGTCTAGTGGCCTAGGACGAAGCCCTCTCAAGGCTTAAACCGGGATTCGAATTCCCGTAGGGGCACAGGTTAATTAATAAAAAAAATGACAGTCACTTTCAAAGTGACTGTCATTTTTAATTTATGGTCCAGGTGGTCCACCAGCAGGAACACACGCCAACTGACTTGAATTCGGTGGAGTCATACAAGTGCCGCTCATATTCCCAACCGAACAACTTGCACCTTGAGATAATCCAGCACAAGCATCAATCGCTTCTTGTGGAGGTTGTTGACCTTGACCAGTCTGCCCGCCTTGTTGATTCTGTCCACCTTGTTGTCCCTGACCTTGACCACCACTTGTTCTCACTGATGCTGTACCTTTGAAACAACCAACTGTATATGGAAATTCATGAGTTGCATGATAATGATACATCTCAACCAATTGACCATCCCATTCAACTACTTCAGTATGACCATGACATTCATCTAAATCTTCATTGGTTACTTCCTCACCATTTGAATCGTAATAACCATAAATTCCAAAACCATCAAACGCGTAACCCATCAATGCTGAATGTCCAGCAGTTGTATCTGTTGCACAATCACTCAACGAATGATAATGATACACACCTGATTGTTGTGGATGACCATCACAATTATCTTGCACTTCATGCGCGCCCGCATCTAAACCTTGTGCGTCAAACGCATTGAACATCGGAACACCCGAAAGCATAATTCCTATTGCACCACCAACACAACTTGGTTGACTTGCAATTGTTGGGTTCGCAGGTAAAGAGACTGTAACATTTTGTTCACTAATCGAATTTGGATTCCTATCCACAGCATACGCATCATCACTTGATGAAACGGGATACGTTCCCGTTGTATGATTTGGTAAACCATTTCCAGTAAACACACGTTGGTCACCTTGAATCGAAATTGTAAATTCATGGGGCCACGAAACCGAACCATCCACAACGGCTTTCATCAACGCATTCCAAGTGCCATCGCCATTCATCCAATTGCCTGTGCCTGTTGCGCCTCCGCCATTAAATGTTGTCTGGCAAGAAAATACATAACCCACTTGCGGGCTCGTGGAATATTTTCCATCACCAACTTCAAGACGAGTCAAATCAACATCTGATGTATGAGGTGCATCCGAATGTGAATGTGATTCACTTTCCGCTTCTGACGTAGTGGATGCTTGATTCTGATTTTGGGAACTTTGGTCATTCGCCTCAGGCTGAGACTC
>ERZ761602.3846-NODE-3846-length-20414-cov-5.083206_pt1 | contig 20414 bp, 18 predicted proteins | sample MGYA00512165_ERZ761602 | MGnify/ENA primary metagenome ERZ761602 (study PRJEB28899, sample SAMN02445085) | bioreactor sludge metagenome | biome: EBPR sludge; isolation source: Thorneside wastewater treatment plant | place: Australia: Brisbane, Thorneside... | reverse complement strand
CAGTTGCAGCCACAGCCGCCTCCGCCGCTCGCGCCCGGATCGAGCCCCGCCTCGTGCGCGCCCCGCACGTGCGCGTCGAAGGCCTCGCCTTCGGGATCGGTCGACTCCGCCATCGCCGGATGTGCGAGGAGCTCGCGCTCCCAAGGCTGCACCGTCGCGCAGCCGCCGAGCGCCAGCACCGCGGCCGACGACGCGACGAGCCACACGCGCGCTCCGAACGCGGCCCGCCGAGCCACACGATCGCTCGCGCATACCGAACGATCCGTCGAACGCACGAACGTCACGGCACGCCTCCATCGCCACCGAGGACCGCGGCGTCGCGAGGAACCGCCGCGCTCCCGAGCCACGCGATCAACGCCGCGCAGCCTTCGTCGTCGGGCTCGGTCCAGACCTCGCCACCGCCGTGCCACACCCCGCCGCGCCGAAGGGCGAGCGGCTTGCGCACCACCAACGCGTCGTGCGGCGCGACCCCGATCGCGAAGGCGGCCGTGCGGCGCGCGTTGGCGTCGAGCTCGATCGCGTCGAGCGGCTCGTCGAGGTGCGTGCGCGCGGGATCGCGACGGTACTGCCCCGGCGCGAAGAGCGCGTAGGGTCGCTCCGCGCGCCCGTGACATCCGCCGGATGCGCAATCGCGCGTGAGGTACGGCTGCACCTCTTCGACGAAGCGCGCGAGATCGCCGTTCGGCAGCGGCTCGCTGCCCGACGCGGGCCCCGCACACGCCGTCGCGAGCACCGACACGAGGGGGAGCACGTGCGCCGTCCTCATGGCGTCGCCTCCGGCAAGGCGTGGAACGCGCCCGCCTCGATCCAACGCACGAACCTCCGCAGCGTCGGCGCGTCGATCGTCGGATGCGCTCGCGGCGCTCCCGGCGCCTCGAGCTCCTCGCCGAGCAAGAGCTCGATCAGCGGGCTGCGGCGCGCGCGGAAGGTGCCCGCATCGACGCGCGCGAAGAGCGCCTCGTACGCACGCGGGAAGCGCTCGCCTTCGCCCACCAAGGGCACGCTCGACGCCGCGTCGTGGCACTCGACGCAGGCCGTCAGCGCCGGCTTCACGAGCGCGCGGAAGTCGCTCCGCTCGCCCTCGCCGATCACCACTGGATCGAGCGGCCTCCGTCGATCGCGATCGCGATAGGTCGAGAGCGTGAGGCTCGCGGAGCTGATCGCGTCCGGCGCGGGCGCGCTCGCGTCGGAGGCGCGTCCGCTCGCGGCGCCGTGACAGCCCGCGCACGCGCTCGCGTAGGTCGCGAGGTTGGTCCCTCCGGGAACGCGCTCCGCGCCCTCCGCGAAGTACCAACGATCGAGCGCCTCCCCGACCTCCATCCCGCGCGCGTCGAGGAACGAGAGCCGCAGCGGCGTGCGCGCCGGCACGTCGAGGTACGCCGAACGATCGGCGGGCAGCGCGAGCTCCGCGAGCACCCGCGTCGGCAGCGCGCCACCGAGCCCGAACGACGCGTCGTCACCGGGCGCACGCACGAGCGCGGTGGTGATCCGGAGCTCGCGGATCTCGTCGCGCAGCTCCCGCACCCCATGCGGCGCCGCGCGCGCGTAGAGGGTCTCGAGCACCGCGACGTCGCGTAGCACCAGCACCCCGCGGTCGTACGCGGGCTCCACCACCGGTGGGTGCGCGTCGTCCTCCAGAGGTCGCCGCGCGATCGCGGTCGCGGCACGGATCGTCCGACCGGGCAGGCGCAGCCACGGATCGACGCGCGCGCGGGGCCCGCCCATCGCGTCCTCGATCGTCACGCGCACGAGCGCGCCGTCGCCGTCGTCCTCCCGCCGCGTCACGAGCGCGCTTCCGTCCGGCAGCGGCTGCGGATCCCGCCAACGCGCCTCCTCGTCGAGCACCACCAGCGGCGCACGAAGCCCGCTCGCGCTCGGCGCCTCGCCCGGTCGCGTCGCGGGGCCGAGCGCTCGATCGAGGATCGCGAGCGCGCCCGAATCGTCGAGCACCTCTGCGTCGTCGAGCAACGTGAGGAGCTGTCGACCGTCCGGCAGATCGCGCGCGACGTGCGGCGCCCGTGGCGCGACCGAGGCCCCGAACTGCACGTGGTACTCGGGCTCGCCGTGGTGCGTATCGTCGTGGCAGAGCGGGAAACGAAAGAGCACCCCCTCCGACCCGAGCGGCCCCGCGCGCCGCGTCGCGAAGCCCACCATGCCGCGCGTCTTGCCGCTCGCGAGCACTGCCGGCACGACCTCCGGCGCGGGCGTGAAGGTCAGGCGCTCGAGCCGCCCCGCGTCGTCGATCGCGACGAGCTCGGGTGCCATCCCCGGACCGTCGGCCGCGCGCTCCGCGTGTCCATCCCACGCCGCGATCACGCGACCGTCCGGACCGAACACCGGATCGACGAGCGAGCCCTCCGCCTGCGCGAAGAGCCGTCCGTCGCTTCCGTCGACCCCGATCGCGTAGAGCGAAAAGCGCGCCTCGCTCGCGCGTCGCATCGCGAAGACCACGCGCGTCGCGTCGTGCGAAAGCGCGAGCCCGCGGATCTCCACCGGCCCCTCCGGGTGCAGCGCAGCGCTCAGGTTTCGAGGCTCGCCCGGGGTCGGATAGCCAGCGACGAAGACGTCGCTCCCGAGCGGCCCCTCTTCGATCCGAAAGGGCGCGCGTGTGTGCGAGGGCCCGGTGACGAAGAGCACCCCCTCGATCGCTCCGTCGACCTCCACGACCTCGCGCTCCGCTTCGATCCAGCGCATCCAACGCTGCAGCGCGGGCGCCGCGCGTGGATCGTCCGGCGGCGCCTCGGGAAAGAAGGTGCTCAGGTCGCCGCGGTGCACCATCCCGCCGTCCGCTTCACCGAGCGTCTTGCGCACGATCCGCGAACGCCACGGGTCGTCGCTCCAGAGGTCGACGTGCTTGCGCATCGTCCGGCGCGCGGCGCGGATCTGCGCGGGGGAGAAGCGCGCGTCGCCTTCGTCCGCCGTCTCGCGCACCGTCTCGCGGACTGGGATCGCGGTGAAGGCGAGGTCGCCGGCGGAGTGGCAGCCTCCGCGCGCGCAGCGATCCATCAGGTCCGGCAGCACCGCGCGACCGAAGCGCCGCTCCTCCCGCGTGAGCGCGCCGTCCTCGCCGCCCGCCTCGCCCGCCGCGCGCAGCGATCGAATCCACCGCACGATCGACGCGAGCTCCGGATCGTCGGTCCCGCGAAAGAGCGCACCGCCCGCGTGGGGCCCGCCACCCGCCCAGCTCGGCAGCGGCACCCGGACGAGCGACGATTGCCACGGCGCCTCCGTGCTCACGCGCTCGACGAGCAGCTCCCGCGCCTCGCTCGGCTCCGCGATGCGACCGCGTGCGTCGAGGCGCACGAAGAAGCCCTCGACCCCCGGCCAGTCGTCGCCCTCCGCGACGCCGTGGCACGCGGCCGAGGCACACCGCCCTTCCACGAGCGGGAGCACCTCGGCTTCGAAGTCCGAAGCGTCACACGCGAAGAAGACCACGAGGGCGAGTCGCCACACGTCCTGAGGGTTGGCCGCGACGCGAGGGCTTCGTTTGATCGAGCGCAAGCGCCTTCACGAACCTGATCTGGATCAGCTCGTGGGGGAGGCGCGCGAGCGATGCTCGGCTCATGGCTCGAGCGTTCGGGGGCTCCCCTGCGGTGCGATCCGTCGCGATGCGATCGGTGGTGCTGCGGGCGTTCGTACACGTCCACCGCGTGCGCGCCCATCGAACGTGCACCGATCGACGACATCCGCCGGCGCTTCCGGCGGGCCGCGAGAAGCTCACGCTCCTGCACGTGGTCCGTCGTGCCGTCGACGACCCCGACGATCGCGCCGCTCCCCGCGGCCCGCTCCGCACCCTCGTGGCGCTCCTCCTCTCCGCCTTCGTGCTCGTCGCCTGTAGCGGCGAAGAGCGCGCGTGGGAGCGCGTCCACCACGAGCCCGGCGCCGCGCTGCTCGCGATCGCGCACACGAACCTCGGCACCTTCGCGGTAGGCGCGGACGACGGCACGAGCGCGACCGTGCTGCACGCCGAAGGCGGCGACTTCGCCCGCGTCGCGGTCGACGTCCGCGGCACCCTCTGGTGGGTCGCCGAAGCCGCGGACGGAAGCGTCGCGCTCGTCGGCGAAGGCCCGACCGTCCTCCGCACCACCGACGAAGCGTGGCGCACCGCCGAGCGATGGCGCGCCGAGCCCGTCGAAGGCGCGGAGGGCACGACGCTCTACGGCGTCTGGGAAGGCACGAACGAACGTTTCGCAGTCGGCGGCGACGTGCTGCGCGAAGAGGCGCGCGGCGTGTTGCTCCGCCGCGACGCGTCCGGAGGGTGGGCGCCCGATCCACGCGTCGCGAGCGAGCACCTCGAAGGCGCGCTCTTCAAGGTCTGGGGCCGCGCGGACGACCACGTCTGGGTGGTCGGCGAACGGGGCCTCGTCCTGCACTTCGACGGCACCGACTGGACCCGCGTCGCCTCGCCGGTGCGCACACGCCTGCTCACCGTGCACGGCGCGGAAGACGGTGCGCCGATCGTGGTCGGCGGCGCCTCCAACGGCGTCCTCCTCGAGCACGAAGCGGGCGCGCTCGTCGAGCACAGCCCCGAGTGGATGCCCACACTCTCCGGCGTCTTCGTGCGCGGCGGACGTGCGGTCGTCGTCGGCTCGGACGGCGTCGTCCTCCACCGCGCGCGCGGCGAATGGCTGCTCGACGAGACGACGACCGCGACGATCGACTTCCACGCTGTCGCGCTCCGCTCCGACGACACGATTTGGGCGGTGGGCGGCAACCTCACCTCGCCCGCGTTGGACGGGGGCGAGGTCTGGGCGTGGCGATGATCGCACCTCCTCGAGCAAGATCGAACGAGCCCCTTGATCGCGCGCAATCGCGCCTCGCCGTCGTGCACTCGTCCCGTGCGCGACCAGCCCACGCGCGCGAGCCTCCGTGCGTGTACGTCGTCTTCAAAGAGCTCCGCTTCGAGGCCGCGCATCGGCTCCCGCACGTGCCCGCCGATCACCCCTGCGCGCGCCTGCACGGGCACTCCTACCTCGTGCGCGTCGAGGTCCGCGGCGAGCTCGACCCGAAGCTCGGCTGGGTGATCGACTTCGCGCGCATCACGGAGGCGTGCGCGCCGATCGTGAGCGCGCTCGATCACCGCGAGCTCAACGAGGTGCCCGGGCTCGAGAACCCGACCTCGGAGCACCTGGCGGCGTGGATCTGGACCCGCCTCGCGCCGTGGTTGCCGGGCCTCGATCGCGTCGAGGTGCGCGAGACGGCGACCTCGGGATGCTCCTACCGAGGCATGCCGACGAACGGCGCCGCGCGGCGCGAAGCCGACGTCACTCCCGCCACGCCCGGTGGAACCAGCGACTGATCGCGATCGACACCGACGGCCCGACCTGCGCGGCGTTCGCCGACGCGTGGGGGAAGAGCGCGTCGACCGCGACCACGACCGTGAGCTCGACGGTCGGGAAGCGCAGGTAGCGCGAGTAGAACGCGCCCACCGTCGTGCGATGCCCACGGCTGTGCGGCACCGCGGCTCCGTCCTGCTCGGTCGTGCCGTTCCAGGAGAAGCCCACGAACGCGCCGCCCGCCGTGAAGAGGCTCGGCACGTACGACCACGAGAGGCGGGCGTCGAAGATCTCGCCGAGCGCGATGCGCCGCGCGGGCCCTTCGTTCACCTCGACCTCGCGCGCGAACGCATGCCGCCACCCGAGGGTGAGCGAGAGCGAGTGCTCGAGCGTGAGGAACGAGGTGATGCGCGTACCGAGCGCGAGCGAGAACGCGCCGGTGCCCGTCACGTCGGCGCCGAGTCGATCTTTCGCGTCGTCGGGAGCGCGGCCGGTCGGCGCGCCCACCGTTGCGAAGAGATCGACGAAGGGCACGTAGCTCTCCGCGTCGGCGCGCTCGAAGCCACGCATCGACCCGCGCACCGCCATGGCGCGCAGCGAGACCGCCGCGTCGCCGAGCCCGACGCGCGTCGAGCGCTCGTCTCCGTAGCGCCGATGTTGCAGCCGCACCGGCGCCGCCACCGCGAGCAAGAGACGTCGATCCGCGAGGCGAACGCCGCCACTGAGCGCGAGCACGAGATCGTCGAGGCTCGCGTGGGTGCCGTGCATCGCGCCCTCCGAGTCGTAGCTCGCGAGCGCGCGTGTGTAGGTGAGCGAGGTCGTGAGCCCGCCGTCGTGGCAAGGGCCGACGAGCCCGACCTCGCCGCTGCCGGTCCCGGCGCAGCACGCCTGGGCGGCGACCTCCGACGTGACGCCGAGCAGCGCCGCCGAGACCAGGCCGCCCAGCATCACGACTCGGAGTGCAGCGAGTCGGAACCTCGCGCGCGAAAGCACCGAGAGCCCATGCGCCGCGAGCCGCACCCTCCGCCGCCGCGCGACGAGCCCGAGCTGGGTCACACGAGAGAGCCGACGCAAGCCGCGTCGTCGCGCGACCACGCCGTACTGCTGCGCCGCGCGGTCCATGTCAGCGCACCTCGACGGGCACCACGAAGACCTCGTCTCCGTGTCCGGTCGTCAGATACACCGTGAGCTCCCAATAGCCGCTCATCGAGAAGTGGACCTCCATCTCGAAATCCGGACCTCCGAGCGGCGTGATGGTCACCGGGCTCGGCGATCCGTGCCCGTGCGCGGGCATCCACGGCTCCACCCGCATCACGGGCGCGCCGTGCATGCCGCCTCCGTCGTGCTCACCGGACGCGGGCGCGAAGTGCGCGGCGAACCGATGCATGCCCACGCGCGGCGCACCTTCCGGCTCGAACGTGCCGAGCATCGCGCCCGATTCGCTGACCACCTCGACCGGCTCCGCCGTCTCGCTGCTGCCGCAGCCCATCGCCAGCGCCAACCCGAGACCCATCACCGCCATCGTGCTCATTCGTCGCATGTCGACCTCCGATGCAGAGCAGCATGGGCGTCGATCTCCGCGCGCGGCTGTGGCGATACGTCGCAGCGCGCGCCGCGCATGATCCAGATCAGGTCGCGCTCGTCGGAGCCGCCGCGTGTGCGTCGTCGCGGCTTCGCGCGAGCGGGCCCGTGAGCCGACCGTCTTCCATCTCGTAGACCACGTCGAAGACGTCCATCGCGCGGTGGTCGTGCGTGACCACCAGCACCGCCGCGCCTTGCTCGTGCGCCACGCGCCTCAAGAGCTCCATCACCGCGCGACCGCGCTCCTTGTCGAGCGCCGCCGTCGGCTCGTCCGCGAGGACCAGCGCCGGTCGATTCGCGAGCGCGCGCGCGATCGCCACGCGCTGCTGCTCGCCGCCGCTCAGCTCCTCCGGGTACGCCTTGGCGCGATGACCGACGTCGAGGTACGCGAGCAGCTCCTCCGCGCGCGCCCGTGGATCGCGCTGACCGCCGATGCGCGCCGCGATCTCCACGTTCTCCCGCGCGCTCAAGAACGAGACCAAGTTCGCCTTCTGGAACACGAACCCGAGGTGGCTCCGACGCAGCTCCGCGAGATCCGCCACCGCGAGCCCATCCCGCGCCACCACCCGATCGCGGAAGTGGATCACCCCTTCGTCGGGCAACTGCACGAGCCCGAGCGCCTTGACCAACGTCGACTTGCCGGAGCCGCTCGGCCCGAGCAGCGCCGCGATCACGCCGTCGTCGAGCGCGATGCTCACGCCGTCGAGCGCGCGCACCGCCGCCTCGCCACGACCGAAGCGTTTGACCAGACCTTCTCCTCGGACGCTGACGCTCATCCTTCGAGCACCTTTCCGGCGTCGACCCGCATCGCGTGCGCGACGCCGAGCAAGCTCGCGCCCGTGGTCACCACGAAGATCACGACCGGCGCGAGGAAGCGGATCTCGTCCGTCAGCACCACGCGCCGAGGGAACGTCGGGTAGAGCATCGCGCCGATCCCCACCGCGACGAGGTACGCGAGCAGCCCGAGCAGCCACGCCTGTTGGAGCACCAGCCCCGCGATGGTCGGCCGCCGTGCGCCGAGGAGCTTGAGCACCGCGATGTCGTGCGTCTTCTCCACCGCGAGCGTGTAGAGGACCATCATCACGACCACCATCGCGGTCAGCGTGAGGATCACGGTGAAGAGCCCGATCTGCAGCTTCGCGCGGCCCACCACCGAGTCGAGCAGCACCTGCTCCTGCGCGGGGGTCGAGAGCACCCGCACGTCGGGCCAGCCCGCGAGGCGCGCCTCGACCTCCGTCGGTGACGCGTCGGGTGCCACGTCGACGAGCACCGCGTGCAGCGGCGGCTCGGGGAGCACCGGCGCGCGCCAGCGCGGATCGATCGCGAGCTCGGAGAGCCACGGCTGACTTCGACCGAGCTCGGTCCCGAGCAGCCGCGCGCGCGCTCGCTCGCGTTCGAGCCGCAGCGCCTCGTCGGGGCTCGCGTCCACCACCGAATGCCAATCCGCGATCGACAAGAACGCCACCGCGTCGCCCGCGGAGGTCAGCGTGTCGCGCGTCACCCCCACGACCTCCAGCGACTCGTCGCCCAGCGGCAGCACGTCGCCCAGATCGAGCCCGAGCGTGCGATCGACGATCAGCTCGCCACGCCCGCGCGAGAGCTCGCGCCCTCGCTCGAGCGGCAGCTCCGCGCCCCGATCGTCGGGCCACGAGAGTCCCACCAGCGCGAGCCGCAGCGTCCGCCCTTCGTGCTCGCGCTGCACGATCGCGTAGGTGTAGCCCCGTGCGCGCGCGACCCCGGGCACCACCGCCGCGCGCCGCACGAGCGAGGGATCGAGCCGCGAAGCCTCCGCGAAGGGCCCGAGCGTGTCGCGCTGCACGACCCAGAGGTCCGCGCCCATCGTGCGCGTGAGGATCTTCGCGTCGTCCACCATGCCCGCGTAGATGCCCTGCATCGCGATCACGACCGCGAAGAGCAGCGCGAGCCCCGCCGCCGTTCCGACGAAGCGCGGCAGATGACGTCGCACGTCGCGCAGCGCGAGGTTCACGGCTGCTCCTTCCAGGTGCGGCCTTCGACGAGCCGACCGCCCACGCCCGGCGCGCGGAGCAGACGCGTGCCCGCCTCCACGCCCTCGTCGACTCCGACGAGATCGGCGCCCACCCCGCGGATCGTCAGGCGACGCCGCACGATCCTTCCGTCTTCGTCGACGTGCACGAAGGCGCCTTCGCCGTCGCGCGCGAGAAAGTCCTCCGGCACCTGCGCGACGTCGTCGTGCCGCGTGGTCTCGATCCACACGTCCGCGCGTTGCCCGATCGCGAAGCGCCCGAGCGGCTCCGTCAGCTCGACGTCCACGAGCAGCTCGTGGGTCTGACGATCCGCCTCCCAACCGACCCGCGACACCCGACCCGCGATCGGCGCCTCGCGCCCCGGCAGCCGAATCTGCGCCACCAGACCTTCGCGCAAACGCGGCAAGGTCGTCTCGTCCACCCATGCACGAACACGCACCTCCTCGGTGTCCACGAGGCGCAGCACTTCGCTGCCCACCGTGACGGTGTCGCCCGGCTCGCGCAGCCGCCGCGTGACGAGACCGTCGAAGGGCGCGAGCAGGGTCGCGCGCAAGACCGTCACGCGCCGCTGCTCCGCGCTCCCGCTCGCGACCTCGATCCCTCGCGTGGCCTCCGCGCGCTGCGCGAGCACACGATCGAGATCCGCGCGTAGGAGCCGCGCCTGATCGTCCGCGAGATCGAGCTCGTGGCTCGCGACGGCGCCCGAGCCGACGAGTGGTCGCAGCCGATCGAGCTCTCGCTGCGCGGCCTCGAGCGCGGTGCGCACGCGCCGCTCTTCTGCGGCCAGCCGCGTCAACGAGGTGCGCGCCGCCGAGACGCCCATCGAGGCCGTGCGCAGCTCCGCCTCGATCTGCTCCGGCGCGAGCCGCGCGAGCTCCTGCCCGAGCGTCACCCGCGTGCCCTCCTCGACCAGCACCTCGCTGAGCCGCCCGACGAGATCGAAGCCGAGCTGAGCCTCACGATCGCTCTCGATCGTGCCGCGTCCGTAGACCTGCTCCACCACGTCACCGCGCTCGACCACGTGCGTGAGCACCGGCAGCGGACGGAGCAGGCGCGCCCACACGACGACGCCCACGACCGCCAGGACGACGAGCGCCAGCACGATTCGACCGCGGGCGGCGCGCAGTCGGTCCCGGAGCGACGCGGTTCTCTCGGACATGCCCCGAGGATGGATCCGCGCCATGGAACTCGCAAGTGAACGTTTACTTACTACGACCCGCTGCTACGATCCGCGCATGACCGCACGGCTCCCGACCGACGTCCGCCGCTTGCAGATCGCCGACGCCGCGCTCGCGCTCGTGGCCCGCGACGGCATCGCGGCCCTGACGACCAGCACCCTCGCGCGCGCGGTCGGCATCACCCCGGGCGCGCTCTTCCGTCACTTCGCGTCGCTCGACGCGATCCTCGAGGCGGTCGCCGCCCGGGCGGACGAGCTCCTCCGCGCGTCCCTTCCATCGCGGGAGCTCCCGCCGCTCGAGCGGCTCGACGCGTTCGTGGTGGCACGCCTCGCCTTGGCCCGGAGCGAGCGCGCGATCCCCCGCCTCGTGCTCTCGGAGCAGTTCACGCGCGCGCTCCCCGAAGCCGCGCGTCGCAAGCTGCGTGCGGGCGTGCGGGCTTCCCGCGACTTCGTGCGTGACACCTTGGCGGAGGCGCGCGACGAGGGGCTCGTGCGCGACGACCTTCCACCCGAAGCGCTCGCGCTGGTCGTCCTCGGAACGATGCAGATGAGCCTGCTCGAGCCGACGATCGGCCGCGAGCGCACCGACGTGCGCGACGTGCTCCGCACCCTGCTCGCGCCGATCCCATCGCGACCCACGCGGAAGTGAGAGCTCCCGGATGCTCGAGAGGCCGCGTGTGGTCGAGCTCCGAGCGAGTCGAACCACGGGAGCCGCGAGCTCGCACCGTCGAGCTCCGCATGGTCGAGCACCGCGTGGTCGAGCACCGCGTGGTCGAGCTCCGCATGGTCGAGCACCGCACGGTTGAGCTCCACGCGTGCATCCCTCAGAGTCGCCGCGATGTCGCCTCGCCGCTTCGCCCTCGGCGCCAGCGTCGCGGCCGTGGTGGCCGCGAGCCTCGGCGCGTGGCTCCGCTTCTACTACGCGGGCCTCGTGTCGCTGCCCCTCGACGCGCCCGACTGGCGGCACGCGCACTCGCACGCGGGCGTCTACGCCGTCCTCTTTCCGCTCACGTGGCTCGCGTGGCGTCGCGTGGGTCTCCCGGTGCCGGGCCCTCGCACCACCGCGCTCTACCTCGTCGCGTGCGGCGTGGCGACGGTGACCTTCGCGCTCGGCGGCTACGCCCTCCCGTCCATCGTCGCATCCACCGTGGTCGGCGCGATCTGGCTCTTCACCGCGTGGTCCGCGCGTGGCGTCGTGCGCGCTCGTCGCGACGCGCTCCGCCTCGCGCCGATCGCGATCGTGCTCGGCACCGCGTTCATCCCCGCGATCGCGGTCAGCACGCGCCGCGATCCCGCGCTCGCGAACGGGCTCGTGCACGCGTTCCTCTCGATCCTCTTCTTCCTCGTGGTGGTTCCCGCGGCGCTTGCACGGCTCGCGTCGCGCACGCCCGCAGACACCACGGACACCACAGACTCCACGGACGCCAACACCACGGACAGCACGCACGAACGCGCGTCTTCACGCGTCGATCACGCGCTCTCCGACGCGCGCGTCTTCGGACCGCTCGGCCTCGTGGCCGCGCTCCACCTCGGTCCGCTGCCAAACCTCGCCGGCGCGATCGCGCTCGCGCTCTACGGCTTCGTCGTCGCGTACGCCGCGCGCCGTGCGCCGCGCTGGCCCCGCGCGCTCTGGCTCGCCTTCGCGCTCGGCGGCCTCGCGATGCTCGCGTTCCCGAGCGGCCCTCCGCACGCGCTCGCGGTCGCGGGCTTGCACTTCTTGTTGCTCGGTCCCGTCTTCGTCTCGCTCGCGGACGCCCGCGGTCTGCCGAGCCTCGTCGCGGGCGGCAGCGCGCTCGCGATGGGCGCGGTCCTCGTGGTCGACGTCGTGCTCCCCACCGCGATCCTCGGTGTCCACGCCCACACCCTCGCGGGCGCGCTCGGGATCGGGTGGGCGATCGCCGCCGTCGTGAGCCTTCGTTCGTGAGCCTTCGTTCGTGAGCCTTCGTTCGTGAGCCTTCGTTCGTGAGCCTTCGTTCGTGAACCTTCGTTCGTGAACCTTCGTTCGTGAGCCGACGTTCGTGAGCCTCATGCCGCGTGGACACGCTCCGCCGCGCCGATTCCGCTCGACAGACAATCCGGCACGCCCACCCCGTCGTACGCGTTGCCGGCCAGCTCGACTCCGAAACGTCGCGCGCGTGTCCGCGCCTCCGCCACGCGCTCGCGATGACCGGGCGCGTACACCGGCAGCGCGCCGTTCCGACGCCGCGCCCGCACGAGCCGCGGCTTCGCGGTGATGCCGAGGAAACGATGCACCTCTTCGCTCGCGGTCTGAACGAGCTCCGGCGTGCTCTCTCCCCGGTTGACCACGCAGCGCAGCAGCACGCCGTCGTCCGGCGCGCGCCCGCTCCATTTGCGGCTCGACCACGTGCACGCGACGAGCGGCCGACCGAGGGCGGGATCGACCACGAAGCCCGTGCCGTCGAGCGTGTGCATCACGTCGTCGCGCGCGTAGCCGAGCGAGACCACCGACACGTCGGTCGAACGAATGCCCGCGAGCTCGTCGCCGAGCGCCGGGTCGAGCGGCGCGAGCAGACGACGCGCCTCCCGCGCCGGGCACGCGAGCACGAGCTCACGCGCCGCCACCGGACCTTCCGAGGTGTAGAGCGTGGTCGGCGCGCCGGGCCGCGCGGGTCGGATCGACTCGACCTCCACCCCGAGCCGCACGCTCGACGCGACCTCCGCCGCGAGCCGCTCCACGAGCGTCTGCATGCCGCCCCGAAAGCTCACGAGCCCCGGCCCGGCGGGCGCGCGCGGCGCGAGCAGGAGCGCCACCCCGACGCTGCCGTAGCGACGCTCGAGATCCGCGAGCTTCGGCATCGTCTCCTGCAGCCCGAGCTCCGCGATCGACGTGCCGTACACGCCGCGCATCATCGGCTCGAACACACGCTCCGCGAGCTCGCGCCCGAAGCGCCGCACCACGAAGCGCGCCACGGTGTCCGCGCGCGCGCTGTGCCGCACGAAGGGCTCCGCGAAGAGCCGCAGCTTCGCCGACCAGCTCAGCAGCGGTGAACGCAGCAGCTCCACGATCGCGCGTCGCTCGAAGCGGAAGAGGCTCGTCGGGATCGGATCGAGCCGCAGCGCCTCGCGCTCGCTCCGCGCGACGTACGCCACACGTTTTCCCTCGCCGCCGGTGACGAGCTCGCTCTGCATGCCGAGCCGCTCGAGCACCTCGCGCATCCCCGGCTTGCTCGCGAGCAAGCCGTCGGGACCGTGCTCGAGCACCCAACCCTGCTGGCCTCCGAGCCGCTCCGACTCCACCAGCCCGCCGAGCCGCGACGAGCGTTCGAGCAAGACGACGTCCTGCCCTCGCTCGCGAAGTCGCCACGCGGCCGCGAGCCCGGCGACACCTCCGCCGACCACCACGACCGGCGCGCTCACGACGCCTTCCTCCGCGGCTGATACGTGCACGACGGATCCTCCGCCAGCACGTCGCCCGTCACCGCGTGCGCGCGCGCTCGCGATCCGCCGCAGACCTTGCGGAACTCGCAGCGACCACACTTGCCGCCGAGCTGGTCGGTGTCGCGCAACGCCTTGAAGAGCGGGCTCTCGCGGTAGGTCCGGCTCAGCCCCTCCATGCGCACGTTGCCCGCCACGATCGGCAAGAAGCCGCTCGGCTGGATCTCCCCCACGTGCGAGACGAAGACCACGCCTTGGCCGTCGTTCACGCCGCGCGGCGAGCGACCGATCCCGTCGCTGAGGCTGGGCGGCAGCTCGGTCGACTCGGAGGGAGCCTCCGCCAGCTTCACGCTGGTGGAAAGCCGGGGCGACCTCTGGAGGGAACGCAAGCCCACGATGTCGTCGCGCTGGTGCTTCTTCTGAAGCAGCACGCGCCGAAACTGCGGCGCCGCCGTCGTCTTCACGTCGAAGGGCGAGCGTCGCACCAACACCTCGAGCCATTCGAGCACGCTCTCGACCGCCTCGGCCGAGAGCGGCGTCATCCCCGTCGCTCGCCCCGTCGGAACCACGAAGAAGACGCTCCAGAGCTCGATGTCGAGCGCGGCGAGCTGCGTCGCGAGCAGCGGGAGCTCGTCGAGGTTCTCGGGGCACACGCTCGTGTTCACCTGCGTGGTGAGCCCGAGCTCGCGCGCGTCGCAGAGGATCGAGTGGGAGCGCGCCCACGAGCCGACCACGCCGCGGAACCGATCGTGGGTGGCCGCCTTCGATCCGTCGACGCTGATCGCGAGGCGCGCGAGGCCGACCTTCCGCAGCTCCGCGAGCCAGTCGCGGGTCACGAGCGGGGTCGCGCTCGGCGTGAGCGCCATGCGGATCCCGAGCCCCGCGCCGTACTCCACGAGCTCCACGAGGTCGGGCCGCTTCGCCGGATCGCCGCCGGTGAGCACCACGAGCTTGGTCCCGAGCGCCGCGGCCTCCCGGAGCAACGCGCGCCCCTCCGCCGTCGTCAGCTCGCGCGGATCACGGCTGGGCACCGCGCACGCGCGGCAGTGCTTGCACGCGAGGTCGCAGGCACGAGTCGTCTCCCAGAAGAGGATGAAGGGCGACTCGTCGAAGGAAGGCATCGCGTGGGGGCGCGTCGCGGGGCGCGTGGAGCCGGGGAGCATGGGACCTCGCTTTCGACCTCGATCGTGGGGTGCGCGGTCCCGAGCGGAAATGACATCGATCATCTCACCGAAAGAATCTGCGCTGCGACCCCCGATCGATTGCGCGAGGCCAATCGGTGACACGCCTTGACCGTGCGATGACGGCGACCGTTCTCCTCACCCTCCAATCTGGCCTACATGTTTCCCACCTCGCGCCGTGTCCTCCTCGTTCAACCGAAGTTCCCGCTGACCTACTGGGGCATGCAGCACGGCCTCGCGGTGGTCGGCCGATCCGTCTCGCTGCCTCCGCTCGGTCTGCTCACCGTCGCGGCCTCGCTCCCGGACGACCTCGAGCTGCGCCTCGTCGATCTCAACGCGCAGGAGCTCCACGACTTCGACATCCTCTCCTCCGACGTGGTGCTCGTGGGCGGCATGTTGGTGCAGGCCCCCTCGATCCGAGACGTGGTCGCGCGCTGCCGACGGCTCAAGCGCCGCGTGGTGGTCGGAGGGCCCGCCCCCACGAGCTGTCCCGAGCTCTTCGAGGACGCGACGGCCATCTTTCAGGGCGAGATCGAGGCGCGCGAAGCGCTCCTCCTCGACGTCGTCCTCGGGCGCCGCGAGGGGCTCGTGAAACCGGGGCCCTACCCGAAGATCACCCAGGCGAAGATCCCTCGCTACGACCTGCTCGATCTCTCGCTCTACGGCTCGATGAGCCTCCAGTACTCGCGCGGCTGCCCCTACCACTGCGAGTTCTGCGACGTCGTCGAGCTCTTCGGGCGCGTGCCCCGCGTGAAGGATCCCGCGCAGGTCCTCGCCGAGCTCGATGCGCTCCGCGCCACCGGATACGAGGGCAGCGTCTTCTTCGTCGACGACAACTTCATCGGGAACAAGCGCGCGGTTCGCGAGCTGATCCCCGAATTGATCGACTGGCAGACGCGGAGCGGACGACCCTTCGACTTCTACACCGAAGCGAGCGTGAACCTCGCCTCCGATCCGGAGCTCCTCGACGGAATGGTCGAAGCCGGCTTCAGCGCGGTCTTCCTCGGCATCGAGACCCCCTCGGAGGGATCCCTCGCGCGCGCCGGCAAGGCGCAGAACCTCAGGCTCGATCTCCGCGACGCGATCGACACCCTCACGCGAGGCGGGCTCGAGGTGATGGGCGGCTTCATCGTCGGAATGGACGGCGAAGCGGAGGGGGATCTCGACGTCCACCGCACGTTCTTGAAGGACGCCCCCATCCCGATGGCGATGGCCGGTCTGCTCACCGCGCTGCCGGGGACGCGGCTCGCCAAGCGCCTCGAGAAGGAAGGTCGCCTTCGCACGGAGAGCGGCGGCGATCAGTTCGGCCGCCCGAACTTCGATCCCGAAGGCGACGAGCTCGAGCTCCTCGAACGCTACGCGTCGTTGCTCGAAGAGCTCTACTCCGCCGACGCGTACTACGGCCGCCTGCGCGCCCACCTTCGCCTCGCGCCTCCACCGCGTCATCCCGGCTGGCCGAACGCGCGCGACCTGCACGACCTCGCGTGTGGCGTCGCCTACTTCGCGCGCACCCCGCGCGGGCGACACTTCTTCTCCCTGGCGTTCGAGACGCTCCGCCGTCGCCCCGCGCAGCTCAAATGGGTCGTGGTCAAAGCGATCCTCGGCGAGCACCTCATCCGCTACACCCACGAAGACGTGCTGCCCCGGCTGCGCGAGGCGATCGCGGAGGTGCGCCGAGAGCGCGAGAGCACACACGAAGACGCACGCGCGATCGCGTGAGCACGCAGCGCCCTCGTGAACGACGCGCTCGTGGTCGTGGTCGTGAACGTGATCGGCGACGGAGACCTGTGAAGCCGTCCATCGAGTGCTCACGCTCGACGCGATCGTTCACGCTCACGTCGCCGTTCACGACCACGACCACGTCCACGTCAACGACCACGTGCACACCGGCGGCTCACGTCCTCCACTTCCGCGTCCACGCGCCCACCCGAGAGTCGCTCACGACTCCGCGCGACGCCCACCTCGCGCGGCCACCATCGCGTCCGCGATCGCGATCCGCGTCGTCTCCGGCAGCGCGTCCACGAGCGGAAAGAACACCCGCTCCTCGCGGAAGAGATGGACCTCGGTCGAACGCGCGAAGCGCTGCAGCACGTGCTGGTGCCCGCGCGAGACCGGGCCCGGCTCGTGGCGCCATCGCGCCCAGTCCGCGAGCAAGAGGATCCGCAGCTCCTCCGCGCGCTCGTGCTCGTCGTGCAGCTCGAAGAGCAGCGGCCCCTTCCCCACCCCGTGGTGCTCGAGCAACTCGGGCCCGATGCGCTCGTCCTCGTCCTGCACGTGCAGCGGAAACGCGGTGGCGAAGTAGTCGTGAATGGCACGTGCCGAAGCGTGATGGCGCTCGTCCCACTCCGTCGCGCGCGCCAGGAGCCGCGCTTCGGCGAGTCGGCCGCGGATGTTCGCGTGACACGCCGCGAGGAGCCCCGTGACGGATCCCGGCGGAAGCTCCATCGACGGTCCCTTCGAGAGCGGGATCACGGCGAGCCTCCCACGAGCGTCCGTGCGCGCGCGATCACCGCATCGAGCGGACGACCGAGGCCTTCGTGTCGCTCCACCACGTGCCCGTCGCCGTCGAGCAACACGATGAGCGCGCTGTGGGCGAACTCGCCGTCCGGCAGCTTCCGGTATTGGATGCCGAGCGACATCGCGAGATCGCGCGTGCCGTCCTCGTCGCCGCGCAGCAGCTTCCAACGCGCCGCGTCCATGTCGCGCTCCGTCCGAAGCGCACGCAGTCGCTCCGCGGTGTCGCGCTCCGGATCGAAGGTCGCGACCGCGACGCGAAGCCGATCGCTGCCCACCGCTTCGTCGATGCGCGCGAGGTCGTGGAGAATGAGCGGGCACACCGTCGTGCAGCTCCCGTAGAACATCGCGACCAGCGTCGGGTGTCCGCGGAAGTCGCGGAACGAGACCTCCTGGTCCTCGGGGTCGCGGAACACCGTCGGAAGATCGTGCAGCGTCGCGGTCGGATCCGCCCCCTCCAGCACCGGAAGCGGCTCGTGATCGTGCGCAGCATGATCCGCATGCGGATCGGCAGCGTGCTCCGCGTGCTCGTGCGGCTCCACGACGTGACCGGCGTGCTCGGTCGCTTCCGCGTGCTCGGCATGTTCCGTCGCTTCCGCGTGCTCGGCAGGCTCGGTCGCCTCCGCCGTCGGCGCAGGCTCGTCGCATCCCGCGAGCGCCAATGCGAGCGAGAGGACCCAGACGTTCGTTCGTGAGCTCATGACATCCTCCGATCGCGCCGACGCCACCGTGGCCTCAGCGCGCGCATCGAAAACCGAGGTTGGGCACCGTGTACTGCGCGCGCAGGCTCGACCGATACGCGTAGCGCATGAACGCCGCGTAATCGGCGACGTCCTGCGCCTGCACGCTCGCGCCTCCGCAAAAGCGCTCGTTACGTGCGTCGTCCCGCTGACGATCGTCGCCCGCGATCATCGCGGCGTTGAAGTCGAGGATCCACTCCCACACCAGGCCGTGCAGGTCGCGCACGCCGTGACGGTTCGCGGGTTGCAACCCGACGTCCGTCAGCTCTCCGCGCGGTCGCGAGTACCAACGCAGGATTCGTTGCACGAACACCGGGTCGCGGCTCGCGTCGCGCTGCGTCTCGTCCGCCTTCGCGACCATCTCCCACTCGTGCTCGGTCGGAAGCCGGCGTCCGATCGAGTCGCAGTACGCGCGGGCCGCGAACCACGAGACGTTCGTGACCGGCTGTCGAGGGCGCGCCTCGCCGAGCTCCGTCGGTGACGCCCAATGCGAGAGGTACCCCTGGTCGGCGAAGAGCCGCGCCACACGATCGCGTCGCCAGCGCTCGTCGCGCCGCACGAACGCGAGGAACTGTTCGTTCGTGACCGGCACCACCTCGAGCTGGAAGCTCTCCACCCGCACCGCCGGGCTCGCGTCGCGTCGCCCGTAGAACGGGAAGTGGACGTCGCCTTCGATGCGCACCAGCCGGGTCGGCCAATCCTGCGCCCCGCGCTCCTGCGCGAACGCGAGCGTGCCGAGGACGAGGGAAGCCACGATCGAGCCGACGATCGCGATCGAGAGCGAGCCCGCGCGCCGACGTGAATCCGACGTCCTCGCGCGGACCTCACGCGCACGCTGGTCGCGAGAGGCGGGCGAGCGCGATGACTCGGGGGCACGCCCCGCCGAAGCGGGACGTGCATGTCGAGATGGGGAGGTCACGGATGCGCTCCGGGATCGGGCCGCGGAAGGTCGCGACGCACCTGCGCGATGACTTCGTCCTCGATGGGCGCGCCGCGGTTGTTCAGGTTGCCGCGCACGTACGTGAGCACGTCCGCGATCTCGTGGTCGGTCAGGTTCGCGAAGCCCGGCATCACACCGTTGTACGGCGTGCCGTTGACCGTGATCGGCCCCGACAGACCCGCGAGCACCACCCGCGCGAGCTCCGCGTCGTCGCGCCGCAGGTAGTCGCTGCCGGCGAGCGGCGGGAACACCCCCGCGAGGCCTTCGCCGCCGCGCTGGTGACACGCCGCGCACACGCCGCGGTAGGTCGCCTCGCCGCGCGTCATGCGCACCGCGAGCGGCTCTTGTCCTTCGGGCGCTGCCTCGAGGGCCGCCACGACCTCGGGCGCTTGGTCGCCGAGGTAGACCTCGTCGATCTCCTGACCCGAGTACACGGTGAGCGCCTCTTCGCCCGACACCGTCAGCATGCCGAGCGCACCCTTGTTGAACGCGCGAAGCAGCGAGTGGTCCACGAGGATGTAGGTGCCGGGGACCTCGGTGTGGAAATCGACCACCGAGGCGCCGCCCGCCGGTACCAGCGTGGTCTGCACGTCGCGGGTCTGTCGCGATCCACCCTCGAGCCACACGCGGTCGAAGATCTCGCCGATCACGTGGAAGGAGCTGATGAGGTTCGGGCCGCCGTTGCCGAAGAAGATGCGGACGTTCTCACCCACGTTCGCGGTGAGCGCGCGCTCGCCGACCAGCGCACCGTCGCGGCCGTTGAAGATGACGTACGAGGGGTTCTCGTCGATCGCGCGCTGCATGTCGAAGGGCTGAAGGCCGGCCGCGCGGTAGTTGCCGGTCGTGTAGAAGTCGCCCTGCATCACGTAGTACTCCTTGTCGACCGCGGGCCAACCCTCCTCGGGCTCCACGACGATGAGGCCGTACATGCCGTTGGCGACGTGCATGCCGACCGGCGCGGTCGCGCAGTGGTAGACGTAGACACCGGCGTTGAGCGCCTGAAACGAGAACTGCGTTTGATGTCCGGGCGCGGTGAAGGTGCTCGTCGCACCACCGCCTGGGCCGGTCACCGCGTGCAAATCGATGTTGTGCGGCATCGTGTTGTCCGGGTGATTCATCAGGCGAAGCTCGACGTAGTCGCCGCGCCGCACACGAATCATCGGGCCCGGGACGGTGCCGCCGAAGGTCCAGAAGTTGAACTCCGCGCCGTCCGCGATCTCGCGGGTCTCTTCCTTGACCTCCAGCGCGACCGTGACCTTCACGGGGCTGGTGCGTCCGGTCGGAGGCGCCGCGAGGGGCGGGATGCCGAGCTGCGCCTCGATCACGGGCAGCGAGTCGGGATCCACGCGTTCGACCGGCGTGGGGAGCGCGTCGGGATCGACGGCGGGGGTCTCGGGAGCGGAGTCGGTCTCCGCGTTCGAAGGATCGGAGCAAGCTGCTGAAAGCACGAGCAGCATCAGTAGAGTCAGGTGTCGCATCGCAACCTCCTGCGACCACGGTGGGCTGCGGTTCGATGTCGCACCATGACGCGCGTCATGTCGGCTTCCCTGAGGGTCTGTCGCCAGACCCTCCCCCACGGGGCATGGTTCGAAGCGGAATCGTG
>ERZ761602.3845-NODE-3845-length-20428-cov-5.418004_pt1 | contig 20428 bp, 16 predicted proteins | sample MGYA00512165_ERZ761602 | MGnify/ENA primary metagenome ERZ761602 (study PRJEB28899, sample SAMN02445085) | bioreactor sludge metagenome | biome: EBPR sludge; isolation source: Thorneside wastewater treatment plant | place: Australia: Brisbane, Thorneside... | reverse complement strand
CTTCGGTCGCTGCGCGCCGTCCGGTAGGGCGGCTTGCGAAATCGGCTGAGCTTCTCTTCAGGCCGTGGGCTGCAGCGCAGCCAGCCGCTCTCTCGCGCGCGGCGGAAGATCCGCGAGCAGCGCGTCGACGAGCTGCCGATCGAGGTAGCGCTCTTCGCGACGCCCGTCGTCGTGCTCGAGCTTCAACGAGAGCTCGCGAGGTGTCGGGCTGCGACGCGCGATCTCGTCCACCGTCGGAGCGAAGCGCTCCACGAGGTGCGCGAGCAGCGCCCCCGGATCTTCGGTGAGCACGTCGACGCCGCCGAGCTCCGCCGCGCTCACCGTCACGCGCCGTCGATGCGCCTCCTGCCCCACGCGCTGCAGCACCGCGAAGAGCCCCGAGAGCTTCTCCACGTCGCTCGGCACCGCGGGGAACAAGCTCGCGCCGTCGCTCTGCGGCCGCTCGATGTGCGCGTAGATGCCGTCTTCTTCGACCTCGAGCTCGAGCGAGAGCGGCGCCTTCGTGCCGTCGAGCTTCTTCGCGATCTCCACCGTCGCGCGCCGCGCCTCGACGCGCGCCGAGAGCAGGTAATGATCGCCGACCCGCACCATCTCGCGCGTCATGTCGCGCCGGAAGAGCTTCTTCTTCATGCCGACCTGCAGCGAGTCGAGCTCGTCCGAGATCGACGCGAGCCGCCGCGGCTCCTGCCACGCGTCGAGCCCCTTGGGCGACACCGCGTAGACGATCGAGACGTCGGCCAGCCGATGCCGCAGCGAGACCGCGTAGCGCCCGTCCACCAGCTTCAGCTCGAGCGCTTCGAGCGACGCGCCGAGCTCCTCGTGCAGCAAGAACGTGCGCAGCTCCTCGCGTGCCCGCTCCGTCGCCGACGCCGCCGAGTCCGCGCTCGCCGCGTTCGCGCGCTTGAGCTCGGTCTTGAGCGCCTCCGCGCGCTCGTGCGCGTCGCGCCTCGCGTGCGCGAGGAGCTGCTCGCCCATCGCGCGCGCCTCGGGGTGCTCGGCCGTCAGCGCGATCGTCTCGATCGCGGCCTCCGCCTCGCTCGTGAAACGCACGAGGTGCGTGAGCGCCTCCTTCGCGTCGGCGACTCGCGCGCGCATCGCGGCCGACTCCATCTCCGCCACGTGGAGCGCACGCGCCGCCTCGCTGCCATGCCGCAGCAGAAGCCGCAGCACGTGCAGGAAGTCGTAGCGCCACGGGAAGGGCTCGGAGTCGCCGTAGAGAAAGCGCACCGCGCGCAACGGTAGCACCCCGGCGCGCGCGCTCGGCGCGCGGCATCGGAGGCCCGTGTCTGCGTCTCCGTCCACGCCACCACGCGCGCTCGGGCACACGCACGAATCGTCAGGGTCGAGCTCGTGCGCGCCCACTCGGATCGGGGCAGCGATCGGCACGGACCCGTCGCAGCGGCCTTGACCGCACGCCATTCTGCTTCTACGAAGCTTTCAAAGATTTCTGAAACCTCCGGACGTTCGCATGAGCCGCTCCCCGTCCACCTCCGGTTCCACCGACCTCGCGCCCGCGTTCGACGCCGAGCGCGAGGTCGTGGAGGTCGTGGGACGGCTGATGGAGTTCTGGGGCTTCCGGCGGCACCTCGGGCGAACCTGGGCCGTCCTCTACCTGTCGCCGGAGCCGCTCACCGCGAACGACCTCGCGGACCGGCTGCAGCTCAGCGCGAGCGCGATCAGCCTCACGGTCGGCGAGCTCCTGCAATGGGGCGCGGTGAAGAAGACGCGTGTGCCGGGCGATCGGCGCGACTTCTTCGTGGCGGAGACGAGCATCTGGAAGCTCGTCACGCGCGTGCTGAGCCAACGGGAGCTCGCGCTCGTGCGCGACACCGCAGAGACGCTGGTGCGCGCGGCGGCGGCGCTGGACGCCGGACGTCGCGCCGGTCAGATCGACGCGGCCCGCGCGCGCTTCGTGCGCAAGCGGATCGACAAGCTTCGGCTGCTCTCCTCGGTGGGAGAGCGGCTCCTCGGTGCCTTCGTGTCGGGCCGGACGTTGGACGTCGGCGCGGTGCGCGAGGTGGCCGATCGAGACGGCATCGACGTGAGCGTCGATGGCGACGAGGGCGCCGACGCGTGAGACGCGAGCGACGCGAGACGAACGTGCGGGCTGCTAGTGCACCCGGAGTGAGAGCAATCGAGCGCGGCGGACGAGCGGCTCGCAAAGCCGGCCGAGCTTCCATCAGGAGCGGACCATGTCGCTGATCGGTGCAGCGCGAGCCGAGGGCTCGCCGGACGTGCTCGCCACGCTCACGCGGGTGGCGGATGCGCAAGGGCAAGGGAGCCTCGCGCGACGCCTCGCGGAGCTCGGAGAGCTGGTGCGCTGGGACATGCGCGCGGTGGAGGACGCGCTCGACGAGCTGCCGCCCGCCGCCGACGTGGTGCGCAAGAGCGCGCATCACCTGATCGCGCGCGGTGGCAAGCGGCTGCGCCCGATGTGCGTGGCGGTGGCCGCGCGCTGCGGCACCGGCTTCGACGCGCGTGGACGCGATCTCGCGGTCGCGGTCGAGCTCGTGCATTGCGCGACGCTGCTGCACGACGACGTGGTCGACCTCGGCGATCAACGACGCGGCGCGCCAGCTGCGCGATTGCTCTTCGGCAACGCCGCCTCGATCTTCGCGGGCGACTGGCTGCTCGTGCACGCGCTCAAGCGGGTCCGCGCGGTGCGCGTCGACGGCACGCTCGATCGGCTGCTCGACATCATCGACGAGATGATCCTCGCCGAAGCGATCCAGCTCGAGCACCGCGGGCGCGTCGACACCAGCGAAGAGGCGTACTTCCGCGTGGTCGAAGGCAAGACCGCGGCGCTCTTCCGTTGGGCGACCTTCGCGGGCGCGCGCGCGGGCGGGCTCGACGATCGCGCGAGCCACGCGCTCGAGACCTACGGCCTCCACCTCGGCAACGCCTTCCAGCTCGTCGACGACTGGCTCGACTACGCTGGCGACGCGGCCAAGACCGGCAAGACGCTGTTCGCGGACCTTCGCGAAGGCAAGATGACCTACCCCGTGCTCTACGCGCGCGAGCGCGACCCGCGCGTGCGGCCGCTTCTGGAAGAGATCGTGGCTTCGCCCGAGGTGCCGGCGGCGCTCGGGCAGTCGTTGCTCGGCGCGCTCGAGAAGGCCGGCGCGCTCGAAGCGACGCGTCGCCTCGCGGGCGAGCATGTCGCCAAGGCGCTCGACGCGATCGCGGAGCTGCCCGAAGGGCGCGGCAAAGACGCGCTGCACACGGTGGCGCTCGCCACCATCGAGCGGGAGCGTTGACGTGGACGTCCTCGAACGAAGCAAACGCGCGCCCAGCGCGACGACGAGCAGCGAGCGCGGCGAACGCGAACGCAGCGAGCCGGCCACCGACGTGACGGAACGACCGACCGTGTCGAGCCGCATCGCGGGCTTCCACCGCGAGCCGCTCGAAGCGCGCCGCGAGCGCATCGTCGGGCTCGGCGTGCTCTCCGACGACGCCGCACGTCACCTCGCGAGCGGCGGCGCGCTGCCCGAGTCGATCGCGGACGCGATGACGGAGAATGTGATCGCGATCCACGGGCTGCCGCTGAGCGTGGCGCTCAACTTCCGCGTCGACGGACGCGACGTGATCGTGCCGATGGCGGTCGAAGAGCCGAGCGTGGTCGCGGCGGCCTCGAACGCCGCGCGCATGGTCCGGCTCTCGGGCGGCTTCTTCGGCGAAGCGACCGAAGCGGTGATGACCGCGCAGGTACAGCTCGACGACGTGCCGGACGCCGACGAAGCGCCCGCGCGCATTGCGCCGCACCGCGACGCGCTCCTCGCGGCCGCGAACGCGAGCATCCCCGCGATGGTGCGTCGTGGCGGCGGCGCGCGCGATCTCGAGGTGCGCGTGATCGACGCCGACGAAGGCCTCGTCGTGCTGCACTTCCACGTCGCGGTCGGCGACGCGATGGGCGCCAACGTGGTCGACACGGTGGCCGAAGCGGTCGCGCCCGAGGTCGAACGAATCCTCGGCGGCCGCGTGGGCCTCCGCATCCTCACGAACCTCCCGCTGCGACGGATGATCCGCGTGCGCTGCGAGGTCGGCGCGGACGCGCTCGGAGGCGCCGAGCTCGCGGACGGCATCGCGCGCGCGAGCCGCTTCGCGAGCAAGGACCCGTTCCGCGCGGTCACGCACAACAAGGGCATCATGAACGGCATCGACGCGGCCGCGGTCGCGCTCGGCCAGGACTGGCGCGCGATCGAAGCGGGCGCGCACGCGTACGCCGCCCTTCGCGGGACATACGCGCCGCTCGCGACGTGGACGCGCACCGAGACGGGCCTCGTGGGCGAGCTCGAGATGCCGCTCGCGGTCGCGACCGCGGGAGGCTCGACGGGTGTGCATCCGGGAGTCCGCGCGGGGCTCGAGCTGCTCGGTCGTCCGAGCGCGGGCGAGCTCGCGGTGATCCTCGGCGCGGTCGGCCTCGCGTCGAACCTCGCCGCCCTGCGCGCGCTCGCGGGCGAAGGCATCCAGAAGGGCCACATGCGGTTGCACGCGCGCAAGCACGAGGCGGAGGCCGCGACGACCGCGACCGTGACGAGCGCGAACGCGACGAAGCGAGGTGAAGCATGACCCCCGACGTCCAGACTCCGCCTGCTCCCGAGACGCGCTCCGAGCGACTCGGCTCCGGCGCGATGTTCGACGCGATCGCCGAGCGCTACGACTTCCTCAACCGCGTGCTCTCGATGGGCATCGATCGCGGCTGGCGACGCAAGACGGTGGAGGCGCTGATCGACTCCAGCGGCACCGCTCCGCGTCGCGTGCTCGACCTCGCGACCGGCACCGCGGATCTCGCGCTCGCGGTGAGCGCGCGTTTCCCCCAGGCCGAGGTGCTCGGCAGCGATCCCTCCGCGAACATGCTCGCGATCGGACGCACGAAGGTCGACGCGAAGGGCGCGAAGGTCACCCTCGAGGTCGGCGACGCGCAGAAGCTGCCCTACGCGGACGCGAGCTTCGACGCCTGCTGCATGAGCTTCGGCATCCGCAACGTGCCCGACCGCGACGCCGCGCTGCGCGAGATGGCACGCGTCGTGCGCCCCGGCGGCCGTGTCGCGATCCTCGAGCTCTCGGAGCCACGCGAAGGCATGCTCGCGTTCTTCGCGCGCCTCTGGATCCGCCAGGCGGTGCCGCGCATCGGCGCGTTCCTCAGCGGCAGCCGCGAGTACCGCTACCTGCAGGAGTCGATCGCGGCGTTCCCGCCGCCGGACGAGTTCGCCGCGCAGATGGAGCGCGCGGGCCTGCGCACGGTGGCGACGCGCCCGCTGACCTTCGGCGTGTGCTGTCTCTACGTCGCGGAGGTCCCACGATGACCGCCCCGGCGATGCGCACCGCGACGCGGCCCGATCCGATCGAGCCGCCGATCGAGCCGCGTGGTCTCGAGCGTGCGCAGCAGTTCGCCCTCCACGCGCTCCGCTCGGGGGCCGGCGTGATCACCGTCTCGGCGCCGCGCGCACGCGACGTCTCGGTGCTCTGGGACGAAACGAGCGACGCGCTGGTCTGGCATCCCGCGGGCGGTCAACCGATCTCCGGTCTCGGGACCGCGCGTGCGAGCCGCACCGACGCCGACGAGCTCGGCCTCGACACTCGCGACGCGATCGAGAGCGGCGTCGTCGCGCCACCCGCGTGTGCGTTCGGTGGTCTCGTCTTCACGCCGGACACCGCGACCGCGGAGCCGTGGGAGGCGTTCGGTCGCGCGCTCTTCGTGGTTCCACGCTGGAGCTACGGCTTCTCCCCGAGCGGCGCGTGGCTCCGCTACGTCGTCACCGAGCACACGAACGAGGACGAGCTGCTCGCGGGCCTGCGTACCCTCTGGGCGCGCCTCTCGACCGACGATGCGCCGCGCCCTGCGCCGGCCGTGATCGAGCGCCACGACGCGAGCGACGACGCGTGGGAGACCCACGTCCGCGACATCACCGACGCCATCGCGCGCGGCGAAGCGGTGAAGGTCGTGGCGGCCCTCAGCGCGCGCTTCCGGCTCGCGTCCACGGCCTCCCCCGTCGCGGTGCTGCAATCGCTCGCGCGTCGTTTCCCCGGCTGCACGCGCTTCGCGCTCCGGATCGACGGAACCACCTTCCTCGGCGCGACACCGGAGCGCCTCGTGGAGAAACACGGCACGCAGCTCCGCACCGAAGCGCTCGCGGGATCCGCGGCGGTCGGCGAGGGCGCCTCGCTGCGGGCGAGCGCCAAGGATCGGCACGAGCACGACGTGGTGGTGCAGGCGATCACCGACGCGCTCGCGCCCTTCACCACGCGCGTGACGGTCGGCGCGCCCGTGCTGCGCGAGCTGCCCAACGTCGTACACCTCTCGACGCCGATCGACGCGGCGCTCGCGCGACCGACCCACGTGCTCGACCTCGTGCGCGCGCTGCATCCGACGCCCGCCGTCGGCGGGGTGCCACGCGACGCCGCGCGACGTTGGATCACGGAGCGCGAGCCGGTCCTCTTCGGGACCGACGCGCCGGGCGCGCGCGGCTGGTACGCGGCGCCCTTCGGGACCTTCGACGCAGCGGGCGACGGCCGCTTCGTGGTCGCGCTCCGGAGCGGCGTGCTGCGCGACGATCGCGCGTGGGCCTTCGCGGGCTGCGGCATCGTGGCGGGCTCCGATCCCCGCACAGAGCACGCCGAGGCCCGCATGAAGCTCGACGCGTTCCTCTCCGCGCTCGAAGGGCGCGCGTGATCGGAGGCGCGTCATGCCGAACGACGGCGCGCACGACGGAGGTCAGACGCGGTGGATGCGCCACCTCGTCGACGGGCTCGTGGGCGGCGGCGTCACCGACGTCGTCTTGAGCCCCGGCTCGCGCTCGACGCCGATCTTGCTCGCGCTGCTCCGCTCGTCGCTCACGATCCACGACGTGATCGACGAGCGCGCGGCGAGCTTCTACGCGCTCGGCCTCGCGCGCGAAGGCCGCTTGCCCGCGCTGGTCTGCACGAGCGGCAGCGCGCCCGGGCACTACCTCCCCGCGGTGATGGAGGCGAGCGCGGCGCGCATCCCGCTCGTGGTGGTGAGCGCGAACCGACCGCCCGAGCTGCACGACACCGGCGCGAGCCAGACGATCGATCAATCACGATTGTTCGGCGTTCACGTGCGAGCCTTCGTCGATCTCGGAGCCCCCCACGACTCCGAACGCGCGATGCGGGCCGCGCAGCGACGGACACAACGCGCGGTCCTGAGCGCGACGAGCCCCGAGCCAGGTCCGGTGCACGTCGACGTGGGCGCGCGCAAACCGCTCGAAGAGCACGAGGACGCACGGCCGATCGCGAGCGCGCCCACGATCTTCACGCCGCGAACGACGGTGAACGACGACGCAGTCGACGCGATCACGGAGCGCATGGGTACCGCGGAGCGTGTGCTCCTCGTCGCGGGTCCCGGAGGGCTCGCACAACGCGCGTGGCGCGAGCCGGTCGCGCGCCTTGTCCACGCGTCGAACGCGACGCTCGCGGCGGACGCGGGAAGCCAGCTCCGCTTCACCGGGCTCGGGCTCGCGCTCGACGGCGCGGAGGCGTACGCCCGCACGGGCGCAGGACGCGCGCTCCTGTCCACCGATCTCGTGGTGCAGCTCGGCGACTTCCCGATCGGTCCCGGCCTCGCGCGCCTCGTCGAAGGGCGTCCGAGGATCGTGATCGCGGAGGGCGGTCACCCCGATCCGGAGGGCGACGCGGAGCTCCTCGCGTTCGGGGACGTCGGCGCGACGCTCGATCGCCTCGCGGATCGTGCGACGCCGAAGCGCACGATCGAGGTGTCGAGCGCGGCGCTCGCGATCGCCCGTGCGCACGCGCTCGAAGGCGCGCTCAGCCAACCGTCGGCGATTCACGCGGCGTTCGGCGCGCTCGCGTCGCTCGCGTCGCACGGTGCGTCTCACACCTCCTCCGACGTGACGTCGAGCGGTTCATCTCTCGCCGCCCACGACACGTTCCTCGGCGCGCGCGTCGTGCTCGGCAACAGCCTGCCGATCCGCGCGGTCGATCTCTACGTCGACGTCGACGTCGATCTCGGCGTGGTCGTGCAGCGTGGCGTCAGCGGCATCGACGGCAACCTCGCGGGCAGCGTCGGCGTCGCGCGCGCGAGCGGCCGACCGACCCTCGCGATCGTCGGCGACGTGACCTTCCTCCACGACCTCGGATCGCTCCTGCTCGCGCGCGACCTCGAGGTGCCGCTGGTAGTGCTCGTGCTCAACGACGACGGGGGACGCATCTTCGAACAGCTCCCCGTGCACCGCTCGCTCGCGGCCACGAAGTTCGAGCGGCACTTCGCGATGTCGCACGGGATGCGTTTCGATCACGCGGCCGCCCTCTACGGGCTCGCCTACGAGCGCGCGACGAGCGCGGCAGAAGTGCGCGCCGCGGTGTCGCGGGGCCTCTCGCGCATGGGCGCCACGATCGTCGAGGTCCCGCTGCCGCCCGAGAGCGCGCGAGAGACCAACGCGCGGTTCTTCTCCGCGCTCGAGCGGAGCCTCGCGTGAGCTTCGTTTTCCTCCACGGCTTCGCCGGAACGCCGCGGACCTTCGATCCCTGGCGCGCGCGTCTCGGCGGGATCGCGCCCACGATCCTCGGGCACGGCGCGGCGTCGAGCGCGACGACGTTCGACGACGAGGTCGATCGACTCGCCACGCTCGCGCCCACGCGCGCCACCTGGGTCGGCTACTCGATGGGTGGGCGCCTCGCGCTCGGCGTCGCGGCGCGCCATCCCGAACGCGTCGCGCGTCTCGTGTTGATCGCCGCGCATCCCGGGATCGAAGACCCGAACGAACGTGAACGTCGCCGAGCGGAGGACGACGCGCGCGCACGCACGTTGGAGACCGAAGGCCTCGACGCCTTCTTCCGCGTGTGGGACGCCCTGCCGATGTTCGCGCGCCGCACGCCGCCGCTCCGCGAAACGCTCGACGCCCACGAGCTCGCGCGCGCGATGCGTGTGCTCTCGACCGGCACGATGACGCCGCGCTGGGAAACCCTCGCGCGCCACGACCTCACGTACGTGGTCGGAGAACACGACACCGCCTACCGCGCGCTCGCCGCGCACGTGTTGGCTCGCGCGCCGCACGCGCGGATCGCGATCGTGCCGGGCGCCGATCACGACGTCCTCGGCTGCGGCGACGAAGCGCGCCACGTCGTGGAGTCGCTCTTGAACGACGTCGCCCTCGGCCGCGCGATCGGATGTCGCTGATTTCGGAGCTCCCATGACCGCCGTCGCTCCCACCGCTGCCCCCCGCTCTCCGAACGTCGCTCCCGGCTCGCTCCGCGCGTGGATCCTCGCCGCGCGCCCGCAGACCCTCAGCGCCGCGTTCGTACCGGTCGCGGTCGGCACCGCGGTCGCGCACGTCGCCGGCGGCGTCGCGTGGCTGCCCGCGCTCGCCGCGTTGCTGGGAGCGTTCCTGCTGCAGATCGGCACCAACTTCGCCAACGACGTCTTCGATCACGAGAAGGGCGCCGACACCGAAGCGCGCCTCGGGCCGACCCGCGCGGCCGCCTCGGGCTTGCTCACCCCGCGCGCGCTCTACGTCGGCATGATCGTGTCCTTCGGTCTCGCGCTCGCGGTCGGCGTGTACCTCATCGCCGTCGCCGGCTGGCCGATCCTCGCGATCGGGATCGCGTCGATCCTCAGCGGCATCGCCTACACCGGTGGCCCCTACCCGCTCGGCTACCACGGCCTCGGCGACGTCTTCGTGATGATCTTCTTCGGCTTCGTCGCGGTCTGCGGCACCGCCTACGTGCAGCTCGACGCCGTGCCGCGCGACGCGTGGATCGCGTCGGTGCCGGTGGGCGCCCTCGCGACCGCGATCCTCGTCGTCAACAACGTGCGCGATCGCGTCACCGACGTGCACGCGGGCAAACGCACGCTCGCGGTGCGCTTCGGTCGCCGCGCGGGGGAAGCCGAGTACCTGCTCCTGCTCGTCGCGTCCTACGCCGCGCCGATCGCGCTCGCGGTGCTGCATCGCTCGCCCTGGCCGCTGCTCCCGCTCCTCTCGCTGCCGATCGGGATCCGACTCTTCCGCGATCTTCGCCGCCTCGAAGGTGCGCCGCTCAACGCCACCCTCGCGGGGACCGCGAAGCTCCTCTTGCTGCACGGCGTGCTGCTCGCGGGCGGCCTCGTCGGAGCCGCGGCGTGACGCCCGACGGATACGAGGGGTTGGTCGCGGAGCGTCGCGTCACCTTCGCCCGCGCCGCCTCGAACGCACGCACGCGTTGGACCGAACGCTCGACCTTGCTCGTCGCGTTTCGTGGCCCCGAGGGCGCGGTCGGACGCAGCGAGGCCTCTCCGCTGCCGGGCTTCGGCGACGACAGCGTCGAGCGCGCGCGCGCGGTCCTCGGCGCGGTCGATTGGGCGCGCCTCGGCGCGGAGACCGACGCCGCGGGCGATCTCGACGAGCTCCTGGCCTGCGTGGACGCGTACGTCGGCCCCTCCGCGTCCGCGCGCTTCGCGGTCGAGATGGCGCTCCTCGATCGTCGTGGCGTGCTCGACGAACGCCCGACCAGCGCGCTCCTCGCGGAGGCGATCGGCCGCGAGGTCGCGCCGCGCGTCGAGCTCGCCGCGTGGCCACAGGGCGACGACGCGCTCACGCTCGTCGACGAAGCGAACACCGCGGTCGCGCGCGGGCACCGCACGCTGAAGCTCAAGCTCGGTCGCGACGTGGACGTCGAGCTCGCGGTCACGCGCACGCTGCGTCGCGAGCACCCGAGTGTGGCGCTGCGCTTCGACGGCAACGGCGCGATCCCATCGCGCGAGCTCCCGCGCGTGCTCGATCAGCTCGCCGCGGTGGGCGCGGAGATGGTCGAGGAGCCTCGGCCGCTCCCCGAGCTCCTCAAGGGACTCGACGCGTCGGTGCGGATCGCGCTCGACGAGAGCCTCGGCGTGCTGCCGCTCGAGGTGCTGGAGAGCGCGATCGATCGCGACCTCGTCGGGGCGCTCGTGATCAAACCGATGGCGCTCGGCCTCCGGGCGTCGCTCGCGCTCGCGCGCCTCGCCGCACGCCGCGAGCTCCCGTGCATCGTCTCTCACTTGCTCGACGGCCCCCGCGCACACGCGGCGTGCTCCGCGCTCGCGCTCGCGATCGGCGGTCCACTCGCGCACGGGCTCGGTCGACACCCGGGACTCGACGCGTGGGCGGCCGTCGGTGCGCCGCGCGAGGTCGGCGCGGAGCTACGTTTCGATCCCGCCCCGGGCCTCGGAGCGCTGCCGTGACGTCGTCTTCTTCGTCGTCCTCGAGGCTCGCGCTCGTCGGAGACGACCTCGCGCTTTCCTGGGAAGAACTCGACGCGAAGGTGATCCCGGCGCGGGAAGCGCTCGCGCGACTGCCACACGGCGCACGCGTGGCGCTGCGGCCTTCGGTCGACGTGCGGACCGTCGTGTGGATCGCCGCAGCGTGGGAGAGCCACGTGACCTTGGTGCTCCAGCACCCGCGTGTGCCGGAAGGCGAGCTGGCGCGACAGCGTGTGGTGGCGGGGGTCGTGGTGGAGCTGACGGAGCTCCCGGCGGCCACGTCCACGTCGCCGACCACGTCCACGTCCACGACCACGACCACGTCGCCGTCCACGACCACGTCCACGACCACGTCCACGTCCACGTCCACGTCCACGACGACTCCCGAGGCGCCCTTCGCGATCGTCTTCACCAGCGGGACCTCCGGGACGCCCAAGGGCGCCGTGCTCTCGCGGCGCGCGTTTCGTGTGGCATCCGAGGTCAGCGCACGGAACCTCGGCTGGCTCGACGACGATCGTTGGCTCCTCTCGCTTCCTCCCGCGCACGTCGGTGGGCTCTCGGTGATCCTTCGCTCGCTCCTCGCGCGACGGACCGTCGCGCTCGCTCCGAGCCTCGACGCGGCCACGTTGCCGGCGTTCGTCGAACGTCACCGTGTCACGATCCTCTCGCTCGTACCGACGGTGTTGCACCGACTGCTCGCGCACGGTTGGCGTCCGCCGCCTCCGGTGCGCGCGGTGTTGCTCGGGGGCGCCGCCGCGAGCCCCCGCTTGCTGCGACGCGCGCGCGAGCACGGAGTGCCGGTGCTCACGACGTACGGGATGACGGAGACCTGTGCGCAGGTGGCGACGCGCTCGGTGGGCGACGATCGCGACGCGCCGGACGTCGGTGAATTCCTCGGCGGCGTCGAAGCGCGGGTGCGCGACGGCGTGCTCGAGCTGCGCGGCCCCCAGCTCTTCGACGGCTACCTCTCGGGGCGCGTCGATGCGCGCGAGGCGAGCGCCGAGGTGGACGCCCTCGAGACGAGCGCCGTCGTGGCGAGCGACGTCGTCGCGGGTGACGTCGAGGCGAGCCCCGTCGTACCGGGCGCCGTCGCAACCCCCATCGTGGCGAGTGCCGTCGAGGCCGCTCGCGACGGCGTCGTCGACACCATGCCCCTCGAACGGCCCTTCGACGCCGAAGGCTGGTTTCGCACCGGTGACCTCGCGACGATCGACGACGTCGGCCGGCTCACGCTCCTCGGTCGACGCGGCGACCTCGTGGTGCGCGGCGGAGAGAACGTCTACCCCGCGCGCGTCGAGTCGGTGCTGATCGACGACCCCCGCATCGACGCCGCGCTGGTGCTCGGCCTGCCCGACGACGAGTGGGGAGAGCGCGTGGCGGTCGCGCTCGTCGCGCGCGATCCAGACGCTGCGCTCGACGCACTTCGAGGAGCCGCGCTCGCTCCCTTCGAACGTCCGTCCCGCGTGGCCTTCTTCGATGCGCTGCCGACGAACGCGACGGGCAAGCTCGATCGCGCCGCGGTGCGCGCCCGCGCCCGCTGGCAGCCGCTCGACCCGTGACGAAGCCGAAGCGGGAACGGCCCGCCCCACGACGTCCGCTCGGCGCACACTCCGGGCGGTTCCTGCCCATCGACCGACAGACACATCTACGGTAAGAGACCGCGATGTCCGACGAAGTCTTCGACGCTTCGAGCCCCGCCGAGCTCGCCTTCTCCCACGCCGACATCGCGGGAGACACCCGCACGTGTGGCTCCTGTCAATCGTCGATCGGCGCGCGTTACTTCGACGTCGGAGGCATCCACACCTGCGAGCCGTGTGGGATCGCGCTGCGCGACGGACCGGGCACCGGGGCTGCGCGTGCGATGCGAGCGATCTTCTTCGGCGGGCTCGCCGCGACGCTGAGCGGCCTGCTCTGGTACGGGATTCGTGCCTCCACCGGCTACGAGCTCGGCCTCATCGCGATCGGCGTCGGTTTCGCGGTCGGCTTCGGTGTTCGGTTCGGTGCCTACCAGCGAGGCGGTTGGTTCTATCAAGCGCTCGCGATCGGGCTCACCTACTCCGCCATCGCGCTCACCTACGTTCCCGAGGTGATGGACGTGATGATGGCCGACGATCCAGGCGCACCGGCCATCGTGGTCGGGTTGATCGCGACCGTGCTCTCGTTCGCGGTCCCCGTGCTCCAAGTCTTCGATGGCGGCGTGATGGGTTTCATCATCCTGCTCATCGCGCTCTACGAAGCGTGGAAGATCAACAAGAAGCCGGAGATCGAGATCCAAGGTCCCTTCGCGACCCCCGCCGCCGTGCCCTTCGCGGCGCCCGCGCTACAGCCCGAGCTCGCGCCTGCATCCCCCTTCTCCACCCCTTGACCGACCCACTTCACCACTGCCCCGACTGCGCCGCACCCTGGGGCCCGACCACCCTCGCCTGCCCCGGCTGTCGACGTCTCGTCCACGCCGCACGCCTCGAGACCCTCGCACGCGAAGCCAAAGCGCTCGAAGCGACCGATCGCCGCGCGGCCGCCATCCGTTGGGCGGAAGCGATCCCGCTCCTCCCGGCGGCGGCACGCCAGCGCGCGGTGATCGCGGCCCGCATCGACGAGCTGCGCGCGGACACCCTCGACGGTGCTCCCCCGAACTCCGCGCAGGAGACGCCGAAACGACCCGCGCCCCAATGGCTCGCGGCGCTCGGCGCCGTCGGCTTGGTCCTCTGGAAGCTGAAGTTCGTCCTCGTGTTCCTGCTCTCGAAGGGCAAGCTGCTCTTGCTCGGTCTCACCAAGTGGAAGACCGCGCTCTCGATGCTCGTCTTCCTCGCCGCGTATTGGGCCGCGTTCGGCTGGAAGTTCGCGCTCGGCTTCGTGCTCAGCATCTACGTGCACGAGATGGGTCACGTCGCGGAGCTGCGGCGCCGCGGGTATCCCGCTTCCGCGCCGATGTTCATCCCCGGCCTCGGCGCCTACGTGCGCTTGCACCGCGCGCCGAAGGACGACGTCGAGGACGCGCGCATCGGGCTCGCGGGCCCGTGGTGGGGTCTCGGCGCAGCGCTCGTCTGCCTCGTGGTCTACCTCGCCACCGACGGTCCGCTCTTCGCCGCGCTCGCCCGCTCGGGCGCGTGGATCAACCTCTTCAACCTGATCCCGATCTGGCAGCTCGACGGTGGCCGCGCGTTCCGCGCCCTGACCCGCCGCGACCGCGCGATCGCGACCGGCGCCGCGCTCGCGCTCTGGTTCTTCACCGGCGAGACGATGCTCCTGCTCGTCGCGCTCGGCGGCACGTTCCGCTGCTTCGTCGGCCCCTTCGGCGCAGGAGACCGACAGGGTCTCGCCGTGTACCTCGTGCTCCTCGCGACGCTCGGCGCGCTCGTGATGCTCCCCGTGCCGGGCATCGCGATCGACTGACACTCTCACGGGCACTCACGCGGCGGCCCGACCGTCCGCGGCTCGCGTAGAACGCGCGCACGGCTCGCGTGCACCACGCGAACCGTGCACGTCGCCGCTCAGATCCCCGCGAGCTTCATCGTCAGCGCGCGCTTGCGCGCCTCCGCGCCGGCGTCGTCCGCGTCGTGCCGTTCGTCGGGCTCGATCAGGAAGATGGGCTGCCCCTTCTTCACGATCTTCCCGTCCGCGTCCTTCATCAGGTTCTTCGTCACCGTCCCGGAGAACGGCGCAAGCACCTTGTTGAACATCTTCATGACCTCGATCACGAAGAGCGGCTGACCGACGGCGAAGTGATCGCCCTCGTCGACGAGCACCGGCAGGTGCGGCGCCTCGCGCGCGAAGAAGTGGCCACCCATCGGCGTGACGATCTCGTTCGAGCTCGCCTTCGGCGGCGGCGCGAGGGCCTTCACCAGCTCCGCGTTGGTCTTCGCGTCGCGGAAGCGCTCGGGCACCACGACGTCGAGGGTGTCGGTCGCGCGCAGCTCGAAGAAGCCCGCTTCGATTCCGATGCGCGGCAGCATCAGGAGCAGCTCCGCCCCGAGCGAGAAGCCCCGGTGCGAGGCACGACACGCGGCCCAGAGCGCGTCGTCGAAGCCACGCGGCGTCGTGTCGGAGGCGAGCGCAGCCGAGAGCGACGTCCAGTCCCTCGTGCCGAGCCGCTCCGCCGCCGCCGCGTAGAACGCGAGCGCGTCCTCCAGGATCACGTGGTCGTGCTCCCAGATCTTCTCGGACGCCGGCTTCTCGACCCCACCGTTCTCGAGGTTCAGGAAGCGGTAGAGCGCCTTCAGCACCACCACCGGGTTCTCCACGAACGCGACTGCGTCGCCCTCGCGCCTCCAGAAGGTTCCGTCGTAGCGGCCGAGGAAGCCCGCCAGCACGTGGGGGCTCGCGAGCAGCTTCTCGATCGGCCGCACCAGCAGCGTGATCTTCTTGCGGAGCACCGGCTGCGCGTCGCGCTCGACCTTCGCGAGCAGCGCGTCGAACGCGGTCTGCACGTCGACGTCCGTCACCACCTTCGCGAGCGAGCCCACCGCCGCGAGATACGACGCCATGAAGCGCGTCGAGGGCTTGAGCATCGCGTCTTGGCCGAGGATCCACTGCAGGAGCCCGTAGTGGACGGGCATGTTCGTCTGCAGGTCGTCGCCGCGCAGCTCGGTGCGGCGCAGGATCTCGGCCAGCCGCTCGAGGTTGTCGCGCCGCGAGTCGCCGTGCGTGACCACGAGCGCGACGTTCGAGTCGTAGGCGCCCGCGAGGTTGTAGAAGACGAACGCGCCCGTGTCGGGGTTGCGCACGCCGATGCCCTGGTCGTCGCGGATCTCGCCTTCGAGCGGCGACGACCACGAGCGGATCATGCCACCCGCGTGCGGCTGCAGCGCGGCGTTGGTCGCGTTGATGCGCACCTCGCCGCCCGCGACGTTGCGCACCTCGCGCGTCGGCTTCGGCACGCGCGGCCCGTGCTGCGCGAGCAGGAGCATCGCCTCGATGAGGCTCTCCACGTAGAAGACGTCGCTCGGATCGGACGGGTTCTCGAAGCGCAGACGGTACGCGAGCTCGGTCACGCGGTGCTCCACCTGGATCCGCGTGTTCATCTCCATGAAGAAGTGTTTCTCGCCCTCGACGATCGCTTCCCAGGTCGAGACGCTGTTCAGCTTCACCGCTTGGCCGAAGGCGGCCGACTCCGCCTCCATTCGCGCGAGCGTGCGGCGATCGGCCTCCAGCACCGCGCGCTTCTTCGCATCCTTCGCGCCTTCGATCTCGACCGCGAGCAGCTCGTCGGTGAGCGAGAGCTCGAGCAGCTTCTGCTCGTGCATCTGCACCGAGCAGTCACGACCGCCGAGCGAGACGCACCACTCGCCGTTGCCGATGAGCTGGATCTCGTTGTGGCGGGTGGTCTCGATGTTGAGCTCGATGAGGAAGTTCCGGTTGCTGCCCGGCGCGATCACCTTGGACTCCGCGAGGATGTCCATGATCGCCGCCGGGACCTCCGCCTCGCTCGACACCACGCGCTGGCCCTTGCCGCCACCGCCGCCGATGTACTTGAAACGGATCCGGCTGCCCGGGTGCTCCTTCCAGATGCCGGCCGCCTGCGCGCGCGCGGTCGCCTGGAGCTCCTCGATCGTCACGAGCTCGAGCGCGCGCTCGTAGCCGAGCTGGAGCAGCGCCTCGGCGTTCTCCTCGACCGGCTTGGTGTCGTCGTAGGCGAACGCGAGCGACTTCTTGCCTGAGTCGGCGGGGTCAGCCGCCGACATCTCCTTCGCGAGCTTCTCGAGCCCCGCGCGATCCTTCACCCGTGCGAGCAGCGCGAGAGCGGAGGGATTGTCGACGCCCGGCGTGACCGAGTTGCCGAGCCGACGCGCGAGCTTCTTGGCTTCGTCCTTCGCGCCCGCGCCGCGCGCCACGTACGACGAGGGGCCGACGAAGATCAGGCCCGCTTCTTCGATGGCCTCGATGAACTCCGCGTCCTCTGCCATGAAGCCGTAGCCGGCGAACACGTGGGTGTAGCCGTGGTCCTTCGCGATCGCGACGATCTCGCGGATGCGCCGCGCCTTCTCTTCCTGGCCGGAGCCCATGTAGTCGGGCACGCGGTGGATGTTCTCCGGAAACCGGAAACCACGAATCTCCGGCGCGAGACAGCGCGGATAGACGATCGAGTCCTTCTCGGAGAGCAGCATGCCGTACTCGGCGATGCCGACCTCGTCGAAGACGTCGATGGCCTCCTTTCGGACGGGGCCGCGGCAGACGATCAAACACTTGATCGACGCGAGCGAGAAGCTCCGAGCCCACTCGGAGGTCGCTTCGTGGAAACGCACGCGCACACGGTCACGATCCAACATCACTCGAACTCCCGCTGCGGGCCGCTCATCGGGCCGGGGACGTACTTGCGGACCAAGAAATCGAGGTTTCGCGCGAGCTCGCGGCGCGAGGTGCCGGGCATCACGACGCTCGACACCGAGCCGAGCGCGAGCGCTTCCTTCGGATTCAGGAGCTCGTCCTCGTAGCGCTTGGAGAGCTGCGCGAGCTTGGCTTCACGCTCGGCCGCCGCTTCGGCCGCCGGCACGCCGCGCGCGATCGCGTCCTTGTAGCCCTTCGCGATGGCGGCGATCTCGTCTTTGTAGACGAACTCGCGCCCCGCCGGTCCCATGACCGCGATGCGCGCGGTGGGCAGGGTGAGAACCACACTCGCGCCCGTGAAATACGAGTTGTAGCTCGCATACGCGCCGCCGAAGGCGTTGCGGATGATGAGGGTGATGCGCGGCACCCGAAGATCGATGATCGAGTCCAGGAGCCGGCGACCTTCGAGGACGATGCCGCCGGACTCCTGATCGCGACCGGGCAAGAATCCCGTGGTGTCTTCGAGGAAGATCATCGGGATGTTGTAGAGGTTGCAGAAGCGGACGAAGCGCGTGCCCTTGCGCGCGGCCGCGATGTCGATCTGCCCCGACGCGACGGCGGAGTTGTTCGCCACGAAGCCGACCACGTGCCCGCCGATGCGCGCGAACGCGGTCACGAGGTTGCGCGCGCGCTGCGGCTGCAGCTCGAAGAACTCGCCGTGATCGCAGATCTGCTGGAGGTAGAGCGTCACGTCGAAGGGCGAGTTCATGCCCGTCGGCGAGTTGAAGGTGCGCCGGAAGAGGATGTCCTCGTCGAGCGTGAAACGATCGATGGAGTCCGAGGTCGGCCAGAAGGGCGGGCTCACGGAGTTGTTGTCCGGCAGGTAGCTGAGCAGACGAAGGGCCGTGCGCAGCGAGCCGAGCTCGTCCGCCGTCACGAGATCCACGACGCCGCTCTGGCCGTGCACGCGCGGACCGCCGAGCTCGTCCGCCGTCACGTCCTCGCCGAGCACCGACTTCACGACGCCCGGACCGGTCAGACCGAAGAACGTGCCTTCGCTCTGGATGAGGAACGAGCCTTGGCGCGGGAGATACGAGCCACCGCCCGCGTTGAACCCGAACATGCACATGATGCTCGGGACCACGCCGCTGATCTTGCGGAGCGCGCAGAACGCCTCGCTGTATCCGTCGAGGCCGCCGACGCCCGCGGGGACGTACGCGCCCGCGGAGTCGTTCATGCCGATGAGCGGGATGCCCTTCTCGGCCGCCATCAAGATCAGGCGCGCGAGCTTCGCGCCGTTGGTGGCGTCCATCGAGCCGGCGCGGAGCGTGAAGTCGTGGCCGTACACCGCGACGTCGCGGCCCTTCACGTTGAGAATGCCGGTGACGAGCGACGCGCCGTCGAGGCCCGGTCCCCAGTTCTGATAGAGGATGTTCGGCTCGGACTCGGTGAGCACCTGAATGCGCTCCCAGACCGTCATGCGCGACTTCACGTGCTGCACGAGCACGCGGTCCGGACCGCCACCGCGCTTGGGCCGCTCTTGCAGCTCACGCCCGAGCGCGAGCGCTTGGTCGTAGGGGCCGTCGCCGGCGTGCATGGAGGGAGCGGGAGGAGCGAGCGGGTTCGACAGCGAGTAGGTGCTCATGAGACTCCTTCGGGCTTCGGACAGCGGCATCAGGCGCGGGCGTGCGTGACGCGCAGAGCGACGCGGCCTCGGCGGCTCGCGCATTCAACCACACTCGACGCACCGCGTCGTGCGTCATAGCCCGCGCCGTCGATTGCGCAAACGTTCGTATTTACTTCGTATTTACAAACGGAAATGCGAACGAGACGGTGTTTGTAACGCCCGATCGCGCCGTCGCGAGCCGCGGCGTGCAGGTCGGGCGCCACGTGCGGCGGTTGGGGCCCCGGAGGGGAACGCGTAGAGTCGGAACGTGCGACGCCTTTGGACATCCGTCGGCGCGACGCTGCTGCTCCTCGTGGGCTGCGCGCAGAGCCACGTCGTGGAGACACGGGATGGAGGGACTCCGGCCCTCCCCGATGCGGGCGTCGATGCGTTCGCGGACGTGGGTGCCCCTCCCGACGTCGGCGGTCCCTTCGTGTGTCGTGGCGAGCTCGGTCACGGCTCGTTCGCCGTGAACCTCGACGGGACGAGCATCGACCTGCCGTACGTGGTCGCGGGGATCGACTCGGGCTTCTGCAACACGCTCCACCTGCGCGCGGGGGACACGCCGACCTTCGATCGCTACGTGCTCGAGCTCGAGGTGAGCGCCGGCGGCGAGGAGCTGCCTTTCGAGCGCACGGGCTACGCGCGGTTCTGGGATCCGAGCCGCGACGCGTGGCCCGACGAGATTCGAGTGAACGTGCGGGTCGAGCGCGTGGACGGCGTGATCGGCGAGTGGAGGCCCGAGAGCGAGTGGCGCGCGCGAGCGACCGTCTCCGCGGCGGACGACCGGATGCTCGTCGAAGGAGTCGCCACCGACGCGCCGTACTGCCCCGACTTCCCACGCTGCCTGATCTGAGCTGCGCTCAGATGGGCGCACGCCGCGCCGCGAGCAGCGCGCGCTCCACCTCGTCCCACGGCTGCGGCTCGTCGTCGCGCGCGATCAGCTCCACGCGGCTCTCGCCTCGATACGCGATCGGGCGAACGCGCAGCCCGTCGCCGCTGCGGTTGAACGCGAGGTACGGGACGTCGCCCGAGGCGGGACCACTCGAGACGCGCAGCACGCCTTTCGCGCGCGCGGGCAGATCGCGTCGACGAAAGAGCGCCACGAGCGCGTCCTCGTCGAAGACCTCGTCGCGGTGAAAGACCCATCCACACGTCGCGTGCCCGAACCCCTCCGACGCGAGCCGCAGCGGAGCGCCGAGCACAGGCTCCGGCAGGGTCTCGGGAACGTGGTCGTGAGCGTGGTCGTGGTCGATCCGTGAGAAGAAACGCCGCGTCGAGGATCGACGCCTCGACGGGCGAATGCG
>ERZ761602.3844-NODE-3844-length-20429-cov-5.080642_pt1 | contig 20429 bp, 16 predicted proteins | sample MGYA00512165_ERZ761602 | MGnify/ENA primary metagenome ERZ761602 (study PRJEB28899, sample SAMN02445085) | bioreactor sludge metagenome | biome: EBPR sludge; isolation source: Thorneside wastewater treatment plant | place: Australia: Brisbane, Thorneside... | reverse complement strand
ACTATCCTCTTCGTCGGCAGCGTCAGATGTGTATAAGAGACAGGGGAAGTCATCATTGTGGATGAATTCACCGGACGACTCATGCCAGGTCGTCGTTACTCCGATGGACTGCATCAAGCGCTTGAAGCCAAAGAAGGTGTTCAGATTGCGAATGAAAATCAGACCCTTGCGAGCATTACCTTTCAAAATTATTTCCGGATGTACACCAAACTCGCTGGGATGACGGGGACTGCCGACACCGAAGCGGAAGAATTTCAGTCGATTTACAAACTTGAAGTAACGGTCATTCCCACGAATAAGCCGATGGTGCGTGCCGACGAACCGGACGTCGTTTTCAAGAATGAACGCGCAAAATTTAGAGCGATTGTTAAAGACATCAAAGCCTGCAATGAAAAAGGTCAGCCCGTGCTCGTCGGGACGGTGTCGATTGAAAAGTCGGAGCGTCTTTCGGAATTATTGAAACGCGAAGGTGTACCCCACGTCGTTCTCAATGCAAAACATCACGAAAAGGAAGCGCAGATTGTCGCGCATGCAGGTGAGAAGGGGCAAGTCACCATCGCCACCAACATGGCGGGTCGGGGAACGGACATTGTTTTGGGTCCGGGTGTGCGAGAAATTGGCGGTCTCTATATTCTTGGAACCGAACGTCATGAATCGCGTCGTATCGACAATCAGTTGCGCGGCCGTGCCGGTCGTCAGGGCGATCCTGGGAAATCAAAGTTTTACCTTTCATTGGAAGACGACTTGCTTCGCATTTTCGCAGGAGAGCGCTTACTCAAAGTCATGAATTTCCTCGGCATGGAAGAGGATGAGCCGATCGAGGCCAACATGATCTCTCGAGCGATTGAAGACGCGCAGACGCGAGTGGAAGGTCGAAATTTTGACATTCGAAAGCATCTTCTCAAGTACGACGATATCATGAACTATCAGCGTAAAATCATTTACGCCTGGAGAAGAAAGCTTCTCTTTAAGGAAGATATTCAAGCCGAGATTAAAGAACTAATTCATGAAGCTCTAGAGGCAGTGCTTTTGGAGACGGTTCCTGCGCGATCGAACCCTGAGAAGTGGGATAGGACGGCCCTTCAAGAGGGCTTGGTTCGAATCTTTAATGAAGATTTAAGTAGCGACAAGGATCCGCGTTCGGATCAAGAGCTGTTCACGGTGCTGGAGGAAGGCGCCCTCAATTTATACAAACGAAAAGAGGCGGAGCTTTCGAGCACGGTGATGCGTCGCTTGGAACGGATGCTTCTTTTGCATACGATCGATGATCGATGGAAAGAGCATCTTCTCGACATCGATCATTTGAGAGAGGGAATTAATCTTCGAAGCTATGCTCAAAAAGATCCTATTTTGGATTACCAACGTGAGAGCTTCCGCATCTTTGAAGGGATGTTTGCCTTTTCTAAACAAGAATTCTTGGCCAAGCTTTTTCGAATTCGGATGGCGAATGAGGCGCCCGAGCTCGACGATCCATTCCGCGATGCACAGGAAAACTCGCCGGAAGCAGAAGAACGTCGACGGGAAGAGCTCAAGCGGCAGATGGAAGAAGAGCAGCGTGAGCGGGCTGAGCGTGTACGTCGATTGAACCTTTTTTCTGCTCCCAAAGGTCCTGGTTCTCAAGAGAAGCCATCTACGGTTAAGCGGGAAGCGGACAAGGTGGGGCGTAATGATCCTTGCCCATGTGGTAGCGGTAAAAAATATAAGAAATGTCACGGTGCCAGCGCTGCCGGGATGGAGTAGACGCCACTTCGGGCACGCTTTCTAACGGAGATTGTGATGCCAATAATAAAGGTAGGTGGTGATTCCGCTCACAATTCCGCAGATGCTCCAAGCGGCAAGGGCAATCCAATAGATTTGCCGTCGTGTATTCGAGCGAAGGATGCCCACAAGAATGAGGATGAACATCACGGCGAGAAGTGCCAGGGCGATCACGCTAAAAACTTGCTGGGTACTCCAAGTATCCATGGTCTCGGCATAGCATGCTTGGACGGGGATTGACAGGTTTTAGACGCTTTTCTAGCGTCCTTTGCATATGACGCAAACCAAATCCTCCCCCTCCCAATTTCGTCCGAAACTGAATAAAAATGTTCGAATTTCGATCAATGGATTTGGTCGAATTGGACGCTGTGTTTTGCGAGCTCTCGCAGAAACTCCGGAATTTCGGGACGGATTGGTTTCAGTGACCACCATCAATGATCTTACGGACGCTCAAACTCTTGCTCATTTGCTCACGTATGATTCTGTGCATGGAAAATTCGGAGGCGATGTTCAAGTCACGGATAATGCCATCACCGTGAATGGAAAGAAGATCCAAATCACCGCTCAACCGGATCCTGCTAAATTGCCATGGGCTGCAGACAAAGTGGATGTTGTTTTGGAGTGTACGGGCCGGTTGAAAGATAAGGCGGCAACTTCCGCCCATCTCAAGGCCGGTGCCAAAAAAGTTTTATATTCCGCTCCTTTGAAGGACGCCGACCTCACCGTCGTAATCGGAATCAATCAAGATGCATTCGATCCGAGCAAGCATGAGGTGGTGAGTAATGCCTCTTGCACGACAAACTGCTTGGCGCCCGTGGCAAAAGTGATCGATGAAAATTTTAAAATTGTGCATGGCTCGATGACGACCATTCACTCTTATACGAACGATCAGCGCATTTTGGATTTGCCACACTCGGATATGCGACGCGCTCGAGCGGCGGCGCTGTCGATGATTCCCACGACGACCGGTGCCGCGAAGGCCGTGGCGCTCGTGCTTCCTCAATTGAAAGGAAAGATCGACGGGATTTCAGTGCGCGTTCCCACGCCTAATGTTTCTCTCGTGGATTTTAATTGCGAAGTGGAAAAAGCCACCTCAAAAGAAGAGGTGAATTCAGTTTTAAAGAAGGCCGCAGAATCTTCCTTGAAAGGTGTGCTCGAATTTTGTGAACAAGAGCTTGTCTCCGTGGATTTCAATGGCTCGGCTTATTCATCCTCCATCGATGCACCTTGCACAGCGGTCATGGATAAGACTTTTGTCAAAGTGTTGGCCTGGTATGACAACGAGTGGGGATTCTCGAATCGAATGGTGGATATGCTCTTTTTGATGGGAAATAAATTATGAAGATTTTGAGAGTCGACGAGCTTCCCTGGGCTCGGATTGACGAAAATCACCGGCGAGTTTTCGTGCGTGTGGATTTCAATGTGCCTATGAAAGACGGTGTAGTGCTCGATGACTTTCGAATCCGTCAGGCAATTCCAACGATAGAATATCTGCTGAAGCAAAACTGCATTGTCATTTTGGCCTCCCATTGGGGCCGGCCGAAGGGTTCGGAAGAAGAGAAGCGAAAGAAATTTACGCTTCTGCCCGTGGCAGAGAAATTGGCCGAGATTATGGATCGCGAAGTACTTTTTTCTGAAGATTGCATCGGTGATGGAGTTCGCAAATTAGTGACCGATGGCCGCGGTGGCAAAACTATTATCTTGCTTGAAAATCTTCGATTGGATGAACGCGAAGAAGCCAATGACTCTGATTTTGCGGAAAAACTTTTTGCCCATGCGGATCTCTACGTGAATGATGCGTTTGGAGCGTCTCACCGGGCGCATGCATCCATTGAAGCCATCACGCACTTTGCAAAAACCAAGGGCATGGGGTTTTTGCTTGGAAAAGAATGGGAAGCGCTCAATCAGGCACTGCACCATCCCATTCAACCGCAAATGGCGATTTTAGGAGGTTCCAAAATTTCCGATAAGATTTTGGTCATCAAAAATATGATGCTGAAATCGAAGGATATTTTTGTGGGCGGCCGGATGGCACAGACTTTCTTAGCATCACAGGGATATCAGCTCGGTGGAAGTTCAATCGAAGAGGACGCTCTTCCCATTGCGCGAAGACTGCTCGCAGAGGCCAAACATCTTGGTGTGAACTTTCACTTCCCCGTCGATGGTCGGGCGGGGACAGATATTCAGACGGACAAAGGCACCATTGTAAAAATTCATGAAAAACAACCGGTCGCAAAGGAATTGGCAATTTTTGATATTGGACCGCAAACATTGGAAAATTGGACAGCCACTCTAAAGAAAGCCAAGAGCGTCATTTGGAATGGACCGCTTGGCGTATTTGAAAATCCGGCATTTGCAAAGGGCACGCTCGGTTTGGTGGATTTTTTGGTCAGTGTGAAAGATACCATCCCAACCATTGCCGGTGGAGGAGAAACCGTGGCTGCAATTACGCAGCAAAATGCGCTTACGACATTGTTTCATGTCTCTACAGGGGGCGGCGCCATGTTGGAATTTTTAGAAGGCAAAGAGCTGCCTGGTTTTGAAGCGCTCAAGTTGAGAGATCGCGAAGTAGAAGCATTGGTTTCGTCTCAGTGAAATATATTTACGGAAATTGGAAGATGGCCCAGAGCGGGGCGGATGCTAGCGCTTTTTTTTCTGCCTTGGGGTCGCGCGCGTGGAACCCATCGCAGATTGAAGTGGGAATTTTCCCGAGCTTTGTGCATTTACCTCAAGTGGTGAAGACTGGTGCGACGGTAAATGGCCTAGTCATTGGCGCGCAAGACTGTTCGGCGGAAGAGAAGGGTGCCTTCACTGGGGAAGTGTCGGCCGCTCAAATTCGAGAGATCGGTGTCACGCATATTTTAATTGGACATTCGGAGCGTAGACAGCGTGTGCCTGAAACGCCGACGTCGCTCAGTGCAAAATTGAAATGGGCGAAAAGCGTGGGTCTTCAAATTGTGTTCTGTATTGGAGAGACGGAAGCTGAGCGCGATGCGGGAAAACTTGTTCCTATCTTGAAGTCTCAATTGGACGTTTTGAAGGGCGAGAACCTGGATAGTCTGCTTGTGGCTTACGAACCCGTATGGGCCATTGGTACGGGCAAGACCGCCAGCCTTAAAGATGTCGAAGAGGCGCACGGCGAAATTAAAAGAATGGCTCCTGGCCTTAAGGGGATTCTATACGGGGGTAGCGTGAATGCCCAAAATTCCGGCGATATTTTGCAAGTTCCGGGGGTAGACGGCCTGCTGGTAGGCGGAGCGAGTCTTAAACCTGACACTTTTCTCAAAATTATTGCATCTGGAGCTTGAGTTCCGGGACAGGTCTAGGCCAACATTCACGTCATGTTGTTGGAACTGATTATTGCCCTTAAGTACCCGCTCATTATTGTTCAAGCGATTCTTGCGATCGTCCTTATTTTAATGGTTCTTCTTCAATCAGGAAAAGGCGACGACATTGGCTCTGCTTTTGGTGCAGGTGGTGGTGGAAGCAGCTCCGTTTTAGGCGCGGGGGGTGCTTCGAAATTCTTGGTTCGAGGAACCGTAATTTTTGTCACCCTCTTCATGTTGAACTCCATTGTTTTGGCGAAGATCTTTAAAGAGCAATCCCACTCCGCCGCGGGGACCTCGGTTTCCGAGCCGCTCGTTCCGGCGCCTGAAGCGGCGTCGCCCACACCGGCAACAGCCCCTGCAGATTCGACGACGCCTGCTGGTCAATCTGCACCTTCGAATGCCGCTCCTGCTGAGAAGAAGTAGTTTTTCATGAGCGATTCTCTTTCGCTTCGCTCGAAGACCACGATGAAAGTCGGTGGTCCTGTGGAAGTGATGGTGACTCTCCCCGAATTTTTGAAGGGGCTTGAGAATGGGAGAGTCTTTCCTAAGCCCATTCGGGTTCTGGGAAATGGTAGCAACATACTCATCGACGATCGAGGTCTGAAAGGCACCGTGATCGTGACACGCGAAGGCCCGCAGGCTCAGCCGAATGTCAAAAATTCAACGGATGACTTCACAGTAGTCGAATGCGCGGCGGGACTTTATTTGCCAGGGCTTGCGAATTGGGCGCTTCAAAATGCCTGGACGGGTTGCGAGTATATGATTGGCGTTCCCGGTACGGTGGGAGGAGCCCTCGTCCAAAATGCGGGAGCCAATGGGCAGGAATTTTCGGAAATCTTTGAGTCGGCGGAAGTTCTGGATTTAGAAACTGGCAAAACTCTTACCGTGAATAAAAACGAAGCGAAGCTCGATTATCGTACCTCTGTTTTTAAGGATCAGCCAAACTGGGTTATTCTTTCCTGCATCATAAAGCTGAAGCGAGGATCGCGGAGTGTCATAGAGAAGCAAATGGCGGAGAATCAGAACTATCGCCGAACTAAAACTCCATTTGCGAAGCCAAGTCTCGGAAGTGTGTATACGCGACTAAAAAATTCTCAGGGCGAGTGGATTTATCCTGGAAAACTGATTGAGGACGCAGGATTAAAAGGTAGGAAAGCAGGCGGAGCGCAAATTTCCACGGTGCATGCAAACTACATCGTGAATAATGGCCAAGCCACTTTCACGGATGTAATCGCTCTTATGAAAGACGTTCAGGCGGAAGTGCTGAAACACTCGGGCGTCGAGCTTCATCGTGAGGTCTTGGTGTGGTCGAACGGTTCCAATCCCTTACTTCAATAGCGTAAAAAATCGCGAGAATCGAAGCCACGGCGGATTGTCGATATCGAATGAAAACCAGATAAAGCTGGCCTGGCCTAAAATCTTTTCTCGCGGAACAAATCCCCACGCTCGTGAATCGGAAGAATCATCCCGATTATCGCCCATCGTGAAATACATATTTTCGGGGACCTTTACGACAGGCTTGTTAGCGAGCTCTTCACCCTTTCCAAAAATTCTCGCAAAATAATGTGTCACATCTCCAATTTGTTCTTCAAAAAGGGCCATTCTCTTTGGATCGTATTTAGGTGCTAAGTCATTCAAAATTGAAGTGTCTGCAGCTTCGGTGGTGGGATAAGGAACACCGTTGACGATAATGCGCCGATCCCGCACTTCAATCTCATCCCCGGGTACGGCCACAACGCGCTTGATAAAGTCTAAATCTGGATTATCCGGATATTCAAAAACGATGATGTCGCCCCGATGAGGATCGCCCCGTTTCATAAGTGACCAGCGGGTGTAGGGAATGTGCCAGTCGTAGGCGAACATTTTTACAAAAATGAACTCACCAATTTTGATGGTAGGAATCATCGAACCGCTGGGGATGTGTCGAGGCGCATAAAATACCGTTCGAAAAAACAGAGCTAAGGCAAAGGCAATGGCGAGCGTAACGATCCACTCGTTCCAAATTCGTTTCAAAAAATCTTTACGCTTTTTACTCATGGGACTCATAGATAGTCCCAGCGTACGGGGCAGGCATGAACGTGTCGAGATCGACTTATGCGTTAGCGTTTTAGGACGTCGCCGCGTTGGGCAGCAAAGAAATGTTGTTTGTTCGGGTCTTCCTTATGGCGAGTCAGTTCCGCTACTTTCCATCGCTCACCCTTGCCACAAAACCATTTTTCCGACTTACCCTTCGTCGCAATGTTTCGACTGACCATGCGATAGTCTTGATCCGTGAAAACGGAGTTTCGTTTGCCTAGAACGAGGAGAGAGAACTGTAAAATCGACCGATCAAATCCTAAGTTGTCGACAAGCGTCCAGTAGCGAGAGGGCGCGCGGTAGTGCCTTTCCTCATGACACCAATCCCTTTGCGACTCTAACATCGGACAAGTTTGGGAATGGGTGCAGGGAAGTAAAATAGAAAGCTCAGATTTCAGATACTCTCTCAGCCTTAAAAAATCCTTATTGATAAACTTATTGGCAGGTTCAATCAGAATGATGAGAGAGTGCTCATCCAGCTTTTGAGTAATGCTTCGAACAAATTCTAGAGCCTCCTGGCGCGGGGGGAGACCCATTTCATTGAGGACATCCACGGCAATGAAGAGCGTGGGCTTAGGACATGTATTTTGTTTGAATTGATCAGCCGTAAAAAGCGTCACGGATTGTTGAAGAAAACCCTTAAAGCGCTCCTCCGCCCAGCGCATGGGAGAAGTATCTTCATCAACGGCCCATAGGGCACTTGGCTTCTTCCCAACGCTTCGAAGAAAATCAACAGCTCCTAGCGTCCCTCCCAAAGTGCCGGCGCCAAAATCGACAAGCTGAAAACCAGAAGGATGGTCTAGGACCGGGTCCATATAGCCATAGTGATGAAGTTCATGAAAGACGGAGCGCACTTTCAAGGAGGATAGAAAACCAAAGTACTGCGCATAGGCTGGGAAAATTCGGGATGACCATGCGGGAGGTTCCTCCGCTTGGTAGCTCATGCATCGTTCGCGAAGTGCCTCCGTTTCCTTTTTAGTGAGTGCATTTCCAAAAAGATCATTTTCCAGTTCCTCGGAAACTGACGTTTTAGGGAGATATTCAGAGAAGAGCGCCATGGCGCGCTACTCTTAGCGGGCGAATCCTTTGCTCTCAATCAAATTCTCGATAAAATCAGTGCGGATGCCTCCTTCTTTGCTACTTCTAAAGCCGTTTCTTGTGGCCAAGACCAATGGAGGGGAAATCTCTCTTCTGGAGCGACTAAACGTCTTTCGATCGTGGGGCGTACAGATTCGGATCGTCATTGGAGTGCCAGAATCTCAAAGAGCTTTCGCTATCCAGTTCCTTGGAGAGGAGATGAAAACACCTTTGAAGGAAGACAGCTCTTACGAGGTTGACGGTCTTCGATGTGAGGTTCACTTTAACGCTCACTTTCATCCAACCGAAATGGAGGGACAGAAGCCTCTTGAAGAATTCTTTGGGCGACAGCTTCGCGAAGCTAACCCTGCCTGGGTTTGGGCTCACTACACAGATTTTTTTGCCGTCACCTCTGCGATGCAATGGAATCCGGAGCGTGCTTCCGTGATTTTGACCGATAACGAATATCCAAGACAGTCGCAACTCGATGCCTTTCCTTCCGTGGGGCCGCATTATAGAAATATTAAGCATGTCGTGGTGGCTTCGCGATTTATGGAAGAGAGCGTTCGAAGGGACATCCCGTGGGCGAAGGTGTTGCGAATTCCGAATCCCCTTACCAAGAGTTTGCAGCGAACTCCGGTGGAAGGGCGCAGCCCTAAAGCGTTCGTCTTTGTGAATCCCACAGAAGTAAAGGGAGTTGAATTTGCGTTGCAGATTGCAACTCAACTCCCTCATGAGAATTTTTTGTTCGTGGGCAATTGGGTAAATGAAGGGGAGGAACGAAGCTTTCCAAAGAATGTGAGTTTCATTCCACGCCAAAATAATATGGATGTCATTTGGGCGCAGGCCAAAGCCCTCTTGATGCCGAGCGTCTGGGAAGAGGCGTTTGGAAGACTAGCCTTGGAAGCAATGGCCGCGGGAGTGCCCGTAGTAAGTTCCGATCGCGGCGCATTACCTGAAACTGTGGGCAAGGGGGGACTTTCCTTGCCACTCGATTTAACTCAGTGGGTTTCCGTACTCGGGAAAACCACCTCGCCACTCTATGACGCTCAGCAACTTCAACGAGGCTTCGAGCGAGTGCGAGCCTACGAGCGAGAAACGCTGGATAGATTTGAAGAGCTTCGACGGGAGTGGAAGGTCTGATAGACTCTAAGTAAGTCAGAAAGGATTCTCGACTCACTATGTCAACGGATCATGATCGATCGTTTTTTCGCGTTCCTTGCGAATTGCAAATTCGATTTCGCGTACTCAACGACGATGAATTCAACGTTTTCAAATCTTACTCCTTAAGACCGTCGGCATTTTCCGCGATGCGCATGGAGGTTGAGAATCAAATTCGCAATCTCAGTATCCGCGACGATTCTAAAGCACTATTTGAGCGTGCCTTTCAGATACTCATCAATCTCGATCAGCGAATGGAACGAATCGAAGAACAGCTTCAGCAAATCGCTCATGGCGGAAAAGCCATTCTTGAAGTTTACGATTGGGTGCATGGTGATTTGGGTGGAGGAGGCATTGCCTTCAAATCCGAAAAAACTTCAAAACTCAAAAAAGGTGATCGTGTTTTGGTGGATGCTATTTTGCCTGCTCTCCCTGAATATCGATTTGTGGCGGCGTGTGATGTTGCGCATGTGGATGCAGATGGAACAGTAGGGATGCACTTCCTTGCCATTCATGACGACGATCGTGAATTTATCCACAGATTTGTAACTGCGCGCGAACGCGAAATCCTTCGAGCTCGAGCCAACGAGCGCGATAAACCTACCAAGTAGCCGTATTTCTAAAGACTCTCCGGTCCGTTTGACGCCTTTCTAAGTTGAAGTCGTAAGACCTTCTCGCCATTCACATTTTCTTTGAATGCGGCGCCGCAGCATTTTGAAAACAAGCAGCTCTTTCCGATCAGTGAAGATGGAGGACTTACTATGCTTAGATTTGACGCAGAGCAGAAACGGTTGATGCATATCCATACGCTTCGAAGAAAGCGGAGGAAAATGAGGCGGCCGCGGCATCTGAGGTGTCTGGAGGTCTTAACAAATTAAGTTTCTGGTTAAACGGGGCGAAGTCTCCGTTGAACGGCGACATGACTCAAAATTGCTGCGGGGCAGCAACTCGAGAAATGTTTCCACAGAGGAAAAGTACGAACGATTTAACGAACGAACGAATGAAAGCAAACGAATGAACGGAGGAATGTATGTTCATTAATACAGTCAATGCCACCAAGATCGGGGTTGAACTGCAAAGATCTCAACAGGCGATTTCAAGGTCGCTACAGAGATTGAGTACGGGAAAGCGAGTAAACTCACCACAGGACGATCCCGCTGCCTTCAATTTGATCACGAATTTGCAGACGCAAATTCGCGGTCTCAATCAAGGCATTCGAAATGTGAACGATGCCGTTGGATTGTTAGAGACTGCGAGTTCTGCAATCACCGTGCAGCTCGATATCGTGCAACGCATGCGCGAGATTGGGATCCAAGCGGGAAATGGCGCACTAACAACTGCCGATCGGAACGGGCTGCACGCGGAGTTGCAAAGTCTCTTTCAGGAATTCCGGCGAATCACAAGTGAGACGGAGTTCAATGGGACGAAGTTACTCGATGGAACATTTGGAACGAAGACGTTGCAGATCGGTGCGGATTCCGGAAACACGACCGATATCGATATTCGAAATCTTTCGGCATCTGCGACGTTTCTGAAAACCATCGGCACAGGAACCTTCGCAACTCGAACCACCGTCGCACTGGCTGCAAACAGCGGCCCGCGCTCGGTCATCGTGGATGATTTCAATAACGACGGGAAACAGGATTTCATCACCGGTGATGCGGGATCGGCCGGAAGTGTCTTCTCTGTGTTCATTGGGAAGGGAAATGGAACCTTTCTTACGCGGATCACTTTCTCTGGAGCCACAGCGGGCGGTAACTCGTACTTGGGGATGACTGCGGGAGATATTAACGGCGATGGCACGAAGGACTTAGTCGTGCAGGACTCGAACGCGGGTACAACCGTTTCGGTCTTCATCGGAAATGGAGATGGGACCTTCAAGCCTCGGACAACGGTAACGACAGGTTCCGCGCCAAGTGCTGTAGAACTTGCCGATTTAAATAACGATGGAGACTTGGACTTGGTCGTTGCAGATAGTGGGGCAGCACAAGTTTCCGTCTTACTAGGAAATGGAGATGGAACTTTTCAATCGCGCTTGACGACGACGGTGGGCACCACTCCCTACGATTTGCGAACGGGCGATCTAAACGGAGATGGAATTCTCGACATCGTTACAGCAAATGCCGGTAGTGCCAACGTATCGGTCATTCTTGGAAATGGTGACGGCACCTTCCAAGCGGCGGTGAACACGAGCGTTCAGACGGCCCCTCGAGGCGTGGAGTTGGGTGACCTCGATGGAGACGGAGATTTAGATGTCGTGGCGACCAACAACACGACGGGAAGTGTATCCGTCCTGCTCAATAACGGCGTGGGAACTCTTGGAGCTGCGGCCAACACTGCAGTGGGGACGACTCCGGAAAAATCCAGACTGGGAGATATCAATGGCGATGGGATTCTAGACATCCTCGTTGCGGAAGAAGGTTCACTCTATATTGGTATTCTGCTCGGAAACGGAAATGGAACTTTTCAAGCGCGAACCACGATCAGCTCGGCTGGCGGCGGAGCGGATGGGATCACAGACCTTCGCTTGAACGACTTCAACGGGGACGGTGTTTTAGATATCGTGACGGCGGACTATACCGCGGCGGCGGGATCGACGGCTTCCATTCACTTGGGCAATTCGAAAACGGCGGACGGTAGTTCCGATATCGACGTGCGTTCACAAGTGAAAGCGACCAAACTCGTAAAGATCTTAGACACGGTTTTAAATACGCTTCGTTCCGAACAGGCAGATCTAGCGTCTTATCATGTTCGATTGGAGCAGGCCGTGAACTATAACGGGGGAATGGTGGAATCCTATACGACGGCGCTCGGTTTGGCGGAAGATGCGGATATTGCGGAAGAGACGACGAATCTCACGCGAAACCAAATCTTGCAACAGGCTCAGGTGGCCGCGTTATCGCAAGCCAACCTAAATATGCAAACCGTGTTGTCGCTTTTGAGAGTGTCGTAAGAAAGGAAGAGAAGGTCAGTTCAATTTAAAGACATCCTCTTTGGGAAGGGTCTTTTCGGAGATGTCCTTTCCATCGAAACTGAATAATCGCGTGTGGTCGTCCACCGTCATCTGGAGATGAAGAGGGCGCTTCCAGCAGCGATAAAGATTTTGAAGGGTGTCTTTAGCAGTAGCGATTTTTACTTCGACGCCCTCAAAACGATGACAAAGATAGAGTTCGCCTCGATTTTGATAGTTTCCATCGACCACAAAAATTCGTGGTCGCCCCATGTTCGTCAATTGAAACAATAATTGACGTTTAATCTTTTCGAATTCCCGAGAAGCAATTTCATACTCATTCGTTTTGGGATTCATTTGGAAGGTGAATAATTTATGTTCTGCACAGAAATCCGGAGTCAGAAACTCGTCCAAAAAAGTGACATCATTGTATATCTTTCGGACTTCGAAAATCTTTTCACGACCCTTGCCTGTTTTTAGATTCCACTCCTTCTTCGCTACGAGATCCGTGCAGTTTTCAAAGTCACTTCCAAACTTGCCCTTGTCCCATCGATCTTCGATGTGCCTGAAGAGTTCCAAGCCAATTTTATAGGGATTGAATCGTCCTCCCGCCATTGAAACAGTTCCCGAGTGATGATCGGCATAGTCCACGACTTCAGAATCCTTCATGGCCTTTCTGGTCATGATCGTGGAATGCCAATAGCTCGCCCAGCCTTCATTCATGACTTTGGTTTGTGCCTGCGGGAGAAAATAGTACGCCTCTTCCCGAATGATCATCAAAATGTCACGTTCCCAATTCTCAAGCGGCGCATAATCAATCAAAAATTGGAGCGTATCTTGAAGCGGTTGCTCTGGAATGCGTCTCTCTTTCTGGCTTTGCTCTAGGATGCGCTTCTTTTGTTCTTCGAGAAATTCAGGAGGGTTAATGTATTTATCCATGTAACCCTTTGCTCTCAATTTTGGAACCTGCATACGTGTAGGATCCATCGCGGGTTCTTCCGCCGCAGCTTCTCGCGTGCGAACCATGAAGTTACCATGCGGATCGATCAAATTGTCGATGGAGAGGCACGTGTCCACAAAGGCTTCGACACGTTCATATCCAAATTTTTCGATATAGCGGCGCACTCGAATGGCATGATTGGCCATCATATCGATCGCTTTGCGATTGGTGGCGGCAAAGTAAGCATTGTTCTTGAAGAAATCGGCATGGCCGAAGACATGGGCCATCACGAGCTTTTGATCCATCACGGAGTTGGATTTGAGGAGGTAAGCAATTACCGGATCGTTGTTGATCACCATTTCATAAATCTTGGAAAGACCCCAAGCATAGGATTTCGAAAGACGCTCATACTCCATTCCGAAAGACCAGTGGGGATACCGCGTAGGAAATCCTCCGTAGCTGGCGACTTGATTAAGTTCCTCGAAATCTAAAATTTCAAAAATTGTGGTGAGAAAATCGAGTCCGTAGTCACGCGCGTATTTTTCAATCTCGTCCTGAAATAGTCGAAGCTCTTTCGGTAAATCCGCCACGTTTTATAATCCCTTATTCAAAAACTCTTTAATCGAATCGTAAATCGATTCCTTGTTTGGAATCCGAGAAGCAATCACACGATCAAAATGTTGCTTCCCATCTTGAAAGTGCTCTTTTAAATCCCGAAAAAATTGGCCACTTCCGTAAAGACTTTCCACTTGGCCATAACAAAACATATTGGATTTCGGTAGAATTCGATCGGAAAGAATTTGAAAACATTTCTGAGTATCGTCTGCGCTCCAGTTATCTCCATCAGAAAAATGAAAGGGATAAATATTCCATTCGGTTGGCGAATAATATTTTTGAATCATTTCATCGAGGAGAAGATAAGCGCTGGAGATAATGGTACCGCCCGATTCACGAGTCGAAAAAAACGTCTCGCGATCCACTTCACGGGCCGAGGCATCGTGAACAATGTATCGGGTTTCAAGTCCTTTATATTGCGAGCGCAGCCAGGTATCGATCCAAAACGATTCTGTTCGAACGATCTCCTTTTGTTCGTCACCCATAGAGCCTGACACGTCCATGATCATAATGATCACGGCCGAGTTGTTATCCTGAGGTTTGCTTTTCCAGGTGCGATAACGCTCGTCTCGGGCCTGGGGAACGATCAGCGGATTTTCTTCGTTGTAGGTACCGGAAGAAATCTGCCGAAGAAGCGCTTGTTTATAAGTGCGTTTAAAATGGAGTAGCGATTTGGGTCCTATATTGTGAATACCGCTATATTTATCTCGAATCGAAGAAAGGTTTTTATCTCCGCGAGGCTCAATGCGTGGCAAACCCAATTCTTCGCCCATGATGGCGGCGAGCTCTTCGAGAGTGATGTCGACTTCGCGAAGGTGAATGCCTTCTGCATTCCCCGCCTGGCCTTGTCCGTCTTTGCCTTCACCTGGCCCGAGCGGTTGCCCAACGTCTCCGTCACCCGCGCCGATCCCTCGACCTTTGTTGTCACCGAATTCGAAATGGGGGAGGTCAATGGAAGGCATGGGAAGACTGACGATATTCTTCCCTTTCCGCGCAATCATCTCTCCTTTGGAGATGTACTTACGCAGTTCCTTTTTAATCTTTCCTCGAATGATCTGGCGGAATCGCGCGTGATCCGTGTTGATCTTGAGGTACACGTTGAACATCCATTCTGAGCGCAGCGGAAATTCAAAAATTTGGTCCCAGTTCCGCGGCTCGTTTAAACAATCACATCCAAAACAAACGTCACTCGAACAAAATCAAAGGGCGGTTTTCTTAGCCTTTATCCTTAATATCACCGCGCGCAAAAATCGACGCGACGAAATTCAAAATATCCGTCGCACTCTCTTCGTTGTAACCAAAGTTTTTGATCAAGCGAGTCTTTACGATATCGATCTTCTCTTGGGTTTCGCGATCGATCACGTTCGAAACCAAATTGGTGAGCTTGATTGAATCTTTTTGGTCTTCGAAGAGTTTCAGTTCTAGCGCCTTATGAAGTCGTTCATTCGTGCGGTAATTGAAGGTCTTTCCTTCCACGGCGAGCGCTCCGATGTAATTCATAATCTCGCGTCTGAAGTCATCCTTGCGAGATTCGGGAATTTCGATCTTTTCTTCGATCGATCGCATGATTTTCTCATCGGGCTCTTCATATTGACCGGTGAACTTGTTTTTCACCTTTTCGCGCTGAGTGTAGGCTTTGACGGCGTCAATATAGTTTGCGCAGAGCTTCGTGATGGAGTCTTCATCGCTTGAGACCGCTCGTTGCACTTCGTTTTTCACGATGTCTTCGTATTCTTGCCGGACGACGGTCAAAAGTTCGCGATAACGCTTTCGAGCGTCTTCGCTTGAAATGAGCGAATGGCCTCGTAAGCCGCCTTCGAGTTCATTCAACACCATGAAGGGATTCACGGAGGTAGATTCATTGGAAACCAGCGCGTTACTGATTTTATCTTGAATGTATCGAGGCGAAATCCCTTCCATACCCTCGCGAGGTGATTCCTTTCGAAGCTCTTTGATATTGTCTTCGGTAAATCCGGGAAGGCTCTTTCCATCGTAGAGTTTGAGTTTCTGGAGGAGCGTCAGGTTCGCTTTCTTAGGCTCTTCCAGTCGAGTGAGCACGGCCCACATCGCCGCCATTTCAAGCGTGTGCGGGGCAATGTGTTTTCCACGCACGCGAACCGTGTTGTAGTCGCGCTTGTAGATCTTAGTTTCTTCATTCCACTTCGTGATGTAGGGGATATCGATTTTTACCGTACGATCGCGAAGGGCTTCCATGAATTCGTTGTTCTGAAGCTTGCGATATTCGGGTTCGTTCGTATGTCCAACGATGACTTCATCAATATCCGTTTGAGGAAATTTCTTCGGTTTAATTTTGTGTTCCTGACTTGCGCCGAGGAGATCGTAAAGGAAGGCGACGTCGAGTTTTAGAACTTCGATGAACTCGATTACACCGCGATTGGCGACGTTAAATTCACCGTCAAAGTTGAACGCCCGAGGATCGGACTCACTTCCAAAGATGGCGATCTTTCGATAATTGATATCACCGGTGAGTTCTGTGGAATCTTGATTCTTTTCATCTTTGGGTTGGAACGTGGCAATGCCCTGGCGTTTTTTCTCGGAGAGCTCCATCCGACGAACGCGCACGTGCGAGAGAACTTTTTTGTAGTCGCCTTGGTAGTGCTCTAAAAGCGCATTGTAAATGAAGCGGCAACAAGGGTTGAGTTCGCCTTCCACTTGAATTTGATCTTCGGGACTGCGTCCTTTGTTCAGTTCCTTTAACACCGCCGTGCGAATGTCTATAGGAAGAAGCTTAAGAGGTTCCTCGTTCATGGGCGAGGGGAGTTCGGTGATGCCTTCGCCGAGAAGAGGTTTCCCTTCGTGGAGGATTTTTTCGTCGATGATCCACGTGAAGGAAAAGAGTCGTCCTTCGGGACGGCGGGAATAGCGTTCGAGACCTTTCTTCAAGAGGCGAACGATCGTGGATTTTGAGCTTCCTACTGGACCGTGCAAAAGTAAAACGCGCCGTTCCGTTCCGTAGCCTTTGGCGGCGGATTTGAGTGCGCTCACAAATTTCATAAGGGGCACGTCTAAGCCAAAGATAGCGTCTCGGCCACCATCATCGGGATCATCAAAAAATTTGTAATGGATGATGTGCTTCTTGGCGTCGACGTACTCCGTCGTGCCGGAAGCCATCACCATATCGTAGAGACGTTGGTAGGCGTTTCGCGCCGTTTGCGGATCTTCCTCGACGATCTTTAGGTACTCCCAGAAGGTTCCTGACCATCCGAGTTCTTTATAATTTTGAGAGTATTTCGTGTCGGTAAGAATTCTTTCAACACTGGATAGGAGTTTGGAGTCAGATTGGGTCATGGTCGTTTCACCCTCCCCGCCGAACAGTGTGGCGGTTATTGTGCAAAGTAGATTGCTTTGATTTGTGTCGCATCCGATCGATAAAGCCCGAACAAAGAGTCAGTTTCATTATCTCCTGAGTTCGGAGATCCGTCAAAAAACCCTAATGGGCAGGCAGGTTTGCATTATTTTGTGGAAACAGTTCGTTGACACATGGGATCAGCATTCCACACAATGACGAAGTATTGGTTTTTTAGATTAACTATTTGGGAGGAAAAAATGACAAAATCAGATCTCATTACAGCCATTTGCAAGGACGTACCGGGGCTTTCGAAGAAGGCCGTTTCCGACGTGGTAGACACATGCTTCAACGTGTTGGCGCGTGGCATTAAGAAGGATAAGCGATTTACTTATCCTGGTTTCGGAACCTGGACGATGAAAGCTCGCAAGGCTCGTAAGGGAGTGAATCCTCAGACTGGTCAGCCGATCTCGATCAAAGCTTCGAAGACCTGCACGTTCAAGCCCAGCTTGGAATTCAAGAAATCGTTGAATAAGTAATTTAACTTCTCAGGCCAACGACTTGTTGGCTGTGCCGTTCTCGGATCGCGCTAGTTGATCGAGGAGATCTGGCCATTTGGAAGTGTATATCTTAGAAAGACGGCCCTCGACGGGCCGTCTTTTTTAATTCCTCATATTTGCTCCGTCACCCGATTCACTCTTGCTCCGTCACCAATCTTGCGACGATTTTCCTCAGGATTTTGCTCCGTCTCCGTTCTTCTGTGTGCATTTGGCCGTTTTGCTTCAGATTAGCCCATCGGCCCTACAAATTGGAGAAATGGGCGCTATAGCCACCGACTCCCAGGATTTTACGCTTGCTCCGTCACCACGTGGCTTATTGCTAGAGCGCGTGCGTATTTATTCCGATTTTGACGGAACAATTACTCAGAAGGACACGCTTCGACTGCTACTGGAAAGATTTTCGGCCCAGGATTGGCCAGCAATTGAGCAGGCCTTGGACTCCGGTCGGATCACGGAACGAGAGGCTGTCGTTTTGGCCTTCAAAAAATTTCCGCTCAGCGTAGAGGAGGCGATTGAATTCGTTTCAACTCATATTGATCTAAGAGCAGGTTTCGATTCGTTTCTGTTGTGGGTCGATCACTTCGACATTCCACTTACCATTCTAAGCGCTGGCTTTCAGCAACTTATCGTCGCCTATTTAAAGCGAAAACATCCGTCTGCTTCATTTGAAATCTTCGCAAACTCCGCCATAGATAAAAGTGGGAACGAGACGGGGTGGAATGTCAGAAATTTTTCAATCGACCCACTTTGCTCTCGATGCAGTCACTGTAAAACGCAGTCTATGTTTACTCATTCAAATCCTGATTTGTTTCGCGTGTATATTGGCGACGGGCTAACGGACTTCTGCCCTTCGGAATTTGCAGATTTGGTCTTCGCGAGGGGATCTTTAAAAGAACGCTGTGAAAGGGAAGGCATTCCCTTCGTTCCGTTTGAAACTTTTTACGAAGTTCAAATTCATTTGAACCGGCTCTTAAGCAGCCCTTCGTTGATAGGTAGGCGTAAAAACACGAAAAAAATAAAAGAGTGCGGCGCCCCCGTCTTGCCTTTCGATAAGATAGAGACGCCGCGCCTTCAGCCACACCCTTAGCGAGGTAACAAGTCATCGGCATTGATTTGTTGGTTTAGCGGTTTTCTCGAGTGGGCTTTCTCTCGAGAGGGGGCGACTGAAATTTGAATTTTGAGATACTCAATCTCCTTGCGTAATTTTGAGATCGAACCCTCCATGCTCCATATGGCTTCCAGAATTCGAAGTTCGGTATTCTCGAGCTCTTCGTGCAATGCTGAGTAGATCAATTTCTGTCTTATCATCGGTCAGTTCCTCCTGGGTTGGGTTTGATTCGGGTTGTATGGATTGAAGAAAGTTAATGAAGTTTTGAAAATCCTGTTGAGAAGGTTTTTGAATGAATTCCCAGCGACAAAAGGATTCAAAGGTTTGGAGCACCAGCGCGAGTCTTCGCGGGCTCAGATTCTTACTTGGGCGAATTTCGGTGAGATCGATTCTTTCTAAATTTTTGGCTTCTTGAAGACGTCTTCTTACGAATTTTAAATCAAATCCCTCGCCGCCATTCTCCAATATGAATTTCCATTTCACGTAAAAATGGAAGCGATCCTGAAGCGGTTGTGACAAGCGCGCGCGATAACTTTGAAAAGATGTCGCCGTACAATCGCACTTTTCCGAACCCGACCCGAATCGACCGCATCGACAGGGATTGAAGGCTGCTAGAATTTGAGTGTCCGCAGGAAAAGAGCGGGCGAGACCTTGTCGGCTAAGGGTAATCGCTTTTTGTTCGAGAGGTTCTCGGAGTGCTTCGAGAACATCCCTTGAATACTCCAAAAACTCATCGAGAAACAATGTTCCAAAATTTGCGCGAGTGATCGCTCCAACGGCAATTTGCCCTGTCCCTCCTCCCACGATAGCCGCTTTGGTGCTGGAATGATGAGGAGCTTCAAAGGGTGCGTTCCAAAGAGAATGGGGTGAACAAGAAGAAAACAGATGCGCTCGGTGTGATGGGCCGAACCGATACCGTTCCTTCGCCTGTTTTAGATTGAGGGGGGGATGAAGAGCGCGACTTGCAAGACACCACGTGCTCTTTCCCACACCGGGTGCGCCCTCAATTAAGGCGTGGTGTCGCCCCAAAGCCACGACGCACCAAAACTTAAATTGATTGGATGAACCCTGAAGAGAGTTCCACAGTTTTTTTTCTTCGGACGTGATTTCGTTTTGCCACCGATCGAGAAGGGCAAGATTCATTTCCGATTCTGAATTGTTCGAAATTGTTTCTTTGCGGTCGGAAGTGGAGAATATTTTCTCATCCCAAAGGTCGACTACGTTAGAAATCTCATGGCGTGAAAAGTTGAGATAGTTGCCAATTGTCTGTAAGTCGCTTTTCGCTTCTGGAGGCGAAGTAAAAACGGCAGACGTTGCGCTTCCGTTAGCATTGAGAAGATGCATTGCGAGATCGCGAGGTGGACGGATGCCACCATCCAAATTAATTTCTCCCCAAAAGAATTGTTTCATTTCGATGGAGGGAGGTTGAAGTGCTCCAAGTGCATGTAAAATGCCGGCCAAGATTGGTAGATCGAAGTGAGAGCCTTCCTTGGGAACGTCACTCGGAGAAAGACTGACGAGGATTCGGTGGGTTTTAAAGTCTATACC
>ERZ761602.3843-NODE-3843-length-20432-cov-15.651273_pt1 | contig 20432 bp, 11 predicted proteins | sample MGYA00512165_ERZ761602 | MGnify/ENA primary metagenome ERZ761602 (study PRJEB28899, sample SAMN02445085) | bioreactor sludge metagenome | biome: EBPR sludge; isolation source: Thorneside wastewater treatment plant | place: Australia: Brisbane, Thorneside... | reverse complement strand
GAAGGAGAGGGAGAAGGAGAGGGAGAAGGAGAGGGAGAAGGAGAGGGAGAGGGAGAGGGAGGAGTGACCCCGACCGCGGCCTGGAGATCGGCGAGGGTGGCGGTGGTCGGCGCGGGTGGCGGCGCGGGCTCCGCATCCTCGCGGGGCGGCTCGACCAGATCCGAGAACGACGGGGGGACTGGATCCTTCTTGTCGTCGGGCGGGTCGGTGCTCATGCGACCTCGACGCGATCCCGGCCGTTGGCCTTCGCGTGGTAGAGGGCGCCGTCGGCGCGGCGGACGAGCTCGGAGGCGGACTCGCTCTGGCGGTACTGGGCGATGCCGACGGAGACGCGGACGGGGAGCAGGCGCGCGCCGACGACGACGGGGGACTGGGCGACGCGCGCGCGCATGCGCTCGCCGACCTCCCAGGCCTGGCCGGCGTTGGCGCGGGGGAGGACGACGAGGAACTCCTCGCCGCCGTAGCGGACGAGGAGGTCGCCGCCGCGGATGGCGGCGCGCAGGCGGCGCGCGATCTCGCAGAGGACGTCGTCGCCGACGTCGTGGCCGTGGCGGTCGTTGACGTCCTTGAAGTGGTCGACGTCGACCATGGCGACCGAGAGCGACCGCTCGCCCTGATCGGCGGCCTCGATCTCGGCGGGCAGGCGGGCGGCGAGGAACTCGCGGTTGAAGGCGCCGGTGAGCTGGTCGGTGACGGCGACGCGGTGGAGCCGGAGGTTCTCCATGTCGAGCGCGATCGTGGTCGCCAGGAAGCCGAGGAGCTCGATGTCCGACGGGCGGAAGAACGCGTGCTGGCCCGAGGTCGCGGTGAGGACGCCGACGACCTGGCCGCGCGCGATCATCGGCACGCAGAGGAGCGAGACGATCGGCGTGCGCGGCGCGCCGTCGAGGACGAGGAAGCGCGGGTCGGCGGCGACGTCGTCGATGAGCGCGGGCTGCGCCCGCTGCGCCACCCAGCCGGCGACGCCCTCGCCCATCGCGAAGGAGAGCTTGTGGACCTTCTCCGTACGCAGGCCCCAGGCCGCGCGCGCCAGGAGCTCGGTGCGCCGGGCGTCGAGCAGCATGACCGAGCAGGAGTCGCACGCGAGCAGCTGGCAGCACAGCTCGGAGAGGCGCGAGAGCAGGGCGCCGGTCTCCTGATCGGAGCCGAGGAGCTTGCCCACCTCGAAGAGGATGCCGGGCAAACGCTTGAGCTGCTCCTCGGTCATGGTCGGTGCATCGTCAAGGCTGGTTCACGTAGCCGATGTACGGGAGGTTGCGGTAGCGCTGGGCCACGTCGAGGCCGTAGCCGACGACGAACTTGTTGGGGATGGTGAAGCCCAGGTAGTCGATGTGGACCGCGCGCTCGGAGCGGTCGGGCTTGTGGAGGAGCGAGCAGAGCTTGAGCGAGGCCGGCTTGCGCGTGCCCAGGTTCTCGAGCAGGTAGTGCACCGTGTGGCCGGTGTCGACGATGTCCTCGACCAGGAGCACGTGCTTGTGCTCGATCGGCTTGGTGAGGTCCTGCGTGATCTGGACGACGCCCGACGAGACGGTCGCGTCGCCGTACGAGGCAACGCCGATGAAGTCCATCGCCAGCGGCAGCTCGATGTAGCGCACCAGGTCGGCCAGGAAGATCACCGATCCCTTGAGCACGCCGAGCACGACGACGTCCTCGCCGGCGCCGAGCGCCTTGTAGTCGGCGGTGATCGCCGCGCCCAGCTCGGCGACGCGGCGCGTGATCGCGTCGGAGCCGATGAGCTCGACGAAGGGGTCTTTCTCGCGATTCCAGGACGGCGGCGCGGCCATGGCGCGAATGTAATACACTTTTGGTTCATGGCCGCCGTGCCCGCTCCCGACCTCGACGCGCAGGTCAACCAGGTCCTGTCCGAGGTCCGCACCGAGATCGACGTCGCCCGACGCCACCGCGTGTTCTGCAACCGGAACCTGCGGATGGACAAGGTCGAGATGATCGGGTTCGACATGGACTACACGCTCGCCCTGTACCACCAGGCGCGCATGGAGCGGCTGTCGATCGAGCTCACCCTGAACAAGCTGATCGACGGACGTGGCTATCCCGAGGAGATCCGGCACCTGAACTACGACCCGCAGTGGGCGATCCGCGGGCTCATGGTCGACCGCAAGCTCGGCAACGTGTTCAAGCTCGACCGCCACAGCCACGTCGGCCGCTGCTACCACGGCACGCGCAAGCTCACGCCCGACGAGCGCAAGCAGTTCTATCGCAGCGAGAAGGTCGACTTCGGCAGCGACCGCTACGCGTGGATCGACACGCTCTTCGGCCTGCCCGAGGTGGTCATGTACATCACGCTCGTCGACTGGCTCGAGTCGAAGGGGGCGGTGGGCGAGGACGGCTACGACAAGCTCTTCGGCGACATCCGGCTCTCGATCGACGAGGCCCACCGCGACGACACGCTCAAGAGCGTCATCAAGAAGGCGGTCCCCGAGTACATCATCAAGGATCCGGATCTGCCGGAGACGCTGCACAAGCTGCGCAGCTCCGGCAAGAAGCTGTTCCTGCTCACCAACTCGCTCTTCGACTACACCGACGTGGTGATGACCTACCTGCTCGACGGCGCGCGCCTGCCGTACCCGAGCTGGCGCCACTACTTCGACGTCGTGATCGTGGGCGGCGGCAAGCCGGGGTTCTTCAACGAGCAGCGCCCGTTCGTCGGGATCGACCCCCACACCGGCCGCGAGCTGCCGGGCGAGGTGAAGTCCTTGTCGCGCGACCGGGTCTACCAGGGCGGGAACATCGTCGGGTTCGAGCACATGACCGGGATCCGCGGCGAGAACGTGCTCTACATCGGCGACCACATCTACGGCGACATCCTGCGCCTGCGCAAGGGTTACATGTGGCGCACGGCGATGATCATCCAGGAGCTCGACACCGAGCTCGGCGTCGGCGAGCGGCTGGACGGGCAGCTGCGCGACCTCGAGCTGCTCGACCGGCGGCGCCGCAACCTCGAGTCCGAGATCGACTTCCAGGCCCTGCGCCTCAAGAAGATGCAGCGGCTCTTCGACGAGGCCAACCTCGCGGACGCGGACGCGGCCACGGCCCAGCTCTCGCCCCACCTGCGATCGCGGCTCGAGGACGCCAAGCGGCAGACCAAGGCGGCGCTCGACAGCCTGCGCGACCGCGCGCGGCTGATGGCCGAGGAGTGCGAGCTGCTCGAGGACGCGACCGAGCGCGCCTTCAACGGCTACTGGGGCTCGGTCCTGCGCGAGGGCAACGAGAACTCGCGGTTCGGCGAGCAGTGCGGCGACTACGCCGACCTGTACACGTCGCGGGTCTCGAACTTCCTCGCGTACTCGCCGCTGCGCTACTTCCGCGCGCCGCGGCGCGCGATGCCGCACGAGATCTGAGGCGCGCGCTACCGCGGCGGCAGGCGCCGCATCGGCGGGGTCTCGACGGCGAACGCCTGCACCCGCGGCGACGGCGCGACCTGGAGAACCTTGCAACGCACGTCGGGGTCGCTGTCGGCGGGCAGCTTGCGTACGAACGCCGGGTCGCGCACGTCGCCGGCGAACGGCATCACACACGCCGTCACCGGCCCGGGACCGAAGGCGGCGAAGCGGGCGTGGATGTCGCCGGGCTGGTAGAGCCTGGCCCCGGCCTCGGTGCGGGTCATGTCGACGACCGGCGACGCGGTGGCCCCGCTCCAGCGCGCCGAGCGGCCCATCTCCATGATCAGCGCGATGCTGGTCGCGGGCGGGCGCGCCAGCTTGCCGTCGAACACGACGACCTGCGCCGTCGGGATGTCGGCGGCGCTGTCGGCGCGGACGATGACGTCGAGCACGGGGCGATCGAGATCGACGGTGAGCGCGATGGGCCGCCCCTGGCCCGCGGCGATCGGCGACGCGACCGCCAGCCGGTCACCGAGCCCGGTCGTGACGGCGAGCGTCGCGCGGGTCGCGGGATCGGGCGGCAGGCCACGGATCGACCAGCGATCGTCGCCCGTGCGCCGGGCGACGCACTGGTAGAGGACGGCCTCGCCGGCGCCGATCACGAGCGCGTCGGGGCGCGCGAAGCGGGTCGCGAGCACGGCGGCGCGCTCCGCGCCGGGCGGCGGCGTCACCCGCGGCACCGTGATGGTGCCTTCGGCCGCCAGGCCCGGGGCGAGGCGCAGCGTGAGCTCGCGACCGCGTGCGACGACGGGGACGGCGCGCAGGTCACCGTGATGCGCGAGGACGAGCGAGCGCCGCGCCACGTTGGCGTCGAAACGGCCGTCGGCGTCGGTGGTGAGGACCAGGGGCTTCTTGTCGCCGAACGCGGTGGGCAAGGGCAGGCCGTCGTCGCTGCAGAGGACGAACGAGCCGATGGTGACGGTCGCACCTGCGACCGGCGCGCCGTCGGGTCCGAGCACGCGGCCGTACGCGTGGAGCGAGGTGTCGGGCGGGCGCTCGGACGGGTCCACGGGCTCGGGCATGGTGTCGAGCTCGGCGTAGATGCGTCGCGCAAGGTCGGGATCGCTATCGAGGAGGAAGAACGCGAGGCGGGTCCGCGCGCCGCGGGTCGTCGGATGGTCGCGGCCGTAGGAGGTCTGCGTGGTCTCCGCGGCGTCGCGCACCAGCTCGAGCGCGCGCGCGCGATCGTCGGGTGCGTTCCGTAGCGAACGCAGGCCGGCCTCCGACGCCGCGGCGACCGACGCCCGGCGCAGATCCTTGGCCTTCACGAACACGTCGCGCGCGGCCGCGGTGCGCTCGATCGCGCGGTCGAGGTCGCCGGCGAGCGCGTCGATCTCGGCGAGGTTCATCTCCAGGACGGCGCGGAGCGCGCGATCCCCCCCCGCGCCCTCGACCGCGGCCTCGGCCTGACCGGCCAGGCGGCGGATCGCGTCGAGGTCCGAGGAGCGACCGATGAAGCACTCGAGCTGGCCCATCGCCGACATGGCCCGGACGCCGCCGGCCTGCGCTCGCTCCGCGGCGATGGCGGCCTCGGCGAAGAGCGGCTCCGCGCCGGGGCAGTTGCCGGCCAGCTGCTCGACGGTGCCGCTGAACTGGAGCGCGAGGGCGAGGCGGAGCGGGCTGGCGCTCGTCCTGGCGCCGTCGAGGGCGGGGCCGGCGATCGCGCGCGCCTCCTCGTACTTGCCCATGCGGGCCGCGATCACGGCCGTCGTGCCGGCGCGGTACACGGCCGAGAGCGCGGCGCGTTCGGTCGGGTCTGCCGGGAGCTGCGGCGCGGCGGTGCGCACGCCGGAGCGGCAGCTCGCGGGATCGGGGAGGACCTCGGTCAGCTGCGAGCGCTGGATGACCTCGGGCGGGAGCCCGTGGCCGACCTCGATCAGCGCGGCGAGCTCGTCGCGGATCGCGAGCAGACACGCGAGCCGCCCGTGGTACTCGCGCGCCTCGGGGTGGGCGCACGTCTCGGCGCGCTCGGCGCGCCAGGTCGCGGCGACCGCGTCGATGGCGCCGCCGTGGCGGGCCGCCACCGCGTCGTCGCCGATGTGGGCGGCGAGCCTGGCCCGGACCGCGGGCGACCAGGCCTCGTCGAGGTCGGCGTCGGTGAGGCCGCACGTGGTGGCGGCGACGACCGTCGTGGTCGAGCGCGACGTGCCGCGCGAGACGTAGACCAGCGCGGCGAGGCCGGCGATGACGGCGAGCGCGATCGCGCCGACGGCGAGCTGGCGCGGTCGGCGTTGCGCGCGCTCGATCGCGGCGAGCAGCGCGTCGACGTCGGCGAACCGTGCGGCCGGATCGCGGGCGAGGGCGCGCTCGAGAATGCCGCGGAGTCGCCGCGGGATCTTGCCGGCGTCGTCGGCGGTGGCCGGCCCGCGGTCGACCGCGGCGCGGAGCTCGTCGAACGAGTTGCCATGGAACGGGCGCGCGCCGGCGAGGCCCTCCCAGATCGCGACGGCGAGCGCGTACTGGTCGGCCTTCGCGGTGGCGGTCTCACCGGCGAACTGCTCGGGCGCCATGTACGCGGGCGTGCCGAGCAGCGCGCCGGTGCGCGTGATCGTCGACGAGAGGTCGCCGGACTGCGATCGCGGGCCGGGCGCGAGCGCGGGCGTCGGGACGCCGGCGTCGAGGGTCTCGTCGAGCGCGACGGTGGGCGAGGGTCGCTTCGACTCGCCTGCGCCGGCGCTCGGGGTGCGCTCGGGGTGAGCGGGCTCGGCGTTGGCCTTCGCGAGACCGAAATCGGTGACGACGACCTTGCCGCGGTTCGAGACCAGGATGTTGGCCGGCTTGAAGTCGCGATGGACGAGGCCCATCGCGTGGGCGGCGGCCAGCCCGCGGCCGGCCGCGGTGAGCATCGCGAGGATCGCTGCCGGCGTGCGCCGGGTCCGGCGCAGCCAGTCGGCGCCGTTGGTGCCCTCGATGAGCTCCATCGCGACGAAGTCGATGCCCTGCGCCGTGCCCACCTCGTACACGGTGATGACGTTCGGGTGGTTCACCTTGGCCATCGCGCGCGCCTCGCGCAGGAGCCGCGTCCGCGCCTCGGCGCCGGTCGTCGAGCCCGCGCCGTGCAGCAGCTTGAGCGCCACCTTGCGATCGAGATCGGGATCGTGCGCGGCGAAGACCACCCCCATGCCGCCGGCGCCGAGCTCGCGCTCGATGACGTAGCGTCCGATCGCGTCGCCCGGACCCGGCGGGGTCCCGGCCGGGCGCGCCGGCGCGCTCGCCGGATCCGCGGTGGGCCCGGCCGCGCTCGTCGCGGTGTTCGCGAGCTCGTCGCCGCTCGGCATCGTCATGAGTCTATCCCGAGGACCCCGGGCGGGCGCGGCGATCGCGCGCGGCGGGTGCGTCGACCCGGGTCTCGCCGTGCGCGGCCGTTGCGTCCACGGTGTCGTCGTCCTCCGAGATGCCGTCCGTCGTGGGTTCGATTCGCAACGGAGGACGGCCGTCGGCGAGGCCGGTTGCATCGAGCGCGTCGGCGAGCTCGGCGGCAGTGGTCGGACGCCGCGCCGGGTCGGCGTCGAGCGCGCGCAAGAGGACGTCGTCGAGCGCGGCGGGGACGCCGGCCACGAGCTCCGACGGGCGCTTGCCGCCGGCGTCGCGCACCCGGGTCCCGGTGAGGGCGAAGAACAAGGTGGCGCCCGCGCTCCAGACGTCCGACGCGGGCGTCGCCGCGGCGCCGGCGGTCACCTCGGGCGCGATGTAGCCAGGCGTGCCGACCACCGCGCCGGTCAGGGTCACGCTCTCGTCGCCGCCGTCGGGCGCCTCGACGCGCGCGATGCCGAAATCGAGCACCTTGAGGTGGTCGGCGGCCCCGTCGCGCACGACCACGAACAGGTTCGACGGCTTGAGATCCCGGTGGACGATCCCGCGCCGGTGCGCCTCGGCGACCGCGCGCGCGGCCTGGGCGCCGAGCCGCGCGACCTCGTTCGCGGGCAGCGGCCCCCGACGCGCGATCAGCGCCGCCAGGTCGACGCCGGCGAGCAGCTCCATCGCGTAGTACCAGACGCCGTCGTGGGTGACGCCCCAGTCGTGCACGCGCACGATGCCGGCGTGATCGAGCCCCGCGGTGGCCTCGATCTCGCGCTCGAAGCGCGCGATCGAGGTCGGGCTCCGGCCGTGCTCGGGCGAGAGGATCTTGAGCGCGACGTCGCGGCGGATCGCCTTGTCGTGGGCGCGCCAGACCTCGCCCATGCCGCCCTTGCCGATGCGCCGCCGCAGGCGGTAACGGCCGATGCTCCTGGTCTCGAACGCGCTCTGGCGAAGGGACCACACCACGTGACCGCCCCACGCACGGATGACGACGGCGGCGGCGAGGAGCACGAGCAGCGCCTGGAAGGACGCGACCGCCGCCGGATCGTCGAGCTGCGCGCGCACCACCGGATCCCAGCGGCTGGCGGCCAGGACGAAGAGGGGCGCGATGATCGTCGTACCCAGCGCGACGAACAGGCCTTCCTGCCATGGCCGGGGCAGGGCGAGCACCTGCGTGAGCAGGAGGAGCAGGATGACGATGTGATAGGGCGAGGTCAGGCCGCCGGCGCGTGACGCCAGGAAGCCGAGCGCGAGCCCGGTGACGAAGAAGTTGAGCGCGCCCACCGGGACGAACACGCGCTCGGGAGGCAGCGGATCGCGCGACGCGATGACCAGCATGAGCACGTGGAACGGCACGGGCGCGAGGACCGCGACGAGCGCCTCGGTCGCCGAGCCATGGCCGATCTCGGGGAACACGAGCACGTGCAGGACCAGGCCGAAGCCGAGCCAGAGCGCGGCGCCGACCGTGCCGACCAGGCGGACCTGGTGCATCTCCGCGGCCCAGCGCGCGTACGCGATGCGCGCTTGCGCCGCGGCCACCGCGCTCGACGGATCGCTGGCGCTGGTCATCCGGGGTCCCCGGCGCGATCGTATCGCGTTCTACGCGGCCCGGGCGGAGACGGTGGCGCGCGGCGCGAGGGGGCCGGCGCAGAGGAGCTCGGCGCGGGGCGCCGGGGACGCGTCGATGAGCTGGACCTTGCGGGCCGCGGTCTCGAGCGTCAGCTCGATGCCGTGCTCGGCGAGCAGCGGTCCGAAGCGGAACGCCATGCGCTCGAGGCGGCGGTAGGTCGACGCGTAGGCCTGGGTGACGATCGGATCGAAGTTCGCCGTCGAGATCGGGTTGGTCGCCAGGAGGCGGCGCATCCGGTTCGACGGCAGGAACGACACCATCGTCACCTCGGGGTGGAGCGCGTGCATGGCGGCGGCCGCGTGCTCGTAGCGGGTGAACGCGATGTTCTTGTAGTCCTGGACCAGCACCCACAGCGCGCTGTGGCGGTGGTTGAAGCCCGCCTCGTCGGTGATGAGCGGCAGGAACGGGTCGATGAGCACGATCAGGTTGGCGCCGCGCTCGACGGCGGTGACGATGTTCGTCGTGCGCGTCACGAAGCCGTCGGTGTAGCGTCGGCCGTCGATGGTCACGGAGGTGAGGAACGGGTGGATCGCCGCCGACGCCTGCACGGCGCGGCTGATCGGCACGTGCTCGGTGCCGGGCGAGCCGAAGAGCACGTGCTGGCGCCGGTCCTGATCGGTCGCCCCGATGTAGAGCTGCTTGCCGACGCGGCGGAAGTCGTCGCTCTTGCCGGGCTCGGCGAAGATGTCGGCGAGGCGCCGCGTCTTGTCGTCGACGGCGAAGAACGGGCCGAACAGCGCCGCGAGCTGCGACAGGGCGCCGGTGAGCGAGAGCCGCTCCTCGCCGCGGTTCACGCGGGCACGGTAATCGCGGAGGTGGCGGCCGACCGAGCACAGGCGCGCCGGCATGTCGCGCAGCGCCAGGTTGCGGAGGCCGAGCTCGAGGTCGACGCCGTCGCGGTTGTCGGGGTCGAGCTCGCGCAGGCAGCGATCGAGCTCGACGCGGTTGGCGACGAGCGACGAGACGATCGCGCCCGCCGAGATGCCGAAGTAGAGGTCGAAGTCGTGCACGCTGAACCCGCGGAACGCGTCCTCGAGGCAGCGCAGCACGCCGAGCTCGTAGTAGACGCCGGTGATGCCGCCGCCGGCGGCGCACAGCGCCTTCTTGCTCACGGGCGGGCGGATCAGCTCGCCGACGCGCGTGGTCACGGCGGCGGCGTCGGGCGCGGTCAACCAGCCGCCGATGCGCCGGCGGCCGAGCTCGAACAGGATCGCGTCCTGCGCGTGGTTGGACATCTCCGGCAGGACGGCGACGATGCGGTCGCGGCGGAACCGGCGCTCGCGATCGAGGTCGCGGTGGCGCAGATCGAGGAACGCGTCGAGCAACGCGAGCGGCCCGCCTTGCACGGCGGGCCCCACCTCGATCAGCATGGCGTCGAAGTACACCTCGCGGGTGCGGTCGACGGCGTGGCGATAGTCCGTCGTCCGCTCCGCAGCGAGCTCCGGAATGGACGCATCTTGGGCAAGGAACAGCACCCTCGGCACGAAACCAAGGTTAGCGCGAGCCGCTGACGTGACGAGGCTTCAACTCGCGGTCACGCGCTCGGGCGCTGGGCGCGCCTCAGAACTCGAGCTCGCGTGCCGTGATCTGCCGGTGGAGGTCCGGCGTCAGCGGCACGTACTCGGTGTGACGTGGCGGGAGGACGTACACCGGCTCCTTCACCGCCGCGGGGTCGAAGCCCTGCTTCTTGAGGTCGCCCTTCACCTGCTTGAACGTGCCGGTGACCTCGAGCTCCTCCTGGAAGCGGAGGAACACGGGCACGGCGTACGGCGGCAGCTGCGCGCGCACGTGCTGCGCGAAGCCGCGCAGGTCGAGCTGCTGCAACGGCACGCGCAGGACGACGGCCGCCATGCCGCAGCGGCCCTCGGCGCCCGGGACCTGCACGCCGTACACCGTCGTCTCGGCGACCTGGCCGAAGGTGTTGAGCACCTCGGCGACCTCGTTGGTCGAGACGTTCTCGCCCTTCCAGCGGAAGGTGTCGCCGACGCGATCGACGAACTGGGCGTGGCGGAAGCCGAGGTCGCGCAGCAGGTCGCCCGAGTTGAACCAGCAGTCGCCGGTCTCGAAGACGTCGCGCAGGAGCTTCTTCTCGCTCGCGGCCTTGTCGGTGTAGCCGTCGAAGACGTAGCGCTCGTTGACCTGACCGATGAGCAGCCCGACCTCGCCCTTGCCGACGCGGATGAGGTGGCCGGCGGCGTCGCGCACCGGCTCGTCGAGATCGACGTCGTACTTCACGAGGGCGTACGGCGCCGGGCAGATGCCGACCGTGCAGTCGGCGTTGAGCAGGTTGACGAAGGCGATGTTGCCCTCCGACGCGGCGTAGAACTCGTACACCTCGTCGATGCCGAACCGCTGCTTGAACTCCTTCCAGATGTCCGGGCGCAGGCCGTTGCCGACGATCTTCCGGATCGGGTTGTCGCGATCGTCGGGGCGCGGCGGCTGGTTGAGCAGGTAGCGGCACAGCTCGCCGATGTAGGCGAACGCGGTGCAGCGGTAGCGACGGACGTCGTCCCAGAAGGCGGTGACGCTGAACTTGCGGCGGAGCGCGAGGGCGGCACCCGAGCAGGCGGCGGAGCTCCAGGCCACCGTGAGCGCGTTGTTGTGGTAGAGCGGCAGCGAGAGGTAGAGGACGTCGTCGGGCGTCAGCGCGAGCGCCGCCATGCCGAAAGCGCCGGCCGCCTTCACCCAGCGGAAGTGGCTCATGATCGACGCCTTGGGCATGCCGGTCGTGCCCGAGGTGTAGATGTAGAAGCACGGGTCGCCGAGGCGGACCTCGCGCAGCTGCGGCGGCGAGGTCGTGCGGCCGCGGGAGACCAGGAGCGCGGCGTCGGTGGCGTCGGGGGGGACGGTCTCCTGGCCGGTGTCGACGACCCAGAGCGCCTTGTCACGCGACGCGGCGCCCACGGCGGCGCGGACCTCGGCGAACTCGCGCCACAGCTCCTCGCCGACGATGAACGTGGTCGCCTTCGAGACCTTGAAGCTGTGCTCGAGCACCTTGCCGCGCTGGCGCGAGTTGATGACCGCCGCGATCGCGCCGAGCTTCACGATGCCGGCGATCGCGAACAGCATCTCGGGGCGGTTCTCGAGGAACAGGGCGACGGCGTCGCCCTTGCCGATGCCGCGCGCGGCGAGCACGTCGGCCCAGCGGTTGGCTTGCTCGTCGAGCTCGCGGTGGGTGTAGCGGCGGTCCTCGTAATAGAGGGCGGGTCCGTCGGGGAGCTCGCGCGCGTTCTTCTCCAGGTACGAGCCGATCGAGAGGATCTCGTCCTTCTTCGACTTGGAGATGAGCGGCAGGCCGCGCGCGATCGACGGAAACTTCCGCGCGACGAGGCGGAGACGGGCGAGCGCCTCGGCGCGGCCGCCGAGCAGATCACCGAATTCACGTGCCGTGGAGGGAAGCGAACGGACGAGCTCGAGCGGGCGCATGAAGCGGCGACATTACCTCAACGCCGCGCACGCCGGCGGCGGAGTGAGACGAGAGCGGCGAAGGCGACGAGCATGGCGTCCCAGCGGACGCGGTGACCGCGCGTCGCGCTGCACTCGCTGCAGCACCCGCTCGACGCGTCGCGCGCGCAGTCGACGGTGACCGGAATCCGGACGATGTCCTCGACGGTCGTGACCGGGATGAGCTCGGGATCACCCGTGTTTCTCGCGGCGAGCGGGTCGCGATCGATCGTGCGATCGGGGCCGACGACGAGGTCGTTGCGGGTCAGGAACGACGGATCGGTCGAGCTGGTCCGGGCGGCGAACGAGATTCGGGCGTCGGGGAGCTGATAGCGGCCCTCGGCGGCGAGGTAGACGGTGAGCGCGGAGGTCGCGCCGGGAGGGCCGAACGAGCGCGAGCGGAGGGCGGAGATCGGCGCCCGGCCAGGTCAGCGCGAGCGGACGCAGCGCGCCGTCTTCCGGGCCGTCGACGGCGACGCGCACCGCGGTGATGGTGTCGCCGCGCGCGAGGTACGGGCCGATCGCGTCGAGGTCGGCCGGGGTGTGGGCGTAGCCGAAGGTGTCGAGCCAGGCGGCGAGGGCGGCCGTGTCGGCGACGGCGAGGCGCAGGATCTCGTACTCGCCGACCGGGATGACGTCGACGCCGCCATCCCCGAAGCCGGCGTCGGGCACGTCGGGGGGATCCCAGGACGGATCGTCGCCGCGACATCCGCGTCAGTGATCGGGCACGGGCACGGGCACGGGCACGGGCACGGGGCGCCGCCGGCAATGGTGGTGCGGGCGGATCAGCGGCGCAGAAAGATCGGGTTCGTCACGCCGAACGCCGCCCGCCCCGGGAAGACCGGCGCCAGATCGTCACCGCCGTACGCCGCGACCACGACCCAGCTCCCGTTCGCCGCCACGTCGACCGGCACCACGTCCTGCCAGCGGAGCGCGGGGTTGAGCGGGTCGGCGTCGCCGGCGGTCACCGGGATCGTCGCCACGGTCTCGCCGTCGACGACGACCTCGATCGTGTCGACGTCGACCCAGCTCGCCGCCTGGACCTCGATCGCGACGCTGGCCTGGGCGCCGACGCCGGTCGCCGTGTCGCCCGAGAGCGTCGTGCCCACGGCCGCCTCCACATAGATCCCGCCGGAGATCGACGCGTGGCCGGCGTCGACCTGGTCGCGGATCTGGTCGCCGTTCACCTGGCGCGGATCGTCGGTGCCCAGGCGGATGCACGTGCGCGGGTAGCCGAGCGGCGAGCCGCGCACGCTGTGGCTGTCCGACGAGCCGACCGCGAACACCTGGCGGCCGATGTTCAGGAGCGAGAACCAGTGCGCGACGGTGCCGCTCTTGTTGCGCACCCACCCCGAGTCGTTGAACACCTCGATGAGCTTGAACCCGTCGTCCCACACCTCGGGGTTGGCGGCGAGGCCGGTCGTCGGATCGAGCCCGGCGTAGTCGAAGTAGTTCTTGTCGCCCAGCGGATGGTTGATGATGATCGTCGGGCGCTCGGGTCGCGCGCGCACCGCATCGAAGACCTCGACCGGGTCGAGCGTGACCACGTCGCCGTCAGGCGTGTCGGCGGTCGGGAACATCTGCCAGCGCGGCGCGCCCTGGTTGGGCAGCGCGGGGTCGGGATCGAGCGGGAACACGTTCATGTGGCCCCAGATCTCGAAGCTCGTCATCTCGATCGCGGGGACGCCCATCGCCCACGCCTCCCAGCCGCGCGCCTCGATGAGCGGCTGGAAGTCGTCGACCCACTCGTGATCGGTGCGGATGAAGAGCTCGAGGCCGTCGGCCATGCCCGACTGCACCTTGTACGCGGCGACGTCGTCGGCGTCGTTCGAGCGGATGGTGTGGATGTGGAAGTCGCCGCACATCTTGCCGGTCGTGTCGATCACGTGATCGAGCACCGGCGTGAGCGGGAAGTCCCCGCCCGGATCGATGTCGATGTTCTGCTCGAACAGCTCGTACTCGGGGCCGCGCGACACCACCACGTGATACGCGCCGGGGCGGAGCGGGATGCGCATCGCCGTGCCGTCGTGGAAGCGCACCTCGTGGCGCCCGCCGGGAGGCTCGGGCTCGCCGAAGTTGTCGGGGATGTCGACGAGGGCGGGGCCGGTCGCCAGCGGCAAGAGCTGGATGCGCGCCGGGATCGTCGCCATGTCGCCGTCGGTGACGCGGTCGATGACGAGCGTGCCGAGGCTGGGCACGGCGAGCGTCGCGGTGATCGCGTCGGCGGCGACGGCGGTGGTCGCGAGGACGCTGCCCGGCGCGACGGCGGTGAGCGTCACGGCGGTCGCGGCGGGGACGTGCAGCGAGAACGTTCCGCCGGCGGCGACACCGGCGCGCGTCAGGTGACCGCCGCTGGCGTCGACGGCGTGCACGCGCGCGGTGGTGCCAGCCGGCAGCCCGGTGACCGTGCCGGTGATCGTCCGGGTCGAGGCGCCCTCGATGCGCTTGATGGTCTGGACCGCGCCGTCGAGGCCGGGGCCGCCGATCGCGATGCGCGCGTGCGCCCGCGTGGTCAGGGCGCAGCGCGGGATCGCGTACGCGTCGTTGATCGCGCCGATGAAGCCGGCCTGCGCGATGCTGCCGCCGAGCGGGCCGTCGGCCGCCTGGTACGCGAGGCTGGCGCCGTCGTCATCGACGAGCACGGCCCAGGGCGCGCCGGCGACGTTGTCGGTGAAGCCGACCGCCGGCACCCAGGCCTTCATGCGCTTCGTGTACATGAAGCCGTGGACCACGGTGCCGGACGCGGCGTCGACGTCGCGTCCGTTGTTGATGTGGTAGGTGATCTCGACGTGCTCGGCGCCGGGCGCGAGCGCGTAGTCGATCGCCGCGTCGACGTCGCGGAAGTTGTCGATGAGGAGGCCGGAGAGCAGCGGATCGAGGAACGGCAGCGGCGCCAGGCGACCGCGCGCGCGCACGACCGCGGGCTGGCCGTCGCTGCCGTCGTTCACCACCGTCACGCTCTCGGTGACGATCGACGCGCGACCGATGAGGAAGAAGATCTCGCCGAAATCGGCGGGGCGCACGAGCGCGCCGTTCTCGACGAGCGCGGCGCCGACCGGGCGGCCGCCCCACGGATCGTAGAGGTGCGAGTCGCCGACGTCCTCGATGACGAGCGCGACCTTGTCGTTGGCGAGGACGAAGTCGCCGACCGCCCAGGTCTCGAGGCCGAGCGTCGTCGCCGGCAGCTGCGCCGCCGACGTGATGCGCCCGGCGCGCGCCTCCGTCGGGCCGGCGCCGAGCGGCGCCGCGTGCCCGGTCGTGTCGCCGTCGGGCGGCAGGCCCGGCGCGCACGAGGTCGTGCCGTCGTCGTCGCCGCCGCAGGCGGCCAGGATCGCGAGCAAACACACAGAAAGGCAAAGCCAGACGCGCATGGTTCCCTCGCGACGGATGCTACCCGACGAGGGCCCTGTGTTTCACGTGTTCTTCACGCGTGTGACGACGCTGACATGAGGCGGTCTCGGTTGGCGCCCTTCGACGGGGCCCGGGCTATCGTCGCGCCGTGCTCGAACGCACCGGATGCGTCCTCGCCGCTGCCATGCTCGTCGTCGCGGCGCCGGCGCGGGCCGACGAGCGGCTCGACGAGGCAAGGCAGCTGCGCGAGATCATCCAGCTCGCGAGGCAGCTCGCGTACTCGGATCCGAAGCAGCTCGAGTGGGAGCTGGCGACGGTGTACGGGCAGTTCGTGAACGATCCGGTGCTCGGGCCCCTGGTGACGAACCTGGCGGCGCAGTACCGCGGCGGCTACGTGCGCGTGGATGTCGACGCCGGGGCCGGCGTGGACGCGGCGATGCCGGCGTCGGCGAGCGCCGCGGCGAGCGCGGCGTGGGAGATCCCCCTGTGCCGGATCCTCGGCGCGCGCGCGGCGGGGCTGGGCGGCTGGGAGGACGGCAGCGCGATCGGCAGCTACGTGCTCACCGGCTCGGCGTGCCTGCCGCTACCGGCCAACACCGTGCAGTTCGCGTACACGCGGCGCGGGAACGTGCGCACGTCCTTGCTCGCGGTGCCGGTGGTCCTCGACGACCGGCGGACGGGCGACCTCTACGACATCGGGATCCGCTTCTACCGCTACCGCGGCGAGCGCCACCAGATCGACGCGATGCCCTTCGAGATCCAGATCGACGTGTCGCGGGACGAGGACGGCGGGTTCGGCGCGATCGGGTCGACGGTCGACGGCGCGCCGGTGGAGTGGCGGCGCCGCGGCAAGGGGCTCGACGGCGCCGACCAGCGCTTCCGCTTCCTGGCGTTCTCGCTCCGCTACCAGGACGACGACGCCGCCGTCGGCGGGCGCGACGCGGGCGTGGTCACGCTGTGGCCGCTCACGCTCGAAGGCATCCACGTCACGCCCGACGTGACCGTCGGCGGTGGCGGCGGCTGGGTCACGGCGCGCGGCACCGACGGCGTCGGCGACACGCCGGCGGAGGTGGTCGAGGAGGTGGGCGCCGCGTCGTACCTCCAGCTCGACTGGGCGGTGGGGCAGGTGCGCGGCAACGTGCGGCTGGCCCGCGACTACTACCCGACGTACGACGCGCAGTTCGTCATCGATGACCGCATCTCGAGCCGCATCGACTACACGCGCACGCACCTCGCCGCGTCGCTCACGGCGTTCGCCGCGCGCGACCAGGTCCGGCGCGAGGGCGCGACCCCGGCGGCAGAGGTCGTCTCCGGCGGCGCCGTCGACCTCGCGTACGCGTTCGGCCACGGCTTCCACGCGCTGGGGCGCGTCGAGGCGGCGCACGCGCTCGTCGCGACCACCGCCGCCGAGCCGGTGCTCACGCGCTTCGACGTGCGCGCGAGCGCGGGTCTCGCCTACCACTGGGACCGGCACTTCCCGCCCCGCTAATCGGTGGCGGCGCCGCGCAGGAGCTTGCGCGCGAAGTCCCGCACCGCAGGCGGGTAGGCGGTCTGCGCCGGGACGAGCTTGAGCTCGTGCTTGGGGAGCATGCGCAGGACACGCGGGATCATCTCCGAGCCCAGCCGCGTGTTGGCGAGCAGCGCCCGCCGGATCTCGGGCGACCGCAGCCACGCCGCGTTGTTGACGATGAGCTCCATGAGCGGGACGGGGAGGGTGCCCATGCGCGCGATGCGCGCGACCTCGGGGAACGTGACGCGCGGGTTCCGCAGGAGCGCCTCCCACACGTTCTTGCCGTATATGCGCTCGAGCATGACGCGCTCGCGCTGGTCGCCCTCTCTCGCCATGCGCGTCTGCATGTGAGCCGGCAAGTTCCTCAGCCGTTCCATCCACGACGCCGGCTTCCCCGTGCCCGTGCCCGTGCCCGTGCCCGTGCCCGACTCTCCTTCTCCTTCTCCCTCTCCTTCTCCTTCTCCTTCTCCCTCTCCCTCTCCCTCTCCCTCTCCGCCCTCCGCCATCACCCACGCCTCGATCGCCGCCTTCTTCTCCATCGTCCACCCGAGCACCTCGTACCCCGTCCCCGCCGCCATCCGGTACACCGCCTTGCCCTCCATCTCGAGCTCTCTCCCGGCGCGGACCAGCACGATCGTCACCTCCACCTCGCCCGGCGCCTCGCCCACGAGATACGCGCCGCCCTTCGACAGGTAGTCTCGCCAGTGCCGCGCGCACTCCTCTGGCGTCCCCAGCTCGATCCGCACCCGCGGACGTGACATCGCGTCGATCATATCGCACGTTCGGGCCGTGCCCCTGCCGTTCGCGCCGCCGCTGGAGCCGATGCTCTGCAAGCTCTCCCACATCATTCCCGAGGGAGAGTGGATGTACGAGCCCAAGTGGGACGGCTTCCGCTGCCTGGTGTTCAGGGACGGCGACCAGCTCACGCTGCAGAGCCGCGACACGAAGCCGCTCGAGCGCTACTTCCCCGAGCTCCACGCACCGCTGCACGCGAGCTTGCCCGAGCGCTGCGTGCTCGACGGCGAGATCGTGATCGCCACCGACGGCCGGCTCGACTTCGATGCGCTGCTCCAGCGCATCCACCCGGCGGCGTCGCGCATCAAGGAGCTCGCGGCGCGCACGCCGGCGTCGTACGTCGCCTGGGATCTGCTCGCGCTCGGCGACGACGACCTGCGCGCGACGCCGCAGCTCGAGCGGCGGACCGCGCTCGAGCAGGCGCTTGCGGGCGCCCGACCGCCCGTGCACGTCTCGCCGATGACGCGCGATCCGGCGGTCGCCGCCGACTGGTTCTCGCGCTTCGAGGGTGCGGGCTTCGACGGCATCATCGCCAAGCCGCCGGGTGCGGCCTACCAGCCGGGCAAGCGCGGGCTGGTGAAGGTGAAGCACGACCGGACCGCGGACTGCGTCGTCGCCGGCTTCCGCTGGTACAAGGGCGGCAAGGACCGGCTCGTCGGATCGCTCCTGCTCGGGCTCCACGACGGCGAGGGCAAGCTGCACCACGTCGGCGTGTGCTCGGCGTTCTCGCAGGCGCGGCGCGCCGAGCTCGCCACCGAGCTGGCGCCGCTGCGCGAGCGTGCCCTCGACGATCACCCGTGGAAGGAGTGGGCGGAATTCCACGCCGCCGAGGCGCCGGAGGTGCGCCAGCCGGGCGCGACCAGCCGCTGGAATCGCGGCAAGGACCTCTCGTGGGAACCCTTGCGGATCGAGCGCGTCGTCGAGGTCGGGTACGACCACCTGCAGGGCGACCGCTTCCGACACGCGACGCAGTTCAAGCGCTGGCGACTCGACCGCCAGCCGGCCGACTGCCGCTACGATCAGCTCGAGGTCACCCCCGCCGCCGAGCTGGCGGCGATCTTCGCGCATCGCTGACGCGGATCCCGCTGCGTCCGCCGCCGGTTCCGGGCTACGGTTCCGGCATGAGCGTGCTGGTCGCAGCCTCGCTCCCCATCCTGGCGCTCGGTGCGTGGGCGGCGTGGCGCGCGCTGCGCGGGCGGCCGGTGCGGCGCTTCGCGCTCAACGCGGTCGTCGGCCTATCGTTGCTCGTCTACTTCGCGATCACGGCCGGGCTCGGCATCTTCTGGGTCGCCAACCAGGAGCTGCCGGTCTTCGATCTCCACTACCTGTTCGGCTACCTGACCGCGGTGCTCGTCGTCGTGCACGTGTGGATCAACGCGCCGCTCCTCGCGCGCTTCCTGCGCAAGCGCGCGCCGTCGCTGGCCGCCGAGGGGCAGCGCTTCCGCCCGTCGGTGGCGTGGGGCGCGCGCCTCGTCGGGCTCGCGGCGTTCGGCGGGCTCTGCTTCTGGATCGGCTGGTCGCGCGGGGTGAGCGTGGTGACCGTGGTGCCGGGCGAGCCCGTGCGGCCGCCGGGCGCCGGCGCGGGCGACGGGCAGGTCGGGATGCCCGAGGTGATGATGCGCGCGGACGGCCGCGCCGTGCCGCTCTCGCGCTGGTATCACGACCGCAGCGCGCACTCGCGCCGGCGGGTCGTCGAGCGCGGGCCGCGCATCGACTGGGACGAGCGGCCCGACGTGTTCGAGTCGTACCCGTCGGTGAGGACGGTCGCGCTGCCGCGGTCGCGCGCGACGGTGGACGTGCCGACGGCGCGCGCGCTCGAGGACGCGGCGCGCGAGGTCGAGGCGCTGGGCGACACGGAGGTCACGCTCGCGCAGCTGGGGACGCTCCTCCACCTGACCCAGGGCATCACCGAGGTCGACGGGCCGCCGGGGCAGCCGTTCTACAAGCGGGCGGCGGCGTCGTCGGGCGCGCTCTATCCGGTGGTCACGCATGTCGCCGTCGGGCGCGCCGTCGGGCTCGCGCCCGGGCTCTACCACTACGCGCCGCGCGAGCACGCGCTGCACCTCTTGCGCGCGGGCGACGTACGCGGCGAGCTGGCGGACGCGAGCGCGCACGGCGCCGATGTCGCGGCCGCCCCGTTCACGGTCGTGCTCTCGGCGATCGTCGCGCGCTCGTCGTGGAAGTACGGCGAGCGCGGCTATCGCTACGCGCTCCTCGACGCCGGGCACGCGCTCGCCAACGCGCAGGCGGCGGGCGCCGCGCTCGGGCTGACGAGCCGCGCCGTCGGTCGCTTCGACGACGCGCGCGTCGCGCAGGTGCTCGGGGTCGTGCCGGCCCTGCAGGCGCCGATGCTGGTCGTGCCCTTCGGCGTCCGGGCCGAGCCCGGCGACCTCGCGGCGCGGGAGACGCGGCGGTTCGTGTGGTCCGAGGTGGTGCCGGCGCGCGCCGACGTGCCCGACTCGGTGCGCATCATGTCGGCGCGCACCGGGCTCGTCGCGACCGACGCGCGCGGCCCGCCGCATGCGCCGGCGCCGCCGCTCGCGCCGCGTGTCGTCGACGCGGCGGCGATCGTCGCGCCGCCGGCGAGCGTCGCGGGCACCGGCGGCGATGGCGACGACGCGCTCGGCGCGGTGATCGAGCGCCGCCGGTCGACGCGCCGGTTCCGCGACGCGCCGCTCGAGCTCGCCGCGCTGGCGCGCGTCCTCGACCATGCGCGCGGCGGAGGCGTCGACGCGCAGCGCCCGCTTCGCCTGTACGTGATCGCGCTGCGGGTGGACGGGCTCGCGCCGGGCGTGTACGAGCACCGGCCGGACGGGAGCCTCGCGCGCGTGCGCGCCGGTGACGTGCGCGACGCCGCCTACGAGCTCGCGCTCTCGCAGGAGGTCGTCGAGCGCGCCGCCGCGGTGGCGGTCTTCACCGCCGACGTCGCGGCGTTCTCGTGGCCCGACGGCTCGCGCGGTTTCCGCTACGCCTGGATCGACGCCGGCGTCGCCGCCGGGCG
>ERZ761602.3842-NODE-3842-length-20436-cov-12.567391_pt1 | contig 20436 bp, 16 predicted proteins | sample MGYA00512165_ERZ761602 | MGnify/ENA primary metagenome ERZ761602 (study PRJEB28899, sample SAMN02445085) | bioreactor sludge metagenome | biome: EBPR sludge; isolation source: Thorneside wastewater treatment plant | place: Australia: Brisbane, Thorneside... | reverse complement strand
CTGCGCGGCGTCAAGCGGCCGCAGGACTGTCGCATCTTCGGTAGCGTGTGCACCCCGGAAAACCCGGTCGGCTCGTGCATGGTGTCATCCGAAGGGGCCTGCGCCGCGCACTATTCCTTTGGCCGCTATGTTGCTGCCAGCGATGGCCGCGTTACTTGCGCAGCGCCTGATCTCGCGGTGACGCCATGAACGGCGTGCGCAAGGGCTATGTGCGCCCGCTCGACCTGCGCCACGGCGCCGTCGACATGACCCATGGCAGCGGCGGCCGGGCCATGGCACAGCTGATCGAGGAGCTGTTTGCGAAATATCTGGGCAACGACTTTCTCGGGCAGCGCAACGACGGCGCGGTGATGCCCATGCCGCCGGGCCGGCTGGTGATATCCACCGACGGGCATGTCGTTTCGCCGCTGTTCTTTCCCGGTGGCGATATCGGTTGCCTGTCGATCAACGGCACCATCAACGACGTTGCCGTGCTCGGCGCGACGCCGCTCTATCTGGCTGCCGGCTTCATCCTCGAAGAGGGCTTGCCGCTCGCCGATCTGGCACGCATCGTCGAGTCGATGGCGTGCGCCGCACGCGCGGCCGGCGTGCCGGTGGTCACCGGCGATACCAAGGTCGTTCAGAAAGGCGCGGGCGATGGCGTGTACATCACCACCACCGGCGTCGGCGTCGTTGCCGACGGCGAGGATTTCTCGGGCGACCGTGCGCGACCCGGCGACCAGATCATCGTTTCCGGCAGCATCGGCGAGCATGGCATGGCGATCATGGCGCAGCGTGAGGGCCTCGGTTTCGCAGCGCCCATTGTTTCCGATACCGCCGCGCTGCACGGCCTGATCGCCGCCATGCGCGCCAGTGGCGCCGCAATTCGTACGCTGCGCGACCCGACCCGCGGCGGCGTGGCGACGACGCTCAACGAGATCGCCCGTCAATCCGGCGTTGGCATGATGCTCCAGGAAGGTGCGCTGCCGGTGCAGGCCGAGGTTGCCGCCGCCTGCGAGTTTCTCGGTCTCGACCCGCTGTATGTGGCCAATGAAGGCAAGTTGCTGGCGATCGTTGCGCCCGAAGATGCGCACGCCCTGCTTGCCGCGATGCGTGCCCATCCCCTCGGCCAACGCGCGGCCCTGATCGGCAGCGTGCATGTCGACGCGCACCATTTCGTGCAGATGACCACCGGCTTCGGCGGTCGGCGCATCGTCGACTGGCTGACCGGCGAGCAGTTGCCGCGCATCTGCTGAGCGGGGCAAGGATGCGCATCCTGCTTCTTTGCCATTCCTTCAACAGTCTCAGCCAGCGCTTGTACAGCGAACTTGCTGCCCGTGGTCACCAGTTGTCGGTCGAATTCGACATCGCCGATTCGGTCGCCGAAGAAGCGGTCGCGCTGTTTCGGCCCGAGCTGATCGTCGCCCCCTACCTGCGCCGGGCAATCCCGGCGTCGATCTGGGAGCAGCACTGCTGCCTGATCGTGCATCCAGGAATCGTCGGCGATCGCGGTCCGTCGGCACTCGACTGGGCGATCCAGGAAGGCGAGCAGGCGTGGGGTGTCACCGTCCTGCAGGCGACCGGTGAACTCGACGGTGGCCCGATCTGGGCCAGCGAAAACTTCCCGATGCGCGTCGCCAGGAAGTCCAGCCTCTACCGCCACGAGGTGACCGAGGCCGCGAGCTGCGCCGTGCTGCGTGCCGTCGAGCGTTTTGCGAGCGGGAGTTTCGTGCCCGTGCCCGTCGATGCCGCCGACGCCAGTGCCCGCATACGCGGCTGCGCGCGGCCATTGCTGCGCCAGAGCGATCGCGCCATCGACTGGCAGCACGACGACAGCGCGACGATCCTGGCCCGGCTGAACGCCGCCGACGGCTTCCCCGGCGTCGCCGATCGCCTGTTCGGCGAGCCGTGTCGGCTGTTCGACGCCTGGCCGGAAGACAGACTACGCGGCGGCGCTCCCGGTGAAGTGATCGCCTGGCGCGAAACGGCGATCCTGCGCGCGACAGTGGACGGCGCGCTGTGGATCGGCCATGTGCGCCGCGAGGAGGAGGCGAATGCCGCGGCAAGAGCCGACGCCAGGTCCGAAGCCAACGTCAGGACCTTCAAACTGCCGGCCACGCAGGTCTTTGCCACACAACTGGCGAGCATCCCGGAAGCGCCGCTGGCCGGGGAAACAAGGTACTTCGCAGCCGTCGGCAGAACCTGGCAGGACATTCGCTACGAAGAGGCCGGGTCGGTCGGCTTCCTGCATTTCGACTTCTACAATGGCGCCATGAGTACCCGCCAGTGCCAGCGCCTGCTGGCCGCCTGGCAGTGGGCGCAGCAGCGGCCGGTGAGCATCATCGTCCTGATGGGCGGCCGTGACTTCTGGTCGAATGGCATCCATCTGCACAGCATCGAAGCCGCCGAATCGCCGGCCGACGAGTCGTGGGCCAACATCAACGCCATCGATGACCTCGCCGAAGCCATCATCCGCAACGAGACGCAGCTGACTATCGCCGCACTGCAGGGCAATTGTGGCGCCGGCGGCTGCTTCCTGGCGCGCGCCGCCGACCTGGTCTGGGCACGTACCGGGGTGCTGCTCAATCCGCACTATCGCAACATGGGCAACCTCTACGGCTCGGAGTACTGGACCTACCTGCTGCCGGCGCGGGTCGGTGTCGAAGGCGCGCAGGCGATGATGCGCAACCGTCTGCCGATGAGCCCTGCCGTCGGCCTCGCCGCCGGTCTTGTCGACGCCTGTCTGGCTGGGGATCTGGACGCTTTCCGCGTCGACGTCGCGCGGCGTGCGGCCGAACTGGCTGCCGCTCCTGATCTTGCCGCGCGTCTGCAGGAAAAAGGCGCGCAGCGCCACGCCGACGAGGCGCTCAAACCGCTGGCCAGCTATCGTGCCGCGGAACTCGCCGAGCTGCAGCGCAACTTCTACGGCTTCGACCCGAGCTATCACGTCGCCCGCTACCATTTCGTGCACAAGACGCCGGCCTCGTGGACGCCGCGTCACCTGGCGATTCATCGCGATCTCGGCTGGAGCCTGCCGCAATGACTGCCCTCCCGAAGGCGAAGCTGCCGACGGTGCTGGTGGTCGATGACGAGTTGCGCTCGCAGGAAGCCTTGCGGCGGACCCTGGAAGACGACTTCGAAGTGTTCACCGCATCCAGCGCCGAGCAGGCGCAGCGGATCATGGAAAGCGAGTGGGTGCAGATCGTCGTCTGCGATCAGCGCATGCCGCAAATGAGCGGTGTCGAATTTCTCAAGGGTGTGCGCAGCCAGTGGCCGGATACCCTGCGCATCATTCTCTCCGGCTACACCGACGCCGAGGACATCATCGCCGGGGTCAACGAGGCCGGTATCTACCAGTATCTGATGAAGCCCTGGCATCCCGAGCAGCTGTTGCTGACCCTGCAGACGGCGGCCAACGTCTATCGCCTGCAGCAGCAAAGCCAGCGCCTGTCGGTCGATTTGCGCACCGCCGAGCCGGTGCTGGCGCGCCGAGTCGAGGCAAAAAGCGAGCGCATCAAACGCGAGTTCGGCCTCGAAGCGCTGGTCCGCACCCCGGCCAGCCCGCTCAATGGCGTCTGCGCGCTGATCGAGAAAATCGCCCCGTTCGATCTCTCGGTGCTGATCAGCGGCGAGTCGGGGACCGGCAAGGAAATGCTGGCCCGCGCCATCCACTACTGCAGTCGGCGTGCCGACAAGGCTTTTGTTACCGAGAACTGCGGTGCGCTGCCCGACCAGTTGCTCGAAGCCGAGCTCTTCGGCTACAAGCGCGGCGCCTTCACCGGCGCCTACGAAGATCGCAGCGGCCGTTTTCAGCAGGCCGACGGCGGCACGCTGTTCCTCGACGAAATCGGCGATACCAGCCCGGCCTTCCAGGTCAAGCTGCTGCGCGTCTTGCAGGAAGGCGAGTTTCGGCCCCTGGGCGCCAGCCGCCCGCATTCGGTCGATGTGCGCGTGGTCGCTGCCACCCATCACGACATCGAGGCCGACGTGCGCGCCGGCAGCTTTCGCGAAGACCTCTACTACCGCCTGGCGACAGTGCCGCTGCACGTGCCGGCGCTGCGCGAACGGGCGATGGACATCCCGCTGCTCGCCGGCCGTCTGCTCGATGCCAGCCAGAAAATGCTCGGCAAGACGGTGGACGGTTTCACCACCGAAACGCTCGCCTGCCTCGCCGCCTACCCCTGGCCGGGCAACGTGCGCGAGCTGCAGAACGAAATCCTGCGCATGCTGGCGCTCTGCGAATCACCGCGCCTCGGCGCCGAGCTGCTGGCGCCACGCATCCTGCGCACGCCGGCCTTCGACCAGCAGGAAGACGATCTGCTCGATCAGATGGCCGTCGATGGCGGCCTCAAGGAACGTCTCGAAGCGCTCGAAGCGCGGGTGCTCAAGGAGACGCTGATCCGTCATCGCTGGAACAAGTCGCGCGCCGCCAGCGAGCTCGGTCTGTCGCGCGTCGGACTGCGCCACAAACTGCTGCGCTACGGACTGGAACGCGGATGAAAGTGCTCTGGCTGCAGGCCGCGGGTTGCGGCGGCTGCACGCAGTCGCTGCTCGGTGCCGAGAACCGCGCCGGCGTGCTGGCGCAGTTCGCCGATGCCGGCCTGGAACTCCTGCTCCACCCCGGTCTGTCGGAAGCCAGCGGCGACGAGGCCCTCGCTCTGCTGCAGGCGGCTGCCAACGGCGAGCTGCCTTTCGACATCCTCTGCGTCGAAGGCGCGCTGCTGCGCGGGCCCAAGGGCAGTGGCCGCTTTCAGCTGCTCTCCGGTAGCGGCCGGCCGGTGATCGACTGGGTGCGCGAACTGGCGGCGCGCGCCCAGCACGTCATCGCCATCGGCAGCTGTACCGCTTTTGGCGGCATCATCTCCTCCGGCGAAAACCTCACCGACGCCTGCGGTCTGCAGTTCGACGGCGACCAGGCAGGCGGCCTGCTCGGCCCGGATTTTCGTGCCGCAGCCGGCCTGCCGGTGATCAATGTCGCCGGCTGTCCGGTGCATCCCGGCTGGGTGGTCGACAGCCTGCTGGCGCTGGCGCTCGGCGCCTTCTCCGAGAGCGAGCTCGACGCCTGGCAGCGGCCGCGTTCTTACACCGAGCAACTGGTGCACCACGGTTGCCCGCGCAACGAGTATTACGAATTCAAGGCCAGCGCCGAGAAACTCTCCGATCTCGGCTGCCTGATGGAGAACATGGGCTGCAAAGGCACCCAGGCCAATGCCGACTGCAACCTGCGGCCATGGAACGGCGTCGGCTCCTGCGTGCGCGGCGGCTTTGCCTGCATCTCCTGTACCGAACCCGGTTTCGAGGAACCCGGCCATCCGTTCATGGAAACCCCCAAGGTCGCCGGCATCCCGATGGGTTTGCCGATCGACATGCCCAAGGCCTGGTTCGTCGCTCTCGCCGCCTTGTCCAAGTCGGCGACGCCCCGGCGGGTGCGCGAGAACTCGCGCTCCGATCACCCGCTGATCCTGCCGGGAACCAGGAAAGGCGCCCCGAAGTGAGCCGTCGCCTGACGATCGGTCCCTTCAATCGCGTCGAAGGCGACCTCGAAGTGAGCCTCGATATCGCCGATGGCCGCGTCGCCTCGGCGCAGGTCTGCTCGTCGCTTTACCGCGGCTTCGAGCAGATTCTGATTGCCAAGCATCCGCTCGACGCTTTGGTCATCGTGCCGCGCATCTGCGGCATCTGCTCGGTGTCGCAGTCGGCTGCCGCCGCTGCCGCACTGGCCGACGCGACCGGCCTGCAAATGCCGATCAACGGCCGTCTGGCAAGCCAGCTGATTCTGGCCTGCGAAAACCTGGCCGACCACCTGACCCACTTCTACCTGTTCTTCATGCCCGACTTCGCGCGCGCCGCCTATCGCACTCGCCCCTGGCACGCGCAGGCCGAAAGACGCTTCAAGGCCGACGTCGGCGAAGCCCTGCGCGAGGTGCTGCCGGCCCGCGCCGACTGGCTGCGCCTGATGGGCTACCTGGCCGGCAAGTGGCCGCACAGCCTGGCCCTGCAACCCGGTGGCACGACGCGCGCCATCACCGCCACCGAAAAAGTCCGCCTGCTGACCGTGCTGCGCGAGTTTCGCGCCTTTCTGAGCAGTAGCGTCTTCGGCGACACGCTCGAAAACGTCATCGCCCTAGGCAGCGCCGAGCAGCTCGCCGCCTGGGCGCAGGGCAGGACAGGCGACTTCCCGCGCTTCCTGGAAATCGCCGCCGACCTCGGCCTGGAGCGCATGGGACGCGGCAGCGACATTTTCCTCAGCTACGGCGCCTACGTTCAGCAAGACCAGCCCGGCTCGGCCGGCGGCGATGGCCCGCATCTCTTTGCCCGCGGCGTCTGGCACGGCGGCGCCCAGGCTTTCGACGACACACTGATCAGCGAAGACGTCGCCCACGCCTGGCTGTTCGGTGAGCAGCCGCTGCACCCGCGGCATGGCGAGACACGCCCACTCATCGCCGAGTTTGCCGAGCAGCCGGACGCCTATACCTGGTGCAAGGCGCCGCGTTACGACGCAGCTGTCGCCGAGACCGGCGCGCTGGCCCGGCAGATGGTCAACGGCCAGCCACTGCTGCGCGCGCTGGTCGCGGCGAATGGTGGCAGCGTCCTGGCACGCGTTGTCGCCCGGCTATTCGAAATTGCCCTGGTCGTCCCGGCGATGGAAAACTGGGTCCGTGCGCTGACACCCGGCGAGCCTTTCTGCAATCAGTGGCAGCTGCCCGATCAGGCCAGCGCCGTCGGCCTCGTCGAAGCCGCGCGCGGCGCCCTCGGTCACTGGCTGCAGATCGACGGCGGCAAGATCGCCCGCTACCAGATCATCGCCCCGACCACCTGGAACTTCTCGCCACGCGATGCGGGGGGGGTTCCCGGGGCGCTCGAACAGGCGCTGGTCGGGCTGCCGGTGGGTGAGGGTGAAACGGTGCCGCTCACCGTGCAGCACGTCGTGCGCTCGTTCGATCCGTGCATGGTGTGCACCGTGCATTGATGAACAGCGTCGCATGAGCAATGTCTTGCGTATTTCGCTGGAGGCCGGGTCGGCGAGTCGATCGGCTTTCGGTGTAAGCTGCTGGCGGATACCGTGCAATGGTCGCGTCGCTACGGCGTGGTTGCTGCACCGAAGACCACGCGCCTGTTTCACCTTCACCCCCCTCTCCATTCCTCTCTCATACCATGACTACTCTAATTCTCGGCCTCGTGATTTTCCTCGGCGTGCATTCGGTGCGCATCTTCGCCGACGACTGGCGCAGCGGGGTGCGTGCGCGCATCGGCGCGAACGCCTGGAAGGGCGGCTACTCGCTGCTCTCTTTGCTCGGCTTCGGCCTCTTGGTCTGGGGCTATGGCCAGGCGCGCCTCGATCCCGTGCTGCTGTGGACGCCGATGATCGGGATGCGCCACTTCGCGGCGCTCCTGATGCTGGCGTCCTTCATTCTGCTGGCCGCCGCCTACGTGCCGCGGAACGGCATCAAGGCGCGTGTGCACCATCCGATGGTGCTGGCCGTGAAAGTCTGGGCGCTGGCGCACCTGCTGGCCAACCACACCCTGGCCGACCTGGTCCTGTTCGGCAGCTTGTTGCTCTGGTCGGTGCTTGATTTCCGCTCGTCAAGGCAGCGCGACCGTGCCGCCGGCACCGTTTATCCGGCCGGCACCCGGTCTGGCACTGCCGTCACCGTGGCGGTGGGGGTGGTGGCCTGGGCAGTGTTCGCGTTCTGGGCGCACGGTTGGCTGTTTGGTGTGCGGCCGTTCGGCTGACGACGCGCGCTACCCGGGCGGCATCGGGGTTTGGGCGTCGGTGGGGGTGCGTGCCGCTCGGCGAGAGATTTCCGCCCTGGCGTGCGGCAACTCTCACCGAGCGGCACGCTTTTCCTTGACGAGTGGCGACAAGCGCTTTGGCAGATGCCCATTTTGAGGACGTCAATATGGCGCGCAAAAGACAGTGCGCGCCATATAATATGGCGCTATATTCGCTTTCATGCCATAACGCCGCGCAGATCCCATGCCCAAAATCGTTTCCCCAGGGGAGCTGAATGAAATCGCCGAACTGATCGCGCGTCACCCGGACGGCATCGGTCTGGAAGCCTTGTTGCGCTCCGTGGGCAATGAGATTTCCCGCCGCACACTCCAGCGCCGGCTTGCCTCACTGGCAGCGCTGGCGCGTATTGTCACCGCTGGCGAAGGCAGGGCACTGAAATACCGGCTGGCGCCGGTGGCAGGCGAGGGGGACATCGTACCCGCGCTAATTCCTGGTCAGGCCAGCGGCGAAATCTATGTCCCGCTGTCTCCCGAAGGCGAAGACATCAAGGCGTATGTACGGCAGCCGCTGCATCAACGCCGGCCGGTGAGTTACGACATCCGGTTTCTCGAAGCCTATCGCCCCAACGAAACCTTCTACCTGCCCGCGGCCCTGCGTGCTCAACTGCATTCGCTGGGGCGATCGCCGGCCGAGCAGTCCGCCGCGGGCACCTTTGCCCGCGACATCATGAATCGGCTGCTGATCGACCTCTCGTGGGCCTCGTCGCGGCTGGAGGGTAATACCTACACCAGGCTCGATACCGAGCGCCTGATCGAATACGGCCTGGCGGCCGAAGGCAAGGATGGGCTGGAAACCCAGATGATCCTCAACCACAAGGCCGCCATCGAATACCTGGTGCGCGAGGTGGATGGTGTCGGCGTGAACACCGAGACCATTCTCGCCCTGCATGCCTTGCTTTCCGATGGCCTGTTGCGGGATCCACAGGCCGGCGGCCGGGTGCGTAAGCGGGCCGTGGAAATCAGTGGCAGCGTCTATCTGCCCATCGCCCTGCCGCAACGCCTGGACGCGTTGCTCGGCATCGTCCTCGACATGGCGGGGGAAATTCGCGATCCGTTCGAGCAGGCGTTTTTTCTGATGGCTCATCTCCCCTATTTGCAGGCCTTCGAGGACGTAAACAAGCGCGTTTCACGCCTCGCGGCAAATATCCCGCTGATCCGCTGCAACCTCTGCCCGCTGTCGTTCATCGACGTGCCCGAGCAGGCCTACATTGATGCCATGATCGGCGTCTATGAACTGGCGCGGATCGAATTGCTGCGCGATGTTTTCGTCTGGGCCTACGAGCGTTCCTGTCAGCAGTATGTGGCGGTAAGGCAACAATTGATCCCGCCGGACCTCTTTCGTCTGCGTTACCGGGCAGAGCTGACCGAAGCGGTGCGATCGATAGTGCGTGGAGGCAGGGCCGCCAGCACGGCGGCCATGCGCGCTGTCATTCCAGCCACTGTCGCCGAGGGGGATCGTGCGAAGTTCGTCGCCCTGCTTGCCGAAGAATTCAAAAATCTGCACGAAGGCAATGCCATCCGCTTCCGGCTCCGGCCATTGGAGTTTGTCGCCTGGAATCAGGAGTCAGGCAAAGCCGACAAGCTAGAAAAATAATCGAGTGCAGGCCTGTTTTGTTCGGATTGGCTGGGCTCTGCCGGCCGTCGCTTCACACGGCGGCGATTGGCGTTTCCACCTATTGGAATAGTCCGCTGCCGCTCAGGCGCGTCGCGAAAACTCGAAGACGGCGTCGATTTCGTGGCCGTTCCAGGAATACTGCAGATAGGCGGCGTGTGCGCAGTTGTGCAGCAGTTGCGGCGTGAATGCGGCCAGGCACTGTCCTTTCGCTCGCCGCACTGAGGGATAGACTGCGCCGGTCGCGCCGACGCTGCGCAGACGCCGGGCGAGCGCCTGCGAATGGCCGTAGTCACTGCGGTCGAATATGGCCGCCGCGTCGATGCCCGGCTTGCGCAGGTCGATCACCTGGCCGGCCGCCTTGACCGTGTACAGACGCATCTGCAGCTTCATCGCCGGCTCGCTGGTCGCTGCCAGGAAGCGCGCCGAGTGATGGACAGTTTCTGCGATCGCTGTTTCAACATCGCGAGCGCAGTAGAAGACGCCATAGCTGCCGTCGCTGAAGCGGCTGCCGAGCGGATTCGGGTGCGTGAAAGCGGCCATGATCGGGCCGCTGCCCGGACCGAAGCGCCGCTCCGTCCGCGGCACCAACTCGATCTGGCCAAGTTCGTCACGCACACGGTCATTGGTCAATGCTTCGAGTGCGTAGAGCGCGTCGAAGTCGTCGGCCGAGGCGACCCGGTCGAACACGCTGACCGCCGGATAGCGCGTCGAAATCACCCTGTACGCGGGGTTCCAGTGCAGGCGAACGCTCGCCTGGGCAGACCCGGTCAAGCCCAGGTCCCGCGCATGGCGTCGAGATATTGGCGCACCGCGAAGAGGTCGCCGACGTTGCCGCCGAGCATCCGTTCGAGCGCGCTGCGGCCGCCGAACAGTGGCGCCTGATTCGGCTTGCGCACCCAGGCGTCGGCTGCCGACGGCTCGGGGAGCAGAATCTGCAGCGCCTTGTAGATGCCGAGCAGGTAGGAAAGCCGCTCCAGCGTATCCTTGCCCAGGCGCGCTTCGGCCGGCGCCGATTTCCACTTGAAGAAGGTCGAGCGGCCCGGGGCACCGAGCAGCACCAATTGCTGGTCGACGTCCAGCTGCCAGTCGCGGGCGATGTTGAAAAAAGCCCGCAAGCCAGCCGTGGACATTTCCCTGGTTTCCGGGTTGGCGGGTGACAGGACGCGCGCGGCGTTGCCCATGGCAGTCTCCAAATGAAGAGTTCATGGGAATGTTAGTCCACATGTGGACTGTGCGCAAGCGCTGCTGCAGGCTGCCGGCGGTCAGCGCGCTCCGCCGAGTGTGCCTGCTGTGCCGCTTGCCGAAAGCTCAGAAGCGGTGGGAGACGGTGAGTCCGATCGCCGGTGCGCTGTCGTACTCGTCCTTGTAGACCTCGTGGCCGCCGGAGTTGCTGACCGTCAGCTTGCCGTTGACGAAGCCCGCAGCATAGAAGTCGGCGCGGGTCGCTTTGTCGAAGCTGTACGAGAGCCGCGCGAAGAGCGGAATGAAGCGGTTTTCGCCAATGCCGTCGGGCACCGGGCCGTCGTCCTTCAGACGGAAGCGATACGAGCGGTAGGAGCCGCCGCCGGCGACTTCCCAGCGCTCGGAAAGCGCGTAGGCCAGTTCCAGTCCTGCGCCGCCCGCGGGTCCGGCCTGTAGCGGGTTGCCCAGCCGCAGGCGGTCGCTGATCTTCCAGTTGACGAGCACGAAGGGGAAAACCTTGTTTTCGTCGATCTGGCGAAAAACGCCCAGGCCGAAGCCGAGCACGAGATCCGGAGAAAAAGTCCGGGTGGCGGTCAGCAGCGCGCCATAGTTCAGCGAGTCGCTGGCTTTGGCGCCGGATTCGCCGCTCCATTCGACGCTCGGGCTGAAGCCCAGCCGCCAGTCGGGTGCAATGGCGTAGGAGAGGTTCAGGCCGACCAGCGGCGCGTTCAGTCGCGACCACGGCGCCTGGCCGCCGAAGGCCGCTGGCTTATCCCAGTTCCAGTCCTGGTAGTCGTAGCGCAGGCTGAAGCCGGCAGCGACCTGCGGTGTGAACTGACGCGTGACGTTGCCGCCGATCTGCACGCCGGCCCAGTGAAAACTGCCACTGTGATCGAGGTCGGTGTCGAACTGATTGATCCCGGTGATCGATCCCGAAGTCGTCACCTCGCCAGGCTGCAGGCCCTTGGCGAAAACCGGGGTGGCAAGGAAGGCAGCTGCGATCAATAGCATGGGTGCGGCCAGGCCGACGACTGGGGTGCTGGGTCGGGAAAGCATTTTGGTAACTCCGATGATGGAAGGGGTAGCGGCAATCAGGTGGCCAAGGCGTTGGCCTCGGTGGACTCGATGGTGCGTATTTCCAGACGGAAAGTGCCCGCCTGTCGATCGGCAATCAGGAGGCCGAGCTGCTGTATGCGCGATGGTAGCAGCGTTGGCGCATTTGCAAGGACTCGTCCGCGCCAGGTCGGCACGAAATCGGCCAAGGCCAGGCGAACGAGGGTCCACTCGCCGGAGGGTGGTTGAAATCCGGCCTGGTAGGCGACACCGTCAAAGTCGGGGCCCGTTCGAACACTGAACTTGTAGCGCTTGCCGTCGCCGCGAACGCTCAGCAGGTAGGCCGAGGCGCCATCGCCGACCGGGGTGGTGACGGGTGATCGGACTGAGGCAAAACCGCCGTTGTTGGCGAGCGAAACCGCTCCGGAAAAGACGGCATGGCCGTCCGCGTCATAGGTCATCTGGCTGGCGGAAACGCCACCCATGACCGCGTCGTCGATGGCATACCAGTCGGCGACCGAGTCAGGTGTATCGAAGCGTGCAACAGAAGTGTTCATGGATGCTCGTGAATGTTCTTGAAGGCGGACGGACGGCTTCAGCGGAGTTCCTCTGGGGAGCCACTGGATTGACGGGACGCTCGTTGTGCCTAGGACATAGATTTTGTATTCACGCCTATGCTAGCCTATATAGGCCAGCTCTGCCACTTTGTGTGTAATAATGTCCAGGACAACAATGCTTTCAAAGTGAGGTTCTAGAGATGCGCCACTTAGCGCTTCCAGCCGGTGCTCGCCATGGCTGGGCAGGTCTGCTGCTGCTTTTCCTGTTTGGACTGGCTGCCTGTTCAACGGCACCACCCGCCGGCATGACTCCAGTGACGCCCTTCGATCTGACGCGCTACGAAGGGAAATGGTACGAGCTGGCGCGACTGGACCACTCCTTCGAACGTGGGCTGAGTGATGTCAGCGCCACCTATCGCGCGCAGCCGGATGGCAGTGTCGAAGTGATCAACCGCGGCTACGATGGCGAACGCAAGGACTGGCGGCAGGCAGTCGGGCGAGCCTTGTTCACCGGCGATGCGAATCGTGCCTCGCTCAAGGTGTCGTTTTTCGGGCCCTTCTACGGTGGCTACCATGTCGTCGCCCTGGACCAGCAGAACTATCGCTGGGCGATGGTCGTCGGGCCGAATCGTGACTACCTCTGGATTCTGGCCCGAGACAAGCAAATCCCGGCGGAGCTTCGTGATCGTCTGCTCAGCCAGGCGAGGGCGCTGGGGCTCGAGGTCGAGCAGTTGATCTGGGTCGAGCAGACGCGCCAGGACGGCTAGTCGCGCCGTTCCAGCGCGCGCCGCAGCGCGGCCATTTCGTCGTTCAGGCGGCGGATCTCGGTAATCACCTCGCGGTGCTCGTTGTCCACCAGTTCGCGGGTCTCTACCTGCTCGGCATGTCCGCTGACGCTCATCGCATCGACGACAATGGCGATGAACAGGTTGAGCACGGCGAAAGTGGTGAGCAGAATGAAAACGATGAAGAACAACCAGGCCTGCGGATAGACCTCCATCACCGGTCGCACGATACCCATCGACCATGACTCCAGGGTCATCACCTGGAACAGGGTGTAGAAGGACGCGCCGACGCTGCCGAACCACTCCGGGAAGGCGCCGCCGAACAGTTTGGTGCTCATTACGGCCGCCACGTAGAAGACCAGCAGCAGCAGCGCCAATACCGACATCATTCCCGGAATGGCCTTGAGCAGGGCGTTGACCACCTTGCGCATCGACGGCACCACCGACACCAGGCGCAAGGCGCGCAGGATGCGCAGGGCGCGCAGCACCGAAGCACCTTCGCCGACCGGCGCCAGCGTGACGCCGACAATCAGGAAGTCGAAGACGTTCCAGCCCTCGCGGAAGAAGCGCAGGCGATAGACCAGCAGCTTGGCGAGGATCTCGGCGACGAAGATCGCCAGCGCAGCTTGGTCGAGAAAGAGCAGCAGGCCGCCGATCGCCTCCATGGCCCCACGCGAAGTCTCGAGACCGATGGCGATCGCGTTGATCACGATCACCGTGATGATGAAGTTCTGGAAGCGGCTGGACTCGATGATTGACTGGAGCTTGTGCATGTGCTGGGAGGGTGTCATGGGTGTTGGAGCGGCGCATTCTACCAGTGCCAGGGAGGAGAAATGTCGACGATGGTCACGGCCGCGAATCGCCGCTCGGCTCGACCTGCTTCCCCTCTCTCAAGCGTGCAATTTGACCGTCTCAAGGTTGATTTACTCCGATAAATCACGCGCTCTTGCCCGCTCGCCGCCGCGTCTGGACAGACCGTGATCACCACCGCCTGGCGAGCGCCTTCCTCGTATGGCGCTTGCCGTGTGTCACCGACCTGCGGACAATGCCCCTTCCGCATTTGCCGATGACCCACCCGACGAGATGAACCTCGACTACGCCACCCTCGACCTGCTGCGCCAGAATCATCCGGCCTGGCGGCTGCTGCGTTCGGATCACGCTGCGCTGGTGGCGAGCTTCCTGCAGCGCGTGTTCATTGCGCCGAACGTGCGGGTGATGGCCCAGGCCGATCTGGCCGAAGCGCTGGAAGACGAGCTGTTTGCGCTACGCGACCGCTTCGGCGCCGAGCTGTTCCCGAAAGCGGCGCTCGATTACCTCAACGACTGGGCGGCCAACGACAAGGGCTGGCTGCGCAAGTTTTACGCGCAGGGCTCGGACGAGCCGCATTTCGACCTCACGCCGGCCACCGAGAAGGCCATCGCCTGGCTCGACACGCTCGCCGCGCGCAGCTTCGTCGGCACCGAGTCGCGCCTGCTGACCCTCTTCGAGCTGCTCAAGCAGATGAGCGAAGGCAGCGAGACCGACCCGCAGACGCGCATCGCCGAGTTGCAGCGCCGCCGCGACGACATCGACGCCGAGATCGCGCGCGTGCTCTCGGGTGACATGCCGATGCTCGACGACAGCGCCCTGCGCGACCGCTTCCAGCAGTTCGTCGCCATGGCCCGCGAGCTGCTCACCGACTTTCGCGAAGTCGAGCACAATTTTCGCGGTCTCGACCGCCGCGTGCGCGAGCGCATCGCGCTCTGGGAAGGCGCCAAAGGCGCCTTGCTCGAGGAAATCATGGGCGAGCGCGACGCCATTTCCGACTCCGACCAGGGCCGCAGCTTCCGCGCTTTCTGGGACTTCCTGATGTCGAGCAGCCGCCAGGAGGAACTTTCCGCGCTGCTCGAACGCGTGCTGACCCTGCCGGCTGTCGCCGAACTGCGGCCCGAGGCGCGCACCCGCCGCGTGCACTACGACTGGCTCGAAGCCGGTGAGCACACGCAGCGCACGGTCGCCCAGCTCTCGCAGCAGTTGCGTCGCTTCCTCGACGACCAGGCCTGGCTGGAAAACCGCCGCATCATGGACATCCTGCATGGCATCGAAGCCAAGGCCCTGGCCGTCCGCGAGACGCCGCCGCTGGGCAACGCGGTGATGAGCATCGCCGACACCGCCGCGGCCATCGAACTGCCCATGGAGCGGCCCCTATACACGCCACCGATCAAGCCGTCGATCGCCGATCTGGCCATCGAGGCCGGCGACGAAGACGTCGATGCCGCGGTGCTGTTCTCGCAAGTGGTCGTCGACCGCGCGCAGCTCGCCCGGCACATCCGCCAGGCCTTGCAGGAGCGTACGCAGGTCACCCTGCGCGAACTCTGCGAAACGCGCCCCCTCGAACACGGCCTCGCCGAGCTGGTCGCTTACCTGCAGCTCGCCGGCGACAGCTTCAAGACGGTGATCGACGAAGACGTCAGCGAGTCGATCGCCTGGCGCGGCGCCGGGGCGGACGGCAAGGAGTACACCAAGCAGGCGCGGCTGTCGCGGGTGATCTTTGTCAGTGGGTAAGGGTTACCGGGAGATGCTGCAGTGAAGATTGGGCAGTGCGACTTTCCTGAACCCCTCCTGACCGCCTTGCGCGACAACCGGTTAGTGGTTTTCGCCGGTGCAGGTGTGTCGAGGGGGGCTCCCGCCAATCTTCCGGACTTCGCGCGGCTGGCGGAGCTGATTGCGGACGGTACCGGTGAAGTCCGGTCGGACAGCGAGCGGGAAGACAGTTTTCTTGGGAGGCTTCAAGATAGCGGGCCGAAGGTTCATTCGATTGCTCGCGACTTGCTGCACGGCGACGGTACGGCGGCGCCGACCACGCTTCATCGGGATCTCTTGCGGTTGTTCTCTTCTGCTGAACAAGTTCGGATTGTGACGACCAACTATGATCCACTGTTTGAACACGCGGCGCCCGATGTCTATGGTGGTGCCGTGCCCGAGTGCTTCCGCGCCCCTGCGCTGCCTTTGGGTCGAAGCTTTAGCGGCATTGTGCACGTTCATGGCGATCTTACGCACCCTGACGAGATGGTATTGACTGATGCGGACTTCGGCCGGGCGTATCTGGTCGAGGGTTGGGCCAGGCGTTTTCTCGTTGACCTCTTTCGCCATTTCACGGTCTTCTTTGTCGGCTACAGCCACAACGACCTCATCGTCAGCTACTTGGCGCGAGCGCTTCCGGCGGGCCACGCCAAACAGCGGTTTGCCCTGGTCGGAGCCGACGACGATCTTCAGCGCTGGTCAATTCTCGGAATCGAGCCGGTCGTTTACGAGCAGCCGAGCAGTCGCGATCACTCAGCGCTTTACGAGGGGGTGGCCTGCCTGTCCGACTGGGTCAGACGGAGCATTTTCGATTGGCAGCACGACGTTTCTGCGATTGCCACGAAACCACCGCCTGAAATTGGCGATGCCGTGGCGATCATCGAGTACGCACTGAAGGATGTGTCGACGACGCGGTTCTTTGCTGCTGCTGCTCGTTTGCCAGATTGGCTGAGCTGGCTCGACCGGCGTGGCCATCTGGACGGTCTGTTTGTGGAAGGCGGCCGGTTGAGCGAGCGGGACCACTGCCTGGCGCGTTGGCTAGGAAGGTATTTCGCGGCGCGCTTTCCGGATCAGGTCCTGGCGTTGATTTCGGCACATAAGTCGCGAGTGCATCCGGACTTCTGGATGGAATTGGGGTTCGGGTTTGTTCGCGCCGAGGGGGCGTCGATGCCACCTCGAGCGTGGTCACGCTGGATTTCGGTGCTGCTGACCACGTCTTCCGCGAAGCCCAACGGGGACGTGTTGATGGCCCTCGGTGATCGTTGTATTCGGGACGATGCGCTCGAAGATCTCTTGCGGGTCTTTGATCACATGGCGAAAAGCCATCTGCAAATGGATAACGAGTGGCACGATGAAGGCTTTTGGGTCAGCGAGCTTTGGGACAGAGGACTTCAACCAAAACTGGCGCTGGTCGCTGAACCGCTTCTCAGGCAGGTCATCGCTCGGCTGGAGGAATACCATGCCGTGCGGCGCCTTCAGATTCCGCCGGAGTGCGCGCTGGACTTGATGGACCTCCCTCCACCCGACACCGAGGCAATTGAGCACGATGGCAGTTCATCCGGGGTATTTCACGTCCTGGTCAATGCCGCGCGCGGTTGCCTGCACTGGCTGGCAAGTAACCGGCCGGTCGTCGCTGCCGGGTGGTGCGATCAGTTGGCCAGGTCGGAAGCACCGCTGCTTCGCCGCCTGTCCATTTTCACGCTCGCCGCGCGCGCCGATCTGGCGGCCGACCAGAAGTTGGACTGGCTGCTGGCGCACGTACAACTACGTGAAGCGGCGGAGTGCCCCGAAACCCTCAGCACGGTACGTTCGATTTATCCAGCGAGCAGCAAGGCGAAACGAGCGGAGCTGATTGCTGCTGTGCTGGCGTGTCGATCGCCGGACGTGGGAGAGCCACGCGAGGATCAGATTAGCGTCGACGAGCGGTTCGATTGGCTCGATGCCCTGCAATCCGCCGACGGCACATGTGCTTTGGCAAGCAAAGAGCTCGACCATCTACGCGCCCGATACCCGGGGATGACACGGAACGAGAGCACTGGCTGGTGGTACAGAATCGGATCGGTCGTCGCCGGATGGCGTAGTTCATGGCAGGCGGACGAATTGTTGTCTAGGCCGGCAGCCGACTGGCTTCCCCAACTGCTGGAGGTTGAGGGCACACGCTCCCTTGGCCCGGACCGCTTCGGTCTGGGTCGCGCCGTAGGTGACGCGGCGAAAACCGATTTCGGCTGGAGCGTTGATCTGGCTAAGGCGATGGCAGGCGCTGGCGAATGGGCGACTGATCTATGGGTAGCGCTGGGGCGCGGATGGCGGGAAAGAAATCTCGACGAGGACGAATTTCGGAAGCTCTCGGTCTTGCTCGCCAGGACAGAACTGTATCGGGAACACTTGCGGGTGGTGGCCGATGTGATTTACCTGCTGGTCATCAATGAAGGCAAGCCTTATGCCTCGCACTTTCTCTCGCAGGCTAACGAGGTGGCGACGGCTCTTTGGCGACACCTTGACCGCGACGAGCAACTAGACACGGATGCAGCAGGCTACCTCCAGTTGGCGCAACAACGCGCGGAGGGCGTTCTGGTTGAATTCTTGGTGGGTAGTCTCCGGATTTGGCGGCAACATCACGAGGTTATGCCTGCCACCCTGAATGAAGACTATCGCCGTGCCCTGTCGGCCATAGTCGACGATCAGACGCTTCCAGGACGCCTCGGTCGCGCTGTTCTTGCGAGCCGCGTCGCGTTGCTGATGGATGCCGATGAGGAATGGACACGGGAGCGCATGTTGCCGTGTTTTGACGCCGCCGATCGAAGAGAGCTTCAGGCTGTTTGGGACGGTTTTCTGGCCTCGTGCTGGCCTGATCCCGTTCTCGCTATATCGATGGATAAAGCCCTTCTCGGGGCCGTCGGGCGTATCAATAGCGACTTGGCGCCGCTACGTGAACGATTTGTCGAGTATTTCGTAGCAATCCTCGTTTCCGCCGCGCCAGTTCCGGTCAAGGAGTGGGTTGCCTGCCTTCTCAGGCAAGGAGGCGCTGAGGTTGGCCTCCTCTTTGCGTCTGGAGTGGGAGGGCAACTGCGCCAAATGAACGAAAGCCAGCAGCAAGAACTATGGCAACGCTGGCTTAAGCGGTATTGGAAAAATCGCTTGAATTTCGTTCCGACGATGCTGAAGCAAGGGGAGGTCGCCCGAATGCTGGAGTGGCTGCCGCAGTTGCCGGCGGTGTTCGAGGAGGCCGTTGGGCTTGCTGTGGACATGCCACCGCTACTGCAGCACTGCTCGGTGGTCCGCGATCTCACGGAGGGAAAATTGCCTGCTCGGCATCCAGCGGCAGTGGCACGCTTGCTGATCTACCTAGGCTGCGCTCAAACGCCCCATTCCGTCTGGACCCGGGGGCATGAAATTGCGGAAAGGCTCCTGCAGGCGGGCCTCCCGCCCGACTTGGAGCACAAAATTCGCGAGCTGGTTGCGAGACTTGGGCTTGGGTAGGTGAGTGCGTTTCTCCCTGCCGGGTCGCAGCGGGGTGGTCGGTATGACCCGTGGTATCCTCAGCTTGGCGGCGGGCCTCGTCGTGAGTGGCGCGGAATAATTGGGAGCGGCAGGCGTACCGCGGAAAACGAAGATGGACCTGTTGCCAGGAAACTGAAGCATGTCGGCTACGCTCTACGATTTCGATTGGAACACGAACAAGGCACGCACGAATCTCGTCAAACATGGGGTGTCGTTTCGGCTGGCTAGTTCGGTGTTCCGAGATCCGCTGGCGCTGACCATCTTCGATCATGGGCACAGCACGCACGAGGACCGTTGGGTGACAGTCGGTCGTGCAGCGAATGGCCAGACGCTGGTAGTGGTTCACAGTTCGCAATGGATCGCGCCAGCGGTGATGAAGCTGCGGATCATTTCGGCGCGGAGGGCGGATAGAGACGAGCTCCGCGATTACGAGAATATGCCGCGCTAGCGGTGCACAGTGAGGGTGGCCTGATGAAAGATCACTACGATTTCAGCAAGGGCGAACGCGGCAAGTTCTACGCGCCGGATGCGGCCTTCCGCTTGCCGGTTTACCTCGATAAGCAGGTGGAGTGCTATCTCGCCGCCAAGGCCGAAGCCAAAGGGGTTGATTTGTCCGATCTGGTCAATGAGTTGCTGAAGCACGAGATCGAGATCATCGAGGCAGTCAAGTAGCGCAAGCCCTTGCTTATGTAGACGATGCTGCCTTGGCGGATCGGGCGGCGTGCCTGGAACTCGCCAGCAACGGCGTCGCGACCCGAGTCGATCAAGAAATCAACGAGAAACAGCTGCGGCACGGCCGCCGCCAGTGAAGTTCGTGGGGTGGGGATAGTGGCAGCAAACAAAAACCAGGAAGCACCGCTCGACCTTGACAGCTCGGCTGCCGCGACGTCCACCCCCGAGAGCCCCGACCTTTCGGCGCTGGTCATCCCGCTGCTCAAGGGCGTGCTCTACCAGGAGGCGGGGCCGGCGCAGTGGAATGCGTTGCTCAGCCTGCAGGCACGGGTGCGCGACTACGTCGCGGTACTCGACCTTGAACTGGTGCTCGACGAGGCCGAGGGCTATGCCTTTCTGCGCTCGCGGCCGGAGGCTGCAGCAGAGGAGGGCGACGCGGCGCGGTTGCCGCGGCTGGTCCCGCGGCGCCCGCTGTCGTTTCCGGTCAGCCTGCTGCTGGCGCTGCTGCGCAAGAAGCTGGCCGAGTTCGACGCCGGTGGCGGCGATACGCGCCTGGTTCTCTCGCGCGACGAAGTCGTCGAGCTGCTGCGCGTCTTCCTGCACGAAGGCAGTAACGAAGCGCGGCTGATCGACCAGATCGATTTCTATCTCGGCAAGGTCGTCGATCTCGGCTTCGTGCGTCGCCTGAAAGTGCAAAGCGGCCAGACGGCGACTTTCGAGGTGCGGCGAATCCTCA
>ERZ761602.3840-NODE-3840-length-20453-cov-7.846357_pt1 | contig 20453 bp, 20 predicted proteins | sample MGYA00512165_ERZ761602 | MGnify/ENA primary metagenome ERZ761602 (study PRJEB28899, sample SAMN02445085) | bioreactor sludge metagenome | biome: EBPR sludge; isolation source: Thorneside wastewater treatment plant | place: Australia: Brisbane, Thorneside... | reverse complement strand
CGACAGGCGGGCCTTGCTCTTGGCCTGGCGCGCCTTCGGGTTGGAACGCACCCATTCGAGTTCCTGCTTCATCGCCTTCATGTGCGCGTCGACCTGCTTCGATTCGCTTTCCAGGCGCGCCTCCTTCTGCTCCAGCCAGCTCGAATAGTTGCCCTTCCAGGGAATCCCGTGGCCGCGGTCGAGTTCGAGGATCCACTCGGCGGCGTTGTCGAGGAAGTAACGGTCGTGGGTGACGGCCACCACGGTGCCGGTGTAGCGGGCGAGGAACTGTTCCAGCCATTCCACCGACTCGGCGTCCAGGTGGTTGGTCGGTTCGTCGAGCAGCAGCATGTCCGGCTTCTGCAGCAACAGGCGGCACAGCGCCACGCGGCGCTTCTCGCCGCCGGACAGCTTGCCGACGATGGCCTCCCACGGCGGCAGGCGCAGGGCGTCGGCGGCCACGTCCAACTGGTTCTCCAGCGTGTGCGCGTCGCCGGCGGCGAGGATGGCTTCCAGGCGTTCCTGTTCCTTGGCCAGCGCGTCGAAATCGGCGCCTTCCTCGGCGTAGGCGGCGTACACCGCTTCCAGTGCGGCCTGCGCCTGCAACACTTCGCCCACGCCTTCCTCCACGGCCTGGCGGACGGTGTGCTCCAGGTTCAACTCGGGCTCCTGTGCCAGGTAGCCGACCTTGATGCCGGGCTGCGGGCGGGCCTCGCCCTCGAAGTCCTTGTCCACGCCAGCCATGATCTTCAGCACCGTGGACTTGCCGGCGCCGTTCAGGCCCAGCAGGCCGATCTTGGCGCCGGGGAAGAACGACAGCGAGATGTCCTTGATGATCTGCCGCTTGGGCGGGACCACCTTGGACACGCGGTTCATGGTGTAGATGTATTGCGAGGACATGCAGGCTCCGGTGCGCGGACCCGCGCCCGGCGCGGGGCGACGGACGAGGGGGAGGGAATTGGGATGACGGGGATTATAGCCGTTCCCCGCAGGCCCACTGGGGGCTGAACGTTTTCTTCACGCCGTGGCCGGGAGGGCGCGAAACCGTTTTCCAGCGGGAATCGGTTCAGACGGCATGCGCATCATGCAATCACGTGCCACCAACAAACAGGAGATGCCATGAACAGCCGTCGAGTTCTCCAGAGCCTGGCCTGCGCGATGCTCGCCTTCGCCGCCGCCACGCCGGTATTGGCGCGGGACCGGGACGACGACCGCGGCTGGGACCGCGGGCGCCAGCACCAGCACGACCGCCGGGACGACCGCCGCGACTGGCGCGACGACCGCCGCGACCAGCGCCAGGCCTACCACCACGGCTACCGGGACGGCCGTCGCGACGACCGCCATCACGATCACCGTCAAGACCGCTACGACCAGCGCCGTTACTACGCCCCGCCGTCGCGGGTGGTCTACCGTCCCGCCCCGCCGCCGCACCGCTGGGCCGTGGGCCAGCGCTACCACGACTACTACCGCGGCCCGGTCTACGTGGTGAACGACTACAACCACTACCACGTGCGCCGTCCGCCCCGCGGCTACCACTGGGTGCGCGACGACCGCGGCAACCTGCTGATGGTCGCCATCGCCACCGGCATCATCGCCGACCTGCTGCTGCACCACTGAGGCCTGCAGGCCGGCGGTTCCGGGAAAAAGCGCGCTCCGGTGCGCTTTTTCCTTTTCCCGCCCCGGAAACGCCGGGGACCGGGACCGGCCCCGCCGGGTTCGTGGCCGGGGCCCCGGCGGGCTACAATCCGGGGTCCCGCCCCCTTGCCCCCGGAGACCCGATGTTCCCGCGCGACGCCCGCATCGAAAGCTACGATCCCGAACTGGCCCAGGCCATCGCCCACGAGGCGCGCCGGCAGGAGGATCACGTCGAGCTGATCGCCAGCGAGAACTACGCCAGCCCGCGCGTGCTGGAGGCCCAGGGCAGCGTGCTGACCAACAAGTACGCCGAGGGCTACCCGCACAAGCGCTACTACGGCGGCTGCGAATACGTGGACGTGGCCGAGCAACTGGCCATCGACCGGGTGAAGCAGTTGTTCGGCGCCGACTACGCCAACGTGCAGCCGCACTCCGGCAGCCAGGCCAACCAGGCCGTGTACTTCGCCCTGCTGAATCCGGGCGATACCATCCTGGGCATGTCGCTGGCCCACGGCGGCCACCTGACCCACGGCGCCAAGGTCAACGCCTCCGGCAAGCTGTTCAATGCCGTGCAGTACGGCGTGAACGACCAGGGCCTGATCGACTACGACGAAGTCGAGAAGCTGGCGCTCGAGCACAAGCCGAAGATGGTGGTGGCCGGTTTCTCGGCCTACTCGCAGAAGATCGACTGGGCGCGCTTCCGCGCCATCGCCGACAAGGTGGGTGCGTACTTCTTCGTGGACATGGCGCACGTGGCCGGGCTGGTCGCCGCCGGCGTCTACCCGAACCCGCTGCCGCACGCGCACGTGGTCACTTCCACCACCCACAAGACCCTGCGCGGCCCGCGCGGCGGCATCATCCTGGCCAGCACGCAGGGCGCCGGCGAGGCGTTCGAAGAGATCGGCAAGAAGCTGCAGAGCATCGTCTTCCCCGGCATCCAGGGCGGCCCGCTGATGCACGTGATCGCGGCCAAGGCCGTGGCCTTCAAGGAAGCGCTGGAGCCGGAGTTCAAGGCCTACCAGGAGCAGGTGGTGAAGAACGCGCAGGCGATGGCGAAGACGATCATCGCACGCGGCTACAAGATCGTCTCCGGCGGCACCGAGAACCACCTGATGCTGGTGGACATGATCGGCAAGGACGTGTCCGGCAAGGATGCGGAGGAAGCGCTGGGCAAGGCGCACATCACCGTCAACAAGAACTCCGTGCCCAACGATCCGCGCAAGCCCTTCGTCACCTCGGGCCTGCGCATCGGCACCCCGGCGGTGACCACGCGCGGCTACGGCGAGCAGGACTGCATCGACCTGGCGAACTGGATCTGCGACGTGCTGGACGCGCCGAACGACGCCGCCGTGCTGGCCCGGGTGCGCGAGAACGTCACCGCGCAGTGCCGGAAGTATCCGGTCTACGGCTGAGAAGATCGGGAACCGGGAACGGAGAACAGGGAATGACGGTTCGGCGAGCCATGAGGAAATCCCTGCCGCGTCGCAGTGAATCAACGGCGAAGCCGCCGCATTCCCCATTCCCCATTCCCCGTTTCCGGCTTTAACCATGCATTGTCCCTTCTGCCAGCACACCGACACCCGCGTCATCGACTCGCGCGTTTCCGAGGACGGCGCGACGATCCGCCGTCGCCGCGAGTGCGAGGCGTGCGGCGAGCGGTTCTCCACGCTGGAGAACATCGAGATCAAGCTGCCGGCGGTCATCAAGAGCGACGGCCGGCGCGACGCCTTCGACGCGCGACGCCTGCGCGCCGGCTTCGACCGGGCGCTGCAGAAGCGGCCGGTGTCGGAGGAGCAGATCGAGGCGGCGGTGCGCGCGGTGGTCCACAACATCCGCATGAGCGGCGAGCGCGAGATCGCCTCGCGCCGGATCGGCGAGTTCGTGATGGACGAACTGCGCAAGCTCGACCACGTGGGCTACGTGCGCTTCGCCTCAGTCTACCGCAGCTTCGAGGACGTGGCCGATTTCCGCGAGGAGATCGAGAAGCTGGAGCGCGACCTGCCGCCCGGCGCCGGCCAGCTCTCGCTGCTGGGCGGGGACGTGGTGCCGTTCGACAAGCACGCGGACAAGAACAAGAAGCGCTGAACCCGCGTGGATGTCGCCTACCTCTGCGACCGCATGGCGCTGGCCCCGTCGCTGGCGCGGGCGCACGTGGCCGCGTTCGGCGCGCTGCTGCCGGACTGGACGGCGGCGCAGGCCGAGCAGGAACTACGCACGCACATGCAGCGGTGCGCCATCCCCACCACGCTGGTGGCGGTGGACGGCGAGGACTGGCTGGGATCGGTCAGCCTGCTGCAGGAGGACCACGAAGGCATCCGCCGGTATTCGCCGTGGCTGGCCTCGCTGTACGTGCGCGAAGCGGCGCGCGGGCGGGGCGTCGGTCGCGCGCTGGTGGCGCGCTGCGTGGACGAGGCGCGGGTGCTGGGGGTGCCCACGCTGTACCTGTATTGCACCGATGCCGTGGACTATTACCGCGCGCTGGGCTGGCGGCTGCACGAACGCCTCGCCCTGGGGCCGCTGCGGATCGCGGTGATGGCAATCGACCCGGCGTCCGTCGTCACGGAGTGCGCCGCATGAGGACGGTGAAGCAGGCCGGCCCGGAGCCGTCCGGCGCGACCGGCCATGCCGCGCCGCCAGCGACGGCGCATCCGGCGGGAGCGATGGCATGAGCGCATCGTTCCGCCGGTTCCGTTTCGAACGCAAGGCGGCGCGGGCGCAGTGGTATGTCGGTCCGTGGATCCATGGATCGCTCGCGGCCAGCGTGCCCCTGCTGGTGCTGCTGCTCGGCGCGCAGCGCAGCGTGGTGGCCTGGATCGCCTGTGGCGCGGTGCTGGCCCTGGCCGCCTGGCGCTGGCGGCAGCAGCGGATCCACGAAGCGGCGTTCTGGGAACAGAAGCGCCGGTTGGCGATATGGTTCGAGGACGGGCGGTTGCGCGCTTCCTCGGACGGCGTGCCCTTGTCCGGGTCGGAACCGCTGGACGACGTGACCGCGGTGGACGTGCTGATCGAAAAGGGACGGCCGACGCGGTTGCTTGTGGACCGGGCGGACGGCAGCCGGACGATCTATGCGGGCTTCGACGACATGGAAGCCTTCGCCCGGGAATTCCGCCTGGCCGCGCCGAGGGCGAAGTTCCGCAGGGTCCGCTTGTGCTTCCCGATGCAATTGAAGGAAATCTGAGCCGTACATGAGTCCGTTCACTTCGCACGATCACCACCTGATGGCCCGCGCGCTGCGCCTGGCCGAGCGCGGCGCCTACACCGCGCGCCCCAACCCCATGGTCGGCTGCGTCATCGCCCGCGACGGCGAGATCGTCGGCGAGGGCTGGCACCGCAAGGCCGGCGAGCCGCATGCGGAAGTGCTGGCCTTGCAGGCCGCGGGCGAGCGCGCCCGCGGCGCCACCGCCTACGTCACCCTGGAGCCCTGCGCGCACACCGGGCGCACCGGGCCGTGCGCCGACGCGCTGCTCGCCGCCGGCGTGGCGCGGGTGGTGGCCGCCATGCGCGATCCGTTCCCGCAGGTGGACGGCGCCGGCTTCGACCGCCTGCAGGCGGCCGGGGTGGCCGTGGAGTCCGGGCTGATGGAAGCGCAGGCGCGCCGCCTGAACCGCGGCTTCCTCTCGCGCATCGAGCGCGGGCGGCCGTGGGTGAGGGTGAAACTGGCCACCAGCCTGGACGGGCGCACGGCGATGGCCAACGGCGATTCCAAGTGGATCAGCGGCGAAGCCTCGCGCCGCGACGTGATGCGCTGGCGCGCGCGCGCCGGCGCCATCCTGACCGGCGCCGGCACCGTGCTGGCCGACGATCCTTCGCTGACCGTGCGCTTCGGCGACGACACGCCGTTCGAGCCGCCGTTGCGCGTGGTGCTGGACCCGGGCCTGGCCACGGTGGCGCGCGGCAACGTGCGCCAGGGCGACGCGCCCACGCTGTACGTGCACGCCGCCGAGGCCAAGCCGCCACGCGACGTGGAGGCGCAGCGCGTGGTGGCGCCGGCGGCCGGCGGCCACTTCGACCTGAAGGCGGTGCTGGAACTGCTGGCGCGGCGCGACGTGAACGAGGTGCAGGTGGAGGCCGGCGCCACCCTGGCCGGCGCCTTCCTTGCGAGCGGGCTGGCCGACGAAGTGCTGCTGTACGTGGCCCCGGTGCTGCTGGGCGACCGCGCGCGGCCGCTGTTCGGCGGGCTGGGCATCGACGCCATGGCCCAGCGCCTGCGGCTGGAGATTGTCGACAGCCGCACGATTGGCGAAGATCACCGCCTGCTGCTGCAACCCGTCCATTGACCTTCCTTCCCATGGTGTCCTTCAAGGACCATTTCTCCGGCGTCGCCGACGTCTACGCCGCCTCGCGCCCCACCTATCCGGATGCCCTGTACGACGCCATCGCCGCCACGATGCCGGCCGATGCGCGGGTCTGGGAGCCCGGCTGCGGCAGCGGGCAGGCGACGGCGGGGCTGGCCGCCCGCTTCGCCCACGTGTACGCCACCGACCCCAGCGCCGCGCAGATCGAGCGCCACTGGGCCCATGGCCGCGACGACGCCCGCGTCACCCTGGCGGTGGAACTGGCCGAGGAGACCGCGCTGGCCGACCACAGCGTGGACCTGGTGGCGGTGGCGCAGGCGCTGCACTGGTTCGACCGCTACCGCTTCTTCGCCACCTGCGCGCGGGTGCTGCGCCCCGGTGGCGTGCTGGCGGCGTGGACCTACCAGGACATCGTGTTCGAGGACGACCTGGCCGAAGTGGCCGAGAAGGTCCGCGACGACATCGACCCGTACTGGCCGCCCGAGCGCGCCGACGTGGACATGGGCTACGGCGACTACGTGTGGCCGTTCGAAGCGCTGCCGGTGCCGCGGCTGTGGCTGACCGCGCAGTGGAACCTGCCGCAGTTGCTGGGCTATTTCGCCAGCCTCTCGGCCACCGCCAGCTACCGCGCCGCCAACGGCGAGGATCCGGTCTACGCCCACACCGCGGCGCTGGCCGAAGTCTGGGGCGACCCCCAGCGCATCCGCACCATGCGCTGGCCGCTGATCCTGCACCTGCGCCGCAAGCCGGCCTGACGGCCCCGCGCTCTTCTGTAGGAGCGGCTTCAGCCGCGACCGGGGAACCGGAAAGCCATTCGCCGCGGATCACGCGGATGAGCGCGGATGAGGCGAGACATGCTCACTCACGCCGTATCCGTGTCCATCCGTGCAATCCGTGGCTCGCGTTTCCCCGGTCGCGGCTGAAGCCGCTCCTACAGAGGGGCGGCGGAACGCTGCGTTCAGGGCGGGCGGCGGGGCCGGGCGTGTAGAATGCGCGGGCCGGTTCGCCGGCGAACCACCACGACGTCTTCAGGGCGGGGCGCAATTCCCCACCGGCGGTAGGTGCCGCGTCCCCCCGGGACGCCCACGAGCCCGCGAGCGCCTTGGGCGGCAGGCGAGTCCCCCGCGGACTTTCCCTGGCCGTCGAAGGGTCAGCAGATCCGGTCCGATGCCGGAGCCGACGGTCACAGTCCGGATGAAAGAAGACGGCACCGCCGAACCGCGCATGCTTGCGTGGTGTCGTGCGCCTGCCTTCGCGCCCCGGAGGCGTCTTCGCTTCGTGATCGCGAGAGACGTCCCATGCTCCAGACCGTCCCCCCGAATCCATGCCGCGTCCCGGCGGAAGGCGTGCGCGCGTCCGCATCCGCGCCCGGTGCCGGCCACGCGGTCCGGTGCGGCGATGGAGGCGTCGCTGCGCATCCGCAGGGGAGCGCGCGGCGCACCCCTTCGCCATCGTTTCGTTCCCTTCCCGCAGGCGGACGGGGCATCGGTGCCGCGCGGGACCGGCGCCGATAACCCTGCCGTGCATTCCATCCTGGACTCCGGAGTTCCCATGTTCACGGGCATCATCGAAGGCGTCGGCCGCATTGCCGCGCTGGAATCGCAGGGCGGCGACGTCCGCCTGACCATCGGCGCCGGCACGCTGCCGTTCGAGGACGTGCGGCTGGGCGAGAGCATCGCGGTGAACGGCGTCTGCCTGACCGTGATCGCGTTCGACGCATCGGGTTTCCAGGCCGACGCCTCCACCGAAACCCTGTCGCTGACCACGCTGGGCGGGCTGCGCGTGGGGGCGCCGGTGAACCTGGAACGCGCGATGCGCCCCACCGACCGCCTGGGCGGCCACCTGGTCAGCGGCCACGTCGATGGCGTCGGCCGGGTGCTGTCGGTGCGCGAGGACGCGCGCGCGCAGCGCTGGCGCTTCGCGGCGCCCGCCTCCTTGTCGAAGTACATCGCCAAGAAGGGCTCGATCTGCGTGGACGGCGTCAGCCTGACCGTCAACGAGGTGGACGACGAAGGCTTCGAGGTGGCGCTGATCCCGCACACCGTCGCGCACACCGCATTCGCGCAGGCGAAGGTCGGCGACGCGGTGAACCTGGAGATCGACCTGGTGGCCCGCTACGTCGAGCGTCTGCTGGCCGGCCGCGCAGCGCCTCCCTGACCCACGCCCCGGCGAACGCCGGACCCCGTGCGCGACACCCATCCCGGCAATCGCCGGCACGACGACACAGACACCGGAACGCCCCATGCCCTTCAGCCCCATCCCCGAACTGCTGGAAGAAATCCGCCAGGGCCGCATGGTGGTCATCGTCGACGACGAGGACCGCGAGAACGAAGGCGACCTGATCATGGCGGCCGAGCTGGTCAAGCCGTCGGACATCAACTTCATGGTCACCCACGCGCGCGGGCTGGTGTGCCTGTCGTTGACCCGCGAGCGCTGCGCGCAACTGGGCCTGGCGCCGATGGTGCAGACCAACACCGCGCAATTCCACACCAACTTCACCGTCAGCATCGAGGCGGCCGAGGGCGTCACCACCGGCATCTCCGCCTACGACCGCGCACACACCGTGCGCACCGCCGTGCGGCCGGACGCCAGGCCCAGCGACCTGAGCCAGCCCGGCCACATCTTCCCGCTGATCGCCCAGCCCGGCGGCGTGCTCACCCGCGCCGGCCACACCGAGGCCGCCGGCGACCTGCCTCTGCTGGCGGGGCTGGAGCCGGCCGGCGTGCTGGTGGAAGTGCTGAACCCGGACGGCACCATGGCGCGACGGCCGCAACTGGAGGTCTTCGCGCGCGAGCACGGGCTGAAGATGGGCTCCATCGCCGACCTGATCGCCTGGCGCCTGCACAACGAGCACACCGTCGAGCGCATCGACGAGCGCGACATCGACACCGAGTTCGGCCCGTTCCGGCTGGTCACCTACCGCGACCGCATCGCCCACGAACTGCACTTCGCGCTGGTGCGCGGCGCGCCCGACGCGGCCACGCCCACCCTGGTGCGGGTGCAGGTGGAGAATCCGCTGAGCGACCTGCTGCACTGGCGGCGCGAGGATTTCGGTGTGCACGCCACCGACGCTCTGCGCGCCATCGCCGCCGAAGGGCAGGGCGTGATGGTGGTGCTGTCCGAGCCGCGCAACGCCGAGGCCCTGCTGGCGCGCCTGCGCAAGCAGCCCGAGACGCAGGCCAACGCCAAGGATGTGGGCCAGTGGCGCCGCAACGGCGCCGGCGCGCAGATCCTGGCCGACCTGGGCCTGGGCCGGTTGCGCGTGCTGGGCACGCCGCGGCGCCAGGTGGGGCTGGCGGGCTTCGGGCTGGAGGTGGTGGAGTACGTGGGGAGCGGGGGCCAGGGGCCGGAGGCCGGAGGTCAAGGTTAGCCCTGCGGTTCCCTGCCGGTACTCCCCAACTCCGCTCCTGCCTTGCCCCGGCCCCTGGTCCCTGGCCTCCGACCCCCACCTGCTAAACTCCCCCACCCCAAGGAACCCCGCCCCATGCCCCATTACGAAGGCGACCTGCGCGCGCCCGAAGGCGCCCGCTTCGCGATCATCGCCAGCCGCTGGAACCCGCGCATCACCGATGTGCTGGTGGCCGGCGCGCGCCAGAGCCTGGCCGGCAACGGCGTGGGCGAGGACGCGGTGGACGTGGTGCGGGTGCCGGGCGCGTGGGAGATCCCCGTGGCCGCGGCCAGGCTGGCGGGGCGCGGCCGGCATGCGGCGATCATCGCGCTGGGCTGCGTGATCCGCGGCGACACCCGCCACTACGAGCACGTCGCCGACCGCTGCGCCGAGGGCCTGATGCGCGTGCAACTGGACACCGGCGTGCCGGTGCTCAACGGCGTGCTGGCGGTGGAGCGCATCGAGGACGCCGAGGCCCGCGCCGGCGGCAGCCACGGCAACAAGGGCGAAGAAGCCGCGCTGGCCGCCGTCGAGATGGCGCAACTGCTGGTCCAGTTGCCCTGAACCCCTTTCCCCAGGAGCCTTCGTGAGCCGACATCATCATCCCCACCGCAAGGACGGCGTCGATCCGGTCACCCGTGCCCGCGCCCGCCGCCGCGCGTTGCAGGCGGTGTACGCTTGGCAGATGTCTGGCGGCGAAGTCGGCCAGGTGATCGCGCAGTTCGCCCACGAGCAGGCGCACGAGATCGCCGATCTGGAGTATTTCGAGGACCTGGTGCGCGGCGTGGTGAAGCACCGCGCCTCGCTGGACGAGGCCCTGCTGCCGTTCCTCGACCGCACGGTGGAGGAAGTCGACCCGATCGAGCGCGCGGTGCTGCGCATCGCCGCCTACGAACTGGTCCATCGCATCGACGTGCCCTACCGCGTGGTGCTGAACGAGGCCATCGAGACCTCCAAGCGCTTCGGCGCCGAGCACGGCCACACCTACGTCAACGGCGTGCTGGACCGGGCCGCGCTGGAATGGCGCCCGGCCGAGGCGCAGGCCCGGCGCTGAGATGGGCACGGACGGCCAGGCCCGCGCCGGCGCGTTCCCGGCCGACGAACGCGCTGCCCTGCTGGGCGTGAAGGGCGTGGGTCCTGCCGTCGTGCAGCGGCTGGAGCAGATGGGCATCGCCTCGCTGAGGCAACTGGCGGCCGCCGACGCCGGCGGCGTGGTCGCCGCGGCCGCGGGCCTGACCGGTTCCACCTGCTGGAAGAACAGCCCGCAGGCGCGTGCCGCCATCCAGGCCGCGATCGACTTCGCGCGCGCCAGGGCCTGAGCCGCGCCGCGCTATCCTGCCGCGATGGGTTCCGGCGAATTCGACCTGATCGACCGCATCCGCGCGCGCGCCGGCACGCGCGCCGACGTCGTGCTCGGCATCGGCGACGATGCCGCGCTGCTCGCCCCGCCGCCGGGCATGCACCTGGCAGTCACCGCCGACACGCTCAACGACGGTGTGCATTTCCCCCGCGGCACCGCGCCGGCCGACATCGGCTGGAAGTCGCTGGCGGTCAACCTGTCCGACCTCGCTTCCATGGGCGCGGAACCGGCGTGGTGCACGCTGTCGCTGTCCTTGCCGCAGGCCGATCCGGCCTGGATCGACGGCTTCGTGGACGGTTTCCTGGAACTCGCCGGCCTGCACGGCATCGCGCTGGTGGGCGGCGACACGACGCGCGGGCCGCTGTCGATCGCGGTGACCGCGATGGGACTGGTCGCGCCGGGCACGGCGCTGCGCCGCGACGGCGCGCGCCCCGGCGACGACGTCTGGGTGACCGGCACGCTGGGCGACGCGGCCGCCGCGCTGGCGACGCTGGACGCCTGCGACCCTGCGTTGCGCGCGCGGCTGGACCGCCCCAGCCCGCGGGTGCGCGCCGGCCGCGCGCTGGCCGGGCTGGCGCACGCCTGCGTGGACGTTTCCGATGGGCTGCTGGCCGACCTGGGCCATGTCTGCGCACGCAGCGGCGTGGGCGCACGGATCGACATCGATGCGCTGCCGGCCTCGCCGATGCTGCGTGGATTCGAGCAGGCGCACCGCCGCGCCTGGCAGGCCGGCGGCGGCGACGATTACGAGCTGTGCTTCAGCGCGCCGCCGCACGGCCGCGACGCGGTGATGCGCGCCTGTGAAGACGCCGGCACCGCAGTCGCGCGCATCGGCCGCATCGTCGCCGGCGAAGGCGTGCAGACCGTCGATGCGGCCGGCCAGCGCTGGGAACCGCCGCGCGCCGGCTACGACCATTTCCGCTGAGCCGGCTGTGGACGGGACGTGATGTTCCGTAATGTGCCGTCGCTGCCGTCATTGCCGCTATCGCTACAGCCGCAGCCGCAGCCGCAGGCGTAGGCGTAGGCCATTCACTGCCACCGCAGTCGCAGCCATCACCATCTTCACTGCCATCGCCATCGCCGTAGTAATCGTTCGCCCGCCCGCGATTCATCCTTCTCCGCCCGCCGTTTCCGGTGCCGGCTTCATCTCTCAATAAAAAAATTCCCGCTCAGGTTCCGGCTTCGTCCGCCGATAGCTGGGACACGGACGCGGGGCTTCTCACGCTGTGGGGGATGGGCCGAGCCGTCGTGTCCGGTCGCCGGGTGTGCGCGTCGCTGCGGCAGGCGCGCCATCCGTCCGGGCGCAGGGGGCGCCTGCGGCCGAGCACGATCTTCCGGCGCCTGCGCCGTCGCGATACGGCGCGCGCGGTCCTGCCAACGGCATCAACCCACCCGGGCGGGGTCACGGCCCGTCCTCATGCTTCATGGAGTCGACGATGGATGCCAAACAGGCCGCGGGCCCCCGACTATCGCGCAAAGCGTTGCGGGAGCGTGCCGTCACCGGGCATGAAGTGGAACTGCGCGACGGCGAGACCATCGTCTCCAGCACCACCGTCGGCGGCGTCCTCACCTACGTCAACGCCTATTTCTGCGAGATCAGCGGCTACCACGAGGGCGAACTGATCGGGCAACCGCACAACATCCTCCGCCATCCGGACATGCCGGTGGAGGCGTTCGCCGATCTGTGGGACAAGCTGAAGGCGGGCCAGCCCTGGGTGGGCATGGTCAAGAACCGCTGCAAGAACGGCGACCACTACTGGGTGCAGGCCCACGTGGCGCCGCTGCGCGACGCCGACGGCAAGCTCGACGGCTACCTGTCGGTGCGCCAGAAGGTCGGCCGCGAGCAGATCGCCGGGGCCGAGCGCGACTACGCCGCCATGCGCGCGGGCACGCTGAAGAACGTGGCGATCCGCAACGGCGACGTGGTGCGGGTGCCGCTGCTGGCCCGGCTCAATCCGTTGCCGCGGCTGTCGCTGGGCGCGCGCCTGTACCTGCTGGCGGCAGTCGGCCCATTGCTGGCCGCGGTGCTGCTGACTTCGGCGCGCGCGGCCGATCCCTTCCTGTTGCTGGTGCCGGCGCTGGCGTTGGCATTGCTGCTGGCCTGGCTGTTCGCCCGCGACCTCGCGCGGCGCAGCGACCAGGCGCGGCGGAACCTGGAACAGATCGCCGCCGACGTGTTCACCGCGCCGGTGGACATTTCCGGCGACGACGAGCTCGGCCGCATCCTGCAGGGCATCAAGACCGTGCAGACCCGGCTGGGGTTCCAGCTCGAACAGATGCGCCGCGAGGACAACCGCGCGCGCCGGATCTTCCAGGCGCTGGACCTGGCCGCGGTCAACATCATGATCGCCAACGCCGACCGCAGCGTGGTCTTCGCCAACCGCGCGCTGCTGACCGCCTTCGGCGATGCGCGCGAGCAGATCCGGCAGGCGCTGGCGGGCTTCGATCCCGAGCGCATCCTCGGCAGCCGGCTGGAGGACTTCCATCCCGAGCCGGCGCAGTGGCGGGAGTTGCTCGGCGGGCTGGGCGACAGCCACCGCCAGCGCGTCGAACTGGGCGCGCTGACCTTCGACGTGCTGCTGACGCCGGTGCTCGACGAGCGCGGCAGGGCCAGCGGCTACATCACCGAATGGAAGGACCGCACCGCCGAGCTGCGCATCGAGCGGGAGATCGAGCAGATCGTCGCCGGCGCGGTGCGCGGCGAGCTCGACGGCCGCATCAGCGAGCGCGACAAGCAGGGCTTCGCGCTGAACCTGGCCCACAGCCTCAACGCCATGCTCGAACGCATCGGCCAGGCCATGGAGCAGATCCAGTGGGTGCTGCAGGCGCTGGCCCGCGGCGACCTGAGCCGCCGTGCCGACGCCGGCCTGCAGGGCGCCTTCGGCCAGATGGGCGGCAACGCCAACCACACGGTCGAGCAGTTGACCGACATGGTCGGCAACATCCAGCAGGCGGTGTCGATCATCGATTCGGCGGCCGCCGAGATCGCCGAGGGCAATGACGACCTGGCGCGGCGCACCGAGCAGCAGGCCGCCAGCCTGCAGGAAACCGCCGCCGCCACCCAGGAACTGGCTTCCACCGTGAAGGACAACGCCAGCCGCGCCCACGACGCGCGCACGCTGGCCAGCAACGCCGCCGCCATCGCCGAGCACGGCGGCGGCCTGGCCCGGGCCGCGGTCGGCACCATGGGCAGGATCAGCACGGCTTCGCGCAGGATCGAGGAGATCATCGGCGTCATCGACGGCATCGCCTTCCAGACCAACATCCTCGCGCTCAATGCCGCGGTGGAGGCGGCGCGCGCGGGCGAGCAGGGCAAGGGCTTCGCGGTGGTGGCCAGCGAAGTGCGCGCGCTGGCCCAGCGCTCGGCCAGTTCGGCGCAGGAGATCAAGACCCTGATCCACGCCTCGGTGCAGGCGGTGGAGGAGGGCGAGGGCGAAGTGCAGCAGGCCGGGCAGGCCATCGGCGAACTGGTCGCCGAAGTCGGCAAGGTCGCCACGCTGGTCGCGCAGATCAGCGGCGCCACCGACGAGCAGGCCCAGCGGCTGGGCCAGATCAACCAGGCCATGGTCCAGCTCGACGGCACCACCCAGCAGAATGCCGCGCTGGTGGAGGAAGCCAGCGCGGCGGCGCGCTCGATGGCCGAGCAGGCGCAAGGGCTGAGCGGGCAGATGGCGCACTTCCGGCTGCGCTAGCGCGCGGCGGCCGGCACGGCGCCGCTCACTCCGGCAGCACCTTGCCCGGATTGAGGATGCCGTCGGGGTCCAGCGCGGCCTTGATGGCGTGCATGGCATCCAGGGTGGCGGGAGTGAAGGCGTCGGCCATGAAGCCGCGCTTGCTCAGGCCGATGCCGTGTTCGCCGGACAGCGTGCCGCCCAGCGACAGCACCAGCGCGAACACGCGCGGCAGGGTGGCGTGCGCGCTTGCTGTTTGCGCAGCGTCGTCCGGGTCGTACATCAGGTTGACGTGCAGGTTGCCGTTGCCGGCATGGCCGAAGCAGACGATCGTCAGGCCGGAGGCTTCCGCCAGCGCTTCCACGCCGGCCACCAGTTCCGGGATGCGCGAGACCGGCACCACCACGTCCTCGTTGATCTTGCCCTGGGCGATGGTGCGCAGCGCGGGCGACAGCGCGCGCCGCGCCGCCCACAGGCGGTCGCGGGCGACGCCGTCGGCGGCGACGTCCATCGCCAGCAAGCCGTCGCCTTCGGCCGCCGCGCCGAGCGCGGCCAGCGCGTCGGGCAGGGTGTCGTGATGGCCGTCGGCCTCGACCAGCAGCATGGCACCGGCCTCGGGCACGTCGCTGCCGTTCCTGCGCAGCAGGGCGATGCTGCGGCGGTCCATGAATTCCAGCATCGCCGGCGTCGCCGGCTGGTTCATCAGGCGCGCCACCGCCGCGGCCGCGCTGGCGGCGTCGCGGTAGAACGCGCGCAGTCCCGCCTGCGCCACGGGGCGCGGCGACAGCTTGAGCGTGGCCTCCACCACCAGCGCCAGCGTGCCTTCGCTGCCGACGATCAGGTGGGTGAGGTCGTAGCCGCTGGCGTCCTTGGTGTAGGCGCCGCCGCAGGCGATCAGTTCGCCGGTGCCGGTCACCGCGACCAGCCCCAGCACGTTGTCGCGGGTGGTGCCGTACTTGACCGCGCGCGGGCCGCCCGCGTTGGTGGCCAGGTTGCCGCCGATGCTGCACTGGTCGGCGCTGGAGGGATCGGGCGGCCAGAACAGCCCGTGCGGCGCCAGCGCGCGCTGCAGGTCACCGTTGAGCACGCCGGGTTCCACCACCGCGCAGCGGTCGGCGGCGCGGATGTCGAGGATCCGCGTCATCCGCGCGAACGACACCACCACGCCGCCCAGCGTGGGCACGGCTGCGCCGGTGGTGCCGGTGCCGGCGCCGCGCGCGACCACCGGCACGCGGTGGCGGCGGCAGGCGCGCACGACTTCGGCCACCTCCTCGCGCGTGCGCGGCAGCGCGACCGCCGCGGGCATCGCCCAGCGCCGCGAATCGTCGCCGCCGTAGGGGCGGCAGGCTTCGCCGGTCAGCCAGCCGTCGTCGAGCAAGGCGGCGAGGTGTTGGTGCAGGGCGTCGGGCAGCGTTCCATCCATGCGGCGATTGTACGGCGCGCGCGCCGGGCGTCCCGCGCAGATGCCGCGCCGGCATGTGGTGATGCGCGATGGCGATATGCGCGCCGGGCGGGTGGAAACGCCGCTGCGCCAAGGGTTCCGGCGAATGGGGCGGCCACGCGCCGATGGAACGGCGGCCGCGCTAACCGTTTCGTTACATCGCCGCCATGGTCGGCTGCTAGAAAGCCCGCGATCCAACTGACGGGAGTAACGCCATGCGCATCGCGATCGTGGGAGCGGGCTTCAGCGGCAACACCCTGGCGACATTGCTGGCCTCGGCGGAGGCGACGGCGCCGGAGGTCTGCCTGGTCGGCGTGGACGAGACCTTCGCGCGCGGCGTGGCCTACGGGCAGGCGCGCCCGGAGCACCTGCTGAACGTGCGCGCCGGGCAGCTCGGTGCGCAGCCCGGCGAACCGGGCGGCTTCGCGGACTGGCTGAACCTGGGGCCGCGCGGCCGCGAGGACTTCATGCCGCGTCTGGCCTATGGCGATTATCTCGACGACCGCCTGCGCAAGGCCAGGCAGGCCGCCGCCAACCTGTCGCTGCTGCGGCAGGAAGCCATCGCCATCAACCGGGTCGGGGACGGCTTCCGCGTGCACCTGGACGACGGCGGTTATTTCGCCGCCGACCGCGTGGTGCTGGCGCTGGGCGCGCTGCCGCCGCAGCGCTTGGCGGGCGTGGGGCCGCGGCTGGCGCAGAGCCCGCGCTACATCGGTTGGCCGTGGCAGGACGATGCGCTGGACCGCATCGAACCCGAGGCGCGGGTGCTGATCGTCGGCACCGGCCTGACGATGGTGGACGTGGTGGCCAGCCTGGCCGCACGCGGACATCGGGGCGGGCTGGTCGCCATTTCCCGCCACGGCCTGCTGCCGCAACCGCACACCGCGGCGCCGACGCCGGCCGTCGCGCTGCCGCCGAGCGTGCAGCACGCGCTGCGCGGGCACGACGTGCGCGCGCTGGCGGTGGCAGTGCGCGGCCTCGCGCGCGTGGCGCCGGACTGGCGCAGCGCGGTGGACGCGCTGCGGCCGCATACGCAGGACTTCTGGCGGCGCCTGCCCGCGGCGCGGCGCGCCCGCTTCCTGCGCCACCTGCGCTCGCACTGGGAAGCCGCCCGCCACCGCATCGCGCCGCGGATCGCCGACGTGCTGGGCGGACTGCGCGACAGCGGCCGCCTGCACGTACGCGCCGCGCGCCTGCTGCGCGCCGGCCTGCGCAGCCAGGGCGCGGAAGTGCTGCTGCGCCACCGCGGCGAGGAGCGCATCGCGGTGGAGCAGTACGACTATGTGGTGCGCGCCACCGGCCTGGATACCGACATCGTGCGCACCACGCATCCGCTGGCGTCGCACCTGCTCGAATCCGGCCTCATCGCCCCCGACCCGCACGGCCTGGGCATGCGCGTGGACGCGGACCTGCAAGCGCTCGACCGCCACGGCGAACCGGTGCGCGGCCTGTATGGCCTGGGGCCGCTGTTGCGCGGCCATCTGTGGGAGATCACCGCGGTGCCCGAACTGCGCGCGGCCGCGGGCGAACTGGCGGCGCGGCTGGCGTCGGAGGCGGCGCAGGCGGGCGCGCCGCCGCGCAGTGGCGGCCTCGCGCGCGAACTGGCGCTGTCGGTCGGGCTGTAGCGGCGCTCAGGCGTCGTCGGCGCGGAAGGCGTCGCGGATCCAGTCCAGCCGCGGCGCCGCCGGATCGCCGGCGGCCTGCACCACGTCGAAGCGGCACGACAGTTCGCCGTACTGCGGATGGTCCATCAGGAAGCGCTGCGCGGCGTGCACCAGCCGGCGCCGCTTGCCGGCGTCCACCGAGGCCGCGCCGCCGCCGAACGCCGCCGAGCCGCGGTAGCGCACTTCGACGAAGACCAGCGTGCGTTCGCGCGCGCCGCCGTCCAGCATCACCAGGTCCAGTTCGCCGCCGCGGTAGCGCGCGTTGGCGGCGACCTCGGTCAGGCCGGCGGCGAGCAGGTGCGCCCGAGCGGCTGCTTCGGCATCGCCGCCGCGCCGGCGGCGGTCAACCGCCATCCGCGACGGGCACCGGCTGGCCGCCGCTGAAGACGGACCACGCCGGCGTGCGCAGCACGTTGCCGAAGCCGTCCAGTTGCAGGCGGCCGGTGGCGCCGCGCAGTTCGGCGTTGGCGCCCAGCGCCAGCTTCTCCAGGTAGGCCGTCAGCAGCCAGGCGTCGTAGCCGAAGGCGAACAGGCGCGCGGCCGGCCCGCGCGCGGACGCCACGCGTTCGCCGGTCACGCTGGCGGCGGGCAGCGCGGGCACGCCGCGCGAAGTCCAGGTCTCGGTGGGGAAGACGATGCCGTCCAGCGCCATGTCTTCGCTGGCCTTGCCGGTGCCGGAGGTCAGTTGCGAGGTGCCCACCCGGGTCTTGCCGCCCAGGCCGGCCAGCGCCAGTTGCGGGGTCAGGCTGCGCGCGGTGGCGCCGCGCACCGCCAGGAACACGGCGTCCACGCCTTCCTGCGCGGCCGCGGCCAGCGCGGTGGACAGGTCGCCCGGGGTGTCGCCGACGCTGATCACCCGCGCCACCTTGCCGCCGCGTTCGCCGAAGCGCGCGCGGAAGGTCTGCGAGGCGCGGCGGCTGTTGTCGTCGCTGCCCTCCAGCACGAGCGCGGTGCGGCGCTCGCGCGCCAGCAGGTATTCGGCGGCGGCGATGCCGTCGTCCTCGGGTGCCAGCGAGAAGCCGGCGTTGCCGTCCGGCGGCGCGGCGGTGCCGCGGTTGAGCACCAGCATCGGCACGGCCAGGTCGGGCTGCTGGAACAGCGCGCCGACTTCGTCGCGGCCCAGCGGCCCGAGCACGAAGTCGGCGCCGGCGGCCACCGCGCGCGCATAGGCGGCGGTCGCACCGGTCGCAGTGCCGGCGGTGTCGTAGAACGCGATCTCCGGGCGGCGGCGGCGCTCGCCGTAGTAGCCGGCCAGCAGGCCGTCGCGCACCGGCGCGGCCGCGGTGGCCAGGGTGCCCGACAGCGGCAGCAGCACCGCCAGCTTCGCCGGCGGGCGGTAGCCGTCGCTGTCGGCCGGCGGGCGGCTGCCGGCATCGAAGCGCCACTGGCTGCGGTCGAACGGACGCGGCAGCGGCAGGCCGCGGCGCTGCAGGGCGCGGCCGGCGAAGTTGTACAGCGGATCGCCGGCCGGCAGCGCGGCGGTGTTGCGCGCCAGCGTGGCGTCGTCCAGCGTGGCCAGCAGGCGGTCGATCTCGGCCGCGTTGTCGGTGCGCGCCTTGCCGCCCAGCGTGGCGTCGCGGCGGGCCAGTTCGGCGGCGCTGCCGAAGGCCGGGGCGAAACGCATGGCCGACGGCGACGCACCGCTGCCGCCGGTAGTGGCGCAGCCGCCAAGCAGCCCGACTGTTCCGGCCAGCAACAGGGCGGCCAGGATCCTTCCATTTCGCCCGCTTCGGGAAAGCGTGCGTCGAACCAGCGTGTCCATGGGCATCGTCAACGGCCAGGCAGGGGAACCGGCTACGATTCTACCCCCAGCCATGGAAGCCCATTGGAATGCCCGCCGGAACCCTGTTCATCGTCGCCACCCCCATCGGCAACCTGGCCGACCTGTCGCCGCGGGCGCTGGAGACCTTGCGCGGCGTGGCGGCGGTCTGCGCCGAGGACACCCGCCGCAGCGGCCAGTTGCTGTCCCACTTCGGCGTGGACGCGCCGCTGGTGGCGCTGCACGAGCACAACGAGGACGCGCTGGCGCAGCGCATCGTCGAACGGCTGCGGGCCGGCGAATCGCTGGCCCTGGTCAGCGACGCCGGCACGCCGCTGGTCAGCGACCCCGGCTACCGGCTGGTGCGCGCGGCGCGCGCGGCCGGCATCCGGGTCAGCCCGGTGCCCGGCGCCTGCGCGGCCATCGCCGCGCTCAGCGTGGCCGGGCTGCCCAGCGACCGCTTCGTGTTCGAAGGCTTCCTGCCGGCCAAGGCGTCGGCGCGCCGTGAACGCCTGCAACGGCTGGCCGGCGAGACGCGCACCCTGGTGTTCTACGAATCCTCGCACCGCATCGCCGAATCGCTGGCCGACCTGTGCGACGTGCTGGGCGGCGACCGTCCTGCGGTGCTGGCGCGGGAACTGACCAAGCTGTTCGAAACCGTGCTGGACGGCACGCTGGCCGACCTGCACGCCCGCGTGCTGGCCGACGCCGACCAGCGCAAGGGCGAGTTCGTGGTGATGGTGCAGGGTGCCGGCGACGACCTGGACGCCCGGCTGGTCGAGGGGCGCCGTGTCTACGCGCTGCTCAATGAACACCTGCCGCCGTCCGCGGCCGCCAAGCTGGCCGCCGAGATCACCGGCGCGCCGCGCAAGGCGCTGTACGGGCAGGGCGGCGCGTGACCGGCCGCGGGCCGGCACTGGGTTGCTTCATGCGCGGATGAAGCGCTTTCCGGCGCGGCACTGCTGCCGCTGCGCAAGCGCCTGCTGATCGTGCCGGGACGCGTCTACAGGGATGCGGCGCCGTCGCCGGGATTCCGCGCCGCCTTCGCTTCGTTCGTCGTCCACATCGCATCCTTTCCCGGCGCTGACCGGAACGCGGAAGCGCGGGGCGCGTTGTGCGACAATGCGCGCGGCGGAGCCGGCCAGACAGTCGCGTCATCCCTTGCGGATGCCGAGGAAAGTCCGGGCTCCACAGGGCACGGTGCCAGGTAACGCCTGGGCGGCGCGAGCCGACGGAAAGTGCAACAGAAAGATACCGCCGA
>ERZ761602.3836-NODE-3836-length-20468-cov-5.274090_pt1 | contig 20468 bp, 18 predicted proteins | sample MGYA00512165_ERZ761602 | MGnify/ENA primary metagenome ERZ761602 (study PRJEB28899, sample SAMN02445085) | bioreactor sludge metagenome | biome: EBPR sludge; isolation source: Thorneside wastewater treatment plant | place: Australia: Brisbane, Thorneside... | reverse complement strand
GACCTACAACGGCTTCGAGGACGAGGACGGCTGCCCGGACCGCGGCTCGGTCGTGATCGAGGACAACAGCATCATCATCCTCGAGAAGATCTACTTCGAGACGGACAGCGCCGTGATCATGCAGCGTTCGTATCCGATCATCGACGCCGTCGCGGCGACGCTGAACGGCAACCCGCAGATCACGCAGGTCGAGATCCAGGGTCACGCCGACGAGCGCGGCGACGACAACTACAACATCCGCCTCACCCGCGACCGCGCGGCCTCCGTCGTCGAGGCGGTCGTCCAGCGTGGCGTGGCGCGCGAGCGGCTTCGCAGCGCGGGCTACGGCGAGCGCTGCCCGGTCGACCCGCGAAGCAACGCCGAGGCGTGGGAGCGGAACCGTCGCGTGGAGTTCAAGATCCTCGCGACGGAGGACGGCCCGACGGGCGTCGAGGTCGTCTGCCCCGCGGGGCGCGATCTGATGCCGCAGTGACGCTCGCGATCCCGCCTCGGCGGGATGCGTGAGCGACGCGACCCACTCGCGCACGCGGGTGGGTCGTTTCGTGAGCGCTGCTCGGATGCCGAGCGGTCGAACGGTGGAACGGTGGAACGGTGGGAGGCTTTGCCCCTCGGTCCACGATCGGTATGCTCGCGACTTCGAGTGAGGGTGCGCGTGGTGCGCACCGAGTCTGTCCTTCGATGACGACGCCGCGGGAGCGGGTCGAGAAAACGAACAGGGTGATGTCTCGGGAGAGGTTCCAAGAGCTGATGGGTGACGCCGTGATCGCGCTCCCTCAGGATCTCAAGTCCGTGCTGCGAATCGTCGACGACCCGGAGGTCGACGACGAGAGCCGCGTCCGCCTGGCCGGCGCGCTCCTGCACGTCATCTCGGAGGGAACCTCGATTCCCGGTGTTCGCGGCGTGCTCCAGCGCGTCGGCACCGTGCTCGTGATTCGACTCGCGCTCGAGGAAGCGCGTGGACGCTCGCCCGCCGCGCTCGCGCGTCACCTCGACGCCGCGCCCGAGCTGCTCGAGCCGCTCGACGAGCAGCTCGAGGTCGCCCGCGCGTTCATCGGCGACGGCATGAGCGTGCTGGCGCAGGTGGTCGAGAAGCTCCCGTCGCTCTCGCATCAGGGTCACACCGCCCGCGAGTGCGTGCACGACGTCGAGCACTCGAACTGGCTCTACGACACCGTGCACGTCGCGCTCGTCGAGTCGATGGAGATCGACGAGGACGACGTGTCGCGCGAGATCAAGGGCGCGCAGCAGATCCCGCGCGCGCTCGAGGCGCGGCTGCGCTGATGTCGTCTCGGTCGGCGTCCGCGTCGCGCGCTCGAACGTCGGGCTCGTTCGTGGGCGCCGTCTTCGTCGCGTTCTTCGTCTCGCTCTTCGGGGTGAGCTGCGTCGACACCGAGCTCTCCGTCGACCTCCAGGTCGAAGGCGGTGAGCTCGTGGTGGCGGCGGACGGAAGCCTCGACGCGACGGTCGAGCTGGAGATCCGCGTCGGCACGTACGCGCTCTCGGGCGACGACGTGTCGCTCTCGCGCATCGGCGTCTTCGCGCCGGGCGCGGAGGGGGCGTCGGCGGAGCTCGTGCCGATGCGGCCGGAGGGCTTCGACTCGCGCATCGAGCCGGGCGAGCGTCGTCGCGTGACCGTGCGATCGACCGCGCCCGCCGATGCGTTTCCGAGCGCGCGCGTGATGCTCTGCGGAGCGAGCTCTGCCACCGCGCTCGTGACGTGGACGGCCGAGCAGCAGCCCGACGACCCGCTCGACCCGCCGCTGATGTCGTTCGGCAGCAGCGAGGGGGCGGTCGTCGTGCGCTGTCTCTGACGCTTCGAGGTGGCGTCCGGGCGGTCCCGACGCGTCCGTCGCGGGGACGATCGGCAATGCTGCTATCCTCGCCCGCGATGAGCCGCGTCTCCTCCGGACCGAGCGCGCGGTCCCCCGTCGGTGACGACGAGGGACCCAGCTCGCGCATGTTGCGGCGCATCGAGACGGACGACCCTCTGATCGGGCGTGTGCTCGACCAGCGCTACCGCATCGAGGCGGTTCTCGGTGCGGGGGGCGTCGGGGTGGTCTACCGCGCGGAGCACACGGGGCTGCGGCGCCCGGTCGCGCTGAAGGTGTTGCGGCACGGCTTCGAGGAGAACCCGCACCTGCGGCGTCGCTTCGAGCGCGAGGCGCGGCTGCTCTCGCAGCTCTCGCACCCGAACGTGGTCGCGCTCACCGACTACGGGATCGCGGACGGTCTGCCCTACCTGGTGATGGAGCTCCTCGAGGGACGCACGCTCGAGGACCTGCTCGAGATGGACGGGCCGCCTGCGCCGCGCGTCGCGATCGAGATCGTGCGCGCGGTGGTACGAGGGCTCGCGTTCGCGCACGACCGCAACGTGCTCCACCGCGATCTCAAGCCGGGCAACGTGTTCCTGCAGGCGCTACCGGACGATCCGCACCACGTGAAGCTGCTCGACTTCGGCCTCGCGAAGCTGCTGGTCGACGAGGAGAACACGAGCGGCGAAGAGCCGACGCTGACGAAGGCCGGCACGATCGTCGGCACGCCGGCCTACATGTCGCCGGAGCAAGCTTCGGGGGGTCGTGTCGATCCGCGCAGCGACGTCTACGCAGCGGGGCTGATGCTCTTCGAGCTGCTCGCGGGGCGCGTGCCCTTCGACGAGCCGCGCCGTGCGGATCTCCTCCGCGCACACCTCGTGGATCCGGTGCCCGATCCGGAAGGGCTTCGCCCCGGGCTCGTGCTCACGCCGCCCCTGCGCGAGCTGCTCCTTCGGTGTCTCGCGAAGGAACCCTCCGATCGCTATGCCGACGCGCGCGCCTTGTTGGACGCGCTCGACGCGTTGCCGGACGACGCGGCTCGCTTCGCGCCGCTCACGCAACGTGATCGCCCGACCACGCGCCGTTCGCTCGAAGAAGCGCATTCGGTGCCGAAGCCGCGTGTCAGGCCGCGCTCGCCGTGGCTCGGGGTCGCGATCGTGTTCGGGCTCGCGGGCGCGGGCGCGCTTGGGTGGGCGTGGTGGACGGGGCAGCTCGCGACGTCGTCCTCGAGCTCGCAGGGTCAGCCGCCGACGGCCGCGGAGCGCGCGAGCGTGGACGATGCGACGCGGTCGACGGATCCATCGAACGGTTCGGCGAACGTTTCGGTCGCGACGGACGAGGGCGCGACGGACGAGGCCGCGACGGAACGGACCGCTGAAGCGCCGGCGACCGAGGCACCGCCCGACTCTCTGGCGCCAGAGAGCGCGGAGGACGACGACAGCGGTGCGACCGACGCGGTGGGAGCCGCGCCCACCGAGCTCCCGGAAGATCGCGATCCGTTCGCGACCCCGATGCCGCCCGAGCTCGCGCGGATCGCGGAGGCGCTCGAGGCTGCCCCGGGCGACCGCGAGGTGCACCGCGCGATGCGCGTCTACCAGCGCATGCACCCCGACGATCCGAGGCCCTCGCTCTTGCTCGGGCACGACTTCGCGATGCGCGGCGCGTGGCCGCAGGCGTTCGAGCGTTACGAGCTCGCGCTTCGACGTGACGTGTCGGCGCGCCACGATCCGCGCATGCTCGAGCACCTGATCACGGCGGCGCAGCTCGACGCGCACGCGAGCACCGCGCGCGAGCGGATCGTGCGGACCTTCGGCGCCGACGCGTTGCCGCGGGTTCGCGAGGTCCTCGCGCGCTCCGAGCACCGCCCGACGCGGCAGCTCTTGCGCAGCCTCGAGTCCGCGCTCGAGCGCCGCTGAGCGAGCGCGATCAGCGCAGAGATGCGCGCGGAATCGATCGCGCGGCGTCGTTCACGAGCGCACGCCACGCCGGAGAGACGCGACGACGCAGGCTCGTCGGCTCCGGATTGGTCGGAGTGAGCGGCTCGGGCTCCGCGAGGTCGACGAAGATCGGGTTCGAGTAGATCCACGTCACCTCGCGCACCAGTCGGTCCGCGCGCATCGCGACGAAGGGCGCGACGTGGTTCGGCATCATGCGCACCTCCACGCGGTAGGCGCCCGCGACGTCCGCCTCGAACACGAGCTCGTCGTCGGTGCTGCGCGCGACCTCGACCGCGCCTCCCTCCGCCGCGCGATGGAGCACGATCGTGAGCTCGGGCGCGGGGTCGTTCGGGAAGCCCTCCGGCAGCCGCGGGCGCTGCACGCGCAGCGTCGCGCCGAGCGGGGCCTCTTCGCCCATCTCGAAGGTCGATCCCGCGCTCTCTCCCACGAAGTCGAAGCCGACCGGCGTGCCGAGCACCTCGTGGGTCGCGTAGAGGCGTCCGGCTTGCAGCGCCTCGCGCACGCCCTCGGGTGAGATCTCGTCGACCACGAGGTGGTTGGTGATCCACGACATCATTCGGCGGTAGCTGTCCGCGCGTTCGCCGTCGGCGAGGATCGTCGCGAAGGCGTTCTCGTGCGCGTCGCAGCCACCGGTGCCCGCCACGCGGCGCCCTTCGGCGAGCAGCGTGTCCCAACGCGCGAGCGACACGTCGTGGCGTGAGAGGAACGCGAGCATCGAGAGATCCGGCGCGAGGCGGAGGTTCGCGCGCATGAACTCGAGGAGCAGCCCGAAGTCGCTCGTGGTGTCGTTCAGGTGCTCCTCGCGGATGCGTGGGTCGACGTCGGCGTGGAGGTTGTAGAGCTCGAGACCGTCCACGCCCCACGTTCGCAGGTCGTCCACCGTCTGCTGCTCCGTGTGCGCCACCCAGAGGAGCGCGCCGGTCTCTCGGAACGCCGCGAGCGCCTCGGGGGAGCTGCCGTCGTAGAGATCGACGAGCGCGTCGCCGCTCAGGCCTTCGCCTGGGTGGCGCTGCATTCCGATCGGCATGAGGCGGTTCTCGCTGCCGACGGTGAGCAGCGTGCGGTGCGTGGCGTCGTCGCAGGCCATGCGCGCGGCGTAGGGGGGATCGCCGATCGCTTCGTCTTGGTCGCGCAGCCAGAGCGCGCCGCGGAAGTCGACCTCGTTCACGTGCGGCGCGTGGTCCGTGACCATCGCGGTGTCGATGCGGAGATCGCAGAGCGCCGCGCGGAAGTGCGCGAGGCAATCCGGATCCGCGAGCTCGCCGTCGACCCAGCCCTCGCCGTCACACGCGTCGTGCGAGAGGGGCGAGTGCACGTGCACGATCGAGCGCGCGATGCGTCGACCACGGCGCTCGCCGAGGGTGTCGGTCGAGGGCAGCGTGCGCGGCCACGCGGGCGCGGGAGGGCCGGCGTCGATGCCCGAGTCCGTCGCGCCGTCGGTCGTGTCGGCGTCGAGCCCCGCGTCGCTCGTCGCGTCGTCGTCACCACACGCGACGAGCGCACTCGCGAGGAGCGCCGCGAGGAGCACCTTCGATTCCGTTCCCATTGCGGCGAAGGGTACTCGCTCCGCGGTGCGTGGGGCTTGCAGGTGCTGCTCGCGTCGCGCCGATCCCGCGGTGCGCAGACTCTGCGCGCTCAGCGTTCCTCGCGCTCTTCGCGCAGCACTTCGGCCCAACGGATCCACGCGCTGCCCGCGTGCTGCACGAAGTCGTTGCGCGACGTGAGATCGACCGGCGATCCCGGCATGCCGCCGTGCGCGCCCGCGGGGTCCGCGAAGAGATGCGTCGGGCCCGGAGCCCAGCGCCAACGCAGCAGCTCACCGAGCCCGCGCTCGACCACCGCGCGCGCCTGCGTGGTGTCGCGGCCGTGGTGGCGCAGGAGCAGGTAGGTGTTGATGAACGCCTCGGTGCGCGAGCCCACGGGCGTCAGACGCGGCAGGAGGATTGGGCCGACGCCGAAGCCGCCTTCGCTGCTCCACGGCGTCTCGCCCGCGCGGTACTGCAGGAGGTCGTTGAACTCGAGCCAGCGCGAGCAGAAGTCGATCGCGTCTTCCGAGTCGGCGCGCCCGCGTCCTTCGCCCGCCGCGATGCAGGTCCAGTGCTCTTCGCCGTAGTAGTAGCGGCTGCCGAGGAAGTCCCAGCCCGCGCCCGTGAGGTGCGCCATCAAGCGACGGGCGACCTCGAGATCGCGTTCGTCGCCGAGCACCTCGTGCGCGCGAAGGAGCGCGAACGCAGCCTCGCCCGAGTAGTACATGTGCTGCACGTCGATCGGGCGCTGCTCCGCGAGGTCGAACTCGTGCATCAGCTCGCCGTCCTCGCGCTGGAGCGATCGCAAGAAGCCCGTGAGCCCCTCGACGAGGCGGCGCGCGAGCGGGTCGTCGGCCTTCGCGAGCACCTCGGAGGCCGCGACGACGGTGAGCGCCGCCGAACCGACGTCGGCGCGGCCGTACGACTCGACGCAGGGGTGCTCACCACACCGACGCAGCGCGAACCGATCGATCCAGCGCAGCGCGCGCAGCGCTCCTTCGCGCGCGGCCGGATGTCCGTGCAGTGAGTCGACTTGCGCGACGAAGTAGGTGGTGCCGGCGTGCCGCGGGAGGTTGTACGCGTCTTGCCGCTCGCGTCCCGTCGCGCCCGAGTAGACGTACGTCCACTTCCCGTCGCGGTGCTGGTGGCGCAGCAGGAAGTCCGCGCCCTCGACGCTCGCGCGGCGCAGCGACTCTTCGGTGACCTCGGTCTCGATCGGGTAACGCGCTTCGGTGATCGCGTGCGATCGGAAGCGACGAACCTCGCCCCGCGCGAGCAGCTCGTCGCGGTCGACTCCGAGGTCGCGCGCGAGGCGACCGACGAGCCCGTCGATCGGCGAGCCGAAGGTCAGATCCGGGATCGGCGTGATCACGCCGCCTTCGTAGTTGCTGCCGCTGCGCAGCTCTTCCGGCGCGAGGACCGCGAGCCCGTCGTCGAGACGCGCGAGCAGGCCCTCTTCGATCGGCACGAGCCCGAGCTCCTTCACCCAAGGCACCTCGGGGCCGAGCGGGCCTTCGCCGAGCACACATTCGACGGTGAAGCGCACGCGATCGTCGCCGCTCGAGCCCCAACCCGGCTGCGCGACGAGGTGCGTGTCCTCCGCGAAGCGCGCGCTCGCGGCGTCGATGGCCTCGACGAACGCGCCTTCGTGGACGTGCCGCGCGAAGGGAACGCCGCGCGACCACGCGGTGACGACGATTGGACCGACGCCCGCCCACGAGCCGGGCGGCTCCGGGCGTGCTCGTCCGAGGCGCGCCGCGTCGAGGGCGTCGAGCGCCCAGCGTCCGAGCGCGTCGGGCGGTGGGCTCGCGGGATCGATCGACATCCGCGCCGCGCCGACGACGCCGAGCCCGAGGCACACCGCGAGCGCGCCCGCGACGACGCGCACGAAGGTCCGACGCGTCACGCGGCGGGCTCCGACTTCTTTGCCGGGTCGGCGGGGTCAGCCGCCGACTTCGTCGCGGTCTTCGCGGTCGTCTTCGACGCCGTCTTCGATGCCGCGCCGTCGTTCGAGCTCGCGCGCGGCAGGAGCGCGTAGAGCTGCGCGGCGGGGAAGACCACGAGGTAGGGGACGAAGAGCAGCGTCGCCACGAAGAGGATGATCGAGCCGCCTTGGCCGACCGGACCGTAGAGCCCGCGCAAGCTGCCCGCGGTGTAGGCGAGGCCCGCGACGAGCAAGAGCCCGACGACCAGCGCGATCGTGGCCACGAGCTTTGCGACCTGCTCGGCGCGTGCGTGGCGCATCCACAAGAGCGCGCCGCTCGCGACGAAGCCGAGGCCGAGCAGCGTTCCGACCGCGTCGGCGGGTGCCCAGCGCAGCGGCAGGAAGACCCACGTGGCGACGAGGAGCAGCGTGCCCGCCGCGAGATCGAGGGTCGCCATCACGCGACGCGAGGGGGCCTTCGGCGGTTCGGACATGGCGGCGGACGGTAGAGCAGAACCGAGCGGGCGTGTCGAGCGGTTGCCTTACTCACTGCGGCGGGGCGCGCGCGCGAGGATCGGCAGCGTCCGTGCGCTCGACCCTCGGCTTCCGTGCGCGTCGAGGCTCAGCTCCGCTTCGCGCGCTCGACCTTCAGCTCGCGCTCCGCGAACGACTTCCCGCTCAGCGTCTCGACCACCGCGTCGGCCTTCTCTTCCGGCACCGACACGAACGAGTGTTTGTCGCGCAGTCGGATGCGACCGACGCTCTCGCGGTCGAGCCCGCCCTCGTCCTGGAAGAGTCGGTTCAGATCGCCCACGCGCACCCCGTCGCGGCGGCCGACGTTCACGAAGAGCCGCACGTGTCCTTCGTCCTCTTCGTCGTCGTCTTCGTCACGGTGGCGTTCGTCGCGACGGCGGTCGTCGCGGCGGCCTTCGCGTCGGCTGTCTTCGCGCGCTCGGTCGCGCGACTCGCCTTCGTCGCGCGCGGGGCGTTCGTCGCGCTCTTCGAGCGCGGGGCGTTCGTCGCGCTCTTCGCGCGCGGGGCGCTCCTCACGCGCGGGCCGCTCTTCGCGCGTACGCGCCTCGCGCGGCTCTCGCTCGCTGCGCTCCCGTCGCGGCTCGCGTTCCTTGCGGCGACGCGGCTCCACCTCGCGCGCCTCGGGGATCAGCTCCGGTCGACGCTCGCGTCGCGCCGCGGCGGCTTCGTCGTCGATCGTCTCCGCACGCGGTCCGAAAAACGCGCCCACGAGGCCCGCCACCAGACGCTCCACGTCCGGGTGCGTCAGCAGACGACGCGCGATCGCGCGATCGAGGTCGCTCGGCGCGACGAACGCGCTGGCGAGCATCTCGACCCGATCGAGCTCGCGCCGCGTGCGCTCTTCGCCCGCCGACGGCAACGAGCGCTCGATGGGGAAGATCTTGTACTGCAGGCGCAGGTAGTAGAGCGTGCCGAGCTCTTGCGGCGCGACGAGCGTGATCGCGGTGCCGGTGCGGCCCGCCCGACCGGTCCGGCCCGTGCGGTGGATGTACTGCTCGAGGTGCTCGGGCAGCGCGTAGTTGATCACGTGCGTGAGGTGCGAGATGTCGATGCCGCGCGCCGCGACGTCGGTCGCCACGAGGTAACGCAGCTCGCTCGCGCGCGTGCGCGCCATGATGCGTTCGCGCTCGCTCTGCGGGAGGTCGCCGTTGAGCCAGTCCGCGTCGAAGCCCGCGCGCTGCAGCTCGGCCGCGACCTGCTCGGTCTCCGCCTTGGTGTTGCAGAAGATGATCGCGCTCTCGGGATCCTCGACCTCGAGCACCTTCGCGAGATCGCGCGCGCGCGCCTTGCCGCTGACCATGTACGCGAGGTGCGTGATGCCGAGCGCGCCGACCGCGTCGCCGCTGAGCGTCACGAACTTCGGATCCTTCATGTGCCGCTCGCCGACCCGCTGGATCGGGCCGTCGACGGTGGCGCTGAAGAGGAACGTCTGCCGCGTGGTCGGGAGCAGCTCGAGGATCGCGTGCAGCTCCTTGGCGAAGCCCATCGAGAGCATCTCGTCCGCTTCGTCGAGCACGAGCACGCGCAGGCCCTCCGCGTCGAGAGTCCCGCGGCGCAGGTGATCGAGCACGCGACCGGGCGTGCCGCTCACGATCTGCGCGCCCTGCGCGAGCTCGCGGATCTGCTTCTCCATCGGCGCACCGCCGTAGACCGCGGTGGTGTGCAGGCCGCGGTGGGCGCCGAGCTTGCCGAGCTCACGGGCGCTCTGCAGCGCGAGCTCACGCGTCGGCGCGAGCACGAGCGCCTGCACGCCGGGGCGCGCGTCGACGAGCTTGTCGACGAGCGGCAGACCGAACGCGCCGGTCTTGCCGGTGCCGGTGCGGCTCTGGACGATGAGGTCCTTGCCGTCGATCGCGAGCGGGAAACACTCGGCCTGCACGGGCGTGGGCGCGGTCCAGCCGACCTCGTCGAGGGCGCGGAGGACGGGCTCGGAGAGGCCGAGCGAGGCGAACGTGGGGGCTTCGGGAGCGGGAGTCTGAGTCATGATCCTTCTCGGGGAGAGGCAGTGCGGAGCGAGCGCTCGACCTCGTGGAAGAGGCGGCCGTCTTCGCGCGCGAAACGTCTCGTGGTGGTGTCGATGCGATGTCGCAGCGTGCCGACGCGGTCGTAGCGCGCGTCGCCTTCGCAGCGGGACGCGAGGGCGACGTAGCGGTCGTCCCAGCGTCGAAAGAAATCCGTGCTCGCGTTCGCGGCATCGGAGCCGTCGCGCGGTGCTTCTCGGTCGGCCGGGTCAGCGGCCGACGCGTTCGGGACGCGATCGGCCGCGACGTCGGCGGCGTGCTCGCGGAGCTGCGCCACGAGCACGCGCAGCTCGGCGTCGCAGCGCGCGCTCTCTTCCAGCGTCTCGTGCGTGGTCGGCCAGAAGATCTGCGGGATGAGGCTGTAGAACGAGACGACCGCGACGTAGACCATGAAGAGCCAATAGATCCCGAGGGCCACGCGCCGTCCGATGCGGCCCGCGCGGCGGCGGCTCGCAGGCTCCGGGCGCTCCGGCGTTCGGGTCAACTCTTCTCCTCGTCGCGCATCGCGCGTGGTCGTGGACCCTCCGGGTCCGAGCTCCTCGGGTACGCTTGCGCGGCCCGATCGTGTCGCGGGAGCGTGGGGCTCCGCGAACCCGGGTCCGCTTCGCCGCGCACGTTCGCCGCTCGAATCGGCGCCGGTTCTAGCAGGGACCGCGGAATCCTCCAACCACCACGTGGGTGGGTGGATGCACGCGAGAACGTGCCCCTGCGAGGACGGTTGGTCGCATGTAAGTGTTCGTAACGATGATGGAAACTCGCGGGTGTCTCAGGGCGGAGGGCTCCCGATCTCGTCGCCGAGCTGCACCAGGAACGTCCGCAGGAAGGCCGCCCGCCGCTCCGCCTCCGCCCGCCCGGCCGCCGTTCTCATCGTCGTCGCGAGCCCGAGGAGCTTCGTGAAGAAGTGGTCGACGCTGAAGCGGCGGTCGTCGAGCTCGCGCGCGCTCGCCCACGGATCGTTCGGCTCGAAGTACTTCGCGCCCATGCGCGTCCCGGTGCTGATCGTGCGGCAGAGGCCGAGCGCGCCGAGCGCTTCGAGGCGGTCGGCGTCTTGGAGCGCGTCGCCGAGGGGCGACTCGGGGATCGCGCCGCGGCTGTAGCTGTGATCGCGGATCGCGGCCGCGATGCGCGCGACGTCTGCGGTCGCGAAGTCGTGCGTCGGCAAGAGCGCGCGCGCGACCTCGGCGCTACGTTCGCTCGCGAGGTGCCGGTCGGGGCTCGACTTCGGCACGTTGACGACGTCGTGCAGGAGCGCGGCCGCGATCGCGCAGCGCGGGTCTTCGTCGGGCGCGAGGCGGGTCGTCCAGAGCGCGACGCGGAACGCATGCGCGGCGTCGTGGCCGGGATCGTCGCCGTGCGGATCGTCCGCGAGGCGGCGGCGGAGCTCGTCGTGCACGGCGGTGAGCGCGGGGTCGGCGTCGACGAACGCGCGAAGAGAAGAGACGTCGGAGAAGCGCACGCGCCTCTTGTACACGCTCCAACGGAGCGCGCCCGCGCTTCGATCGCCGGCTGCGCGAAGGGTCGAGTAGCATCGTGCGATGCTTCGCTTTTGGATCGCGATCGCGATCGTCGGATGTGGCTCGCGGACGGGGCTCGAGATCGAGCCGCTCGCGGTGGACGCTTCGGCTCCGGACGGACTCGACGCGTCGATCGCGCCGTTCCCGTGTCGCTGGGGGCTCGGCGTGCCTCTCACGCTCGGCGAGTCGGGAGGTGACCTGTCGGTGACGGTCGACGAGACCAAGCTCGCGGTCGTGGTGTCGGGGACGTCGTGGGCGGTGCGGGAGAGGCGCGCCTTCGGCCCGAACATGGGCGTGTCGCCGCTCGCGTCGTTGGTGCCGAGCGGGTTCCTGTGGGTGGACGAGGTCTGCAACGGCTTGCGGATCGACGTCGCGGGCGACGGAGAGGTCGGGCTCTCGACGGTGCCGCTCGTGACCGGAGACCGTTGCACGATCGGTCGTGGGGATCGCGACGCGTTTCCACTGCTCGTCTCGCGCTTCGGGCGCGCGCTGGTGCAGCGGGTTCCCCGCGACCTCGACGCGTTCTCGACGATCGGGGAGTCGCCGGTTCCGTTCGCGCGAACCGAGACCTTCGCGCTGGTCGACGAGCAGGTCTACTACGTCGTGGCCGGCGCGCTGATCTGGCAGGACGTCGGGGGAGTCTCGCAGGCGGTCGAGCTCCCCGGACCCGCGCGCGAGCTCGCGGTCGACGCGGTGAACCGTGGCGTGGTGGTGCTGCTCGAGGACCGCGCCGCGTTCGTCGCGCGCGGCGTGGTGGATCGCGAGGTCGAGCTCGCGCCCGTGTTCCCGCACCTCGCGGTCAGCGATCAGGAGGCGCTCGCGCTCGGGCTCGACGGGACGCTCTGGACGCTCCCGCTCTCGCGGGGGCCCGCTCGGGCGGTCGAGCGCATGCCGCCGCCCGACGATGCAGTCGTCGCGCTCGCGGAGGGGCACGCGGTCGGCGGGGTCGCGTCGATCGAGGGACCGCTCGTGATCTGGCGTCCGCTCACGTGCAACCGTTGAGGCAGCTCCGCACGCTCGGGTACATCGTTGCGCGACGAACGGTACGCCACGCGTGGTGCGCGACGAACGGTGCACGCCCGCGGAAGTCGGGTCGGAGGGTCGGTGCAGGGGAGGGCAGTGAGCAGAGGTGGGCTCGTAGCCATCGCGATCGTGTGGCTCCCCGCGACGCATGCGCACGCGCAGGTGCGTTGGCGCGCGGAGGGCGATTGCCCGAGCGAGGGGCAGGTGCGCGGCGAGGTGGCGCGACTGCTCGGCGGCGTGATCCCGGGCGAGGCTCCTGCGGTGGACGCGCGGGTCGAGCGCGCGGCGAACGCGTGGCGGTTGCGGCTGCGCGTCGGCGCAGAGAGTGAGCGTCGGCTGGAGGCCGCGAGCTGTGCGCTGCTCGCGGAGGCGACGGCGCTGATCGTGGCGCTCGCGATCGATCCGGTGCGGGTGGTGGAGACGACGGAGACCACGACCGCGCCGAGCGAGCCGGTGGACACGCTCGACGAACCGAGCGCCGAACCGGTCGAACCGGTGGAGCTCGACGAGGACGTGTCGCTCTCACTCGCGCTGGCGTCACCGCGCGGTGGCGTGCCGGGCGAGGCGTTGGTGCGACCCGAGGATCCCGACGTGATCGAGCGTAGGCGCGCGGTCGAGCCGCCCGTGGAGCGCGTCACGAACGGACGCGGGAACGCGAACGAGGCTCCGAACGAAGGGGATCCAGAGCCTCGCCGGCCGCCGCTCGAAGGGATGGGCCTCGCGGTGGTCGGTGGGCTCGAGCTCGGAGGCTTGCCGCTTCCCTCCGCGCTCTTCGGGCTCGAGCTGCGGATGCCGATCGGGGCGTTCGTGGTCGAGGTCGGCGCGCACGTCGGCACGCCCCGCGAAGTGATCTCGTCGAGCGACGACGCGCTCGGCGCGCGCCTCGGCCTCGGGCTCGTGCGCGGCGCGTTGGCGCGACCGTTCGTCCTCGGGCCGACGCGCCTCGCGCCACGCGCGGTCGTGGAGCTCGGGGTGACGGGGGGGCGGGGCTTCGGGATCTCGGATCCCGCGCGTGGTCTGACGACGTGGGCCGCGGTCGGGCTCGGGGTCGCGCTGGATCTCCCGGTCGCGCGGCGGGGGCGGATCGGTCTCGTCGCGGACGCGCTGGTGCCGCTCTGGCGCCCGGGATTCGTCGTGGAGCCTGCCGGCGAGCTCCACCGCGCGGCGCCGGTGGTCGGGCGTGTCTCGCTTCGTGGAGGGCTTTGCTGGCGCTGATCGAGCTCGTCCTCGGTGAGCTCGTCCTCGACGAGCTCGTCCGCGGTAAGCTCGCCGACTCGGCGGTTTCGTGGTCCCCGAAACCCGGGTGACGGAACCGCGAAGGTCGATCCACGAAGGAGCGATGCTCTCGGTGAGCCCCAGCGGTACGAACGAAGAGATCGAGGCGAGCGGACCCCGCACCCGCCCGGTCGTGCCCGCGTTCGACCGCGTGTACGAGGAGCACTTCGACTTCGTGTGGCGGAGCGCGCGGCGCCTCGGGGTCGCCGACGAAGCGCTCGACGACGTGGCGCAGGAGATCTTCCTCGTCGTGCACCGCAAGCTCGCGGAGTTCGAGGGGCGCAGCAGCTTGCGGACGTGGCTCTACGCGATCGCGCGGCGGGTGGTCAGCGATCATCGCCGCAGCGCGCGCCGCAAGCGGCCGCACACGCCGCTGCCGGAGACGTTGAGCTCCGCCGCGACCCCGCACGGCGACGCGGTGCGGCAGCAAGCCGCGACGATCCTGCACGCGTTCCTCGAGTCGCTGCCGGACGAGCAGCGCGAGGTCTTCGTGCTCGCGGAGCTCGAACAGATGACCGCGCCCGAGATCGCCGAAGCGACCGCGGCGCCCGTGAACACCGTGTATTCGCGCCTGCGCCTCGCGCGGCAGGCCTTCGAACGCTGCGTCGCGCGACATCGCGCGCGCCTCGGGAGGGAGTCATGAACGAGCTGAGCCCCGAGGCGAAGGAGCTGCTCACGATCGCGAGCGGCGCCGACGATCCGAGCGCCGACGACAAGGCGCGCGTGCGACGTGCGTTGATGGCGGCGGTGCGGCGGGCGCGAGCGGCGCAGCGGCATCGGCCGCGACGGCGGGCGCGGCGGGTGCCAGTGCGGCATCGGCGGGTGCCGCGTCGGTGGGTGCGGCTTCCGTGGGCGCCGGTGCAGTCGCAGGCGGTGCGGTCACAGGCGGTGCGGTCGCGGGATCGGCGCTCGGCGCGAAGGTGCTCGCGCTCTTCGTCGCGGTCGGCGCGGGGACCGCGGTGGTCGTGACCGAACCGTGGAGCGCGGAGCCTGGCGCGGTGGAGGCGCGAGAGCAGCGGGCGGACGACGATCGCTCGGAGGCGACGACGGCGCTTTCGCGCCCGTCCGCGCGCACGACCGAGCGCGAGGTGTCCGAGGGGGTCATGCCCGCCGTCGAGACGCTCGAAGCGCCCGGCGAGACGATCGAAGCGTCTGACGAGACGAGCCCCGAGGCGCCCGTCGAGGTCGTCGACTCCGCGCCTGCTTCGACTTCGGAGGCCGCACGTCCGTCGCCGCGTCGGGCTCGAGAGAGCGCGGCTCCGACGACGGACACCCTCGCCGCCGAGCTCGCGTTGCTGCGTCGCGCACGGGCCGCGCTCGCCACGAACGACCTCGGCGAGGCGACTCGCGCGCTCGACGAGCACGCGACGACCTTCGCGGACGGTGCGTTGCGTGCGGAGCGCGAGGGAACCCGCGCGCTCGTTCGTTGCGCCGAGCGCCCCGACCCGGAGGTCGCGCGCGCCTTCGCGAGCGCCCACCCCGGTTCGCCGCTCGCTGCACGCGTGCGCTCGGCCTGCGAAGCGGAGTGAAAAGAAGCTCGGCCGATTTCGCAAGCCGCCCTACCGGACGGCGCGCAGCGACCGAAGGAAGCGGAACGATTCCACGAGAGTGTCGGCCCGTGCGCGAGCACGGAGCCGACCCAGACTCGTGGGAGGGGTTCGGGGCTTCCTGGAGGGTCTGGCGACAGACCCTCGAAGAAGCCGAAAAGAAGCTGACGGCTCCGCTACGCTCCGACCACGAAGGGGTTTTGGGGGAGGCTCCGCTGGGCTTGGCCCAGTGGAGGGGGACTTTACCAAAGACCCCGAGAAATGGCGTTTGGAGGGTTTGGAATGTCGTTGCTTCGCTTGTCCTGCCTCGGCTCGCTCCTCGTGCTCGCGGCCTGCACGCAGAGCCGCGTCCCGCTCGGCACCGACGACGGGGGCGTGCGCGACGGCGGCGGCGGCGTGAGCTGCGGACCGACCACCTGCGCGCCCGGTCTCGTCTGCTGCAACGAGTCTTGCGGGACGTGCACGCGACCCGACGAAGGTTGCTCGACCCTCGCGTGCGTCCACACGTGCGGCGGCGACGAATGCCCGCAGGGGGTGTTCGCGTGCTGCCCCGGCTGTCCGGGCGAGGCGGACTTCTGCGCGGGCATGGGAGGCGAGTGCCCGCCCGTCGCGTGCCCGCCCCCGCCGGTCTGCTTCGACGGAACCGAGTGCGGAGAAGGCGAGATCTGCTGCCCCGGTTGTTCGGGCGAAGGATTCTGCGTCGACGAATCGGCAGGCGGATGCCCCGACATCGCGTGCCCTCCGCCGGGTTGCTTCACCGATGCCGATTGTGGCGCGGGCGTGTGCTGCAGCGACTGCGAAGGCAGCACGTTCTGCTCGGCCGCGGGGACGACGTGTCCGACGTGTCCGGGAGACGAGTGCCGTCCGATGGAGGCGCGCGGCGTCGGCTTCTGCGATGCGTTCCTCGGCTGGGCCTGGAACGGGATGGCCTGCGAGCCGCTCTCCGGCTGCGGCTGCGAAGGCGCGGACTGCGGCATGCTCGCGATGGACGAGCTCTCGTGCGAGGCGCGCTTCGCCCACTGCGGGTCGCGGCCGTGCGCGTCGGATGGCGAGTGCGAGACGAACGAGTGGTGCAACCCGTGCGCGCACGGCTCGTGCGGTGGCTGCGCGGACTGCGTGGCGGCGTGCACGACGTCACGCTGCGCGACGGGTGAGACGGCGACGTGCCGACAGGTTCGTCCGGAGTGTGGCTCGGAGGGGACCGCGATCGTGGTCGACGGCTGCTGGCTCTGCGTCGACGCGTACACGTGCGAGCGCTTCCCCGCGGGCGACTGTCGGAGCACCGGGTGTCCCGACGGAAGCACGTGCACCGCGTGCTTCATGTCGTACCTCTGCCTCGAAGAGGGCATGGCCTGCGCGCTCTGACGCTTCATCGCATGGCGCGTCGCCGAGTGTGTCGCGACGCGGCGATCGACTCGCGACCTCGCACGGCGCGTCGCGTGAGCGTGTCGCGACACGGTGATCGACTCGCGACCTCGCACACGCTCGTGCGCGGGAGGTCACGATCGGTGCTTGCCTCGATCGTGTCGGGCGTGCCGAGCGCGTAAGCTGCGTGCCATGCGTCCTCGCTTGATCGACCCCGAGCGCCTCCGGATGGCGTTCGCTCAACGCCTCGTGAAGCTTCCTGCCGCGCTCGTGGCGCGCCTCGTCGGATCGCCCGAGCGCGACGGGGAGCACGTCCTCGATCCGCACCTGCAGCTCATCCTCCGGATCCAGAAGCTCTCGGGCGAAGGTGGCTTCGATCGCAAGCCGAGCCTCGCGGAGTCGCGTCGCTCCTACCACGTGCTCGTCGACACCTTGGAGCGCCCCGAGCCGCCGAGCGCGCAGGAGACCGAACGCACGCTCCTTCACGAAGGCCTCTCGGTGCGCGTGCGTGTTCATCATCCGGCGCCCGGTCAGCGTCGCCCCGCGCTCGTGTATTTCCACGGCGGCGGCTTCGTGGTCGGTGACCTCGACTCCCACGCGTCGTTCTTGCGGCGCATCGCGCGCGAAGCCGACGTGGTGGTGGTGGCGGTCGACTACCGCCTCGCGCCCGAGCACCCGTTCCCGGCCGCCATCGACGACTGCGTCGCGGCGACACGCGCGGTGCTCGCGAAGGCGTCCGAGCTCGGCGTGGATCCCGAACGCGTCGCGGTCGGTGGCGACAGCGCGGGCGGCAACCTCGCGCTGAACGTCGCGCAGGTCGTGCCCGAGGTCCGCGCTCAGCTCGTGCTCTACCCGACCACGGACGTCGACCTCGACACTCCGTCCAAGCGCCGCTTCGCGACCGGGTTCGGCCTCGATCGCACGACCGTCGACTGGTTCACCGAGCGCTACCTCGGCCACTCGAATCACGCCGACCCACGCGCCTCGCCGCTGCGCTCGACGACGCTCGATCGTTGCCCGCGCACGATCGTCGTGCTCGCGGGCTTCGACGTCTTGCGCGACGAAGGGCAACGTCTGATCGAGCGCCTCGAGAGCGCGGGCGTGCGGTCGACCTCGCGCGTCGAGGGCACGATGATCCACGGCTTCATCCACCTCACGCGCATCGCCTCGTGCGACGCCGCGACCGCGCGCCTCGTGCGCGACGTGCGAGACTTGCTCCATGCGTGAGGGCGAGCCGAGCTTCACCTCCATCCTCGTGGCGCTCGGCCGCGCCTACGCGCCGCGGGGCCGCGACCCGTATCCCGAACGTCTGGCGAGCGATCCGTGGCGCGCGTTGGCGGCGGCGGGCGCGAGGCCCGTGTGGCGCCGCGTCGTACGAGAGCTCTCGATCGGCTTCGTCGATCACCTCGCTCTGCGCACGGCGACGCTCGACGCGTTCGTCCGCGCCGCAGCGTCCGAAGGCATCGACCAGGTCGTCTTGCTCGGCGCGGGCCTCGATGCGCGTGCGTGGCGGCTCGGCGTCGACGCACGTTTCTTCGAGATCGATCATCCGAGCACGCAGCGCCTCAAGCGCGAGCGCGCGCCGTCCGACGCGAGCACCTTCGTGCCGGTCGACTTCACGCGCGACGATCTCGGCGCGGCCCTCGCATCCGCGGGCCACGACGCGAACGCACGCACGGCGTGGGTCTGGGAAGGCGTCACGATGTACCTCCCGCGCGAAGCGGTGGACGCGACCCTCGCGATCGTGTCGCGCCGCAGCGCGCCCGGCAGTCGCCTCGCGCTCTCATACCTCGATCCGAGCGCGGTGCCGCTCGCGCCGCTCGTGCGGATCGGGTTTCGCGCGCTCTTCGGCGAGCCCCTCGACGCGGGATACACGCCTGACGCGATGCGCGCGCTCCTCGATCACCATGGCTTCGTCGTCACCTTCGACGACGACTCGCGTGGCTGGGACCGCGCGATGGGCGGCGATCCGCGTCGCGCGCGCCTCGTGCGCGGTGAGCGTCTGGTGATCGCACGTCGCTCGTGAGCGCATCGTCGGTCGGTCACCACGCATCGGTGACCACGCGACCACGCGATCGCGCCTCAGTCCTCTTCGTACGCGAAGCCCCGAATCAGCGGGTGCGCGAGGCTCATCGGCGGAGGGACGAAGAAGTCGCGCGAGCGCTTCTCGAAGACGTCGCGAAGCTCCGCGCGCGACACCCAGCGCGCCTCTTCGAGCTCCTCGTCGTCGCGCGTGATCGTCTCGCTCGTCGCCTCCACCACGAAGCTCAGCATGAGCGACTGCGGAAAGGGCCAGCCCTGCGAGGCGACGTAGCGCGGCGCGAGGACCTCGAGGCCGACCTCTTCGAGCGTCTCGCGCCTCACGCAGTCTTCGAGGCTCTCCCCCGGCTCCACGAAGCCCGCGAGCGCCGAGAACATCCCCGGCGGGAAACGCGGTTGGCGCGCGAGCACACAACGATCGCCGCGCGTGACGAGGATCATCACGGCCGGATCGGTGCGCGGGAAGACCTCGTGACCTTCGGCGCAGACGCGCTTGAAGCCCGCGTTGGCGAACGAGAGCGCGCCACCGCAGCGCTCGCAGTGTCGGGTGCGACGGTTCCAACCGCAGAGCCCTCGCGCGGTCGCGAGCAGATCGAAGTCGTCGCGGGGCATGAACGCGCCCGCCATTCGCAGGTCTTCGAGGCGCCCCTCGGGCGGCTGCAGGTCGTCGCGCTCGCTCAGATCGACCGCGAAGAGCGGGCCGCGCGCGTCGACACCGAGGAAGACCACGTCGCGATCGATCGTGAGATCCGGGTGCGCGTGCGCGGACAAGAGAATGGGCGTCGGCACCCGACCTTCGCCGCCGACGAGGTTGCGATCGCGCCAGACGAGCAAGAGGCGCGCGTGCTCGGAGCGGAGCGCTTCGTCGAGCCAACGTGGGTGGCTGCGTCGGTGGGCGGCGCGATCGATCATTCTTTCCCCACGCGATCGGCGATGCCGCGTTTGACGTAGTTCGGCTGCGCGAAGGCGCCGCGGTGCACGTCGAGGTTGTACCAGCGGAGCTGATCGACGATGCCCTTCGCACGCGCCTCGTCGATCACGAACGGATCCCGCGTGTCGGAGCACCAGGTCCAGCTCCAGAGCCCGCTCGGGTAGAGCGGCACCGGACCGAGGTAGGGCGCGACCTTCGAGAAGAGCGTGCGCAGCTTCACCTGGGTCTCGAAGAACGCTTCGCTCATCAGCAGCGGCGTCTCGCTCTGCAGCGCCAGGACTCCGTCGGGCTTCAGCATGCGCTTGCACGCGCGGAAGAACTCGAGGTCGAAGAGCACCTCGCCCGGTCCGATCGGGTCGGTGCCGTCGAGGAGCACCACGTCGTACTTCGCTTCGTCGCTGTTCTTGACGTAGTCGACGCCGTCCGCGAAGCGCACCTCGAGCCGCGGATCCTTCCACGCGGTGCCGATGGTCGGCAGGTGCTCCATGCACGCGCGCACGACGAGCTCGTCGATCTCGATCATCACGCATTGCTTCACGCTCGCGTGACGCAGCACCTCGCGCACGGTCCCGCCGTCTCCGCCACCGATCACGAGCACGCGCTCGGGCGCCTCCGCGGTGAGCATCGCGGGGTGCGTGAGGAGCTCGTGGTAGAAGAACTCGTCGCCCTCGCTGGTCATGAAGGCGTCGTCGAGCGTCATGACGCGGCCGAGCTCCTCGGTCTCGAAGATGTCGACCTTCTGGAAGGGACTCTGCGCAGAGAACAGCGTGCGCGTGACCTTCAGGCCGAAGCGCGAGCTCTTGAACGTCTCGTCGAACCAGATGCTCATCGTATGACCTCGAGTGAGTCCGCGACCGTCGCGCCGCCGAGGTGTACCAGCTTTCGTCGACGCTCCGTGTGGTGCTCGAATCGGCGCGGACGCCCGCGGTCCCGCCCCTGCGAGCGCTGTCACACGCCCGTCACATCCCGCGCGTGATCGTCCGGGCCGGGCGTGGTAGG
>ERZ761602.3835-NODE-3835-length-20480-cov-3.867124_pt1 | contig 20480 bp, 21 predicted proteins | sample MGYA00512165_ERZ761602 | MGnify/ENA primary metagenome ERZ761602 (study PRJEB28899, sample SAMN02445085) | bioreactor sludge metagenome | biome: EBPR sludge; isolation source: Thorneside wastewater treatment plant | place: Australia: Brisbane, Thorneside... | reverse complement strand
GTCGTCCGCTTGCGCGATCCGCTCGCCCCCGCGCTCGCCGCCGACAACGAGAGCGTGGCGCTCGACTTCGACGACGTCGTGGCGCGGATCCGTGCAGCCGCGCGGGGCTACGACGTCGCGCTGGTGGAGGGCGCGGGCGGCGTGCTCTCTCCTCTCACGTGGACGACCGACATCCCCGCCTTGGCGCGCGCGCTCGGCGAGGTCGCCGTCGTCCTGGTGGCGGTCGACCGCCTCGGGACGCTCAGCGCCACCCACGCCGCCGTCCAGTGCTTGGCCGACGCGGGGGTCCTCGTCAGCGTCATCGTCCTCGGCGCGCCCGCGGCGCCCGACGCCTCGACGGGCACCAACGCCGGGGCGCTCCGCCGCCGCCTCGCCGCCTATGACCCGGCCCACGAGCGCATCGCTCTGCTCGGTCGCGTCGGCTCGCCCGCCGAAGCGGCGGGGCAGCTCGGCGGCGTGGCGGCGTGGCTCGACGGCACCTGACGGCGGCGTGCCTGATAGCCTCTCCTCCCGATGTCGATCGGCGAGGTCGAGGTGCTGCGCCGCGACGGCAGTTCGGTCGCGCTGGGGCGATTCTGGAGGGAAAATGACTGCATGGTCATGTTCTTGCGGCACTTCGCGTGCCCGAGCTGCTCGGCCCGGCTGACGGCGTTTCTTCCTCGACTCCACGAGCTCGTCGATCTCGGCGTCGGTGTGGTCCTCGTCGGCGCCGGATCGGTCCGCGCGCTGGGGGCGTTCGCGGCCAGGATGCGCCTCGACGAGGGGCCGGTCGAGCTCGTCGTCTCGCCCGACCTCGCCGCTTACCGCGCGGCCGGCCTCGAGAGATCGCGCTGGTCGGCCTTTGGTCCGCGCTCGGTCGCGGCGGCGATCGCGCTCTACGTGGGCGGCCACGGCGCCGCGCGCGCCGACGACGACGGCGACGTGCTCCAGCAGGGGGGCGTCCTCTACGTCACGCGCGCGGGTGAGGTCGCGTACCGGCACGCCGACCGCCACCTCGGCGACGGGCCGGACTGGCCGGCGCTCTTCCAAGCCGCATTGGCGTCGGCGGCCGCGCGGCCGGGCGTTCTCGTCTGAGCGAGGAGACGATGGAATTCTACATCCACGCAGCCAACCTGACGTTTCTGGTCTCGTTCCTGGTGCGCGACATCCTCAAGCTCCGCGCGCTCAGCATCGTGGGGGGCGGGTTCTTGGTCGCGTACTTCTTGATGTCGAACCCGGTCTTGTGGTCCGGCATCGGTTGGAACGCGCTCTTCACCGCGATCAACCTCGTCCAGATCACGCGGCTCGTCCTCGAGCGCCGCCCCGTCCGCCTCAGCCCGGAGGAGCACCGCCTCCACCAGCTCGCCATGCGCGCGCTCACGCCGCACCAGATGCGCCGCCTGCTCGACGTGGTTCTCTTCACCGACGCCGCCGCCGGCGACAAGCTCGTCGACGCTGGCGTCGATCCGGGCCGCTTGCTCGTCGTCGTAGAGGGGACGCTCGACGTCATGGTGAAGGGTGAGCGCGTCGCCACGCTCGACGTCGGCCAGTTCGCCGGCGAGATGACGTTCCTCACCGCGGTGCCGCCGAAGGCGGACGTGGTCGCGTCGGTTCGCGCGCGGCTCGCGGCGATCGATACGGGCAAGCTCCGCGCGCTCCTCGCGTCGAACGCGGAGCTCGGCGCGGCGATGCAGGGCATCCTCGGCGCCGACCTCGCAGGCAAGCTGCGGAGGGCGTGATCAACCGGTGACCGCGATCGCTTCGAGGCGGTGCACCCAGCCGGTCCCCGCCCGCGAAGCGGAGGTCGACACGAGGACGAGAGCCGGCTTGCCCGCTGCCGAGAGGAGAGCGCTCTTGGCCGTCGCCACCGCATAGGCCGAGATCCGCTGCTCGCCGAGCCCGAGCGTCACCTCGTAGCAGCGACGGCCGAGCGCGCGCGCGGGCTGCAGACGCCCGAGATCGCCGAGCGCGATCCGAGCCTCGTTCTCGAGCTGGCGCTCCGACGGGGAGAGCGTCGCGAGGTAGCTCGTCGCGAGCCGCGCGGCGGCGGCGGCGCCGAGGTAGCGACCGTGTCGGACCGCGAGCGCCGCGAGCGCGTCGCAGCCCGACAGACCACGCACGCTCGCCTGCGCGGCGATGGCGCGCAGCCGCGCCCACGGGCTGAACACCGGGTCGATCGACGCGTCGACGACGACGAGCGGGGCCTCTGCGCTCGGGAGCGCTCCGCTCGGCCCCGCTGCGAACCGAGCAAGCGCGACCGTCTGCGCGTCGCCGTCCGCGCCCGAGCAGCCGATGCCGTCGCGATCGACCCACAGGAGAGCGAGCCGCGTCGCCGCGACGGTCACCGCCGCGGCTGGTGCCCGAGGCGGAGACAGCGGCGTCACCGGCTCGGCATGGCGAGCGCGCGGGGTCTCGGGCAGCGTCGTCGAGCCCAGCGTGGACTCGCCCAGGGTGGCGGAAAAGGAGTCGGCGTCGCGGCGGGTGCTGCGTGCGCGCTCGCGCCCTCGGTTCGCCGCGGCGTCCGCATGATCGAGCTCGCTGGCGATCCGCTCGAACCGCTCGGCGACGAGATGGGCCTCGGGGCGGTGGCGCGGTTCGGCTGCGGTCATCGATGTGAGCAGCGCGGCGACGGCAAAGGGTATCGACTCGTGTCGGTCGGGCTCGGGGGGCGCGTCGCTCCCGGCGATGAGCTCGAGGAGCGTCGAGACGCCTTGCGGGCCGTCGGGCGCGCGGCCCGTCGCCGCCTCGGCCAACGTCGCGCCGAGGCCGTAGACGTCTGCGGGCGGGCCGACGACCCCGCCGCGAACCTGCTCGGGCGCGGCGTACCCCGGCGTGCCGACGGCGTATCCGGGCAGCGTGAGCGGGGCGGCCTCGCCGCCGAGCGCGATCCCGAAGTCGATGAGCTTGATGGTGTCGCGGGCGCCGATGACGATGTTCGCCGGCTTGACGTCGCGGTGGATGATGTGGTGCTCGTGCAAGTAGGCGAGCGCGCGCGCCACCGCCGCGCCGACGCGCGCGAGCGCCGGCAGATCGAGCGGCCCGTCGTCGAGGCGCTTGGAGAGGGCGCCGCCGCCGAGGACCTCGGTGACGAGGTAGCGCGAGCCCCCGCTCTCCTCGCCGTGGGCCACGTACGACACGATGTTGGGGTGGGACACACGCGACAGAATCTGCACCTCGCGGTCGAAGCGGCGATCTTGTTCGTCGTCGCCCACGTGGATCAGCTTGATCGCAACTTCACGATCGGTGGTGCGATCGACCCCCACGTAGACGGAGCCCATCCCCCCGTCGCCGAGCGTCGCGGTGACCTGAAACCGGCCGCCGCCGAACGGGCCGAAGGCGGGCACGGCCGCCGCCGTCGTCTTGGGGCCCGCCGACGGCACGTCGTCGTCGTCTGCCACGAGGACGGAGCGGAGGTGCTCGAGCGTCGGATCGTCGACGAGCCGCATGGAGCGTATGATACCCGGCTTGAGGCTGCGCTTCGTCATCCAGAGCGGCGCCGACCGGTCGTGGGAAGCGATCTTGTCGACTGCGCCAGAGGGCTACGTCGTCGCGCGCCGCACCGACGTCGACGAGCTGGTCGTCTTCCACGAGGACATATCGGTGACGGGCGTCCGGCTCGCGCGCGAGGCCGGCCTGCACACCGTCGCGGCGCCGGCGTTCGCTCATCCGGGAGAGACGCTCGCCCACCTGCTCGCGCGTCAGACGGCCGAGATGCTCGAGGGGTCGATATCGATATCCGGGCAGGAGATCTCGATCGAACGCTTCGACGTCGTCATGGTCCAGCAGATCCTCCCTCAGTTCCTCGAGCACTGCTCGGGCGCGTTCGCGCGCGCGCGGGCGGCTGCGCCGCGCGACGCCGTCCTGATCGAGGGCTACCGGCGGCCGTACTACCTGGGCCCCAAGACGGCGGCGCGCGTGCAGGCGCTGGTCGACCGCGACGGTGACGACCCCTACGAGCGCCTCTCGAGCATCGTCGGCGCGATGCAGCGGCTGAAAGAGCCGACCAAGTTCCCGGCTCAGCACCGCATCCGGACTCCGGACGGCGAGGTCGCGCTCTACACCCGCTGGCACCCGATGGAAGAGACGCTGACGCCGCCGTTCGACTACCTCTTGGTCATCGACGACGACGGCGTCGCCATCCGTGTCGCCGCCGATCGCGTGGCCGACGTCGTCGAGGGCCACGGCGCCATGCTCGACGATCAGCAGTGGCTCCTCGGTCAGCTCGACGACGAGATGGCCGATCGCGTGCGCCGCGCGGCGCGCCTCGCCGGCAAGCGCATGAAGTTGACGCTGCCTAGCTGAGAGCGCCGGGCGACCACCCGATCAGAAGCAGCGCGGCGCGGTGTATTCGCCGTCGGCGCTGCCCTGAAAGTCGAAGAACGGGTTCGTGCCCGCGAGGGTGAACGAGATCTCGTCTTGGTCGATCGCGGTCACTTGGATCGTCCCCTCCCAGTACGTGCCGCCGCCGCCGCTGCCGCAAGAGATGGTCTCGGAAAAGTTGGCGAGCCCGTCGAGCGAGTACGTGCCGACGGCTTGGTGGGTGGTGGGGAGGTGGATGAAGACGCGCCACGACGGCGTGTTGCAGTCGGACGCGTGCGGATCCTCACAAGACTGGAGCTCGCTGCCGAGAAAGATGACGAGCGTGTCGGGATCGATCGTGCTGCCCGACGAGACGGTCGCCACCGTCGTCCCGCCGCCGCTGGTGTTGCCGGTGCTGCCGGTCGCGGGGCCGCTGCTGCTCGTGCTCGACTGATCCTCGAGCTCGCTGTAGAGCATGCTGATCGCGGGGCTCGGAGGCGGCGGGTTCATGCCCGTGCTCGACGAGCTCACGCTGGGCGCGCCGCCCGCGCCGCCCGCGCCACCGGCTGCGCCGCTCCCGCCTTGACCGTCGTCGTCGGGCGCCCCGTCGTCATCAGGGAAGCCGTCGCTCATGACGGTTCCGTTGCAGGCGGCGGCGCCGATGGTAAGGCAAGCGAACAACCCGAAGAGAGGCAGGAGACGATTCATAGTGGCCCAGCCTTTTGCACGGTGTGTGCCTGCGTGAGCTCACCATAATTCACTGCGAATCCAATGCTATGAGCCAAGGTGTGTGCCATCGAGTGTCGAGTGTGCCAGCGCAGCCGCTGCTGTGCCTGTCGCTCGCTCTCCTCCTCGGCGGGGTCGCGTGCGACCGACCTGCCCCCCCGTCGCGTTCGGAAGCGGCGTCAGCCAGCGCGCCGCATGCCGCCGCGAGCCCGTCGCCCGCGCAGCGCTCGCGCGCCGATCGCTGTCGGGATCGCGACCGAGTGACCTTCGTCGTCACCGCCGACACCCACTTCGGCGCGTCGCGCGAGATCGAGGCGCGGAACGTCGAGGCCATCGACGCGATGAAGGCGATGCCCGGGCGCGCGTGGCCGGAGCCTCTGGGCGGATCGGTGGACGAGCTCTGCGGTGTGCTCGTCGCCGGCGACCTCACCGAGGACGGCAAGCCCGAGGAGTGGAGCGCGTTCGCGTCGGCGTTCGGGCTCGCCGGCGGCGAGGGCGCTTTCGACGTGCCGGTGTTCGAGACGATCGGCAACCACGACAAGCACGCGGGCTTTCATGTGCGAAACCAGATCTTCGAGCGGCACGGGAGCACCGTCTACGCGTTCGACTGGGGCAAGGTACACGTCGTGTCGCTCGGCGAAGCACCCGACGATACCGACCTCGCGTGGCTTCGGCGCGACCTCGACGGCGCGCCCAAGGGCTCGGGCATCGTCCTCTTCTTCCACTTCCCGCTCCTCGGCGCGTACTCGCGGGGGCAGTGGTTCGGCGATGGGCCGTACCGCGACGCGCTCGCCGACGTCCTCCGCGGGCGCGACGTGCTCGCGATCTTTCACGGGCACTACCACGCGACCGGCCTCTACACCTGGAACGACGTCGACGTGTACCGCGCGGGCTCGCCCAAGCACGGCTGGCACACGTTCAACGTCGTCGAGATCCACGACGGCGCCATGAAGGTCGCGTCGTGGGACTACGACGCCGACTCCTGGCGCTGGTTTCACCAGAAGCCCGTGCTCGGCGGCGGCGCGCGCGAGATCAAGCGGACCGACCCCGGCGTGCCCCCCTGACGCCGTCGCTGCTCGCGCCCGCGTCAGCCCTCGCGCGCTCTCTCGTCGTCTGATAGGGTCCGGCCGTCTCGAGCCGAAGTGGCGGAATGGCAAACGCGGCGGATTCAAAATCCGCTATCCGAAAGGGTTTGTGGGTTCGACTCCCACCTTCGGTACCAGCTCAAGACCTGCCTAAGCAAGGCGGTGCGCAGCGCAGGCTCTTGCTCAGCGCGCGCGCTCAGTCTTTGAACTTCTCCGGGTTCTCGTCGCGGATCTCCTCCGCCTCGTCCGAGAGCTCCTCGGCCTCTTTCATCGCGGCCTTCGCCTCTTTCACGAGCTTCTCGACGGTCGGGCCGTCGGGCGCGTCCTTGGCGAGCTCGACGCACATCTGGGCGTGCCCATCGATGCCCTCGCCGACCTTGCCGAGCTGCTTCGCCTTCTTGCCGAGGTAGTCGGAGAACTCTTTCGAGATGTTGCTTCGAGGCTTCTTTCAGGAGCTTCTCGGCTTCTTCGAGCTTCTCCATCGCCTCGCCGTACTTCTTCTCGCACTTCTTGCCGCCCGCCTTGCGCTTGTCGGCGTCGCGCTCGCCGACCGCCTCCGACTTGATCTCGTCGCCCTTCTTCGTGAGATCTCCCGCCTCTTCGAAGAGCTCGTTCGACTCGCCGACCTTCTTGTTGGCCTTGTCGGTCTCGTAGAGCTTGCAGCCGGTCGAAGCGAAGACGAGCACGAGAGAGAGACAGGTTGCGATCCGAGGCATGGTCATGGCGGCTAGCAGAGCACGAACCGTTCCAGGTGGCGCTGTGCGCGGACAAGCGCTACGCGTTCGGTCGTTGAAGCCCAGCGCGACGAAGCTCACCGCCAACGGCGTCTCGATCGGTCTCCGGTCACGCGGAGCCGGCGACCCGGTCCTGCTCGTACACGGAACGGGGCTCTCGTCGCGGTACTGGTCGCCCCTCGCGGTGCAGCTCGCGGAAGCGCGCCGCGCGGTGACGGTCGACCTGCTCGGCTACGGCGAGACCGACGCGTGGGCCGGGGGCGACACGTTCCATTTCCGGAGCGACCGCGACGTGGTGATCGCCGCGCTCGAGGTGCAGGGCGCGCCGTGTCACGTGATCGGCCACTCGTACGGCGGGCTCCTCTCTCTGCAAGCGGCGCTCGCACGGCCCGACCTCGTGCGGAGCCTCGCGCTCTACGAGCCGGTGGCGTTCGGCGTTCTCCACTCTGCCGAGCACGAAGCGGGGCTCGCCGATCTGGCGCGCGTCAACGCCGACGGTCTGATGGAAGACCTCGCGGGCGGGGGCGGCGAGGCGTGGCTGCGCCGCTTCGTCGGCTACTGGAACGGCGCGGGCGCGTTCGACGCGATGACCCAGCCCGCGCGCGCCGCGCTCATGGCCGTCGGGCGCAAAGCGTTCCTCGAGGTTCGCTCGAACCTCTTCGATCGCACGGCGCACACCGACTACGCGAAGATCTCGGCGCCGACGCTCATCGTGCACGGGGCCGAGTCGCCGGTCGCGGCCAAGGCGACCGTCGAGATCCTTGCCGGCGCGCTCCCGCGCGCGAGGCTCGTGGTCCTCGAGGGCGCCGGGCACCTCGGGCCGTTCACCCACGGCGACGTGTTCGCTCGCGAGATCCTCGCGTTCCTCGCCGCGGCCTGAAGCCGCCTCGCGCGCGGGCACCGACGCGGGCTATCCTCGCCCGCCCCACCGAAGGAGATCATCATGCGCCTCGCCAACAAAGTCGCGCTCGTCACCGGCGCGAGCCGCGGCATCGGTCACGCAACCAGCCTGCTCCTCGCGAAGGAGGGCGCGACAATCGTCGCCGCCGCGCGCAACCAGGCCGAGCTCGACGCGCTGGTGAAGTCGATCGAGGCCGCGGGCGGCAAGGCCAAGGCGGTCGTCTGCGACGCGACCAAAGCGTCGGACGTCGCCGCGTGCGTGAAAGCCGCGGTCGACACGTACGGCCGGCTCGACATCCTGATCAACAACGTCGGCATCGGCGGCTACCGGCCGTTCCTCGACTGGAGCGAGGCCGACTACGACCGCATCATGGCGACCAACGCCAAGTCGACGTGGATGTTCTCGAAAGAGGCGATCCCCCACATGCTGAAGCAGGGCGGCGGGCAGATCGTGATGGTCTCGAGCGTCGCGGGCCTGCAGGGCTACCCGAGCGAGGGGATCTACTGCATGTCGAAGTTCGCGCAGGTCGCCCTCGCGCAGTCGCTCGATCGCGAGTTTTACCAAGAGAACATCAAGGTCTCGCTCGTTTGCCCGGGCGGGGTCGAGACGCACTTTGCGATCGGCGACGGCCGCACCCACGGCGGGCCCAACATGAGCGGCTTCTCGACCGCTGAAGACGTGGCGGACGCGATCCTCCTCGCGGTCACGCCGCGCGGGCGCACGCGCGTCGTGAACGTGATCCTGCGCCCGATGAACGAAATGACGTGAGCGTCGGCTCGACCGTCGCGCCGATCAGTTCGACGCCGAGCAGGTGAACGCCCCGCGGCTCGAGCCGTCGGGCCACGTGCGACCCTTGGGTGTGCCGGTGATCGTTCCGGCGCACTTGGGGAGGCAACCGCAGAGCTTCTGGTCGGCGCCCACGCAGCCCCACTGCGTCGGCGCCTTGCACTCGCGGTAGTTCTTGCAGAGCGCGGTCTCGCCCTTCTTGCAGCCGTTCGCTTTCAGGGTCGAGAGCCACGCCTGGAGCGGCGCGCTCTTCGTCTTCACGTCCTCGCAGGCCTCCCACCGGCCGGCGTCGCAGAGGGTGAGGAGCTCGAGGGTGGGCTTGTCTTTCTCTTGATCGACCGCCGTCGACTTGAACGCGCCACAGCCGAGCAGCTTGCCCTTGAGCTCGCAGCCCTTCTTGTAGACGGCGAGCGTCTGGGCGCCGCTCGCGGTCGGGCTCTGGCCGAGCTTCTCGAGCGCGGTCGTGCAGTCGGCGACCACCCCGCCGGCGGCGGTGCACTTGTCGGCCTCGGGGATCGCTTGCGCCTGTGCCGGGGGCGGCGTGGCCGATGCCGCGGGCGCGGTGGCGCTGCCTTGGCCGGCGGGGACGGCGAACGGCATCTGGTAGGCCGGGGGCGCTTGCCGCGGCTGCTGTTGGACGAACTGACCGTGGTTGGGCCCCCAGTAGCCGGGGCGCCGCGACGACGACGACTTGCAGGCCACGAGGGAGAGACTGACGATCAGGATCCACGAGGAGCGCATGGACCCGGCATGATCGTTCGTGGCGAGGCCAGCCCGCAACCCGTTTGATACAAGGAAGGGGAGGAGCGACATGCGATCAGTCGACCGCCCAGGGGGCACGCGCGCGGCGGGGCGCGCAGCGAAGCTCGCATTCTTGTGGGTGCTCTGGGGTTGTACGAAGCCGCACGATCAGCCGACCGCCGAGGTGGACGTGACGGCGGCGCCGCAGACGACCGCGGCGGCCCCCGCGACCGCGGCACCCGTGGCGAGCGCTTCTGCGGCCCGCGTCATCGAGGACGGCGCGCCGCTTTCGCCGGGGCTCGTCGAACTCACGGGCATGGTGCGCCCGACCAAGGGTGGCTTCGACGTCCGAGGCGTGACGATCGATCACGCAGCGTTGACCGACGCGGTGGCGCCGCAGCGTCCGGCGGGCGCGGGGTCGGACTGGGTGCTCGGGGCAAAGCTGCGTCTCACTGCGGATCTCGTGCGCGAGGGCAGCGATGAGCCGCCGGCGTCGGGCGGGCTCGCGGTCCAGAGCCGCGCGGGCACGTGGTTTCGGGTCCGGCGCATCGATCGCGTCGAGGTCGTCGCGCCGGCCGTCCCGATCGAGGGCGAGCTGGCGCGGTCGAAGGGGCTCTACGCGATCGCGGGGCACCTCGTGACGGCAGACGATCTCGGCTGGTCGCTCGCCAGCCTGAACGGCAAGTTCGAGAAGAAGCGCGTGCGCCTCTGGGGCCAGCCGCGCACGGTCCACTGCGAGCCCAACGCCCAATGTCTGGTCGAGGGCTCGCTGCCGATGTTCGACGTGGGCCGGGCCGAGGTCTTGCCCTGACCCGCGCGCCGATCACTTGGGGTTGACGATGATCTCGACGCGCCGGTTGTTGGCGCGACCCTCGGCCGAGCCGTTGTCGGCGACGGGGCGATCGGGGCCGAGGCCCGCCGTCTTGATCTTGTCGCCCGGGTAGCCCTGGCTGACGAGCTGCGACTTCACCGAGTCGGCTCGAGCGAGCGCGAGCTTGCGGTTGTCGGCCGCCGAGCCGGTCGAGTCGGTGTGGCCCTCGATCAAGAGGGGAGGGTTGCCCTGGTCCTTGAGGACCTTGGCCACCTCGTTCAGCTTCTCTTTGGCGATGGGGAGCAGCTCGCTCTTGCCCGAGGCAAAGAGCACGGCGCCGCTCAGCGTGATGACGACACCGCGCTTCTCCTCCGCGATGGTCGCCATCTCTTTGAGGCTCGCGAGCGCGGCGAGGTACTTTTTCTCGAGCTCGGACTTGGCCTTCTCGGCCTCGGTCCGGCCCTTCTCGGCGGCTTCGCGGGCCTTGCGCTCGGCGTCGAGCGACTCGCGCTCCTTGCGGATCGCCTCGCGTGCGGCGTCGAGCTCTGCGGTGCTCTTCTCTTTGAACGCCTTTTCGGCTTCGGCCTTGGCGTTCTCGGCGGCCACGTACGCGGCCTGGGCCTCGGCGAGGCGCGCGCGGCGGTCGGCGATGTACGCGAGCGCGCGCGAGTCCGCTGTGTCCTCTTCGTCGCGGAACTCGCGCTCGGCGCGCTGGAGCGCCTGCTTGGCGGTGTCGAGGGCGGCGGGCGCGAGCTTGGGCGCCATGCCGCCCTCGGCGCGCGCGTAGCTCTCCCGCGCCTCGACGAGCTCCTTGGGGGCGGGGGGCGGGCCGCAAGCGGCGCTGGCGGCGGCGACGAAGACGAAGGCCTTGAAGACGGCGAGAGACGTGAGTCGCATGGTCGTGGTTCTCCTGGCTCAGTTCGTCGCCGGTTTGATCTTGGCGAGGACCTGCTTCGCCTCTTCGGCCTCGGCCTCGGCGGTGAGCTTGCGCGCGAGCCCGCGCGCCAGGTCGGCGTCGGCCTCGGCCTTTTTCAGCAAGCGCGCGGCCGGCTCGTTGTCCTTGGCCTCCATGAGCGCCTTGGCCTTGTCGAGGCTCTCCCGAGCGAGCTTCAGATAGAGCAACGCCTCGGGGTCCTTGTCGCCACCGGCCTCTTCGGCGGCGCGGACGGCGGCCTGGGACGCGGCGAGCTGATCGACGGGGGAGGGGGCACCGCCACAGGCGAGCAGCCCCGCGAGGAGGAAAAGCAGCACGAATTTCCGGTTCACGTGGCTCTGTATACCAGGCTCACGGCCTGTCGAGCGACCCCAAGGACGGGCTAGCCACCCCTCGCCGCCTGGATCGCCTTTCCACCCACCACGGCGGTTTTCGGCCGATATTTGCGCGATTTCACCCAACTGGGGAGGAAACGTCCGACCCCACTGCAGCCAAGTCGGCCATCGGGGCGTGGGACCTCGGCTTGCATAGGGGCGATTCGCCTCGAGGCCACATGATCCGCATGACGACGTGGAAAGGAATCGCGCCCACCGCCGCAGAGCCCGAGGCGCCGCCGCGGCACGACTCGGAGTCGCCGAAGTCGGGCATCCGCCTGGTCAGCCCGCCGGCCCGGGTGCCCCGGCCCGCGTCGCGCCCTCCCGCCGCCTCGCAGCCGGCGGTGTCGCGACCGGCACTGGTGCCGCCGGCTCCTGCCGAGCCCGCCCCGGCGCCCGCGTCCGCGCCCCCGGTCGCGTCGGCGCCGGCCGCGTCGCTTCCCAGCGGCGACGCGAAGGTCATTCCGTTGCCGCCGCCCTCGAGCCGCAAGGCGGCGGTCAAGCCGCGCGCGGTGCGTCCGCCGGGTCAGATCCTGCCGCCGGCGCCGCCCATCCCCGCGCCGTCGGCGCCGAGCGCGGCTCCGGCACTGACAGAACCGTCAGCGGTCATCGACGACTCGCCCAAGCCCTCCCCGATCAACTTCCGCTCCGTCATCTCGACCGCGCAAGACTGGCCCCTCGTGCGCCCGCCCGCGCCCTTGAACCCGAGCTTCGGGCTCAAGTACCGCGACTCGTTCCACTCGCTCCCGGCGTTCTTGCCGCCGCCCGAGCTGCTCGCCGATCACGCGCCGCCGATGGCGATCGATCTGCCCTTCGACGGTCCCATGACGATCGAGCGCGCGTCCGACGGCGAGATCGCGCGGAGCCGCCGCGCGATGGATCTACAGTCGCGCCGCCAGCTCGTGATCGCCGGCTTCGCGCTCGTCGTGATCCTCGCGTGCTTCGTCGCCGCGTTTCTTCGTCAGTGATCATCGGCGGCGCCGCTTCGTAGGCGTCGCGCTCGCCGCCGAGCCCTCTTCGCGACCGACGAGCGCGCCGAGCGCCGCACGCAGCGCGCCCACGCGCGCTTCGTCCATCTCTGCGTCCTCGAAGAGGATGCGCCGCATCGCCTCGCCGTCGAAGACGCAGACGATGGTGTCGACCAGCACGCGAAACGTCGGCCCGAGGGCGCTCGCGAGCTCGGGCAAGAGCTCACGCGCGAGCCGCTCGATGTCGTCGTAGTACTGCTGCGCCACCGGCCGCAGCGCCCGTTCGAGCTCGGGGTTGGTCCGCGCGGCGAGGGCGAGCTCGTAAAAGGCTTGGTTCTCGCGCGAACGACATTGCTGGCGGAGGAGCTGCATCGCGACCACGAGCGGGTCGCCGCCGCGGGCGGCGCGAAAGCGGTGCCGATAGCTCTCGAGCACGCGCCCGCCGAGATCGCGACAGACGGCGACGAGGAGCGCCTCGCGGCTCGGGAAATGGCGGAAGAGCGCGCCCTGAGACACGCCTGCTCGCGTACAGACCGCCTGGACCGTGGTGCCGGCGTAGCCGACCTCGATGAGGGCGGTCGTCGCCGCGTCGAGGAGCTTGCGAATGGTGCCCTCGCGGCGCTCGGTCTGCGTGCGCCGCGCCGGCGGTCGCGCAGGAGCGCCTGCGGTCGCGGCCGCGCTCACGCCGCGCGCGCTCCCGCGTGCTCCGAGGCGCGCGGTGCCTGCGCCGACGCAGGCACGGCTGGCGCGCCGCCGGCCGGCAGGAACTGCCCGAAGCCGCGCGCGCGCCCGAGCGACGAAGCATACCGGCCCCCTTCGAACGCGAGCTGGCCGTTCACGAAGACGCACTGCACCGTGCCGTCGGAGCGATTGACCATCCGAACGAGCCCATCGAAGCCGTCCATCGGCGCCTCGTGGTACGCGTCGAGCCGCGCGTCGAGCGCGGTCGGATCGATCACCGACAAGTCCGCGCGATCGCCTGCGCGCAGGTGGCCCGCGTCGACCCCGAGCCAATCGCCGATCTCGCCGGTGAGCCGCCACACCGCTCGCTCGATCGGCATGATGGGTCGACCGGCGATCTCGGCGTCGCGCACGAGCTTCAGCATGCGGAGCGGGAAGCTGTAAAACGCCATGTTGCGGATGTGCGCGCCCGAGTCGGCGAAGCCGATGAGCGTCCCGGGCTCGCGGATCATGTTGGCGATCTCGGCCGGGCGGTGGTTCGCGATGGTGGTGCGCCAGCGAAGGAGCTTGCCGTGCTCGACCACCAGATCGAGGAACGCGTCGACGGGGTGGAGGCCGCGCTCGTCGGCGACCGCCCCGATGCTGCGGCCGACGACCGAGCGGTCCGGGCAGTCGACGATGAAGGCGTCGTGGAAGTCGCGCTGCCAGACGCGCGGCGAGAACGTCTTCTCGTAGTCTTTGCGGAAGCGGCGCCGGTAGGCCTCGTCTTTCAAGAGGTGGTTGCGCTCGACCTCGTCGGCGAGGTGCAGGGCCGCCTCGCCCGCCCCGAACTCCTCGAACACGACGAGGTCGATGCCGTCGGCGTACACCTCGAAGGGGGCCGGCAGCGTCTGCCAGCGGAAGTCGGCGCCGAGCACCCGGTTGGCGAAGCGCGCGAGGGCCCCGAGGACCCGGTGCAGGCCAGGGCTCGACTTCGCGTCGGCGAGGGTGATGAGCGTGGTCTTGAGCGCTCGCTGCCCGAGCCGCGGGACGCTCTCGAGGAGGAACATCGCCGCGTTGATCTTCGTCGTGATGTTGGGCGCGCTCTGCAGGATACGCCCGTGCTCGCGGAGGACACGGTGGAGGCGCCGATACTCACGCCGCGAGGCATACGTCGAGGGCAACGCCCGCGAGCGGAAGCGATCGCCGTCGAGCTTGTCCCACGGGTTCGTCATCGTCGACAGGCCCAGGAAGCCGCAGTCGAGCGCCTCTGTCAGCGTGCGCTCCATCTGTGCGAGCTCGGCCTCGGTCGGACGGACCGAGGCGTCGAGCGCGCGCTCGAGCCCCATCACGCTCGCGCGCAGATCGGAGTGGCCGAGGAACGACGTGACGTTCGGCCCCATCGGGTGCTGGCCGAGGAAAGCGGCGTACTCTCGCGGCGTTCGCCACGCCTTCTTCTCGCGCAGCAACGGGAGCACGTAGCCGCGAGGAATGGCCTCTACCCGCGTGAACATGTCCGACGCGTCCTCCGCGTCGGAGACGACGGCGCTGATCGAGCACGAGCCGACCGTGACCGTCGTGACGCCATGACGGATCGACTCCCCGAGAGCAGGGGCGGCGATCAGCTCGGCGTCGTAGTGCGTGTGCAGATCGAGGAAGCCGGGCACGACCCACTTGCCGCGCGCGTCCACGACCCGCGGGCAGCCCGACGTGTGGAGCGGCTCTTCGGACGCGGCCGCGACCCTGCCCGCCCGGATGCCGAGGTTCCGCACCCGCGGGGGCGCGCCGGTTCCGTCGAAGTGCAGCCCACCCTCGATCACGGCGTCGAAGCTCATGACGGAGACCCTAACTTAGATAGAGAGTGAACGCTATCTAAATACTTGGGGAGCCGGACGGCCAGGTCTTGGGCCTCAGACGTCACTGGCACGTCTTGAACGCCGAGCCCTCGATGTTGGGGCCGCCCGCGGCGACGCACTGGCTGCCGGTCGGGCACACGTCGTCCTTGGAGCAGTCGCGGCTGCATGTCCCCTCGTCGCAGAAGCCGAAGACGCACTGGCCGTTCATGCTGCAGCTCGTGCCGACCTCGCCGCCGCCCGCCGGCATGCAGAGCCCGATGCGCTGGGCCCCGATCTCGGCGAGGCCGGCGCAGCCGAAACCATGCGGGCAGCCGCCCTGCAAGCGGCAGCTGTCGAGGCACGCGTCGCCCGGGAGCCCGTCGGTGGTGGTGGGCGACGCGCAGTTGACCGAAGGCGGGCTCGGCTGCGTGAACGAGCTGAAATCGATGTGCAGGCCGTCCCCGCAGACGTTCACGGGTTGGCTCTGCGCGTTGCACGCCCACTGCGCCGGCGCGTAACCGCCGGGCAGCGGGCCGTACACGTCGCCGGGCCGCCGGCAGTAGCCGTCGCACGTCCACCCCGGGAGCCCCGCCGCCCGTTGCGGGCAGTCGGACGCGGCGCCGCACGTCATCGTGCAGCTCGAGACGATGAGGTTGGGGGAGTTGTCGCAGACGGCGGGGCACTGCGAGGCGTCGACGGCACAGTCGGCCGCGACCTCGACGCAGACCTTCGTGTTGCTCACCGACATGCAGCCGAAGCCGTTCGGGCAGTCGGCGCCCGTCGAGCAGGTCGACGTGCAGTAGTTCAGCGGGGTGAGGCACGCGAAGTTGCACTGCTGGGCGGTCGTGCACGCGCGGCCGACGTCGCTCCGCGCGCAGTAGTTTTCACCGCCGTTCTCTTCGCAGCGGAGGCCGGCCGGGCACTGGGCGTGAGACGAGCAGGGCTTCGTGCACCGGCTCTCGCCGCCCGGCAGCATCTCGCGGCACATTCCGCCGTCGCAGGCTGCGTCGTCCGGGCACAGCGTCAGCTCGGCGAGGCCCATCTGCATGCCCGAGCTCGACGACGAGCCCGTCGTCGATGCGCTGGCCGAGGAGGACTGCGCGCCGCCCCCGCCACCCGCGCCCGTCCCCGCCGAGCTCGACGCGCCGCCGCCCGAACCGGGCGACCCGGCGTACTCGCAGCGGCCGAGCGAGGTGCACACATAGCCGATGGGGCAGTCGAGCTCCGAGTCGGCGCACTCGCGGACGCACTCGCCGTCGATGCACGTGCCCTGGAGACAGTCGCTGTTCAGCTCGCAGGTCTGCCCGTTCGGCTGGGCGCAGCCCATCGCGACGATGCCGGCCAGCAGAAAGGAAGCCCGAGACGATGCCATCGAGCCAGGATAACGCGCTTTTCGCTCGACGGCGTTGACACGAGCGCCGTGAGTATTTGAGCCTTAGGCCGAGGATGGCTGGTCCGCTCGAGACCCACGGCTCGATAGAGGTCTTTTGCTCGCGCGCGGACGCACCCCCGAGCCGCCGCAGCATGTTCTCGTTCGACAGCGTCAGCGCCGGCGAGCGCTTGGCGCTGTGCTTTCACGCCGACGAGGACACCTCGCCGCCCTACGCCCTGAAGCTCCGTGGGCCCAACGGCGCCGTCATCATCGATCGCATCTTGCGAGAGCTCCCCACCGGGCTGCCGCAGAGCAGCCCGCCGATCGAGTTCATCGCCTCGGTCGCCGGCTCGTACGCGATCGAGGTCCGCGAGCTGAGCGGCACCGCGTGGGGCACGGCGACGCTCTGCGTGCGTTGACGCCGAGCGCGTGAGGCAGCTACTCCCGTGTACCCTCGAGCTCGCGCTCGTCTTCGAGCGACACCCGCCCGAGGGCCACGACGATGCCGACGAGGTCGGTGGTCGCGATCGGCTTCGCGGCGTAGACGTGAAAGCCGGCGCGGTTCGCCTCGTCGACGAGGTCGTCGTTGCGGGCGCCCGTCACTGCGACGGCGGCGACGCCGGACTGCGGCGAGTCCTTTTCGCGGATGGCGCGCAGCAGGGCGTTGCCGTCCATGTCGGGCAAGCCCACGTCGCTCACGAGGACGTGCACGCTCTCGCGCTCGAGCGTCTCGAGCGCTTCGGCGGCGCACGATGCAGCGAAGACCACGGCGCCGGCGCGCTCGAGCGCGGCGGTGTAGAGCGCGAGCGCGTCGGGGTCGTCTTCGACCACGAGGACGCGGAGCCCCTCTGCGACCTGGCGACGCGGGGGCGGTTCGATCATTTCTGCATTCATCTCGGGGCCCCTCTGGCACCCATCGTGCCGGGTCATGTTTGCGTGATCGCCGCGTCAGAACGCACCAGGCCGTGGCTCAGCGGCACGGCCTGTGGCGTTCTTGCTGCGCACCTGCGCTCAGGCGCGATGCTTGTCGAGCAGGGTGGCGAGCTTGGAGGCGAGGTCGAACGGGTCGACGGGCTTGGCCACGTGCAGATCGAAGCCGGCTTCGATCGCGCGCCGCGCGTCCTCGGCAGACGAGAACCCGGTCAACGCGACCGCGGGGATCGCGGGGAACGACGCGCGGGTCGCGCGCATGAACGTGTGGCCGTCCTCGTCCGGGAGGCCGATGTCGCAGACGATGCCGTCGAACGCGCGCTGACTCAGCAGCGCGCGCGCGGCGGTTGCCGAGTCGGCGACCGAGACGGAGGCGCCCTGTCGCTCGAGCGCGAGCTTCATCATGGCGCCGCCGTCCTCGTCGTCTTCGACGAGGAGGATGGTCCGGGAGGCGAGAGAGTTTCGCGCCGCCGTATCTCGTACCGGGGAGAGCGACATGGGGCAGCTCGGGGCAACATGTGTGCCCTCGTTTTGGCGGGAAAGCAAAGGAGTATCGCGGCGGGCGCTCGGGGCGAAATGCCGCGAGAGAGGTTTCGCGCCACGGGTATTGCCGTGCTCCTCTCGGGGTACGGCGTTATACTACCCGCCCCATGGGCGCAGCACCTTCGGTCCAGGCTCTCGCGGCCGCGGGTCGCGCGGCGTGGCCCGATCTCGCCCTCGCCGAAGACGTCTTCACGCGCCACCTCGAGCGCCAGCTCGCGGCCGCCCCCGACCCGGAGTCGGCGAAGACCAAGCTGCGCGCCGACGACTTCTATCTCGCGTGCGCGTGCGCCGAGGGTGACCGCGCCGCGATCCGCGCGTTCGAGGAGCGGTTCGCGCGGGTCATCGACCGGGCGGTGTCGCGGTTCGCGCGCACGAGCGACAAGAAAGACGAGCTCCGCCAGATCCTGCGCGAGCGGCTCTTCGTCGCCGGCCCCGGCGAGCGCCCCCGCATCGCGAGCTACACCGGGCAAGGCTTTCTCGAGAACTGGCTCCGCGTGGCGGCGGTGCGCGCGTTCGTGAACGCCGAGCGGCGCGTTCGCCCGGACGAGCCCGGCGACTCGGAGTCGTTCGGCGGCATGACCGCCGCCCAGGACGTCGAGCTGGGTTTCCTCAAGTCGCACTATCGAACCGCGTTCCGGCGCGCCTTCGCCGAGGCGACCCAGGCGCTCTCGCCGGCCGATCGCTTGATCCTCCGCCTCACGGTGCGCGACGGTCTCACCTGCGACGAGCTCGCCGCGAGCCTCGGCGTGCACCGCGCGACCGCCGCGCGACGCGCGGCGCGCGCGCGCCAGGCGCTGATCGACGCGACGAGAAACGAGCTCGCGAACGCGCTGCGCGTCGACACGGCCGAGCTCACGAGCATCCTCCAGCTCGTCGAGAGCAACCTCGATCTCAGCATCTCGCGGCTCTTTCCGGCCTCGAGCGAGAGCCTGCCGCCGTGAGCACGGGCGCGGTCTGCCCTGCCACCGAGACCCTCTGCGGATGGGTCGAGGGGCGCCTCGAGGCGGACGATCGGGCGCACCTGGAAGACCACCTCGACTCGTGCCCGGCCTGCCGGCGCGCGGTGGCCGAGGTCGGGCGCGTGATGGGCGCCGACGCCGACACGCCCGCGGCGCGCGTGGCGCCGTCGCGTCCGCCATCAGCGCCTCCGGGGACGCGCCCGCCCTCGGGGGCGCCACGCCTCGGCCGCTACGAGATCGTGCGAGAGATCGGGGTGGGCGGCATGGGCGTCGTCTACGAGGGGTTCGACCCCGCGCTCGGCCGGCGCGTCGCGCTCAAGCTGCTGCGGCCCGACAAGAGCGCAGACGATCGGGCCGGGCTGACCGAGCGCCTCGCGGCCGAGGCGCGCGCCCTCGCCAAGATCGCGCACCCGAACGTGCTCACCGTCTTCGACGTCGGGGTCGATGGTGACACCGTGTACCTGGCCGCCGAGTACATCGAGGGCGTCACGATGGACGCCGGGTGGCCGCATCGGGCGCGCGGCTGGCGCGATCGGCTGGAGGCGTACTTGCAAGCTGCGCGCGGCCTCGCGGCCATCCACGCCGCCGGGCTCACCCACCGAGACATCAAGCCGTCGAACATCCTCCTCGGAGATGACGGTCGCGTCAGGATCGCCGATTTTGGCCTGGCGGTCGCCCTCGACGAGCGCGCCGCCCCGGCCGGCACGCCGGCGTACATGGCGCCCGAACAGCTGGCCGGCCAGGCCGGGCAGGCCGCCGATCAGTTCGCCCTCGCGACGTGCATGGTAGAGGCGATCTCCGGCGCCCGCGCGCCGCTGGGGGCCACCGCCGCCGACCTCGCGAAGAAGGGAGCGAGCGTGTGGGGCGGCGGAGCGCCATCCGACGCGGTGTGGGCGGCGCTGTCTCGCGCGCTGAGCCCCAAGGCCGCCGATCGGTTCGAGACGATGGACGCGTTCATCGACGCGATCGTGGCCGCGCTCGCGCCGGCGCCGGCCAGCAAGCGGGCCGACCCGCCGAGCCGCGCCGGCAAGGTCGCCGCGACGCCTACGAATCGGGCTGCGTGGGCCGCCGTCGCGATCGCGCTCGCCGCGGGCGTCGTCGCCACCGCGTCTGCGCTGCGCGGGTCACCCGACGCGGTCGATCCTCGAGCCGCGCTCCAGCCGCCACCGAGCTCGCCGACCGGTGCCGCGATCGCGGCGGACGCCACGGCAGAGCCAAAGTCGGACGCGACCGCCACGGCAAGCGCCGCCGCTGCGAGCAGCGCTCCCGAAGCGTCGGCGGGGGCGCCGGGCCAAGCGTCCGGCTCGGGGCCCGCGAGCGCGCCGGCCGCGACAGGCCCTGCCGACGCAGCTGGTGCGGGCGCGTCGCCCGCGCCCACCTTCGATCCGAACGACCCGCTCGCAGGACTGAAGAAGACGATCGCGGCGTCCGACAAAGTTCGTGAAGCATCCGCGGCGCTGCAAGCGCGCGACGGCAAGAAGTGTCTCGCCAAGCTCGACGAGGCCGAGGCGATCGACAAGAACACCGGGAGCATGCCGCTCTACCGCGCGCAGTGCGAGATGCTCGCCGGCAAGTGCGAGGCAGGGGCGCGGCGCATCCAGGCATCCAAGCTGTACGGCGCGAACACCGAGCAGATGATCGAGACGCTCCGCAACATGTACTGTCCAGCGTCGGCCAGCGCGACGCCCAAGGACAGGCTCAAGGCGATCTGGCATCAGGCCTCGACCGGCGGCTCCACCGAAAAATGCGCGCAGTACGAGTCGCAGCTGAAGTCGACGCTCGCGTCCTTCGGCGCCGACAAGCCCGATCCGACGGCGGTGTTCGGCGCCTGCAGCTCCGTCGC
>ERZ761602.3834-NODE-3834-length-20496-cov-9.817621_pt1 | contig 20496 bp, 18 predicted proteins | sample MGYA00512165_ERZ761602 | MGnify/ENA primary metagenome ERZ761602 (study PRJEB28899, sample SAMN02445085) | bioreactor sludge metagenome | biome: EBPR sludge; isolation source: Thorneside wastewater treatment plant | place: Australia: Brisbane, Thorneside... | reverse complement strand
GGCGGGCCTCCTCCCGCTGGGCGGCGAGGCGGGCGTCCTCCCGCGCCGCGGCGACGATGGCGGCCTGCCGCTCGGCGGCGAGGCGGGCCTCCTCCTTGGCGGCCGCGGCGACCGCCTCGGCCTGCACCTTGGCGCCAGCGATGTCGGCCGTCGAGACGAAGCCGAGCACCCGCGCGGAGTAGCGCGCCTGCCCGCGGTCGGTCAGGGTCGCCTTGACGCACCAGGACTCAGCGCGGAGCGGGATCGGCGCGCCGCCCAGCGCCTGGCCGGAGAGGCCAGCGCTCTGCATCGCCAGCCCGTTGGCGTCGCCCATGGCCTGGGCCCGGGCGTCCTGCTCGCTCTTGGCGTTGTCCCCGTGGCCGACCACGTAGACCCCACCTTCGGCGACCGGGGGGTTGTCCACCCAGCTGGGGCAGGTGTCCACCGCGCCCTGGGCGTACGGGGTCGGGCTGACCTTGAAGGCGAAGTAGACCGGCTGCGGGAACTCCGCCGCCCGCTGCCACTCGGCCGCGCTGGCCAGCTCGCCGGCGCCGCTGACGCCGTTGCTGGGGTTGGTGCCGGAGGCCTCGACCTGGGTCGAGCGGGCCGCCTGGTGCAGGATGGCCCCCGAGCCCTGGATGAACTCCCCGATGTAGCGGTCCGAGCACTGGTCCGGCTGGGACTTGCAGCAGGCGGCGAAGGCATCGGGGTCGGCGATCACGGCGACCATCTTTCCGGTCATCGTGTACTGCGCCTTGGCGGTGCGGCTGGCGCTGTGGCTGCCCGAGGCGCTGGCGATCAGCGGGATGCCCAGGCGGGCCCCGACCTCGCTGCTGACGTTGAGGTTCTCGGTCCAGCTGACGCCGCCGCCGTCGACGAAGCGGCTGCTGATGTGCTTGGAGCAGGCCAGCGTCATCGTGTTGGACTCGTCCAGGTCGGTGACGCCGGCGGGGACGAAGCGCCCGATGTAGCCGGAGGGGTCGGTGTCGAAGCTGTTGCGCAGCCACACCGAGGACGAGGACACCACCGATGCCGGCGCGGCGTCGATGCCGTGCTTCTTTCCGCAGCCGATCGTGGTCAACAGGGCCAGCAGGGGCACGCTCTTCATCGCGACCTCGGGTTCGAGGGGGGTAAACCGGGAGCCGGGGATTCTATGCCTTGCGGCGGTCCGCAATGATCGCCTCTCGTTCACCTTCGTCCACCGGGACGGCGTAGTCGCCGGTGAAGCAGGCGTCGCAGATGTCCTCACCCAGCACCGCGCGCATCCCCTCGATCGACAGCCAGGTCAGGGAGTCGGCGCCCAGGTGGCGGGCGAGCTGGGCTTCCGCCTCCTCGGGCGGCCAGGAGGCGGCCACCAGCTCGGCGGCCGAGGGCATGTCCACGCCGTAGAAGCAGGGGTTCCGAACGGCCGGCGAGAACACGGCGAGGTGGATCTCCTTGGGCCCCAGGGCGCGGACCATCTTCAAGATGCGGCGCATCGTGGTGCCGCGCACGATCGAGTCATCGACCAGGATGACGCGCTTGCCCTCGAAGACCTCGGCCACCGGGTTGAGCTTCAGCCGCAGGGCGGCGTCTCGCGTGCTGGCGTCGGGCATGATGAAGGTGCGACCCGAGTAGCGGTTCTTGATGAAGCCCTCGCGGTTCTTGATGCCCAGCGCTTCGGACATGGCCATCGCCGCCGGGCGGCTGGTGTCCGGGATGGCGACGATCACATCCGCCTGCAGGCCCTTGGCCGACCACTCCTTCGCGAGCTGCCGACCCATCCGCCAGCGGGTGCGGTTGACCCGGCCATCCTCCAGGCGGCTGTCCGGGCGCGCGAAGTAGACCCGCTCGAATGCGCAGGGGCGCGGGCGGGCCGGCGCGACGGAGATCCGGACGGGCTCCTGCCCGGCGCGGAGCAGCAGGACCTCTCCGGCGGGGATGTCCCCGTGGAGCGTGAAGTCGAGCACGTCCAGGGCCACCGACTCGCTGGCGGCGACCCAGGAGCCCTGGCCGTCGCTGCCGTAGCAGCCGGGGCGGATCCCGTGAGGATCGCGAAAGGCGACCAGGGTCTCCTGGCCGTCGAGCTCCAGCACCGCGACCACCGAGTAGGCGCCGCGGACCCGGCGGAAGACCGCGGCCACCGCCAGCCGCAGGTCCTCGGCGCTGTGCCCGGCGGGGCGGATCCGGGTCAGCTCGTCGGCCAACACCAGCAGGATCGGCTCGGCGTCGCACTGCGAGAGGATGTGCAGGCCGGCCTGCCCCAGCTGCTCGCTCAGCTCGGGCACATTCGTCACGTTGCCGTTGTGCGCGAGCAGGATCCCCGGGCGCCGGGTGATGAAGGGCTGCGCGTCCTGCGCCTGGGAGTCCGCCCCGGCGGTCGGGTAGCGGACATGGGCGATGCCGGCCCGCCCGTGCAGGGGCCCGACCGTGGTCGGTGTCAGCACCTGGGTGATCATCCCCAGGTCCTTGTGCAGGTGGAAGCGCCCGCCGTCCCGGGTGCCCAGGCCCGCGGCATCCTGGCCTCGGTGCTGGATCGCTTGCAGGGCCAGGAGCAGGGAGGGCGCCACCGGCTGAGGGGAGACCATTCCGACGAAGCCGCACATCGCTCGCTCCAGGGGCACGGGGCGCGGGCTCTATCCCCAAACAGCGGGGGGGGCATGGGGGCAGGACGACCCCCCTCCCAACCCCCGCGTCCCCTGGCCCCGGTGGCGCTCCGACTCCGATCGGGACAAGGGGGGTCCATTCACCCGGAGGCGCATCCATGGCTGTCCACCGCATCGCGCTGCCCATCGACCCTGTCGATCCGGCCGAGGCCCTCTTCGCCCATGGCGTCGCCCTGGCGCTTCACAACTACGCCGAGCTCGACCTGGTGCATGTGCACCAGCCGGGCACCCAGGGGCACTTCTCGGGCATGCCCGGCCTGCGGGAGCTGCTGGTGCGCTGGGGCCGCCTCGCCCCCGAGGCTCCCGCGCAGGCCCTCGCCGCCCTGCGCATCCGGGTGGTGCTGGACACGGTCAGCGGGCTGGACCCGGCCCAGACCGCCGGACGAGAGGTCCAGAGCCTGCACCCGGATCTCCTGGTCGTCGGCACCCATCGTCGCAAGGGGCTCGCCGCGTTCTTCGTCGGCAGCGTCGCCGCCGAGATCGCCCGAGCGGCCGATGTCCCCACCCTCTTCTTGGGTCTGGGTGAGCCCGGCTTCGTCGATCTCCAGACCGGGGCGCTCCACGTGCGCCGGGTGCTCGTCCCGGTCGGCCAGGACCTGGACGACGAGCGGGCGGTCGAGCTCTGCGCCGCGTGGCTGCCGGTGCTCGGCGCCGGCCCCTTCCAGATCCACCTGCTGCGCGTTGGGCCGCCCGTCGAGGCGCCGCCCCCCTCGGCCCCCCCGGGCCTGGAGGCCGAGATCCTGCGCGCCTCCCAGAACCTCGGGGACCTCGTCGCCGGTGTCCTGGCCGCCGCCCAAGAGCTGAAGCCCGACCTCGTCCTGATGCCCAGCCACGGTCACGACTCCTGGCTGGACTCGATCGCTGGCAGCAAGACCGAGCAGCTGGTGCGCTGGATCCCGCTGCCGGTGCTGGTGGTGCCCCTCAAGGGTTAGTGCTCGCGAGCCCCCCTCCACAATGGGGCGCTGGTGCTGGAGCCCAGAAGGCATTGTCGTTGCGAGCGCTCCGCTGCGGAGAGACCCGTCAAGGCCTACTGGGCGTAAGCACTAGCGCTGGAGGCCCGCTGGGCCACCCGCGGATCGGGGTCCGAGCGGGCCCGCGCCAGGGCCTCGCTCTCGGGCAGCAGCTGGGCGAGCAGGCGGGCCGAGGTCCAGCGCACCAGGGGGTCCTCGTCCCTCAAGCCCTCTTCGAGCAGGGGCTGCGGGGGAGGGTTGAGGCGCGCTGCCGCCTCGAGCACGCAGATCCGGGCGTCGACCTCGGCGTCGGTCGAGGTGGCGCGACGGACGCCCTGCAGGAAGGCCGTCCAGGCGATGCCCTCCTCGCCGGGCAGGTCCTCGTGCCACAGGCTGCGGACCTGGATCCGGGTCGGCGCCATCGGTATCCCGCCCTTGCGCCGCTCCCGGCGGGCCATCAGCTCGCCGACCAGGGCGGCGCGCTCGGCGAGGCGGGGCTCCTCCTTGCGGGCGGAGAGCCTCCAGGCGATCGCCGCGCGGGCGTGGGGCTCAGCCTCGGCGGGCAGCAGCTCCAGCACCGAGCCGTTGGGGGCGCGGGCCAGCCCGTAGGCCAGCATGGTCGCCTCGGCCCAGACCCGGGAGGCCATCCGGTCGGCCAGGATGGCATCGCTTGGCTCCAGCCGGGTCCGCAGCTCCCGGACCCGCCGGACCAGGGCGGCCCAGTCGTCCGGGGAGCCTCCTTCGGTGGACGGGGCCGAGGCGGCCAGGGTGTGCGCGACGCTGGAGAGGCAGGGCGCGCGCACGGCGCCCGCTTCCAAGCAGAGCTCGGCGGCGATGCCGCAGGAGTCCAGGCGGCTGCGATCGCAGGCGGCCGTCGCGGCCTCGGCCATACAGGCGTCTCGCCAGCGCGCCGAGGCGATGCCCTCGCAGGCGCCGGCGGCCGCGGGAGCGTCGCCCAGGATGCCGGCCTGGATGGCGCGGGCCGTCTTGCAGGTGCTGGAGGGGACCTCCGGCGGGCAGGTGGGGGCCTCGGCCCGAGCCAGGGGCCGCAGCCGGAAGGTGGGTCCGGGCGCCAGCACCACGGCGAGCTCGCCCAGGCGGAGCTGTCCCTGGGCGGGGCGGCTCGGGTCCAGGCTCCAGCTCTGCGGATCGGCGGCGATACGCAGGCAGCGCTCCTGGACCAGGCCCTCCTGCAGCAGCGGGCAGAGGGACTCGGCCGCGGAGGGGTCGGCCTCGAAGATCGCCTCGACGAGGTGCGCGCGGACCATCGGATCGGCCTGCGCCGCGACGCTCGCCCGCGCCGCCTGGGGATCGCTGGCGTGCAGGCTCGCCGCCCGCTCGGCCTCGCAGGCCAGGTCCCGGCAGGGATCCGCGGTCGGCCCGAGGCTACAGGCGGTCGGCCCGAGGCTACAGGCGACGAGCAGCAGGCCGAGCCCCGCGCTACGAAGCGGGTGGAGAGGACCGTGAACCCTGGAGCAAACGACCCGCACGATCATCCGGCCGCCAGCGAGCACGGCGACTCGTCTGGGGGCTGGCTGCGGCCTGCGGTCTTCGGCGTCAGCGACGGGCTGGTCAGCAACGCGGCCCTGGTCCTGGGCGTCGCGGCCGGCGGCCTCTCGGGCTCGATGGTCTTGTTGACGGGCATCAGCGGGCTCCTGGCGGGCGCCTTCAGCATGGCCGCAGGCGAGTGGGTCAGCGTACAGGCGCAGCGCGAGGCCGTCGAGCGGGAGATCGCCCGCGAGCGCGAGCACCACCGCCGCTTTCCCGAGCAGGAGGCCGCCCATATGCGGGAGATCCTAGTCGGCACCGGCCTGTCCGAGGAGCTCGCCGCCGTCCTGGTCAAGGAGCTGTCGCGCAGCCCCGAGGAGAACCTCGGCTTCCACACCCGGATGGAGCTCGGCGTCGACCCCAACCAGCTCGACAGCCCCTGGGTGGCGGCCTCCTCCAGCTTCGTCGCCTTCGGGATCGGCGCGCTGGTGCCGCTGGTGCCCTACCTCCTGCCCCTGCCGGGGTCCCAGGTCGCCGTGTCCATCGGCCTCTCGGCCCTCGCCACCTTCGGGGTCGGCGCGCTGCTCGCGCGCTTCACCGCCCGCAACCCCCTCTGGTCGGGCGCCCGCCAGGTGTTGATCGCCGCGATGGCCGCCGGGGTGACCATGCTGATCGGGAGCTGGTTGGGCGCCTAGCAACGCTAGTCACCTGGCGACGCTGGTCATCGGTTGAGCAACTCGGCCATCACCGCCGAAGCCCGGCTGTGCAGCTCGGCGACCTGCTCGGCCTCGTGGCGCTCCTCCCAGGCCGGAGGGTGCAGCAGCGGGGCGATGTGGGCCACAAGCTTGAGGGGGCGGGGGACCAGGGTGGGGCCAAGCCCGCGGGCCAGCGGCAGAGGGAGGTGGAAACGTCGGTAGGCCGCGTCGGTCAGGCGGGAGGGGAACACCGTGTAGAGCTCGTCGGCCCGGGGGCAGGCGCTGAGCATCAGGGGCGCGCCGCAGCGTAGGGCCAGCCGGGCGAAGCCCATCCGGCTCTCCCAGCGGGTCCGGTAGCGCTCCTCTGCCGGCCGGAGGGCCTCCCACATCCCCCCGGGCGCCACCGCGACGATCTCGCCCTGTCGCAGCAGGGTCTCGCCCGCCTCGGGGTCGGCCTGCACGATGCCCAGCTGCGGAGCGAGCCCCCGCAGGCCGGGGATCTGGAAGATGGTTCGATCGCCGAGCGCCCGGGGCAGCCGACCGGTCTGCTGGACGATGCGGACGCCCAGCAGGAAGCCGTCGTAGGTGGCCAGGGTGTGGTGGGCGACCCACAGACAAGCCCCTCTGCGAGGCACGTGCTCCATGCCGCGCACCTCGAAGCGGTGGTAGCGGGCCAGGGGCTCCAGGGCCCGGCAGCCCAGGTCGACGGCGGCGCGAGAGGGGTTGGGGAGGGGGTTCACGGGGGTGGTCTACCCCGGCGCTGTCCCTTCCTCCAAGGCGCTCAGCAGGGCGGCCAGGTTCTGCTGGAGGGTGTGCATCACCTCGGCCCCGAGGCGCCCCTCGAGCTCGGCCTGGAGCTGCATCAGCACCGCCAGCCCGTCCAGCAGGGCGAGCCGACCGGTCGCCGTGAAACAGACGAGCCGTGCCCGTGCGTCGTCCGGGTCGGGAACCCGCTCGACCATGCCCATGGCGACGAGGTCGTCCACCAGCTGGCCGACCGCTTGCTTGCTGATGCCCAGCCGGCTGGCCAGGACCGTCTGGCGGGTGCCCTCCAGGTCGATGTGGGGAAAGAGGGCGGTGTGGGCGGGGCGGACCCGGGTGTCCGGGGAGCGCGCCCGCACCAGCTCCAGGGCCCGCTCGTTGGCGAGGCGGCTGGCCTTGAAGAGGAGCTGGAGGGTGCTGGCCTGCTTCTGCTGCTCCAGGCGCTGGCGGTAGTCGGAGTCGGGCATGGTCTCCTCTAATGGTAAAGCTACTTGACTATATCCGATAACGCGGGTAGGGTCGAGGCGAGAGGTGAACATGCTTCAGCCCATCGCCGACGGACTCTGGGCCGCTCCCCATCAGCTCAACCTGCCCGGAGGTTTCCCCTTCCCGGTTCGGATGACCGTCGTTCGGCTGGCCGACGGCTCGCTCGTGCTGATCAGCCCCGTGCCCATCGACGACGAACTCGCTGCCGAGCTGGCTGCCCTGGGGCCGGTCGCCTTCCTGGTCGCCCCCAACCTGCTGCATCACCTCTTCCTGGGGGCCGCCGCCCGCCGCTACCCCCAGGCCCAGGTGCTGGTGGCCCCGGGCCTCCCCGAGAAGGTGGGGGCCCTGCCGCCGCATACGCTGCTGGACGAGCGGGTGCCGGCAGCCTGGCAGGGTCAGCTCCAGGTGCTGTCCATGCAGGGCCAGCCCAAGCTCAACGAGCAGGCCCTGCTGCATCTGCCCAGCGGCAGCTTGATGCTGACGGACCTGGTCTTCCACATCTTGCACCCGGCCTCCTGGCGGACAGGGCTCTTGTTGTGGATGGTCGGCTGCCGCGGCCGCCTCGCCCAGAGCCGGCTGGTGCGTGGGCTGACGACGGACAAGCCCGCGGCGGCGGCCAGCGCCGCTCGGCTGCTGGCGATGGACTTCGACCGGCTGGTCCCCGCCCATGGCGAGGTGGTGGAGACCGGCGCGAAGGAAGCGCTGAGCCAGGCCCTCGCTCCGGTCCTGGCTGCGCAGCCCGCCCTCGCGGTTAGCTGAGAGGCTCCCGCTGGGGGTCCCCATGCTCGCCCTGCTGCTGCTCGCCTGTAGCCCTGCCACCACCGCCGACCCGAGCAGCGAAGCGGGCTGGGACCAGGGCAAGGACGCCCGCTTCGATCAGCTGGTGGAGTGGACCGAGCAGTCCATGGCGGAGTGGGGGGTCCCGGGCGCCGCCCTGGGCATGATCGTCCAGGGCGAGGGGCTGCGGGCCGGCCTGGGAGTCCGGCGGGTGCAGACGGGCGAGCCGGTCACCCCCGCGACCCGCTTTCGGGTCGCCTCGCTCAGCAAGATGCTGACCGGGATGGCCTTCTCCCAGCAGGTCGAGGAGGGGCGCCTCGATCCCGACGCCCCGGCCTCCGACGCCCTCCCCGGGCTGAGCTTCGCCGATCCGGCCGCGCTCTCCAGCATCACGCTGCTGGACCTGATGAGCCACCAGTCCGGCCTGCAGGCCTACGGCCTCCCATCGAGCTGCGACGAAGCCTTCGAGCAGATGGCCCCCATCCTGGAAGAGCGGGCGGCCTCCTGGAACCTGTGGAGCGCGCCGGGCGAACACTCGATCTACAGCAACGCCGGCGTCTCGACCGTGGGCCTGGCCGTGCAGCTGGCCACGGGGCTCTCATTCCCTGAGTACATGACCAGTAATGTCCTGGAGCCGGCCGGAATGGCAGGAGCCAGCTACGACCCGAACGTCGCTAGCCTGGGGGAGTACGCCACCGGCCACTCCTTCGACATGGCCGGCGACGGGCGGCTGGTGGCCGAGCGGGATCTCTTCCAGCGGGCCTGCGCAGCGGCCAATCCGGCCAGCGGCCTGATCGCCAACCTCGACGAGATGCTGGCCCTGGCCCAGCTCCTGCTGGACGAAGGGGCGCCGGTGCTCAGCCCCGAGGGATGGGAGCGGATGACCCGCACCGGCTACGGGGATCCCGAAGGCTCCATCTACGGCTGGGGGATCCAGGCCGGCAGCTACCGGGACCACCGGGTCCTGACCCACACCGGCAGCCTGCACGGCTACCAGTCGATCCTCTACGTCCTGCCCGAGGACGGCCTCGCCCTGGTCGTGATGCTCAACAGCGACCACGGCACCACCCTGGTCCCCGAGCCCTGGTACAAGCCCACCAACCGCATCGCCGAGCGGGCCCTGGACCTCTTCCTGGGGCTGGAGCCTCAGGAGCGCAGCTCCTCGGTGCGCGCGGTGGAGGACTGGGGTCGCTACGTCGGCACCTACCAGGACGCTTTCGACTGGGGCGAGCAGGTGGTCAGCCTGGAGGAGGGCGGGCTGGTGATCACCTCTACCGAGGACGGGCAGCGCTTCGAGCTGGTGCCCTACAGCCAGGACCGCTTCCAGTACTCCTACCTGAGCAGCGAAGGCCTGACCTACTGGCAGAGCATCGACTTCAAGCAGGAGGACGAGCGCACCCGCTGGCTGCTGAGCACCGACGGGCTGGCAGAGCGGCGTACGGACTAGCGCGGAGCGGCTGTCGGACTAGCGCAGAGTGGTCCGGATCGCGAGTCCGGCTCCGAAGGGGGCCGCCTCGGCGAGGCCCTCCTCGTCGGGCAGCATGTGCCACCAGGCCCGCGGCAGGAGCCACAGGCCCTGACCCACCCGCTGACCGGCTCCCAGGTAGAGGGTGCCGATCCAGACGTTCGACCAGCCCTTGGGGAGATCGGGACCCTCGCAGCTCGTCAGGGTCTCCCCGCGATGCTCGACGCAGGTCCAGCGGTCGATCCGGTAGCCTTCGACGAAGGCGGCGTTCTGCATCATCGCCCCCAACGACAGGTGCAGGTCGGCGTCGGGACGCCACCCCAGGCCCATGCCGCCGCGGAGGGTGAAGGGCGTGTAGGTGCTGCTCTTCTCCATCCAGCTCAGATCGCCGCTGAACTGCACACCATCGACGGTGTAGGCGGTCTCGGTGGAGATGAAGCGAAGGTCCCGGTCGACCTTCAGGCGGCTGAGGCGCAGGTCCCCCTGGAACTCCAGCAGGAGGGTGGGAGAGAGCGGGGCAGCGATGCGGAGGTGCGGCCCCGTCCGAAAGAGCAGCGCCGAGTCGAGCTCCTCGGTCGGCAGATCGCTGGCCAGGGCGTTGGACAGGACCGACGGGGAGAGCTCCAGCGAGAGGCCCGCCTCGATGCTCTCGTCCAGGCGCCCGAGCAGCCGAAGCTGTCCGCCGCCCAGCGCCTGAAGGTGGCCAGGCGCCCCGCTCGCGCGGGTGGAGGGGGTGGAGTCCAGCGCGGGGCTCGTCCAGGCCTCGACCTCCAGCGAGACGGCGTCCGGCTCGGCCAGGGGGCCCACGCCGACCGGACCGGCAGGCGGCAGGGTCGCGGCCGACTGCCAGACGGACCGCTCGATGGTGATCACCCGAGCGACGGGGACGCAGCCCCCAAGGGCCAGGGAGAGCAGGAGGGCGACGGGGAAGGTGAGCGGCTGAGGGGACATGGCTCTCCGTGGTCGAACGTAGCCGAGGCCCGAGACCGGTCGCCAGACAAATCCACCGCCCCCGGCTTGCGACAGCCTCCCCACAGATTTAAATAGGTCGTTCAGACAACCTAATAACGGAGACGCCATGGCCCGCCCCTCCAACACCTCGGTCCGACGCCAGCAGATCGTCCTCGCCTCCATCCGCCTGCTCGCCCGTCAGGGTCATGCGGGGGGCTCGATGGCCGAGCTGGCCCAGGAGTGCGGCCTCTCCCAGGGCTTGCTGCACTACCACTTCTCCGACCGGTCGCAGATCCTGGCCGCGGTGCTCGCCGAGCTCGAGCGGCGCTTGCTGGATCGCGTCCGGCTGCTCACGGCCGGCGCCCGCGATCCCGAAGAAGAGCTGGACGCCTGGGTGCAGGCCCTGCTCTCGCCCCAGAGTGGAGACGCCGAGGCGATGGCCGCCTGGGTCGCCCTGGGGACGGCGGCGGCCCAGGAGCCCGATCTGCGGGCGCTGTATCGGGGCGGGCTGGAGCGGTTGGTGACCGCGACCGGGCTGCTCTGCGGCGATCGGCCCCGGGGCAGCGCCGAGGCCCTGATCGCCCTGGTCGAGGGCTCCTGGCGGGTCGGCAGCCTCGCGCCCGGCCTCATCCCCGAGGGCGGCCCCCTGGCGGCGGCGCGGCTGATGCTCGGCCTGAGCCCCTCGACCGAAGACCCCACCGTGCGCCAGCTGCGGGCCATCCGCGAGCTGGCCCCCCTGGAGCTGCCCGAGGCCACCTGGGCCGAGCTCAGCCAGGGCTGGACCTCGGCCGGACGGCACTACCACAGCCTCGAACACCTGCTGGCCCTGTCCCTGGCCTGGCTGGACGTGGCCGAGGAGGGGCGCTGGAACGACGCCGCCCAGGTCTGGCTGGCCCTGCTCTTTCACGACGCCGTCTACGTGCCCGGCGCGCCCGACAACGAGGAGCGCAGCGCCCAGCTGCTGCTGAAGCACCGGCCCGAGGCGCTCCGGGCGGCCGAGCTGGTCCGCCTCACCGCGGCCCACGGCTCGCTGGACCGGCGTCCGCTCGACGAAGACGCCCGCCTCTTCCTGGACTGCGACACCGCCATCTTGGGCGCCCCGGCCGACCAGTACCGACGCTACGCCGCCCAGGTCGCCGCCGAGTGGGCCCCCGTCGTGGACGCCGATGGCTGGCGCCAGGGACGGACCGCCTTCCTCAACGGCCTGCTCGCCCAGAAGCGCATCTTCCTCTCCGATCGATTCCACGATCTGCTGGAGGCGCAGGCCCGGTGGAACCTGGCGGCGGAGCTGGCCGGTGCGACTAGCTAGTGCCAGGCACTAGCTAGTCAACCCTCGGATGGCGGGCGCGGGTGGCTGGCGCTACGCTGGAGCGCGGGAGGCAGGCCGGTGGTCCACACCCTGCTCATCGCTGGCGCGCTCGCGGCCGGGATCCCCTGCACGGGCGGCGACACGGGCGGCGAGGTGGGGCCTCGTTTTTGGGGGACATCCCTGCCGGTGGACGAGGGCAGCGAGTTCATCGTCGCGCTGGAGTGGCCGGGCTGCCCCGAGCCCGACAGCCTGCAGTGGAGCTGGTACGATCTGCGGGGCCTCGGGGAAGAGCCGATCCTGAGCTGCCAGATCCGGGTGAACAGCCTGCTCTGCGAGGTCGCCGACGAGGGGAGCCTCGTCTTCGAGGTCGTCGCCCTGGCCGAAGACGACAGCACGCTGTGGGAGCACCAGGAGACCTGGGAGGCCCAGAACCTCGCCCCGACGCTGGACCCCGACGGCCCGATCGCCGCGCAGATCGTCGAGGGCCGGGTGGAGCTGCCGCTTCGCGCGGTGGGCGAGGAGCTCTTGCAGGGCCAGGATCCCGGTCCCCTCGACACGGTCCGCATCCGCCTCGCCCAGGCCCCCGATTGGATCCAGCTGAGCGAGGAGGGCGAGCTGCAGATCGACACCCTCCAGGAGCGCGAGGCCGAGCTGGCCCTCTTCGTCAGCGACGATCTCGGGCTGGAGAGCCTCTACGAGGTCCTGGTCGTGGTCTACGACGAGGACACCGGCGGGGGAGGCTGGTGGGACGGTGGAGGGGAGGGGCAAGGCGACGAGGACGAGGTCGATCGCGGGTCCAGCGGCATCATCGATCTCGACTGCTGCCTCTGCGGCGGGAGCTCCTTCTTCTTCTTCGGGCTCTGGGGTCATGTGCGCAGGCGCCGCCGGTGACCCTGCTCTGGCTCGCCGCTCCCGCCTACGCGCTGGGCTGGTCCCTGGATGCCCAGCCGCTGCCCGGCCTGCCCGCGGCCGTCGATGTCGCCGTCGCCTCCGTCGATGGGCGGGCGCTGCTGGCCCTGGCGACGGGCGAGGACCTGCGGGTGGTCGACCCCTGGACCGCCGAGGAGCTCTACCGGGTCGAGCGGCCGACCGTCCGGGTCCGCCGGGCGGAGATCGACGGCGAGGAGCTGCTCCTCCTCTGCGGCTCGGAGGGCAGCCGCTCCCTCTCCCTCCGCTCGGGCGAGGTCCTGACCCTCAGCACGGTGCCCTGCGAGGAGCTGGCGGCGGGGGAGGGCGAGTCCGCGGGAGAGACCCTGGTCTGGACCGGGGCGTCCCTCGTCCACTACACGCTCGGCGCGAGGGGCTGGGCGGGAGCGGAGGTGGACGCGACGGGCCTCTCCTCGCCGCTGCGCCTGGCCTGGGGCGACGGGCAGTTCTCGCTGCTGGTGGTCGGGCAGAGCTCGCTCTACCGCCTGGACCCTTTCGGCCTCTCCAGCCTCGCCATGGGCGCCCCGCTCGCCGACCTGGCCTGGGCCGCCGGAGGCTGGTGGGCGGCCCGGGCGGATGAGCCCTACCTCCGCAACGTCGAGGGCGAGGAGCGGCGCCTGGACCTATGGCCGGAGCGCCTGGGCGCCGGGGACCTCGACCGGGACGGCGAGCCCGACCTGGTGGTCTTCTCCGCCTCCGAGCAGGCCGCCCGCGTCTTGACCTCGAGTGCGACCACCCGCGTCGACGGCCTCCCCTCCCAGGCACAGACGGTCGGCGATCTGGACCTGGACGGCTGCGCGGACCTGCTCGGGCTCGACGCCGAGGGCGGGCTGTGGTGGGCCCGGGTCGAGGGCTGCACCGACCGGGCCGACCTGGACGGCGACGGCTGGACCGTGGAGGGCGGGGACTGCGACGACGCGGACCTCTCGGTCTACCCCGGGGCGACCGGCCCCTGCGAAGGCATCGACCGCGACTGCGACGGGGAGATCGACCGGCCTGCCCTGGTGGCGGGAGGGCTGGAATTCGAAGGGTGGAACGTCGAGATCGTGGACATGCCCTCGGTGGCATACGAAGGGGAGGTGATCGGCCTGGGCGCCCGGGTCGAGGGCTGCGAGGTCGAGGGCTGGCTCGGCGGCTGGTCCTTCGCCTACGACAAGGCCGACGACGATGGCGCCGACGAGCTGCTGGACTGCGAGATGTACTTCGACCCGGCCTTCCAGATCTGCTGGATCCTGGACGACGGTCGGATCGACCTGATCTACGGCCTGCTGGACCCGGTCAGCTTCGAGACCCTCTCCTGGCAGCACACGCTTGAGGTGCTCCCGACGAGCGGTACGGCCCGCTGGGCCCCGGAGGCTGGAGAGGAGGAGGAGCCCGAGCCCGGCCTGGTGGTGTTGAGCCCGGGGGAGTCCTACCGCGCGACCTTCACCGGCTGGGCCGTGGGCGACGACCGGCTGACCGCTCAGGCCGTGGGCCCCCCGGGGCTGACGCTGACCCTGCTCAGCGAGGGCGAGCGCAGCGCCACCTGGCAGCTCCACCTGGAGAGCGGCGCCGAGCCCTGGGCGGGCTCCATCGAGATCGAGATCTGGGAGCAGGGGCAGCTCTCCAGCACCCTGGTCCAAGCCCTGGCTATCTCCGAGCCCCGGCAGACCGAGCTGGACTGTCGGGGGCGCCCGGTCGGCGCGGGGGCCCTTCTGCTTCCGGCGCTTTGGTTCCTGAGGAGGCGATCAAGAAATATGAGACCGCCTGCAGGCTAGCAGGGCCAGCGCCCTAGCACCCGTAGGTTGTCCCGCTCGTCGCACTCCCCGACCCGGTCGTCGGGGTCGACCAGCAGCTGGAGATCGCCGCTGCCCCAGGTCTCGGCGTCCAGCCAGACCTCCTCGGTCCAGGTCCCGCCCCCGGCGGCGAGGCCCAGGAAGCTGCCGGTCCAGGCCACGATGCCGTCCTCCTGCACCAGGCTGACGGTGAAGGCCCGCGAGTCCAGCAGGCCGCGGTTCTCGACCGAGAGGCTGAGCTTCACCCGGCCGGCCGCGCACTCCTCCAGGCAGAGCTCGGGCTCGCCGGGCAGCAGGTCGGCCAGCCAGTGCGAGGGGCCCAGCTCGGTCCCGCCGGCCCGGAAGTTGTTCCAGCTCAGCCAGTTCTCGGTCTGGACGGCGGGGATGCTGCCGTCGTTGTTGACGTTGGTGATGTGGTAGGCGAACTGGTTCCAGATCGGGCGGGCGGGGGCCCAGGAGGAGGCCTCGTCGCCGATGACGGTGATGCCGTTCCAGCCGCTGATGCCGTAGTTGTTGCTGGGCAGGATGATCTCGGTGCTGCCGTCGCGGTCGACGTCGGCGATCAGCGGGTACTCGTAGAGGGTGCCGCTGGCGTGGCCCTCTTCCTGGAGCTCGACCGCCCCGGTGGCCCCGTCGTAGATCCAGAGGGTGTGCTCGTCGGCGTAGACGACCTCGGCGGCGCCGTCGCCCTCGAAGTCGAAGACCGAGGAGCCGGTGACGTTGCTGCTGTAGTCGCTGACCGGCTGGGCCCAGCGCACGCTGCCGTCGGTCTCGTAGACCGTGTAGTAGGAGGCGCCGGCCACGCCGATCTCGGGCTGGCCGTCGCCGTCGAAGTCGGCCACGGTGGGGGGGCCGCCGTTGCCGCCCCCGTAGATGCCGGTGGTCCAGCGCAGGGCCCCGTCGTTGCCGACCAGCGAGACGCTGCCGGCCCCGGCCAGGACGAGGTCGGGCAGGCCGTCGCCGTCGAAGTCGCCCACGGCGGGCATGGTGTCGCCGACCGGGGCGGTCCAGAGGATGCTGCCGTCGAGCGTGTAGATGGTGTTGCCGGCGATGACCTCGAGCAGCCCGTCGCCGTCCATGTCCACGGCGAAGGACATCTTGTAGCCCCCACCCCCGGCGCCGGTGGCGATGACGTCGCCGCGCGAGGAGAGGATCTCGCGGCCCATGATCACCTCGGCGCGGCCGTCGCCGTCCAGGTCGGCGATGGCCGGGCAGCCGACGTAGCTGGGCTCGGCCCCGGCGGCCCACTTGAAGCTGCCGTCGGCTTCCAGGCAGAGCACCGCGGGGCTGACCGAGGCGACACAGACCTCGGGGGAGCCGTCGGCGTCGATGTCCCCGATGGCCACGCCGGCCGAGCCGTAGGGCTGGACCCCGCCCGCCTCGGTGATCGACCAGTGGGTGCCGCTGCCGTCGCCGGAGATGCAGCTCAGCGTCCCCGGCGAGGTGTAGGCCGAGCCGGTGAAGCTGGCGAAGCAGATGTCGGGGATGTCGTCCTCGTCGATGTCGCCGTCGCCGTCGTCGTCGGTCAGGTTGGCGATCGCAGGGGTCGACATGATCTGGTGGTAGCCGGAGTGGACCGGGTTGCTGCTCCACTGCCACTCGACCACCGGCGCGAAGGAGCCGACAGTCGGCTCGTTCAGGCAGCTGCTGTCGACGGGGACGCTGTAGTCCGCCGGGACCTCGCCTTCAGGACAGGACAAGAGCCCGCTGTCCTCGGGCAGGTTGTCGCCCACCCCCTTGTTGAGGCTGTAGTCCGAGCAGGCGAGCATGAGCAGGAGGAGCGGTGGCACGGCCGCACTGTAGCGCAATACCTCGCTTCCATGCTCCTGATCCTCGCCCTCGCCTGTCGGCCCGAACCCTCCCCCGTCCTGGAGGCCTCGGCCTGCGCGGAGCTGCAGCTCGAGGTCGGAGAGGGGATCGTCGCCGATCGCGGCTGCGGCCGCCTGGAGCTGGCGGCCCGGGTCCTGGGCGAGGGGACGCTCGGCCTGCGCTTCGAGGTGCTGGAGCAGACCGAGGACGGCGCCGTGGTCCAGCCAGTGATCGTCGGGGAGGGGACCTGGACGGGCCTCGCCCTGGAGGGCGGCTGGGCCCTCGATGGCGAGGAGGAGCCCGCCTGGTGGCGGCAGGGCTACCAGTCCTGGTCCTGGTCGGGGGTCAGCGCCCTGATCCCGCCGGAGCTCGACACCGAGGGCCTGCCGGTGCCCGGCGGCGACGGGGACGGGCTGAGCGTCGCCTGGGAGACCGAGGGCACCTCCTGGTGGGGGGGGCTGCTGGGCCGACCGGGGGGGGCGAGCTGGCTGATGGGGGTCAGCCGCGCCTGGGAGAGCCGCTTCTACCTGGGCGCCGACGCCAGCACGGTCTGGGCGGTCTGGGGTCACCGCGGCGAGCGCGTCGCGGTCGACGGCGAGCTGCGCCTCGACCCGCTCTTCCTGACGATCGGCGAGGATCCCGCGGCGCTGCACGGTGCCTGGGCCGAGGCCGTCGCCGAGCAGGTCCCGCCTCGGCCGCTGGGCGCGGCGCCGCCGACCGGCTGGGCCACCTGGTACCAGTTCTACAGCGAGGTCACCGAGGCCGAGGTCCGCGAGAACCTGGCGATCGCCTCGGCCATCAACCGGGACCCGACGCTGGCCTCGCTGGAGGTCTTCCAGCTCGACGACGGCTGGCAGGAGGCCTGGGGGATCTGGACGGCCGGCGAGGACTTCCCCAGCGGCATGGCCGCGCTCGCCGCCGAGATCCAGGCGGCGGGCATGGTGCCGGGCCTCTGGATGGCCCCCTTCTACGTGCACCGCGACTCGGACACCTTCCGGGACAACCCCGACTGGTGGGTCCGCGACGAGCAGGGCGAGGTGATCGCCTTCACCAACCTGGGCACCGGTGACTACGCCATCATCGACGCCAGCCACCCCCAGGCCGGCCCCTGGATGGCCCGGCAGGTCGCGGAGCGGGTGGCCGAGGGCTGGACCTACCTCAAGCTCGACTTCCTCTACGCCGGCGCGCAAGAGGGCCAGCGGTACCAGGAGCTGACCGGGACCCAGGCCTACCGGCTGGGCATGGAGCTGCTGCGCGAGGCCGCCGGGGAGAGCTGGGTCCTGGCCTGCGGGGCCCCCCTGCTGCCCAGCGTCGGCTGGGTCGAGCAGTACCGGACCGGGGCCGACATCGCCTTCGAGATCTCCCCCGACCCCGATCCCGCCTACCTGCGCTGGCAGGTCCACAACACCCTCGCCCGCGGCTTCAGCAACGGGCTGTGGTGGTGGATCGACCCCGACCAGCTCATCCTGCGGGAGCCCTTCAGCCTGGCCCAGGCTCGCGGCGCGGTGGTCGCCCAGGCCGTCTCCGGCGGGGCCTGGCTGCTGGGCGACGACCTCGCCTCGTTGCCCCAGGATCGCCTCGCCCTGGCCCTGGCCCCCGAGGCCGTCGCGCTTCGCGGCCTGGCGGCCTCGCCCGAGGATCCCCTGCGCTCCCTCAGCGGCCTGGATCCCTCTCCGACCGCCGAGCGGGCCGACCCCGACGACGCGGTGCCGACGCGCTGGCTCTTCCCGGACGGCACGGTCGCCCTGCTGAACCTGGGCCCGGAGCCGGTCGAGCTGGAGGGCCCCGGCGGTCGGGAGCTGCTGAGCGGGGAGGAGGCGGCGGCCGGCAGCCGAAGGCTGGAGCCCGGGGCGGGCGAGCTGTGGAGGCCCTGAGCTTCAGGTGTCGAGCGTGGCCGCCAGCTGGAGGGCGAGGTCCAGGACCTCGAGGTCCCGGGTGCGCTTCAGGGCGTTGCCGTTGGCCTGGAAGAGGGCGCGGGCCTGCTCGGGGCTGGCCCACTGGATCGCCTCAGACTCCCAGTCGGCGTGCCCGACCTGCTCCAGGGGGCGGGCCAGCCAGTAGCGGTTGAGGGTGGTGGTGCCCTCGTGCTCGCCGGGGATGGCCGCGCGGATCTCGATCGCCCAGCCGGTCTCCTCGCGCACCTCGCGCCGGGCGGCGGCCTGGGGCTCCTCGCCCGGCTGGGGGCGGCCCTTGGGGAAGGTCCAGGCGCCGCCGTCGAAGTTGTTGGCGGGCTTCTGCAGCAGGATCCGCCCCTGCCCGTCGATCACGACCGAGCCGTAGGACGCGGCCTTGCCGCTGGAGCGCCGGGTGGGCGGAGGCGGCAGCTCGGACAGCCCGTGGAGGGCGTGCCAGACCTGGCTGTAGACCGCGGCGCGGGCCTGCCCCTGGGTGGCGGCCACCTTGCTCTTCACGTTGCTGTAGTCCAGGGAGAGGGCCATCTTGCCGAGCGCCTCGGCCCAGGCCTCGTGCGTGCAGGTCGCGCGGAAGGGGTAGTCGGTGCCGCCGCCCTGCTGGGTGGGCGAGAGCGAGGGCAGCCAGTCGGTCCGCAGGGCCTCGAGGTCGGCCTTGACCCGGGCGCGCACCGTGAGGTGGTGGGTGCCGGCCTTCTGCACGACGGAGAAGAAGCCGACGGGGGTGATGAGCCACATGGGAGGGACCTCCGAGAGGCAGGGTAGCAGCCGAGGAGTCTGCGCGGCGGGTTAGGTGGGGGCAGGAGGTAGAAACATGACGACCATGAACATCGACATCGGCATCAGCAGCGCCAAGCGCGAAGAGATCGCCGGGGGGCTCTCCCGGGTCCTGGCCGACAGCTACACGCTGTACCTGAAGACCCACAACTTCCACTGGAATGTGACCGGGCCCATGTTCCAGACCCTGCACCTCATGTTCGAGGCGCAGTACAACGAGCTGGCCCTGGCCGTCGACCTGGTGGCCGAGCGCATCCGCGCCCTGGGCCACACGGCGCCGGGCACCTACCGGCAGTTCGCCCAGCTCTCGGTGATCCCGGAAGAGGACGGCATCCCCAAGGCCCAGGACATGATCCGCCGCCTGGTCGAGGGCCACGAGACCGTCGCCCGCACCGCCCGCGAGGTCTTCAAGTCGGCCGAAGAGGCCAGCGACCAGCCGACCTGCGATCTGCTGACCCAGCGCATGCAGGTCCACGAGAAGACCGCCTGGATGCTGCGCAGCCTGCTCGAGTAGGCGCTCAGTCCTGATTGGCTCGCTGTCGCAAGGCGCTCAGCAGCCCGCCCCACCAGGTCCCCAGGTCGGCCAGAAAGGCCCGCGGAGCCTTGCCGTGGCGCACGGGGTGGTCGTGCCGGATGGAGGCGAAGCCGGTGTGGATCAGGGTCACGCGGGTGCCTGTGGCGCAGGCTTCGAAGCGGATCTCGACCTCCGTGCGCTCATGGGCGGCGAAGTTCACGGCTCGCCACTCGAAGCGCAGCAGATCCGGCGGCTGCCAGGCGAGGACAGCTCCGGCCACATGCTCCCTTGGGCCGGCCTCGGTCTCGAAGCGCTCCAGCAGGCGGCCGCCGACGCCCGGCTCGAAGAGCAGGGTCCCGGGCCGGCGTCCGGCGAGCCGGTAGGCGGGTCCGTGTCGCCACCACAGATCCGTCTCTTGCGTGAACACACGGAAGGCGCGCTCGGGCGAGGCTCGAACGGTGACGGTGACCCGGACCGAATCGGCTTGGATGGGGGAGCTCACGGGCCCTCGTCTCTGTCCAGGTGCGCCTGGAAGGCCCCGAGCTGGGCGCTCCAGAAGCCCTCGACCTCCTGCACCCAGCCGCGCAGCTCGTCCAGGGGCTCGAAGCGCAGGCGATACAGGCGGCCGCGGCCGTCCTCTTCGACCATCAGGGGCTCCACCAGGCCGGCCTGGCGCAGCACCCGGAGGTGGCGGCTCATCGCTGGCGGGCTGCTGTCCAGCGCCTGGGCCAGCTCGCCGGCGCGTCTGGGCTCCTGCCGAAGCAGCTCCACCACCCCGCGGCGGGTCGGGTCGGCCAGGGCGGAGAGGGTGGGGCCGATCATCAGGCGCCCTTGGTGCGCAGGCGCTGGGCGAAGTACCAGGTGTGGCCTTCGAGGTCCTCGCAGGCGTAGCCCTGGTCGGCCCAGTACTCCTCGCCGTAGTCGCTGATCGCCAGCTCCTTGACGATGACAGCGCCATGGGCCTGGGCTTGGGCGAGGTGGGCGGCGACGTCGTCGACGTAGACCATCAGGCTCTGTGTGTTGGCGCCGTCCAGCGAGCGCGGGCTGCGGGCGAAGTCTCGCCCGGGGATCCCGCTCCAGGCGCCCTCGCCGCCGACCATGATCAGGCCGCCGCCGAACTCGAGCTCGGAGTGCACGATCTCGCCGGCCTCGCCCTCGACCTTCAGGCGCAGCTCGAAGCCGAAGGCCTCGCACAGCCAGTCGATCGCGGCGGCGGGGTCCCGGTAGTAGACGCTGGTGGAGATGCGGGGCCAGTCGGCGGGGGTGGGGTTCATGGG